>JAABUX010009811.1_pt1 | contig 10789 bp, 10 predicted proteins | sample 5561851 | NCBI WGS metagenome assembly JAABUX01 (sample SAMN10711883, study PRJNA513361) | rock metagenome | isolation source: Antarctica rocks | place: Antarctica: Victoria Land, Richard Nunatak red sandstone | collected 2016-01-03 | reverse complement strand
GCAAGGAGGTGATCGCCTTCCGGGCCAAGCCCAAGGGCCGCACGGCGGAGGAGCCGTTCTACATCGACGGCCGCTGCCTCAAGGCCCTGCACGCCTGGTTCACCTTCCTGCGCGAGCGTGGCGGCGGGGCCGTGGTGGTGTCGCCGACCCTTCAGCTGCGCGAGAAGTGCGGGCCGGCGCCGTACCTGTTCCAGTTCCGCGGCCGGCACCTCGACCACAGCGACCTGAATGCATGCCTGCGCATCCTGCTGCACGGGATCGAGGTTTCGACGGCGCAGGGCGAAACCGTGCGGCTGAGCGCGCACCTGCTCCGCCACGGCTTTGCGACCGAGATGCGGCAACTGGAGGTGCCGATGGACGTGATCGCACTGCTGCTGAAGCAGCGCGACGTGGAGGTGACGCGATACTACGCCCAGCCCACCCCGGCGCAGTTGGTTGGGGTGCAGGAGCGCATCTTCCTCGACCGCATCGACCTCACGCGCACCCACCTCCGGGCGCCCGCCGCGATCCGCCGCCAGCTGGAGGGTGCGCAGGGCGGCGTGGGCGCGCTGGTGCCGGTGGTGGGCGGCACCTGCACAGTTGCGAACATGTGCCCGGCCAAGTTCGCCTGCCTCGGCTGCGCCGGAAACGCGCCGGACCCGGCGAAGCGGGCGCAGGTGGAGGAATTCAAGCGCATCTACGGGGACATGGTGCAGCTCGCCTCCGGCCAGGGGCTGCGAGCGGAGGAACGCAAGGCACGCGAGGTCGTCGCGGGCTGCGAGGACATGCTGGCCGAAATGGCACTGATTGAGGCGGCCGAGCGCGATGGGGCACAGGAGGCAGACGTACGCTACGCCGAGGCCGGCCAGCACTCGGGCAAGCGGGCGAGGCGCCGGTGAGGGCCAGGGCACGTAAGGCCGGCCCAGGTGCCGAGCCGGAGCCGCCGGCCTCGCTGCGCGCCCTCTACGACGCCCGCCGCAGGCGCAGCATCGCCGCGGTTCGGGCGGCAGTTGCGGCCTTGGCAACCGAAGGCGGCCGGGTGACGTTGGCCGCCATCGAGCGGGTTTCGCGCAACCTGCCCGAGGGGACAATCTCCGCCAAGACGGTGCTGCGCAACCCCGAGTGCCGGGCACTCTACGCCGCGGCCGCCGGCAGGGCAGGCGCCGTGCGCAGCACCCGCTCGGGTCCACGCGCGGTGCGCGCTGAGTTGATGACGGCGGCCTGCGCGGAAGACGGTGCTGCGCCTGCGGCTCCGTCCGCTGCCGAAGTACGCCGGGCGCGGCGGCTGGACCGGCGCAGCAAGCGGGAGCTGGCGGCCATGGTCATCCGGCTCGAACGCGAGGTCGAGGCGCTCCACCGCCACAACGCCAACCTGCGGGAATGCTTGCTCCAGAACGGCCTCGGGCGCAGCGGGCGGGCTGAGACAGAGCCGGCGGCGATATAACCTCAGCATCATGCTCGTGAAGGCTGAGCGGTCCTTTGGCCATCAGCGGCCGCCGGCATTCGATGAGCGCCGGGCTGGGTGGGAGGCGACCGCAGATGCAAGTACGGATCATGGCAAGGATTTCGTATGCGATCCTCACACATCGACCGCGCGCCACCAGCCTTAGCCTATTGCTTATTGTAATGACCTCGGCAAATCCTCGCGCCCGCCCGCGCCAGGCGCCCCTCCGCAGTTGCTCGGCAGCTCTGCCGGGACCGTCGCGTCCGTTCCCTAATGCGGACTCGACGTTGCTGCGGTGCAGCATGGGCCGTTGCCGCTCTATCCCAATGTTTAGAATCCATACACCCTGGCCTCGACCCATGATGCGGCAGCCCGCGGCCATGTCGGATACCAGAGCAAGCAACGGGATGCGCTGGGGCAAGGCCCTCCTCCAGGGTGACAGTCCTGATCGGGGGACATGCGGATGGAACAGGCGAAGAGTGTAGGAACTCCGATAATGGGCAGGCGGGAGTGGGCCATGCTGCTCGCCCTTGCCGTGCTGTGGGGCGGCAGCTTTTTCTTCAACGGCGTAGCTGTGCGCGAGCTGCCCTCCTTCACCCTGGTCTGGCTGCGCGTGGCCGTGGCCGCGGTCACGTTGCTGCTTGTGCTGCGCCTGCTCGGGCAGCGGATGCCCACCTCGGGCCGGGTCTGGGCCGCCTTCTTCGGCATGGGCCTGCTCAACAACGTCGTGCCCTTCGTGCTGATCGTCTGGGGACAACACCACATCGCCAGCGGCCTCGCCTCGATCTTGAATGCCACCACTCCCCTGTTCACGGTCCTGGTCGCGCACCTGCTCACGCCGGATGAGAAGTTGACGCCGCTCAAGCTGACCGGCGTCGCCGTGGGTTTCGCGGGGGCCGTGTTCATGGTCGGCCCGGACGCCCTAGGCGGACTGGGGGCAGGCGTTGCGGCCCAGCTTGCCTGCCTGGCCGGCGCCTTGACTTACGCCTTCGCCGGCATCTTCGGGCGGCGGTTCAAGCGTATGGGCGTGACACCGATAGCAACCGCCGCCGGGCAGGTGTGCGCGTCCACGGTGCTGCTGCTGCCGCTCATGCTGCTGGTGGACCGACCCTGGACGTTGGCGATGCCGCACGCGGCAACCTGGGCAGCGATGTTGGGGGTGGGGCTGCTCTCCACTGCGCTGGCTTACGTGCTCTACTTCCGCATTCTGGCTGCTGCCGGGGCCACGAACCTGCTGCTGGTCACGTTCCTGATCCCGGTCAGCGCCATCCTGCTCGGCGTGCTCGTGCTGGGCGAAACGCTACTGCCCCGGCACTTCGGCGGCATGGCGCTGATTGGTGCCGGCCTGGCCTGCATAGACGGGCGCCTGCCACGGCGGCTGCTTCGGCGGCGACCAGTCCCGCGGCCAGCGGAGTAATGCAGGAGATGCTACGGGTACGCTGTTCCGCCCTGTGTGTCCGACGTTTGACGAAGTGGTACAGTTCAACATTCGTCCAGTTTAGTGGAAACGATACCTTGACGGTGCTTGCGGGCGCACGCTGGTTTCGCTCAGTGTTAGTCAGACTGTAATCCCGCCGGAACGTATAGATGGGCGGATCGCCTCCAGTGCGCCAAGGTGCCGGGCGGCGTGGTCGAGGAACGTGCGCACGCCCGGCGCCATGTGCCGCCCGCCGGGCGCCACGAGCTGCACCGGCAGGGGCAGCAGCTCGTGCGTCGGTAGCAGCCGCACCAGGATGCCAGCCGCGAGGTCGTCCGCTACCTGGTAGGACAGCGCCATCGCAATGCCTCGCCCCATGCGAGCCGCGACCAGCGCCGCCTCCACCTCATTGACCAGCAGCCGCGGCGCGAGGCGCACGACACGCCCGCGTGCGCCCTCCCGGAACCGCCACTCAACCGGCACGGGCCGGCCGGAGGAGAAAATCGCGTCGTGGCCGGCCAGGTCGCCGGGCGTATGCGGCGTGCCGCGGGCAGCGAGGTAGCCTGGGCTCGCCACCAGCACGCGCCGCACCTCGCCGACCAGGCGTGCAACCAGGCCGGAATCCGCGAGCCTACCGATCCGTACGGCCGCATCCAAACCCTCTTCGACCAAGTCGAGGTTGCGGTCGGCCAGCACCAACTCGACCCGCACGGCCGGGTGCGTGTCGAGGAAGCCAGCTACGAGCGGCGTCACGTGCCGGCGCCCGAACACTACGGGCGCCGTGACCCGCATGCTGCCGCGCAGCGGTGCTTCGCTCGCGTCGCGCACGGCGTCGACGTAGCCGGCCAGCACCGCCCTGGCCTGCTCAGCGAGGTGCCGGCCCGCCTCGGTGGGCGCCAGGCAGCGCGTCGTGCGCTCGACCAAGCGCGCGCCCACCCGCTTCTCCAGCCCCGCCAAAGCGCGTGTGACGGCGGGCGGCGAGCGGCGCAGGCGGCGGGCGGCTGCGGCGAGGCTGCCCGCGTCCAGCACGGCCACGAGCACGGTTAGTTCGTCGAGGCGGTCCATCCGGCATTCCACTCCATGGAAGACTGACTTGCAGCCTACGCTGCTTTGCCGCGCCTGGCGCAAGGGCCACACTCGGGGCGATGCAAGGCGAGGATTGCGGGGTGCTACAGCTATGAATGTTCAAACTGCGGCACCGCCGCTTGAACGGGTCGGGGGCATCGTTCCCCTAGCCGTCGCCGCGCTCGCCACGCTCGCGTTGGGTGCAGCCTGGTATGCCGAGAGCGTGCTTGGCCTCGTGCCCTGCGCGCTATGCCTGCTAGAGCGGTGGCCCTACCGGGCTGCCATCGCCTTCGGCCTGCTCGCGGCGGCGCTGCCGCGCATCCCTGCCAGCATCGCGCGAGCACTCCTGATTCTCACGCTGCTCGCGGGCGCCGGCCTCGGCCTCACCCACGTCGGCGTCGAGCAGGGCTGGTGGCCGGACCCGCTGCCGGAGTGCATGGCACCCGCGTTCCACGGTGGCAGCATAGCCGAGCGCCTCGCCGCCATGCCGACGCACCCAGCCAAACCCTGTGACGAGCCGACCTATCTCGTCCCCGGCCTGCCGATCAGCATGGCGGCCATGGACATGCTCCTCAACCTGGCGCTCGCCGCTACAGTCGCCATCTCCTGGCCCATAGCGAGGAGAACTACCTAGCTGTAGCTCCGATAGGGGTGATTGAGCAGGGCTATCATACCCGCATCCCGCGCCCCTGCCGCAACCCCAGCCGCCGCCGCGCCTTGGCCAATCACCTGAACTCGCGGTGTCCGTCAAACGAACCCTGACGGACAGGAACATGTGATCGGCCCGGATGAGCTTGTGGCCGAGATTTGCACGTACCGTGCGGCGCGTTCCAGGTGTTGCGCCTCTATCTCAACGGACACTGGTGGCAAATTCACCGGCTGGGCCAGCGCCGGGCAACGGAGGGCTGCCAAGGGGTAAGAACGGACACAAAAGCAGACCCGCCAGCCTCCAACGCCCATGAACAAATTGCCAACTCTGATTTCGCCACCAGTGTCCCAACGTTTAGAGTCGCAACACCTATTTCAGCCAAGCACACCCCGCTTTCTGGGCTGCGGACGAGCAGCGCCGGAGATGCCAGGCGAGGCCGAGCGGGGGCTGCTAAAGAAGGGCTATGCTTCCAGGCGCTGCACGATGGGTAGCCAAGAGGAGACGAAGATGACAGCTACCACAGAAGCTCCGGTGGCCAGCGCTACGGCCTATTCCGATTGGCAAGGCGCCACCGGCGAGGGCTGGGCCGCGAACGCCGGCCACTACGAGACCATGCTGGCCGATGTCGGCGCGGCCTTGCTTGACCATGCCGGCTTCGCGCCGGGCGAACACGCTCCCGCGCGCGATCCAGGTCTTGTTGGGTCGCCTTCAGCGGCAGTCCGGCCCTATGGTGGCGCTGCGGCTTCGGGGCAGGCGTCAGGCGCGACTCGCGCAGGAGCCGGTCGGTGAATGAGAGCATGCCGTCAATGCAGCAGCCCGCGCCGAGCCTGACCGGTGCGCCCGGCCGACCGCCGGCGGCAGCGGCCATCGGCGCCGGTGGCAGCGCCGTACCCAGTCGGGCGATACCCCCCGACCTCCTGGCCGCGCTTCGGCGCGCGTCGCCCGCAACCGCGCACCATGTCCACTTCAACCATGCGAGCGCGAGCCTTCAGCCTGAAACGGTCACCGAGGCCGTCGAACTCTTTGTCCGGGCGGAAGGGCGGACCGGAGCCCACGCGGCCCTCGCGGACCACCGCGAGGAACTCGACGACGCGCGGTGCGCCGTGGCGGACCTCATCGGGGCGGCGCCGGCGAACATCGCCTTCGTGGGTACGGCGACCCACGCCTGGGGTCTGGCGCTCTCTGCCGCGGTCGCGGGAGGGGCGAGGCATCTGACCTCGGTGCGCAATGAGTGGGGCCCCAATCTCCTGAACGCCTTCCGCGAGCGGCGCGACCATGGGCTGGCCGTCCGCGTCACTGAACCGGATCGCCTCGGCCGCCTCGATCCCGGGCGGTACGAGGACGCGCACGTGCCCGGAGGCATCCTGGCCGCGCCGCTTGTCCCGACGTCGAGCGGGATGGTCAACCCGGTCGAGGACCTCGCGGCGGTGGCAAGGGCGCGCGACGCGCTGCTTTTCGTGGACGCGGCACAGGCGGTGGGGCAGATGCCGGTGGACGTTCTCTTCCTGGGCGCGGACGTGCTCGTGTTCCCGTCGCGGAAATGGCTCCGGGGTCCTAAAGGAGTCGCGGTCCTATTCGCATCTGATCGGGCCCTCGCGCGGATGGGGACGCCGGCCCTCGTGGATCAGGTCGGCGTCGAGTGGGACCGGGACGACGACTTCTCCACCAACGCGGACGCCAGCCGCTTCGAGAGTTTCGAGCACAGCCCCGCCGCGAGGCTCGGACTGCGCGAAGCCGCGCGCGTTGCGGCGGGCGTCGGCCTTGACCGCATCCAGTCCCGGATCAGGGATCTTACCGGCTACCTCGTCGCTTCCTTCGACGCGGCCGGCCTGCCGCGGCCGTTGGAGGACACCGCGGAGGCCACGTCGGGGATACTCACCTTCACGGCGCCGTTCCTCGACGCGAGGGAAGTCGCCCGGGACCTCCATGCCCGTGGCACCTTTGTCGCAGCGATCGGCAGGAACTACGCGCGCCTCGCGCTCGCCGACCGGGGCGGCGTCGAGGCCATCCTGCGGGTGTCCGTGCATTACATTAATACCGAGCAGGAGGTGGACCGCCTCATCAAGCAGGTCGCGCCCTTTCTGCGGCGGCGCGCCGGGTGAGGTCGCCCGTCACGCTCGCCGGCCTCGGCACGGTCGGGATGCGCGTCGCGGCGGCCCTGGGCTGCGGTGCTACCACGACGCGCTGGCCGGGCGGCCCGCCGCGGCTGTCCGTCAAACCAACGTCTTCTGGACATATCGTCTAGATTCGGACTATATGGCAAGCACGATTTTCCGCCTCGATGCGCAGAGGACTGACATGCCCACAGCCAGCTACATCGACCCCCGCAACGGAACCCTCTACCCGTTGGACGTGCCTCGCTGGTGCTCGGACGACCGCAGCCCGCTGTTGGTCACCCCTGGGCCAGGCATCTCCTGCGACGACATTGAGGGCCGCACTCGCTCGCTTTGGCGCTACCGCGCGGCGCTCCCGGTTGACATCGCAGAGCCGATCACGATGGGCGAGGGCTGCACGCCGCTGGTGCAGCGCTCATGGGGCGACCTCCGCCCCTTCTTCAAGCTGGAGTGGTTCAATCCGACTGGGAGCTTCAAGGACCGGGGCAGCGCGGTGATGCTGTCCTTCCTGCGTCAGATTGGCGTGGATGCGGTGGTGGAGGACAGCTCAGGCAATAGCGGCTCTTCGGTTGCGGGCTTCGGCGCCGCTGGGGGCATGCGGGTGAAGATTTTGGCGCCGGCCTCCACTTCCCCGGCCAAGATCGCCCAGGTACGTGCCTACGGGGCCGAGGTGCAATTGGTTGAGGGGCCCCGCGAAGAGTCTGAAGCAGAGGCCATCCGCCAGGGGCGACAGACCTTTTACGCCAGCCACAACTGGCAGCCCTTTTTTCTGGAAGGCACGAAGTCGCTCGCCTATGAGCTGTGGGAGGACTTCGGCTTCAACGCTCCCGACAACATCATCCTCCCGGTAGGGGCTGGCAGCAGCCTGCTTGGCTGCGCCTTTGGGTTCCGCGAGCTGATGAAGGCTGGGCAGATCACCAAGCTGCCGCGCCTGTTCGTTGCCCAGCCGCTGAACTGCTCGCCCATCGACGCAAGCTTCCAAGCCGGCGTTGACACGCCCGTGCCGCGCGAGGTGCGCAAGACCATTGCAGAGGGAACCGCGATCAAGCAGCCGCGACGCTTGCGCGAGATCATCGAAGCCTTGCGCGAGAGCGGCGGCGGCACCGTCGCGCTCACCGAAGGCGAGATTGTCAGCGGGCTTCGCCGGCTTGCCCACCAGGGCTTGTTTGCCGAGCCCACATGCGCCAGTGCAGCTGCAGCCCTGGACAAACTGTCCAGCGCCGGCATGGTGAAGGCAAGCGAGAGCACCGTCGTGATCGTTACAGGGACGGGGTTGAAGGCCGCGTCAACGGCGGCTGACCTGATCGGATAAGGCACACTGTTGTGAGCAGCGGACCGCTGGTGCGTGATCCGGACAGGGCATTCCGCGACAAGGAAGCCCTGTTCGACCAACTCAAGCAGATCGCGCAGGGGCTTGGCCAAACCTTCGCGCCCTTCTGTGAGGTCGTGGTGCATGACTTGACCGACTCTAAGAACGCGATCCTGGCGATCCACAACAACCTGTCGGGGCGCCAAATTCGCCAGCCTGCGACAGAGCTAGGATTGGCACGCATCGCGGACCCGGACTACCCGCAGGTGATCGCCAACTACGCCAACGTTTTTGCGGACGGGCGGCAGGCCAAGAGCACGTCCATCGGCATCAAGGACGCAGAAGGCAATTACGTTGCCGCGCTCTGCCTGAATGTCGATCTGACGCTGTTTCAAAACCTGCAAAGCGCCATCGACCAGTTCACGAGCGTCGATGCACAGGGTGGCATGCGAGAGTCGATCAAGCCTGCCGGAGCGGCTGCCATCCGCGCGCGCATCGATGACTTCGCCGCGCGGCTCGCCACGACACCGCGCACTCTAAAAACCAGTGACCGACGGATGCTTCTGCGCGAACTCAAGGAGGGTGGCTACCTGCAAGTGCGGCGCTCTGCCGAGATCATCGCCACCCACCTCGGGGTCTCCCGCGCCACGGTGTACACCGATGCCAAGTGAAGCTAACCTCCTTCTTCTTTCAGGACCGCAGGTTGAGCCGTTGCTGACCCCAGGCGCCGTGCTTGACGCTGTGCGGGAAGCCTTCGTCCTGCACAGCCAACGGCTGGGCCGTGTGTTCCCATTGGTGCGCGAGCGCCTCGACACGGGCGGGGTGTTCGGCATTAAGTCAGGCGACGTGCAGGCGCACGGGTTGCTGGGCTTCAAGGCTGCCGGGTTCTGGCCAGCCAACCGGGCTCGGGGCGGCGAGCCGCATCAAGGGACAGTCATGCTCTGCGACCCTGCTATCGGTCGGCCGAGCTGCCTCATTGACGGCAACGCCATTACCACGGCACGCACGGGGGCTGCTGGAGCGCTTGGCCTTCAGCAGCTTGCCCTTCCCGATAGCACCTGCCTTTGGCCCTGTGACCACGAAGCTGTGCAGGTTGGCCATCTGACGCCGTAGCACGTTGCTCGGCAGCCAGGGCCAGGGGTGTCCGTCAAACGAACCCTGGCGGACAGCGGGCCGCTCTTTGCCTATGTTGGATGCTGCGGCCAAAACGCTCCCACCGATCACGCCACGTTCTGTGGCGTACCCTCAAGCCGCCGCCGGGTGTCTGCAGGCGTCCAACCGAACAGCGTCCGAAACGCCGCACCGAAAGCCGGCTGGCTGGCGTAGCCCGCGATGGTGGCAGCCTGGGCTGGAGTGGCGCCGGTGGTCAGCGCCCGAAGTGCCTCGGTCATGCGGGCCTGCTGACGCCACTGCCGAAAGCTCAACCCGGTTTCGGCCCGGAACAGGCGAGCCAGGGTGCGGGGCGAGGCGCCGGCCAGTGACGCCAGTCCGTCCAGGCCGGTGGGATCGTTCGGTCGGTCTGTCAGGGCGGCAATCACGCGGCACAGACGGGGGTCGCGCGGCATCGGCAGGCCCAGCGGCAGAGGAGTGGCGCGGGCGATCTCATCCAGCGCTAGCTCGGTCAGATGGTGGCCACGGCCGTCCAGAGTCCACTCCACCGGTTCGGCGCAGGCGGCCAGGACCACCTCGCGCAGCAGCGCCGACACGGCGATCACCCCGGTGCGGCTGGCGCGGGTGGCGGCGTCCTCGCGGAGGAACAGGGCGCGCATGGCGACCGGTCCGTCCATACGGACGGCGTGCAGCACATGAGCGGGCAGCACCAGTGCCAAAGAGGGCGGCACGGTGTAGGCGGTGGTCGGCGTGTCGATCCGCATCACCCCAGTCACTGCGTAGAGTAGCTGCGCACGGGGATGACTGTGACACCGGGTTAGCATCCCGGCGGGGTAGTCGGCCGCGAAGCCCACCAACGGGCGCGGTGCCGTCTCCACTAGGTGGATAGCATTCTGTCCGGTCGGCGACAGGATATGGCCGGATGCCATCATACTGGACACGCTAGATTGGATGCCGGTCCAAGGAAATGCCACCATGCGGCTCGTCGCCTTCATCAACACCGCCCATCTGCTGTGCCATTACTGCCTGCTGATCCTGCCAACGGCGGTGCTGGCGATGGCGGTGCGGGATGGTGCGTTCGGCGTGGAGTACGGGCCGATCCTGGAGCTGGCGACAGCCATGTTTGTGCTTTACGGCCTGCTGTCCCTGCCGCAGGGCTGGCTGGCGGCGCGCTTCGGCCGGCGCGCGATGATTGCAGCGTACTTCTTCGGCACCGGTGCGGCGCTGCTGGCCGCTAGCTTGGCGCGCACGCCTTTGGCGCTGGAAGTGGCGCTGGCTGCCGCCGGAGCGTTCGCTGCGATCTACCACCCGGTCGGGACGGCCATGCTGGTCGAGGCGGCCGGTGAGCGGCCAGGTCGCGCCCTGGGCACCAACGGCGTGTGCGGCAATGTCGGCGTGGCGTTGGCCCCTGTTGTGACGGCAGCGCTGGCGAGCCGGTTCGGCTGGCCGGTGGCGTTCGCCACACCGGGCCTGGTGTTCATGGCGCTGGGCGTGGCCTGGCTGCGTCTGCCCGCCGTCAGACCGGCAGAGGCTGGCAATGCCCGGCCGTTCGCCCCGATTCCCCGCGCGGTGGTACGCAGGGCCGTGGTCGTGCTGCTGCTGCTGGCGGCGGTGTCCGGCTTGGTGTTCAACGCCTTCACCATGCTGATCCCCAAGCTGATGCAGGAGCGCCTGGACGGCCAGGCGCTGCCGCTGATCGGTG
>JAABUX010009810.1_pt1 | contig 10790 bp, 6 predicted proteins | sample 5561851 | NCBI WGS metagenome assembly JAABUX01 (sample SAMN10711883, study PRJNA513361) | rock metagenome | isolation source: Antarctica rocks | place: Antarctica: Victoria Land, Richard Nunatak red sandstone | collected 2016-01-03 | reverse complement strand
CGGCTCCGTGACACCACAGCAGACCCGCCGCGTCCCGTTGCTCGGCACCGTTGCGCTGGCCATCGCCGCCACGCTGATCCTTCCGGGCGCTCATCCGGTGGTCCCGAGCGGCCCGTTGATGTCGGTCATCGTTCGCGAGTACCCTGGGTCGTCGGTCGATCCGGGCGCAGTCATGGCCGCGGTCGGCGGGCGGGTCACGAACCGCCTGGACATCATCCACGGCTTCAGCGCCCAGGTCCCCGCGTCCGCGCTGCGCCTGCTGCCGGCGACTCCCGGTGTGCTCTCGGTGACACCGAACAGCCGGGGTCACCTGCTCACCACCTACGACGCGACCACCGACACCGGGTCGCTGCGCACGGCCGAGCAGCGCATCGGTGCTCGAGCCGAGTGGAACGCGGGCTACACCGGCAACGGTGTCGACGTCGCCCTGATCGACTCCGGCGTCGCACCGGTGGACGGCCTCACCGCTCCTGGCAAGATCATCAACGGGCCCGACTTCTCCCTCGAGTCCCCGGCGACCAACCTCCGCCACATCGACACGTACGGCCATGGAACGCACATGGCCGGGATCATCGCCGGGCGCGACAATTCCGCGACCGCCCCGTATCCCGGCGACACCACCGACTTCCTGGGCGCCGCCCCGGACGCGCGCATCGTGAACCTGAAGGTCGCCGACGCGCTGGGCAACACGGACGTCTCGCAGATACTCGCGGCCATCGACTGGGTGGTTCGGCACCGCACCGACCACGGCATGAACATCCGGGTGCTGAACCTCTCGTACGGCACCAACGCGACCCAGGACTACTCGGTCGATCCGCTCGCATACGCCACCGAGGTGGCTTGGCGCGACGGGATCGTCGTCGTGGCCGCCGCCGGCAACGACGGCAACGGAGTCGGCCTCACCGACCCGGCATACGATCCCACCATCCTCGCCGTCGGCGCGGCCACCGCACCGACCACCACCACCCAGGCGCTCGCCGGCGATGCCGTCACAACCTTCTCCAACGCGCTGTCCACCGCCAATCGGCATGCCGACCTGGTGGCGCCGGGATCACACGTCCAGAGCCTTCGCGATCCCGGCTCATACATCGACCAGACCTACGGTTCCACGGGGATCATCGACAGCCGGTTCTTCCGCGGCAGCGGAACCTCGCAGGCCACCGCGATGGTCTCGGGGGCGGCGGCGCTGCTCATCCAGCAGCACCCGGGCATCACCCCCGACCAGGTCAAGGCTCTGCTCAAGGTGACCGCCACTCCGATCAGCGGTGCCTCGTACGCGCAGGGAAGCGGCGAGGTCAACCTCGCGGCCGCGCTCGCCCACGGGGTTCCCAGGGGCACACAGACGGCCAGCGCGTCCACCGGGCTCGGCACTGTCGACGGGTCACGCGGGACCGCGCAGCTCGTCCAGAACGGCGTCGCCCTGAGCGGTGCCAAGGACATCTTCGGCAACACGCTGACCGGCGCGGAGCTGGCCCAGAGTGAGGCGGGCTCCCAGACTGCGCTCGACAGCCAGTGGCTCAATGGAACCTGGCACGGCACCTCATGGGCCGGGACCTCCTGGGAGGTCACCGGGCAGCAGCAGTGGCTCTGGTCCGGCGCTGCATGGTCCGACCCGGACTGGTCGAGCCACTCGTGGTCCTCCGCCGGATGGGACAGCCACTCCTGGTCGGACAGCGCCTGGGCCAGCCACTCCTGGTCCGGCACCGGTTACTCGAGCCACTCCTGGTCCCGGGGGACATGGACCTAGCGGCTCCGGCTGCCGAGCCGGCCGGCGACCCGCCCCAGCAGCAGAGCCCCTCGGCGGTCACGACCGTCGAGGGGCGTTTCGCGCCGTTGACACGGCAGGCTCGCCGGCTCGTCGGCCCACCGAGCATCGTGTGGACGCTCAACGCGGCGCTGGCGGCGTCAGCCCTCCTGCTCTGGTGGTTCGCCATCCGCGGCCACCACCCTGCCTCACCCCCCATCGGCGTGCCGTGGTGGTGCCTGGGCGGCCTGTTCTTCGTCGGTGAGGCCTGGGTCCTCAACGTTCACTTCGGCCGCAGCGCCTACTCCTTCTCCCTCACCGAGGTCTGCTACGTCCTCGGCCTGCTCTTCCTCGACCCGAACGAGCTGCTGCTCACCCAAATCGTCGGGATCGGCCTGGCACTGGCGGTGGTGCGCCGGCAGAGCCTGCTGAAGCTGGTGTTCAACCTCGCGCACTTCACGCTCGAGACGTGTGTGGCGATCATCGTCTTCCACGCCCTCGGGGGCACCTCCGACCCGGACAATCTGGGCAGCTGGACGGCGATCCTCGCCGCGGGCGCGATCGTCTCGGTCATCGGTGTGGGCAGCATCATCTCGGTGATCTCCCTCTCGGAGGGGGACTTCAGGCTCGCTCGATGGCGCGGCCTGGTCGGTTTCACCACCGTCGGCGCCCTCGCCAACACCAGCCTGGGCCTCCTGGCAGCGGTGTTGATCCGCGACCGTCCCGTCGCCACGCTCCTGCTCATCCTGCCGGCTGTGCTGCTGGGCGTCGCGTACCGGGCCAACCTGCACGAGCGTCGCCGCCACGAGCGCATGGAGTTCCTCTATGAGGCGGCCCAGCTCATGAGCTCGTCGACTGAGATGGACACAACCGTCGTCGACGTCCTCCACCACGTGCGCGCCAGCCTCCGGGCAGAGACAACCGAGTTGGTGCTGTTCTCCTCTGACGAGGACGGGCAGGCGCTCCGAACAGGGGTGCAGAGCGACAAGTCGGAGAGGGTCCTGGAGCGGACGGGGATCGATGCGGTCGAGACCGCTGTCCTCCGCCAGCTCAGCGGTCCGCGAGGGCAGCTCCTGCGCGTGCGGGGAGCCGACGTCGACACCCTGGCGTTCCTGGGTGCCCGCAACGCCCGTGATGCGATCGTGTGCGGCATCGTCGGGGAGACCCGGATGATGGGTGCGCTCATCATCTCCGGTCGTCTGGGCGGAGTGGCGAGCTTCGACCGCGAGGACGTGCGCCAGCTCGAGGCTCTCGCGGCTCAGTTGAGCATCTCTCTGCAGAATGGACAGCTGGAGCGGTCGCTCGCCCGGCTCACCGAGCTTCAACAGGAGCTCGAGCACCAGGCTTTCCACGACCCGCTCACCGGGCTTGCCAATCGCGTGCTGTTTCATGAGCGCGTCGGGCACGCGCTCGAGCGCTCGGACCGTGAGAAGCGTCCGATCACCGTGCTTTTCCTTGATCTCGACGATTTCAAGAACCTCAATGACAGCGTCGGTCATGCGGCAGGCGATCACGTCCTCGTCGAGGTGGCCAGGCGACTGCGATTGCTGATCCGTCCATCCGACACGGCGGCCCGCCTTGGCGGCGACGAGTTTGCGGTCCTGCTGGAGACAGCCGCCAGCGAGTCCGATGCCGTGAACATCGCGGAGCGAGTCATCGACTCGATCAGCGTGCCGATGATCCTGGCCAGCGGTGAGGTGGGGATGACGGGCAGCGTCGGCATCGCGACGACGGTGGCGGACGGCATCAGCGCGCAGGAGATCCTTCGCAACGCCGACATGGCGATGTACAGGGCCAAGGCCACGGGCAAGGGATGTTGGGCGATGTTCGCGCCCCAGATGCACGTGGCTGCTCTCGAACGCCATCAGCTGAAGAGCGAGTTGTTGCACAGCATGGAGCGCAGCCAGCTTCGCCTGCAGTATCAGCCCATCGTCCATCTCCCCTCCGGAGCGCTCTATGGCGTCGAAGCGTTGCTGCGGTGGGAGCATCCGAAGTACGGGTTGATCCATCCCGCTGCCTTCATCGGGATCGCCGAGGAGAGTGACCTGATCGTCGCCATGGGCCGGCACGTGCTCGAGGTTGCCTGCCTCCAGGCCATGGAGTGGGCTCTTCAGTTTCCCGGCGCCCGGAGCATGATGGTCAGCATCAACGCCTCGGGCCGCGAGCTGCGCCAGGCCTCGTTCGGGGCTGACGTCGAGGAGGTCGTGCGGCGCGTGGGCATGGATCCGCACCGCCTCATCCTCGAGGTGACAGAGAGCCAGATGATCACCGACCCGGTGGTTCTCTCTCAGAAGCTGGCACGGTTGAAGCAGATGGGCGTCCGCCTCGCGGTCGACGACTTTGGCACGGGGTATTCGTCGCTGAGCTCACTGCGGCAGCTTCCCATCGACATCCTCAAGATCGCCAAGCCCCTCGTCGCCCGCCAGGGGGGAGACACGGTGCCCGAACCCTTCCTGGCTGCGATCCTCCAGCTGGGAGTGAGCCTGGGGCTGACCATGGTTGCCGAGGGTGTGGAGACGCAAGCGCAGCGAGAGGTGCTGACCCGGATTCGCTGCCCGCTCGCACAGGGCTTCCTGTTCGGCCGGCCGATGAGCGCGGAGGGGATAGCCGGCCTTCTCCAGGCTGACCTGGAGGCTCGAGTGCACGAGCCGCTCCATCTCTTCGAGACGGCCGGCCTCGCCAGCTAGCGGCGGCTCTCCATCCGTCAGCTGCGTGGGCGCATCTCCACGAGTGGGCGCACGCGGGCTCCGTTGTCGAAGACGCCGGTGGCCCACACAGTGTCGCCCTGACTGGCGACCCCAGCGAGGATGTTGCTCCCCGAACCCGGGTTGCCGGCGTCGAGCGCGTGCCAGCTTCCGTCGAGGTCACTCCTCAGCACCAGGGTCTCGTTGTTGTCCGTGCTCAGGTTCACAAAGGTCCCCACCGCCCAGGTGTGGTCGTTGGTCACGGTGATGCCCCCACAACTCCGTCCAGGTGCTGCCGGCTGCGGGCAGGGTCACCGGGCTTGCGGACGCGGTGCTCAACCTCTGCACCAGCGGGTGCGCACCGCTGCCCAGCCGCGGGGCATGCACGTCCCGCGGGCGCGCCGGCCTTCCTCAGGCGGCGGTCGATGCCGCCGGCAGCTGGAGGATGCTGAGCACCTCCTCCACCGCGGGGGGATCCGCGCTCGGCCGCATCAGCTCCTCGAGCTGGGGAGCGCCGATCGGCCGGCTGATCAGGTATCCCTGCAACTGAAAGCAACCCCTCTCTGCCAGGTAGTCTCGCTGTGCCTCGGTCTCGACGCCCTCTGCGACGACGACCAGGCCGAGGCGCCGTCCCATCGCGATCATGGCATCGACGATCGGCGCCTCGGTGCCGGGGCCGTCGATCGCGCGCACGAACGAGAGGTCGATCTTGAGCGTGTCGAGCGGGAAGCCCTGGAGCCGGCTGAGGGCTGAGTAGCCCGTGCCGAAGTCGTCGATCGCGATCCTGACACCGAGGTCACGAACCCCTTGCAGGAGTTGAACGGTGTCGCTGTGCCGCGAGATGGCGGCGCTCTCGGTGATCTCCAGCTCGAGCAGCCGAGGATCGATGCCGGTCTCTGCCAGGACACTCTGAAGCCGGGTCAGGAATGGGACAGCCGTCAAATCTCGTGCGGAGACGTTGACCGCGACCGGTATCGGGGTGGCGCCGGATGCAGACCATGCTTGAGCCTGGTGGCACGCGGTCTGCAGCACCCAGTGGTCGAGGTCGGTGACCAGGCCGCTCTGCTCGGCCAGAGGGATGAACGCATCGGGCAACAGCAGGCCACGCGTCGGGTGATTCCACCGCACCAGCGCCTCGACACCTCGCAGCTGTCCGCTCACCGCGTCGACCTTCGGCTGGTAGTGAAGCATCAGCTCGCCGCGCCGAATCCCCTCTCGCAGGTCCTGTTCCAGGGTGACCCGCTCCATGACAGCAGCGTGCATGTCGTCGGAGAAGGTGTCGTGGCGGTTCTTCCCAGCGGCCTTGCCCACGTACAACGCGACGTCGGCGTTGCGCACGACATCGGCGGCGATGCCCGCCCCGGTCGAAGAGGCGATGCCGATGGTGCCGGTCACAGTCAACTCGCGACCTCCGACAGAGAACGTGGCGGACAGCGCGTCCCGCAGCCTTCCCGACGCCGTCGTGGCTCCAGCGTCATCGGTCAGGTCCTCGAGAAGGATGGCGAACTCGTCTCCGCCCAGTCGTGCCGTCGTGTCACCCGGGCGCATGGCGCCGGTCAGCCGCTTGGCGACGTCCACCAGGAGGGCGTCGCCGGCGCCGTGTCCAAGGCTGTCGTTGACTGACTTGAAGTTGTCCAAATCGAGCATGAGCACCGCGTAGCGCCCGGCCTGGCGCTGCAGGCGCTGGTGAGCATGCTGCAGGCGGTCGTTGAACAGCAGCCGGTTCGGCAACCCGGTCAGCGCGTCGTGGAAGGCCTGGTGCTCCAGCTCATTCTGGAGGTGCATCCTGGCCGTGACATCGCGGGTGCAGACCAGCTTGGCGCTACCGCCGGCGAAGGTCGCCTCGCGCAGGTCGATCTCGACGTCGAGCACGTCTCCGGCCCTGGTGCGGTGCCGGATGTTCTCGAAGTGAAGCCGTCCGGCAGCTGCGGCTGCGAGCTCGGGCGACGACATGGCACGCGACTCCGCCTCCCACAGCTGGCTCGGGCTGAGCACGAGAAACTCGTCCCGCGGGTATCCGTAGAGCGCAAGGGCCGCCTTGTTGACTGAAAGGAGCTGCCAGTGGTCCCGGGCAGGGTCGTACCCCTCCGGATTCCACACGAACATCGGCTGAGGATTCTCCTCGAAGAGAGAGCGGAAGCTCACCTCGCTCTCAGCGGTCACCCGAACCACCTCAGCCAGCTCACCGGCGGCGGCTGTGGCGTGAAGCAGATGGGGGCGCCGCCGCCTCGCAAACCCGGCGAGGAGGACGACGACGATGCCGGCGGCCATCACGGTGACGAGCGACAGGACAAAGGTCACGACCACCCCGCCCTCCGAGCTCTGCGCGGCGGCGCCGAGGAGCGCGCTGAGACGCGTATCGAAGGCTCTGTATGCAGGCTGACCGACGGTTGTGTTGAGGCGGGCCACCTCCGCAACGTCACCGCGGCGCTTGGACAGGCTCACCTGCGATGCCGCGGCCTGGTACACGGATGACAGCCCCGCGAGCGACTTGGCGTCCGACTCCTGGATGCCCGCACTCTCCACCTGCGCCAGCGCTGCGACAGCCGGCCCTGGAAGTTCTGGTCGACCTCGTCGACGGGGTCGAACATGCTCTTCTGCTCGAGCACGAGCGAGGTGTGCAGGGTGCTCAGGGCGCGATAGGCGCTCTCCTCTTGCACCGACCACAGGTGTAGTCCGGCCAGCGTGCCGATCACCAGGCCCATGACGACGATGCCACTGACGATGCTCGCCCGCGTGCTGGCAGGGAGCGCCTGGATGGGCGGCCTCGACGTGCTGCGCGTGAAGCCTCCGCCGCTCGTCGGGGTGGGCCCCGCGGCATCGTCACGGCGAGCCGGGGCCGGCGCAGACGCGGCCGATGCGCTTGTCACATCCCCCAGCCTGCACCACTCCCTGTGTGCACGGGTCAGCACTCACGTCGCTGTTGCCGGTTTGTCATGCCACGATGCGATCAAGAAGGAGGCCAGCATGGCCGCGACCGCCGTGCACCCCGCCCGCTGCCGCACAACAGGGCACGGGCACGCGGATCGATCGCAATGTCAGCGGGGGGCCTACACCACGCTGGTCACCGTGGTGCCCGGCTCGGCTGACGACTGTCTACCAGCTGTGGACCGCAGGACCGACATCCGCGGTGTGCGCCACAGCCGCCTGACGGGGGTGCCTCGGCGCAACCGGGCAGCGCAGCGCCCTCTTCTTCCGCCTCTCCCCTCTCACGCGGCCCTCTCGGCCGTTGTCGACACGGGATCGTTACCGGTCGTCAAGGCCCGGTGCGCGGTGGCACGGGGCAATCGGGAGATCATGCTGGCGAACGACGGCGCGCTCGACGGCCACGTCCATCCCGGCTGGGTGATCTCGACGTCCGGTTTCCATCACGTGGATCGCCGTGCCGCGACCGTTCTGCACCCCCAGGGCTGGGAGGCGGGCTGTGATGCATGTGCGGCCATGCACACGACCACCGAGCGGACCCAGAGGCCGGATGGGCGGATGTTGGCCGCCCTGACAGAGCTTGCATCGCGACGGTACGCGGCGCGGTCGACCGGATGATCGGACCGGCGGCGATCAGCCCCACGGCCTGACGTCGCCGCCCTCGTGGACGGCTTGCCAGCCTCAGGCCGGCCGGAGACACGTGAAAGATGAGGGTGTCCGATGGCGCAGGGTCCCTTCGGAGGTCACGTGAACTCACCGGCTGCCCGCCACACCGGTCACCCCATGATGGCGGTGACGATCTCCGCGCGCAGGTCGGGGTATTTGGCCAGGAAGTCGCGGCGCTCGGACCGGAGCCGCTCCACGATCGCCCGGTACTCTTCCGACCGACCGGTGCGCTCATACAGCTGGCGCGGTTGCAGGATCTCCATGTCGTCGATCCCGGGCACGAGACGAGCCACCTCGTAGCCGAAGTCGGGATCCAGCTCCCACTCGATCGTCCCCTCGGCGATCGCCTTGACCACCGCGCTCGAGTAGGGGATGGAGACCTTCTTGCTGCTGGGATTGTCGGCACTCCCTCCGACACGCCCGGTGTTGAGCAGGAAGACCTCGAAGCCACAGGCGTCGAGCAGCTCGAGGAATCGATTGCCCTGCTGCTCGTGGCGCAGGGGGAAGAAGGGGTTGGTGCCCGGCACCCGCAGGAACCTGCCGTCCTCGTCCTTGCCGCCCGCCGAGGTCCCCTGCGTCTCACCGAGCATGAAGTAGGCGGCGGCCTGCTCCCTGTTGAGGCGGGCCACGGCGGGGATGATGTTCTCGTTGCGGTTGAGGATGAGGAGCTGGTTGACCCGGGTGACCTCGCGGGCGTCACGATGCCAGCCGAGCGCCTCCATGTCGAACACCGCCCGCCCGTTCTGCGTGTAGGCGGTGTCGAAGAAGTCCACCGTTCCGTCGGCGGCCATCGAGACGTTCTCGAGGTACGCCTCCGGCTTGCAGACCGCACCGAAGATGGTCGGCTCGTCCTTGGGGTCCAGTGCGAAGGTCTTGGCAAAGCAGCCATTCTCGGTGGCGACGATCCGCCCACCCGGGTAGAGCGCGACGAAGTCGTCCTGCACGGGCTTGGAGTCGTTCTGACGCGTGAACGTGGTGGTGGTCTTGCCGGTACCCGAGAGACCGACGATGAGCATCGCCTGCTCGCCCCGTGAGGTGGGAATGACCTTGCAGCCGGCGTGCAGCGCCAGGCCTCCGCGGTCGTGGACCAGCTTGTTCCACATCCGCAAGCCGCCCTTCTTGGACTCGCCGAAGTAGTCGCTGTTCAGCACCCTGGTGATGCCTTGCTGGAGGTCCACGGTGATCAGGCGGTTGGACGGGTAACCGGGCGCCTCCAGAGACGGGGTGTAGATCACCGTCAGCTGGGGATCCCATTCCTCGCCGCCCTGTCCCTCATTGTCGAAGTACAGCCAACGCTGCATGCCGGCGATGTTCGCGAAGGCGAGCTCGATGTACAGCCGCGCCCGGACTCGAAACTCAGGGTCGTTGCCCACGTACCCGTCCACCACCAGCATGTCGCGGTCGCGGATGAACGCGGTCTGGGCCTCCGCGACGGCGGCTCCGACATCGCGAGAAAGGGTCTGGTCGGTGTGGTCCTCGGGATGGTCGGTGATGATGTAGGTGTTGGCCTTGCTCCGCGAGAGCACCGTGGTCTGCACATTGTAGTTCTTGAACTCCGTCAGCCTGGCGTTGGGCATCCGGGAGGTCAACTCGCGCAACTCCTCAGGACTGGGGTTCCAGCAAATCGAACGAGCGGGCGGCAACGCGCCACGCTGGACCTTCATCACCTCGGTCATGACTCCTCCGCCCCCCTGATCTCGGACTGCAGTCTCATGCGCACCCGGGCGCAGACGTTCCCGCCAACTGTTCGGATCGCGGTATCATAGCGAGTCGGCACCTCGTCGATTATGATGCCGTGGGCACAGATGCAGTCGCGGGACGTGGCGAAGCGCGTGGCATCGCTTGACCTCTGCCCGCGCTGGACGCCGGGCGTATGCCGCGGACATGCGCAGTCCCGCCGAGGAGCTCCGCAGCTTCATCGCCGCACGCGTCCCACTGACAGTTGCGGACTGGGAGGCGATCCAGGCAGTCTTCGAGCCGCTCACGGTGCGGCACAAGGGGCTGTACCTGCAATCGGGACGAACCTGTGACCGCGTTGCGTGCCTGGCCCACGGGTGCCTCGCGGCGTCTAACACGCACGCACAGGCGGACGTGACGACACACATCTTCCTGGAGGGCTCGTTCGTCGCCGACTACTACAGCTACCTGACGTGCACACATCACTGCAGAACATCCGCGCGGTCGAGGACCGTGCGCTGCTGGTCGCTGAGCGTTGCGCCGCCTCGCAGCTGTACCAGCAGGTGCCGGTGTGGGAGCGACTGGGCAGAAGGATCGCCGAGGACGTGTATCTCTGCGCCCGCGAGCGCACGGCATCGTTCCTGCACGACACCCCCGAGCTGCGCTACCAGAAGCTGGTGGAGGACCCTCACCTTCAACGTCCCGGTCAATCTCGCGACCGGCCGGTGGGACCCGGATCACCCCCGCCGACTGGAAGCGAACGCGCAACCGTTGGGAGTTCTTCCAGGGCGTGCGCTCGTGGCTGCTCCTGGCCGGCTTTGTCACGGTCTGCGCGGCGGTCAGCAGATGAGCCACCTCATCGTGTTCGGAGCAACGGGTGCGCTCGGTCGCGAGATCGTTGTCTACGCCCTGGAGCGAGGCCACCATGTCACCGCGGTGGCCCGGACCCCTTCAGCGATGCCCGAGCCACAGCACGGGCTGGCTGTGGTGCAGGGTGACGTGCTCGTTCCTCCAACGTGCTGGCAGCGATGGCCGTCCACGGGGTCGCGCGGATCGTCGCGGTGTCGTCATGGGGAGTCGGACACAGCCTGACA
>JAABUX010009809.1_pt1 | contig 10790 bp, 10 predicted proteins | sample 5561851 | NCBI WGS metagenome assembly JAABUX01 (sample SAMN10711883, study PRJNA513361) | rock metagenome | isolation source: Antarctica rocks | place: Antarctica: Victoria Land, Richard Nunatak red sandstone | collected 2016-01-03 | reverse complement strand
TTATGATCGCGACCGCATGACTCGGTTTACCTGATCGTCGTAGCTGCTGACCTAGCGGGCGGGCCGCCCGCGCTCCCAGTGTGTCTCCAGCACCTAGTGGTGCGGTTGCAGACATCAGCGGGCGGGCCGCCCGCGCTCCCAGTAGGCGCACACAAAAAAGGAGCTTCCAGCACGTTTCCGCGCCGGAGACTCCTTCGTATTGGCTGGGGGACAGGGATTCGAACCCCGGTTGACTGATCCAGAGTCAGCTGTCCTACCGCTAGACGATCCCCCACCGACCACCAGGATTACTATACCGTACCCATCGTGACGGCGCAAGGAACCACGCGGTTTACTTTCGTGCAACTGGCACCTACGGATACAGCCCGCGCACGCGATGCGCTTCGGCGACGCGTTCCACGGCCACGGTCAGCGCGGCCTGACGCAGGGTCAAGCTGTCGCGCTGCTGCCGAGCCAGCACAGTCTCGGTGGCGCGCGCCAGCACCGCCTCCAACCGCTCAGACACCTCCGCCGCCGTCCAGAACGTCTCCTGGATGTCCTGCACCCACTCGAAATAGGAGGCCACGACCCCGCCGGCGCTGGCCAGGATGTCGGGCAGCACATGGACGCCCCGCTGGCTCAGCGCCCGGTCCGCCGCCGCGCTGAGCTCGCCGTTCCCCGCCTCCACGACCATCGCGGCGCGCACCGACGCGGCCAGGTCCACGGTCAACACGTGCTCACCCGCGCACAACACCAGGATGTCGCAGTCCCCCATCACCACGTCGTCGCAGGTCACGTCGCGTCCGCCTGGGAAGCCGTGCAGGTGACCGCGTTCGGCCTTGTAGCGGCGCAGCGCCGCTTCATCGAAGCCGTCGGGGGACCGCGCCTTGATGCCGCCGGCCGAGTCGGAGGCGGCCACGATACGCGCGCCTTCCTGCCTCAGCACCGCCGCGACCGAACTGCCCGCGTTGCCGAAGCCGACCACGCCGACCCGCGCGCCGTCGAGGCGCACGCCGGTCTGGCCGGTCACGGCGCGGATGACGTAGCCGCAGCCGCGTCCCACCGCCTCGCGCCGCCCTTCCGAGCCGCCGATGGCCAGCGGCTTCCCGGTGACGACGGCGGGGACGGAATAGCCCACGTTCATGCTGTAGGTGTCCATGATCCAGGCCATCTCGCGCTCACCGGTGTTGAGATCGGGCGCGGGGATATCGCTCTCCGGTCCGATCAGGATACCGATCTCAGTCGCATAGCGGCGTGTCAGATGCTCGATCTCGCTCAGGGACAGGCTGGAGGGGTCCACGTTGACGCCGCCGCTGGCCCCGCCAAAGGGGATGTCGACCACGGCCGTTTTCCAGGTCATGACCATGGCGAAGGCCTGCTCCGTCTCCAGTGTCGTGTGGAGGTCGTAGCGGATGCCGCCCTTGGCCGGACCGCGCGCGAGGGAGTGGTGGACGCGGTAGCCCTCGAACAGTTCGGTCTCGCCACTGCTGTCACGCCGGATGGGCACGCTGACGATGAGGGATCGCTTGGGCCGGCGCAGGCTCTGGCGCACCCCGCCCGTCAGCCCAAGCCGGGACGCCACGTCGTCGAAAAAGGCCAGCTCGGTGGCCAGGATAGAGCCATCGTGGCCGTCTCGCGCCTGTTGCGCTTGTTGCCTCTGTTGCGCGGAGCTCGCCGTCGTCTTCCCGCTATCGGTTTGCTGCATCGATCTGTCCTCCCCATTGAGGATACGCGCTTACGTGTCCCCCACCATACTACGACACCGAGGCCTACGGTGGCCGCCCACGCCGATTGAGCAGAGAAGAGGCCGCCCTTGCTGCTCTCGCGGCGCCACGTTGCGCGTCAAGCGTCGTCGCATCTCCACCAGGGTCTGTGAATTGTCCGCCGCGGACACCGGTCTTTCGCTGCGCTGCCCAGTGGAAACGCCCATCGCCGACTTTTCACGAGCCCTGGCATCTCCACCAACGAGGTGGCGCCAGGACTAGTGGGTCAACCCGCACATGGGTGGACATGCTCTCGCGGCCAAGCAGGCATGGAAGGCTCAGCGCCAACATCCACTTAAATGCAGCGTGACCCACTAGAGTACGTCACGCAACTTTTGGGACGTTCGCCGGCCGCAATTGAGGGCTCGTCGCACCCTGTGCCGGCGTACGATCAGACACGCGTACGCAACCAACCGAGACTCTGAAAGTGGCCGTCTGCCAGGAGCAAGGGTTGCCCCGTCTGGTTGTCCGCGATGGCGGTCTGAACGTGACCGGTCGCGACGTTCACTGTGCGGACGACAGTGGTCGCGCCGCTGGCGGGATGGTCAAGGTAGGCAATGGCACGACCGTCGGGCGACCAAGCCGGGCTGGAGATCGAGTCGCGTACAAGCGCATGTGGCTGTTGTCCTTGCGCGCCTGGCAACCCACAACGTCGTCGTCTGACTCGTGCTGGTCGTATAGGCGAGCGCCCCGGTGGTCGGGGATATGGTGGCGTCCTGGCCCCCATGAACCAACGTGTGCGCATGTCCGCTCGATACGTCGACTGCTAACACCACCGCGCCCTGCGCTGGCAGAAACGTGCTGACGGCAAGGGTGCGGCCGTCGGGCGTCCAGGAGAGCCGCGTGATCGACCCCGAGATGATGCCCAGTTGCGCGTTCCTGGCCAACTGGCGTGGGCGGCCCTGATCGTAGCGCGTAAGCCAGACGCCCAAGGCGCGCTCCCGTTGCGGGCTCGCCAGCCCCTCGCCGGGGACGACCACGGCGTAGGCCAGCGTGTAGCGGTCGGGCGACCAGGCGACCGACCCGATCTCGAGCCGGTTGCCCTGCGTTGATGCGGGAGGCGGGACGATGAAATGCGCGGCGCCGCCCGTGCTTGACACCTGCCACAACCCCGGCGCCTGCGGCGACGTCGCCGAGGAGGTGGACCTATTCGTGGCATAGGCGATGTAGAGGCCGCGAGGCGAGGGGGCGATGCCGCCCGTGGAGGGAGCCGCTTGCTCCCGCGCCAGGACACGGGCGACCTGTCCGCCCTGCACGGTCAGGATGCGCGCCGCGCCCGCCTGTCCCGGCCCCATCCCAGCTCGCGCGTCGAGCACGACGAGGGGTCCGTTCATGGCAGCAAGCGGGCGCGTGGCCACGGGAATGATCGCCGCACGCGCTGCGTGAGGGTCGGGACAGTGACACAAAGTGAGACCGGCCAGCAATGGGGCGATGATTGCAGAGGCGCGGCCGGGCCGGGTAGGGGTGAACATGATTTCTCCTCTCCTGCCGAGTCCCACGACCACACGTCGTCTCCCTGCCAACACCGTCGTCATGATTCCCCTCTTTCTACCCAACTGTTTTAGCGGTCTGCCGGCCGATAACCCTGACGCAATCGTTCGAGCCCATACGTCAGTTCCTCTTTCAGACGGTCAAGCACCTCATCGAATGTGTAAGGTGCGTCTTTATTGGTCGGATGGACGATATCCTGGTTATAGGATAGTTCCATCTCAGCCAGCCCTTTCTCCCATCCGAAGAGGCGCACCTCCAGGCGCGCTATCGGATCGCCCGCAACCACGGCCTCGATCTGCTGGCGCTCGTCGGGCGCCAGCATCTCCTCAGCGCGCGCTGTCGAGACTTTTATCGCGGCCCAGCGGCGGTTGGAAAGGTTGTTTGTCATAGACTTCCTCTTCCATAACCCAGTGTGGAACTACTCAGTGATCCCAGATTCCGCTTGGAAGTGCCCGTGGCCGTCGCCGGATGGCCTTCTCAGAGGACAGCTATTCCCGTCGGACAGAACCCGCTGAACGGCGTGGGGCACGGCCCAGCCCTGACAATCCGAATGCGGTAGATATCGGGAGCACTGTCAAGACCGGCCCCGAAGAAACGCCCGATGATGGGGACATGAGCAAGTATGATGAGGAGGCGCCTTCCAGCGGAAGGTTGCGGCAAGGAGCCGGCGATGAGGAGCGAGGCGGCGACCCCTGCCCCATTGAGGCGCACCGCGCGCGACCCATAGGCGGTCGAGGAGAATACAGCGGAGAAGGGAGGGTCGATGAGGAGCGCCTGCTGCCCGGCGACGATCCCGTACCCGCTACCCCAAAAGTACCTCAGCCCAACCGCGCGCACGGATACGGTACGACCGATCCACGCCCGCGGGTAGAGGCGGATCTCCCGATCAAGGTGCTGCACGGAATAGGCCGCGCCGGTCGTGGAGGCGACCGTGAGGACAGTACCGGCGCCAACAAGGACAACGCCCGCAAGAACGATGAGCAGAAGATTCCGCGTCGCGATGTGCTTGGTTCGCACCATACTACCTACCCTCCTCATTAACCCGATAGCGCGACGTTGTGCGACCCTGTCCAACGACGTGCGGATATATCCCCTATGATTATGATGCAGCATCGAGTTCGATAATAACCCTGCTGCTGGTCGTCACAATACGGCCGTGTCCAGCACGTCGACGGCGTTGGTCGTCTGATCGACCACGAACACGCGCCCCCGCCGCTCGTCGACCGCGACGCCGACTCCCGTGGTCGGCGAGCCACGATACGTCGCCACGATGTGGCCGTCGCGCAGCGACACGACGTTGACCGCATCGACCGCGTCCGCGTGCGCCCACGACAACTGCCCCTGCCCCACGGCGCGAGGTGCTCGTAGGCCCCCATGGGGAGGAGGTGTGGGGGAAGGATGGCGCCACCGCCTATGCTCACCACTGAGAGGCTACGCGACGCGTCGTCGACGACGAAGGCACGCCCCGTCTGCTCGTCCACGGCGACCACCACCGGATTCTTGCCCACGGGCACGGTCCTGACCACACGGCCGCGCTGCCCATCGACAACCGTCACCGTGCTGCTCGCGAAGTTGGCCACGACCACGTGGTGCGTGCGCGGGTCAATAGCGGCCGCCACCGGCTCCATCCCCACGGTCACGCCAAACCGGCGTCGGCCCGTGCGGAGGTCATAGGCGACGAGCTGTCCCGGACCCGCGAGGGCGCCTGTCGGCGTCCTCTGCCCGAGACAGAGCAGGTAGACCTGCCGCAGCGCCTCGTCCACCGTCGCCTGGATGCACCCGTTGGGGGCCTGGAGATGGCGCAGGACAGCCCCATCGCGCGTGCGTATAAAGGTGACGGCACAGGTCGACACGCCGGGCACGGCGACGACCGCCACTCCCGCCATTGCAAGGGCGTCGGACGCATACATCCTCATCGGCGTCGTTGAGATGACAGTGTTCGTGTCCGTGTTGAACAAGGTAACTCCCCGCCCGCCCGCGACGAGCCCGCGCGCCCGTGTCGTGTCCAGTGTGATCGTGTACACCTGGCCAAGCGAGGGAAACGTGAGGACCGCGTCGGGCTCACGCGGCGGCGCTGGGCGCAGGAAGACAAACGCCACGGTAACGAGAACTCCTATGCTGCCGAGTCCCACGACCATTCGTCGTCTCCCTACCAGCATCGTCGTCATGATCTCCCTCTGCCTACCCTCCCGTTTTATCGACCTCAACTTTAGTCGATTCTCGTCGGCGCGCATAAGTTCTAGGCTGACTGGGAGCGCGCCAATTATTTAATTGGGCCTCACGACACAAGGACATCACCATCGTAGCACCGCAACACCCCAGCTAAACGCCCGCATGGGTGGGGTAGATTCAATTGAATCTGATAAGTGGCATCTGTGCCGATGTGCAGCGAACTTGGCATGAACGGTCCTACGAGCGGAATGCTGTGTAGTGCGGCACGCAGGATTGTCCTAGAACTTACCTGTACTTGGACGCGCAGAGTGAGTCTGGGCATAGAGAGTTGACGGTTGTCCGCTAGCACGACTAAAGCACCGCTTCTCGGGGGGACTTGCATCATGGTCCCCCCTGAAATAGGTACAGCTACCGGCAGCCCTGGTCCTCCACCTGGCATAGTAGATGCGGACCTTTGTGCGTAGCTGATTATCGTGCCCCGTAGATTGAGTGGATGCCCGATCCAATCGGCCGGCTGACGATGCCAGCCAGCTACCACCTGTGCGACCGTATATGTCGGTCCTGTGGTCGTGGTTGGCATAGCCAGCACGCCAGCCGCGATTACCATCATCAAGATTAAGCCTAGGATAAGAACGAGAACAATACTGATGCGTGCGCGTCCAACCCGCATAATACGCTCCTCCTTCCTACTGACGAGAATTCCATACCACTACTAACCGAAGTGTAGACCAAACAAAGTAATGGCGACACACGCGGGAGCAAGCAGGATACGCACGGTCGTAGCTAATCCGCCCCCAAGGGGACAGCATTACTCCTTACGTTGTCGTTGGGCGTCCAGCACGCATAAAACGACTGATAGCCAGCACTGATAACTATGGCACTTCGTGAAAGGAATCCATAGCGCCAGTATAGTCGATCTGTTCCGTGATGCCTTAATGTGCTGCTCTCGCCGCGTAAAAAGAGGAAGCGTGCTAACAGAGTACTTGCACATATGTAGCGACAGTATGACGAGTGGCAGGGAAGAGCAGGTGATATTGCCCCCTCTTGCCCTGCTACCCGTCTATTCCGCAGATTGCTACTAGCTGGTTGTGAGATACGTGAACCCGTATGCTCTCTTGGGGAACAGGCCGCATGTGCTAGTGTAGTTAGTGTACTGCTCCCCGGTGGGCCATGTGTTGGGTATCTGCTGATTTGCTGACCAAGAGTTGGTTAGCGCTTGGCAGCCACGATCGAAGTCCTGAAAGTTACCCGTGCTGGGGTCCGTGAGCCGGTCGCCTTGCCAGTTCGTGCAGCAACCGTACATCTTCGCTGAAGTGAAGATGCTCATGAGGTAGCACACGCCGTTGGCTTGGTAGCCCACGTAATACGATATCTGGTGACCGTCTTGATTCGTATACTGGCCGCCTTGGGCATAGTTAGTCCCATATGCGGGACAACCCGCTGCCGCAATGTTCGGCTTGTGTACGGAATCTGGAGCCAGGGAAGCATGGACACGATCCGCCATTGATGCGACCGCACGGTTTGTCGCCGCGATATCCGTAGTTGGCGTTACGTATGCGAGGTGTTGGGCATCGGCGTCGGACTGCGCGAGCGGGTAGCTCCACACGACAGAGCCGGCGGGGCAGGGCAGAGTATTGGTCGGGCTACCATGCCAAACCGTGCAGTGGCTCTCTTGCGTCGCGTCGCGCACGACAAAGACCGTACCCGCAGATTGGGTGCTCGTAGCCGCCCTCACCTGTGGGGCGATCATACTGGAGGCGACGAGAGACAGAGCGAGGATGCTCCCCTTTATCCATGCTCTGGTTGTAAAGCGTCGGGTAAAATCCACCGCAACCATCCTTTCTTCAACTACGCACCTAGCTCCTTCCAGTCGCTGTGGCCATCAGTTAACGGTTGGAACTCGGTCATTTCTATCGGCGCCGACCCGTGCGGCACCGATGCTTATCACTCTATACCCTGCACGGGGCCTTACGCATCCTGGAAATCCAGGATGGGCGCATCCTGGAAATCCAGGATGTTCAGGACGCCGCCAATGCTGTATCCTCTCCCTTGGAATAGACGCCTGGCTCCCACGGGCACAAGTTAGTGCTAGGCAAGGCGTCGATCAGGAAGGGACAGTCATGATGGATGGGACAGCTCAGGGCCTGCTAATCGGAGAGCCGGAGGTCAACGTGGCCGCGATGGCTGCGATCGTGCGCGACCTCGTCGCCGATGGACTCGACCGCATACCCGGCGCGGCGTGGCTGCAAGCGCGCGTCGATAGGACAAACCTCGGTCCGCACGAGCGCGCCGCGCTAGAGACGTTGCACCGCCGCCTGTGCGAGAGAGGCTCCTCCCTGCTCGATGCCCTCGGGAGCAGTCTTGGGGGATGGTAACGAACAGCGGCGTCTCAACCGCCTCCAGGCGCGGCGAACAACCGAGAGCCGTCGCTAAACATGCGCGCCACCTCGTACGTGGGGCGGCGCTGACGCCAGCTTATGACGCTGCCATCACGGCGGCGCTCACGCTCCCCGGCAATATCCTGTCCGATGAACCCGATATACCCTGGGCACGCGTCGTCTTGACGTGCTGCACCGCCACCGGAGGGCGCTGGGAGGAAGCCGTGCCGACCGCTGCCACGGTCGAGTTGTTCATGGTAGCCCTCGATCTGCTAGACGACGCCGAGGACGGCGAGGAGAATGCACTCCAGGCCGACCTTGGACAGGCGCGCGCGTTAAACGTTTCCACGGGCTTGCTCTTCCTGGCCCACCAAGACTTGCTCGACACTGCCGGCATCTCCGCGGCCCGCATTCTTCTGGCCGCCGGCCTGCAGGCCGGCGGCGGACAAGATGCCGACCTGACCTCCACGGCGGACCGACCGGCAGACCTAGGCAGGGCAATAGACATCTCCGCGGGCAAGTCGGCCTCCCTCGTCGCGGCGATCTGCCGCCTTGGCGCCCTGTGTGCGGGCGCGAATGAGAACGTCCAGGACCTCTATGCGCGCTTCGGCTGGTACGTGGGGCTGGTCAAACAATTGGTCAACGACATCGCCGGCATCGGTCCTCGCGCCGCCGGTAAAACGGATCGCGCGCTGGGACGGCTCACACTCCCGCTCGCCTATGCCGCCCTACACCCGTCGCCGTCCGGCCCGTCATCCAACCCATGGGAGGGCGGAGCGGTCTGTCTCACCTGGGCCGTCGCCGGCGCCTATCGTCAGCGGGCGCTGGCCCTCATCCCCACGATGGCGGCCGATGCCGCCGGACGCGACGCTCTCACGGCCCTGCTAAACCTTCTATAAAGGACATTGTTCCGCACGAAAAGGCGTAAACTGCGGGAAAGGGAAAAGGCATAGCGGCAGGTGGTGCGGTGGTGGAGGTAACGACATGGCCTGCGTCCGGCACGACCTCGCACCGGACAGCGTGGCACTGGGCAAGGCTATCACAGTCGCGAATAGTGATCGTCAGCATGGTCGGTGCGATCTACGGTGCGATCCTCGTCCTGAACATCGCCGCGCTGCTCGGGTCACCTCGACTCTCCGCCGTGCTGTCCGTACCGCCGATCGGCCCTGCCCGAGTGGCGTGGTTGTTGCCCGGCAGCACGCTGTGGGAGCGCGGCACGCGGCCGGGGAGCATCGCGCTCTCCCTCGATGGGCGCCGCCCGGAGGCGCGCGACGCGGGGTGGTGGTCCGGGCGGCGGCTTGTGGTCCGCACAGGAATGGGCGACATGGCGGAGATAGCTGCTGGCTCTATCCGCGATGACCGCGCTTCCTGGCCGCTGCTCACCCTCAGCCCCTGGTTCCTGCTGCTAGGCACGCTCATCGTGCTGCGAACCGCACAACGCGGCGTGGGCTGGGCCACCTACTCCCTGTTTGCCACCGTCGCTTGCGCCCTGGCGCTCGTTCCATCCGCCACCGCCGATGAGCCCCTGGGCGCTGCCTGCGAGTTCGCGATAGCCGACGTTTTTCCTGTCTGCTTCGTTGCTTTTTGCCTCGCTTTCCCGGTTCGCCGCCGCATCGGCCGCCTGCGCGCCCTGATCGCCCTGCCTCCGTTCGCGGCCATTGCCCTGTACCTCGCCGCGCTGTTCCTACCCGACCTCTACGCGGTCGCCGCTTATCTCCGCCTCGCCATTTTACTCACCTACCCTGTGCTGGGGCTGGGGCTGCTGGGCCACTCCTTCGCCACCGTCCGCGACCGCCAGGCACGGCGCGGACTGCTGATCATCAGCGCCGGCACGGTGGCCTCCGTCCTGCCCTTCCTGGCGCTGTACCTGGCGCCGGCGCTGCTGCACCGCCCCGCCCTGCTCGCGCCAGAGCAGGCCATCCTGGGCCTGGCGCTGCTGCCGCTGAGCCTGACCTACGCCATCCTGCGTCACCACGCTCTGGACGTGCAGCTGCTGCAACGTTGGCTCGTGTATGGGCTGCTCGGCGGGGGGCTGGTCATGGCGTACGCGGCCGTCGTTTTCGCCTGGAACCTGTACCTGGACAACCTGCCCGAACCCGCGCGCAGCCTCGCGTTCTCCGCCGTGCTTGGGACGCTCGCCGTCATTCTCTTCGGCCCGCTGTACGGCCGCGCTCGGCGCGGCCTCGACCGGCTCATCTTCAAGGACCGCCAGAGCATCCGGCGCCTGATGAACCTCGACTTCGCGGTGCTCCTGGTACGGAACCGAGATGGGCGAGAAAGCGCGGTCGGCGGGAACGCCGGCGCCGAGGACCCGGCGCTGCTCGCCGCATTGGTGACGGCGGCGCAAGAGAACGGGGACGGAGCCGAGCCGCGCATTGTGCCCCTGGGCTACGGCTACCTCAAGGTGGCGCTGATCCCGCTGCGCACCCACGAGGCGCTGGTCGGCCACCTCTGCCTGGGGCCAAAGGCATCCGGCGAGCCGTACGGCGCCGACGACCGGGCGCTGCTGGCCACGCTGAGTGGCCACCTGGCGGCCATCGTGCGCAACATCCAGCTCGTCGCCGACCTGCGGGCGACCATCGCGGATCTCCGCGCGCAGCGACGGGCGGTCGAGGCGCTCAACGGCCGCCTGGAGCGGACACGGGAGGAGGAGCGGGCGCGCCTGGCGGCCGACCTGCACGACGAGCCGCTGCAAACGGCGCTCGATATCCAGCGCCGCCTCGCCGCCGCGCAGGCCCAGCTCCCCGCGGCCGCCGCGTACGGCGCGCGCCTGCAGACGCTGATCGACCAGTTGCGGGCGCTGTGCGTCAGGATGCGGCCGGCGGCGCTGGACCAACTGGGCCTGCACGCGGCGCTGGACCTGCTGGCCATGGATGTGGGCGAGCGCAGCGATATCCTGGTCGGTCTCAGAGCCTGTCTGCAATCGCATTTTAGCCCTGTGAGATAGGCAAACATAGAGGCAAGCATAGGCAGTGTATCGCCGTTAAGCGATCTCCCGAACGCCATA
>JAABUX010009807.1_pt1 | contig 10790 bp, 8 predicted proteins | sample 5561851 | NCBI WGS metagenome assembly JAABUX01 (sample SAMN10711883, study PRJNA513361) | rock metagenome | isolation source: Antarctica rocks | place: Antarctica: Victoria Land, Richard Nunatak red sandstone | collected 2016-01-03 | reverse complement strand
CTCCCAAGGCCCTCAACGCCCCGCCGGCTGATTGAGACGTATGAGCACCAAACCAAGATCGCGTCGTCCTCGCCCCGAACCGGTGGAAGCTCCCGCGGCGGGAGTCGAGCCACGCGACGTTGTCGGCGAGGAGACAGCGACCGGGCGAATCTTGGTCCAGGTCGAGCGTGCGACCCCGGGCGAGTTGCCCGACCGGGTGGCCTTGCTCCCGCTCCGCTCCGATGTCGTGTTCCCGCAGACCGTCGTCCCTTTGGTCGTCAACCGGGCCGCCGGGATCAAGCTGATCGACGATATCATGCCCGAGGAGAAGACCCTCGGCCTGATCGCCCAGCGCCATCCCGAGACCGACGAGCCGACGATCAGCGACCTGTACCCGACCTTGAGCGTGGGGAACGTCCTCAAGATGCTCAAGTTCCCCGACGGCTCGACCCGGGTCGTCTCGCAGGGGATGTTCCGCGCCCGGTTGATCGAGATCGTCCAGTCCGAGCCTTACCTCATCGGTCGGATCGAACCGCTCGAAGACGTGATCGATGAAGGGGTCGAACTCGACGCGCAGGTCCACCACGTCAACGGCCTCTTCCAGCGGATGATCGAGCAGAGCCAGCAGGTCCCCGAAGAACTCCAAGTCGCCGCGATGAACACCCGCGAGCCGGGCCGACTCGCCGACCTCCTTGGGTCCAGCCTCCCGTTCACGATCGAGGAAAAGCAGCAACTCCTGGCCGAGACTAACGTCAAGAACCGGCTCGAAAAGCTCGGGGCGTTCCTCAACCGGCAACTGACGATCCTCGAACTGTCGAGCAAGATCCAGGCACAGGTCGGCTCGGAGATCACCAAGGCCCAGCGCGACCACTTCCTCCGCCAGCAGATCAAGGCGATCCAGGACGAGCTGGGCGAGGCCGAGTCGGAGAACCCCGAACTCGACGAACTCTGGGAAAAGCTCGAAAAGGCCAAGCCCCCCGCCGACGTCCTCGCCGAAGCCGAGCGCGAGATGGACCGCCTGGCTGGGATGCACCCGAGTTCCGCCGAGTATTCGATCGTCCGGACCTACCTCGACTGGCTCGCCGTCCTCCCCTGGGACAAGTCGAGCCGCGACCGGTTGGATCTCCGGCGGGCACGCAAGGTCCTCGACGCCGACCATTATGATCTAGAGAAGATCAAGGAACGTATCCTCGAATACCTCGCCGTCCGGAAGCTCAAAAAGGACATGAAGGGGCCGATCCTCTGCTTCGCCGGCCCCCCCGGCACCGGCAAGACCAGCCTCGGCAAGAGCATCGCCAAGGCGCTCGGTCGCGAGTTCGTCCGGATCAGCCTCGGCGGCGTCCATGACGAGGCCGAGATCCGCGGCCACCGCCGGACTTATGTCGCCGCCATGCCCGGTCGGGTGATCCAGGGTCTGCGCAAAGCTGGGTCGAACAACCCGGTCTTCATGCTCGACGAGGTCGACAAGCTCGGCGCCGACTTCCGCGGTGATCCCTCGGCGGCGCTCCTGGAAGTCCTCGACCCCGAGCAAAACGCGACGTTCCGCGACCACTACCTCGACGTCGACTTTGACCTGTCGAAGGTCATGTTCATCGCCACGGCGAACCAGCTCGACACCATCCCCGCCCCCCTACTCGACCGGATGGAGATCATCGAGCTGTCGGGCTACAGCGAGGAAGAAAAGGTCACGATCGCCAAGAAGTACATCGTCCCCAAGCAGGTCGACGCCCACGGCTTGACCAACAAGCTGATCCAGTTCGAGGACGAGTCGATCCGCCGGGTCGTGGCCGACTATACCCGCGAAGCCGGTTTGCGGAACCTCGAACGCGAACTCGCCACGATCTGCCGGAAGGTTGCCCGGAAGCATGCCGAGGGGAACAAGTCGGCGACGTCGATCGCCCCCGAAGCCCTGGCCGACATGCTCGGCCCGCCCAAGTTCTTCCGCGAGGTCGCCGACCGGACCGGTACCCCCGGCGTCTCCACCGGCCTGGCCTGGACCCCGACCGGCGGCGAGATCCTCTTCATCGAAGCCTCGGGGATGCCCGGCAAGGGGACGCTCACCCTGACGGGGCTCCTCGGCGAGTCGATGCGCGAGAGCGCCCAGGCCGCGCTGTCGTTCCTCCGGAGCCACGCCGCGACCTTGGGACTCGACGCCTCGAAGATCACCAAGACCGACGTTCACATCCACGTCCCCGCCGGAGCGGTCCCCAAGGACGGTCCATCGGCCGGTGTGGCGATCTCCGCCGCGCTCATCAGCCTGTTCAGCAACCGGGCGATCCACCAGGAACTCGCCATGACCGGCGAGGTGACGCTTACCGGCCGCGTCCTGCCCGTCGGGGGGATCCGCGAAAAAGTCCTCGCCGCCCGCCGCGCCGGGATCACCACCGTCCTGATTCCCCGCCACAACGAAAAGGACCTGATTGAGCTTCCCGCCGAGGTCAAGGCCGACGTCACCTTCCACGCCGTCGACACCCTGGAAGACGTGGTCAAACTCCTCTTCCCGCCCGAATCCGCCAAGCCCAATGCCGCCAAACCGCAGCCCGGTCGGCCGCGGCCGAACAAGGAGGTCGCCCGCAAAACAGCCCTCCCCACACCAGCCCCCGCCCCGGCGATCAAGGCACCCACTCGGCGTCCCCGGTCGGTCTGAGCCATTCCTCGGCCGCCGCTGACAGGTTGAAGGCTTCGCTGCCTGGGACCAATCGGAGACATAGAATCAGTCAATGGCTCAGCCGGAGTATCTTGACATCGATCCCCGGACCCTCCACCTGCCGGGTAGTCGGCTGGGCGGAGCCGATCCCTATAAACTCCAACGCCAGATCATTGCATTCGGCACCAGCCAGGTGGGAATGCCTCCGCCGTGGGTCTATCGCGGCGCGGACGGCGCACTGATACTCAGCGACGGAGTCACACGGGCGACGCGAATCGCGAAGATGTGCCCAGGCGTCACGATCCGTGTCGAAGTTGTCCGGACGGTTCGGATACCGCTGAGCCACTTTCCCAGAGTCGGAGACCTCTTGCCATGAACCAACCTGCGCGTGACGAACTGCTCCAGATCCTCGTGGGGTTCAGCGAGCATGCCCCGGACTTACGCTTCGGTCAACTGATCGCCAACCTCGCGTTCCTTGCCCGAGGTTCCGGCGAGTCGGATGTGTGGGAGGTGGAAGATGAAGAACTGTTGGAGGCCGCGCGAAGCCACCTCCACGAGCTAGAGCGACGCAGCGAATCTCTCTCCGCCGAGTTGCGGGCCTGAGAGTCCGTCGCGGCGAGTTCCGGACACCCCTCGATCCGATGATCGGATGGACTCGGGTTGCCAGGGCCGGAGGGTTGCGATAGGCTGCCGGACCTCGCCAAACGACCGCCCCAAGGATGAGTTGGGCGGTCGCGGTTTCACCCGGAATCTCCCTCTTGGAGCGAGCACGGATGCGCGCACGCCAAGTGATCGGCCCCACCTTGCTGTTTTCCGCCCTTTCGCTCGCGGCCTGGGCTTGGGCCGATGCCCCGCCGGTCGCGCCGGCCCCCTCTGGCAAGGCCCAGCGGGCGGTCGCCACGACCCCTGGGGCCAAGGCGCCGGACGCCGCGAAACCGGCTCCGCCGAAGGGTGATGCTTTGAGCGAGCTCACTCCGGTCATGCCGATGCCGATGCTGGCGAGTCCGGTCGTCATGCCAGGGAGCGCCGCGGAGGTTAAGCGGACGCTGATGGGGGCGGATGCCCGGCTCGACGCGCTGAGGACAGCGGCGGCCAGGGACAACCCCGCGAACAAATTGATTGTGGAAGTCCTCGAACGGCGTAAGCAGCTTCTCAACGACTGGACGAAAGCCTCGGAACGCCGCGCCGGCGCCGAGCACCCCTCCCCCAGCCCCGAGCAGGTGGCGGCCGAGTTCCGGGCGGACCTCGAAAAGACCAAGGCGTTGCTCGACCAGGCGAACAAGTTTCCCAATGCCTTGCTCCCCGAAGCGTTCGCGCCGGTCGCCGCCGGGGCGACCGCGAAAACTCCCGAAGCTCGGCTGGCCGAGATGAAGGAGGCGATCGACGCCGCTCGGGCGGAACTCAAGGAGCGAGCCACCGAGCTGGAAACGCTCCGGGCGGATGGGTCGAAGGCCCACTCGGGCGAGGTGGCGTCGCTCCGAGGGAACCGCGACAAGCAGCATCAAGCGCTGTCGGCCCTGACCGCCGGGCGTCCCGAGCGTGAAGCCGCCATCGCCGGCGCGGGGTCGCCCGAGGCCCGCGAACTGGCGCGCGACCGGTTCACGAACTACGAATGGGAGCTGCGGGTCGAGTCCGAGCGCCTGGCGGTCCTCGAAGCCCAGATCACGCTGGCCGCGAAGCGGGCGGAACTTAGCTCCGTGCAAACGCAAGCCAAGGCCGGTCGGGTCGAGCTGGAACGGCACCTTCTGGACTTGATGGAGAAGCGTTATGCCTGGCAGAGCGAGACGCGGCAGGATGACCTCAAGCGCGCCGTCGCCAAGGAAGAAACCAAGGCCGCCAACACCGACGACATCCTCGAACGGTATCGCGCCAAGCGGTCGGCCGACCTCCTCGAACTTGAAGCCGAGGCCGTCGCCTACGAGAAAGCGGTGGCCACCACCACGCCCGGCCTCTCGGTGGCCGAGCAGACCGCCCTGGCCGACGGGGCGGGAAACAACTTCGAGCAACTCAAGAAGCTCCTGACCGACGGTGTCGTCAGCCCGCTCGACGTCCTCCGCCTCAAGAACGAGTTCCGCCGGATTGGGCCACTCCGGGCGGCGATCGTCCGCGGCGAACTCGCCGCAGTCAAGGGAACTCTGACAACCTACGAGAACGCCTTGGCCGACGCCGAGATCGACCTGATCAACGACGCCCGCGACGATCGGTACGACCGCGACGCCCTCCTCGACAAGCTCCCGGAGCGACGTCGGCACGAGGCTGATCTGATGCTCAACGAGATGGAGGTCCGCCACCGGAACCTCCTCAACCGCTGCCGCGACGTCCTCCAGAACCTCGCCCAGCGCGCCGAGGACACGCAGAGCCAGATCCTCCGGCGGATCAAGATCCTCGACGAGCAGTACGCCTTCATCCGGACCCACATCTTCTGGGTCCGCGACGCCGAACCGGTCGGCCCCGCCACCCTCGCCCACGCCCGCGATGAGGCGGTTCGAGCAGTCCGGGCCTTGGGCAAGCTCATCGCCGAGACCTGGGACCGAACCCTCTGGGGCCGGATCTCCCCCGACTTCATCCTCGCCCTGGTCGGCCTACTTGCCCTCCCCTGGCCCCTACGGCTGGGCCAGAAGGCGATGGATCGCCTCCGCCTCGCCGCGCCCGATTCCACGATGTCCCCGGAAAATGCCTCAAGCCCCGTAGTGGGCTGACAAGGAAAGATCGCGGATTGTACCGATCTCAGGGGTCAAATTCATAGCAAATAGCAGATTGCAAATCGCAAAGGGTTCCTGGGACTCTCTTCGAGATTTGTAATCTGAAATTGACTATGCAAACACCTCCTGAAGTGCGCATCAGCTTTCCACATAGATTCTTATCTTTCTCCCTTTGCTATTCGCGATTGACCCACGCCCCTCTTGAGCGAGATCCCACGAATCGAAACGACCGGAGCGGAAGCGATGCGGAAACTGCGGCGATTAGGATTTGGACTGGTATCGGCGGCGACTTGGCCGGTTTATCTGGCGTTGGGGGCGTTCGCGGTCAAGTCGGCCCCCTGGCCGCGCGATGTGGCCTGGCCGACGTGCATCGTGCTGCTCGGGCTGGCGGCGGCCCTGTTCGTCGCCAACGCGGGGCGGATGGCGTTCCGGTCGGGGGGCTGGGCGGCCGAAGACCTCGCGGCTCCCAAGGAAGTGTTGCGCCAGCTCCGGCGGGTAAGCATGACGCTGGCGATTGCCGGATTTGTCCTGCTGATGCCCGAGGTCCTGTTCAGTCAGGGGTGGATTGCCCCCGGTGGTCGGCCGGTCTCGGCGGGGTCGCTCGGGCGGCTGTTGGTCCTGGGCTTCGAGTTGACATGCTGGGTCCTGGCGTTTCGCCTGCTCCGGAGCAAGTCGCCGCTGCTCGACTGGCTGGCGGTCGACCCCACTCGGCTCGGGTGGGCGGGGCGGCAACGGCGGGTCTTGACGGCGGTGATCCTGTCGAGCCTGGCGTCGGTCTTCGCCCTGGATGCCGCGGGCTACCACTTCACCGCCCGGCGGTTGACTTATGGGGCCGGGTCATCCGTGATCCTGCTCGGCGGCTGCTGGGTGACTTACCAGTTGCTGGTCCGGCTGATCAACCACCACGCCTGGCGCTGGAATGCTCCGAACCAGCCGGCGCCCGATGGGAGCGCCGCCCCGGCGGCCGATGGAACCGACGCCAAGCCGGAAGACGCGGTCGTCCGGCTCCGGAGGCTGGCCAAGGTGGCCGTGGCGGTACTCGGGTCGGTGGTGGCGGCTTATGCGTTCAACGTCGACCTGCAACTCTTCCAATACCTCGGGAGCCGGACGCTCGGGACGATCGGCGACCAGGCGGTGACGCTCGGCGACGTGGCCCTGATGCTGGCGATCGTCTTCGTCACGGTCGGGCTTTGGCGGAACACGCAGACCGGCTTCACCGTGGTCATCTTCCCCCGGATGACCGACGACCCCGGCGTCCGGTTCGCCGTGGTGACGCTCTGCCGCTACGCCATCCTCGCCGTGGGGACGCTGACCGGCTTGTCGGCGATCCACCTCGGTCTGGAGCGTATCGGCGTGGTCCTAGCGGCGCTTGGGGTCGGGCTTGGGTTCGGCTTGCAGGAGATCGTCTCGAACTTCGTCAGCGGGATCATCCTCCTGGTCGAGCGGCCGATCCGCGTCGGCGACCTCGTCACGGTGGCCAACATGACGGGGAGCGTCGACCAGATCAACATCCGGGCCACCACGATCATCAACGGTGACAACCAGAGCATGATCGTCCCGAATCGGGCGTTCATCACCGGCAACCTGGTCAACTGGACCCACAAGGACAAGGTCGTCCGCGTGGCGATCCACGTCAACGTCGCGCTCGGGACCGACGCCGACGCCGTGACCGACCTCCTCCTGAGCATCGCCCACACCGACGTCGACGTCCTGAACAACCCGGTCTCGGCCGCCTTCCTCGACTCGATCGCCCCGGCCGCGCTCGACTTCGTCTTGTACGCCTACGTCCCCGAGCCGAGCGTGATGGGCCGGGTCCGCCACCGCCTCAACGCCGAGATCCAGCGCCGGTTCGCCGCCGCCGGGATCGTGATCCCCTTGCCCACCCGCGAACTCCGGGTCCACGCCATGACCCCCGACGACGATCAGGTCATCCCCCGGTCTCATCCCAACCAAAGGCGCGACCTCGCGAGCCGACCCACCCACGCCCCGCACCTCCACCCCACCTTGGCCCCCCTGCCCGCCCCGGCCGAGGAATGTCACCGAGGGGTGGATGAGTGATCAATGCCGCAAGCTCGGTGAGTCGGTGGCTGGTGCGGCGGGTGCCGGGGTCTCGCGGGGGGTCGGCTCGGTGTCGTTGTAGAAGATTTCGCAGAGCCGGCCGAGCTTCTTGCCGGTGAGGGAGGACGCTTCGCCGACGGTCGGGGCGATCGCCTGCGAGGGGACGTCGTTGACGAAGAAGGCGAAGGCCAGCTTCCGGCCCGACGCGGTTTCGAGGTAGCCCGCCAAGGCTTTGCTCGTCAGGACGTGTTGACCGGTCAGGGGGTTGTCGACCCAGAAGCTCCCGGTCTTGGCGTGGGCGTGGCCTCGGGCGGGGCTTTCGGGGGGGACGGCCTTGGCCAAGGTCCCGTCGCGGCCGAGGACGGGCAAAGCGCCGTCGAAAGCGGCGAAGTCGGGGCGAGCGGCCATCGCCCGGAGCAAGGCGACCGTGGCCCGGGGGGTGGCGAGGTCGGACCGCGACCCGCCGGCCCCGCCGCCCAGCGAGATCGTCTGGACGTCGACGCCGAGCTTGGCGAGGATCTCGGCTTCGAGGCGGAGTCCTCGGTCGAGGCTGGTCGCGCCGTGGTGCGCGGCGACGATCAGGGGCAAGGTGCTGGCATGGAGGTTCTGGCTAACCTTAAGGATCACCCGGAGGTATTCGCGGAGCGGCGGCGAAGTGTATTCGGCCACGGTCGGGAGCGCGGCGGTCTCGGGCTGAGTCGGGAGCCGGGCCGCGAGGTTGTCCCCCAGCGGCGACGCGGCGGCCACGTTGACCCCTCGGCTCCGGAGGGTCTCGATAAACAAAGCGCGGGCGAAGGCGGCGGGTTCGTCGACCTCGTAGGTGTCGGTCACCGGCTTGTGGTTGAGCGGGATCTTGCCGCGGACGGTGAACCGGCGCGGGCCGACGCTCTGGACCTGGATGGATGCCGCTCCCGAGCCTTCGGCGGTCGTCTCGACCCGGACGTCGCTCGACGCGAACGCGGTCTCGGGAACGAACCGGACCTTCGCGGGCTCACCGACTTTCGTCCCAGCGACCACGACCACGTCGATAATGTTGTCGTTGACCACGATTGGCGACACCCGAGCGGGGCCGCTCCCGGTGCTGACGGCGGCCTCGAACAGGCGGTCGTCAATGAGGACGTCGCCGGTCACACCGCGAATACCGCTGCTGTGGACCTCGCGGGCGAGGTGGACCAGGCCGGCCAAGGGGTCGCACGGGACGAGGTTGCCGTTGCCATAGGAGTGGTCGCCGTCCTCGAACAGGAGCGAGCCGTCGGGACCGGTCCGACCGCCGAGGCTGAGGTCCCCCTTGGCCACCAGGATCAGGTCGCCATTCAAGATCCCGTCCTTGATCTCGCCGCGCCGGACGACCGGGGTCTTGAACCGGTAGTCGCCCCCGAGGTCAGCCAGGGCGGCGGCGACCGTGAAGAGCTTGGTCACCGACGCCGGGCCGAACATCTGGTCGGGGTTCCGCTCGAAGACGGGTCGGCCGGTGGCGAGGTCGACGATCAGCATCCCCCAGTGGGCACCCGCATACTCCCGAGCGTTGACGACCGAGTCGACCCGGTCGGTCCAGTTCACGGCCGTTTGAGCCATCGACTCGCGGGTCACCAGCCACCCGACCAACCAGAACCAACGCTTCAGACCCCTGGACATGGCAGCGATTCCCTTCTGCGCTGGTTGGGACCGACGCTCCGAGCGTTGATCGTTTCCGCCCCAAGAGGATAGCCGGAACAAGCCGCCAACCCCACCGAAAACCCGAATTTTTTGGATCAGCTTCCGTCGGTGGAATGGCGGTCGACCGAACCGCCCCGGAGTCCGAAAATTTCCCAGCGATCTGGGAGACCCGGCGCTGTTAGACTAGGCCGAAGCTTTCTCGGCTCGTCCGGGCTGCCTGTTCCAGCCGCGTGAGCAACCTCTCAGCCCAGTTCCGATCGGAGAGTGCCACTTGGCGACGACTCGACCGCGCACCCGCTCGCAAACCCGTCGGTGGGTCTTGGCCTGCACTCTGGCTGGGACTCTGGGCGGCTGGGGACCGAGCTTCACCTGGGGTCGAGGGGCATCATCAGGCCCCTCAGGCAATGGAACCACTCGGATGGCCTCGTCACCGAACAGCACCGCGCTCCTGGTCGACTACTACGACGCCCTGCTCCGCGATGGCGACATCGACGGGTTTCGGCGGAACGTGTCGGCTCGCTACAACGAGGCAACCCTGGGTAAGCTGCTCAACTCGACCGACGTCCAGGCCCGGCGGGCTTCGGTCCTGAGTCTGGGGCTGTTTGGCGGCTTTGCCGGGAGCAACGCCACCGTGGCGGATGCCCTCAAGGACAAAGACCCGACGGTCCGGGCCTTGGCCCACGACGCCGCCTGGGCGATCTGGTTCCGCGCTGACTCGCCGGAACATAACGAGAGCCTGGCGAAGATCCGCAAACTAGTCGACGCCGGCCGGTTCCCCGAGGCGATCGAACGCGCCAGCCAGTTGATCACCGCGGCGCCGACGTTTGCCGAAGCCTACAACCAGCGGGCGATCGCCCACTTCGTCATGGGTAACCATGCCGCCAGCGCCGCGGATTGCCGGCTGGTCTTGAAGCACAACCCCTACCACATCGGCGCCCTGGGCGGACTCGGCCAGTGCCTGCTCCACCTCAACAAGCGAGCCGAGGCGGTCGCGGTCTTTCGCCGGTCCGCGGAACTCCAGCCGTTCGACGAAGGGCTTCGCGACCTGATCACCAGCCTTGAAGCGGATCGATAAGATCCGGCTACGCTTGGGGAGGGGCCACCCGCGTCGTCATCGCGAAGCGGCGGAGATCCATGTCGCCGGCCAGGACTTCGCCGACCTGGGCAACGAACTCTTTCATGTGAGGCATCTCGAAATGGACGTCGAGAGCCGCCGGAGTTGCCCGATTTTCGTAGATCATCCAGGCGCCGGGATCTTCGATGGACTGGTGGAGGTCATAATTGATGTTGCCGGCCTCGGCGCGGGATGGCCGGCTCAAAGCGAGGAGTCGCCGACCGAGTTCGTCGCCTTGGCCGGGTTTGGCCTTCAGGAATGCGATCAACGTCAGTTGTGAACCAGTTTCCGCAAGGGAAGACGGTGGGACCAGACTCATCGCGGCAAACTCCCGATCAAGGTGGGACAGGCGCTTCATTCGGATTTCACCGCGACGCCGGTTCGGCTGAAAACATCGACGAGACTCAGAAGTTGGCCGCTCGTTCCGCCGCCTGTTTTTTGCCACGCGCTATCGTCTCCTGGGCCTGATCATCCCAGGTGTGCTCCACCGTCATTGCCGTAACTTCGCTGACGCCGATGAATTTGAGCCAAAAATTGATGTAATTCGTTTGATGATCAAATCCAGGGTTGGAAGTGGCAAAGGCCACATCGTCGCTCTGGCCTCGAACGTAGATGACGAACGCACGCTGAGCGT
>JAABUX010009804.1_pt1 | contig 10791 bp, 8 predicted proteins | sample 5561851 | NCBI WGS metagenome assembly JAABUX01 (sample SAMN10711883, study PRJNA513361) | rock metagenome | isolation source: Antarctica rocks | place: Antarctica: Victoria Land, Richard Nunatak red sandstone | collected 2016-01-03 | reverse complement strand
CTAGTGCAGGATCAGGGCAGTTACTTTGACGTGACGCGCGCGACGCCCCGTTCAGCCGACCGCGGCTGGCCCGTGGCGCGCCATCCGGGGGTCCGCGTGCGGGAAGGCCGGCGCAGGCCGCCACCACGTGGAACAAACCTCCCCGAGACAGCGCTGGTAACAGGTAGGGGCGCCCCTCGTGGGCGTCTGGCGAGTGAACTAGCCACCCTTTCCTATTGCTGGCCGCGGCCGGAGCGCGTAGTCTGGCGTCATGGCAACTGTGCCGACCACGACGATGGGCGCGATCTCCGATCCTAGCGGGCTCGCCGAACTGCTCGACGGCCGTTGCGCGTTGTGCGGTCGCGCGCACACGGGCTTCGGCCACGACGCGCGCATCGCCCTCTGGCTGGCCTCCTGCCGTTGCGGCGCCACGTACCAGTATCGCGGGGCGGCGATCCCCGACGCGGTGACATGGTATCGCGCCCCCTACAGGATGACCAGCCTCCATCCGCGCCCGCGCGCCGCGCGGTGTGCGCCGAGGCGTGATATGATCGAAAGCTGATGGGTGGAGTGGTTGGCGTAACGATCGGCCTGTTCGGCCGTCCGCTGCGCCGCTGTCCAGGGAGGGCAAGCGGTGCGTTCTAAAGCGTTGGTCATGGTGGCCTTGCTCGGGACCGTTGGTATCTTGACGCCGTCGCCCCAAGCGAGCCGCGCCGTCGGGTCCGCGGCGCCGGCGCGGCGGACGCTCGCGGGGCAGACTCCGGTCATCGTCCTCGACGGCGCCGCGACGTTGCGCAGTCACCACGACCCCGCCGCGTCGCTCACGTTAAACATCGGCCTCGCCGTGCGCGACTCCGCGGCCCTCGACGGTCTCATCGCGGCCGCGAGCGACCCCGCCAGCCCCCAGTACGGCCATTACCTGACTCCCGCGCAATATATAGAGCGCTTCGCCCCGGCCGACACCGAGGTGCAGGCCGTGCGGGCGTGGGCGGGTGGGGCAGGGCTGCGGGTGGACGCGGTGTCGCCGGACCACCTGCTGATGACGGTGAGAGGGACATCGGCGTCGGCCGAGCGGGCGCTGGGTGTGCATATCAACGATTATAGCCTGGGTGGGCGGCGCTTCCAATCCAACGACCGTGACGCAACTGTGCCGGCGGGGCTGGACATCCGCTCGGTCAGCGGCCTCTCGACGCTGTATCGTGTCCACGCCATGAGCCAGCGGACTTGGTCGACGCGGACGGCGAGCGTGCGCTCTGGTGGCTACTACCCCGACGACTTCAAGGCAGCCTACAACGTCGGACCCGTCGGCGACGGCAAGGGGCAAACGATTGGCTTGACCTTGTGGGGCTCCCCGCTGCCTCAAAGCGATCTGGACACCTTTGCCGCCCATACCGGGACGACAAGAGTTATCTCGGGCGGCGCGGGGGACGATGGCATCGATTGGACCCCCGTCAACAACAATCCATATACCAACACATCAGTGCTAAATGAGGTGGCGCTGGATGTAGAGTACGCCCACGGCATGGCCCCGCACAGCCACCTCAAATACTGGTTGAGCGATTGCACGGTGGTGTACGACCCGGCGCATGGGCCGGTCTGTAGCCCCAGTACTGTTGGGCTCGAGCAGGCCGTGTCCGCCGCGGCGCACGCGCACGACACTGATCCCACACTGCACGCGGTTTCCAACTCGTGGGGCGGCAATGAGCCCGCCACCGCCGACGACTACGCCTTCGCTTCTAACCTCGACGCATCTTTTCAGTACGCCGCGAGCCAGGGCGTCACCTTCTATTTTTCGAGCGGAGACACCGGTTACGCCTCCGGGTCCGAAACGCAGTGCGATCCCGCGCAAGACCCGGCGGGCTGTACGCAGGCCCTCCCCAGCTATCCGGCCGATAGCCCCTACGTCGTCGCCGTCGGCGGCACGAGCCTGCAGACAGGTGTGAACTACAGCTATGGCTCCGAGAGCGCCTGGAACGGCTCCGGCGGCGGCTGCTCCTTGGTCGAGGGCCGCCCCTCATGGCAGACCGGTGTCGGCGCGGCGACCTGCGCGGGCCGCGCCGAGCCCGACGTGTCGGCGGACGCCTATCCTAACACAGGCGCCTATGTCGCCGTTTATGGGGGCGGGTACAGGATCGGCGGGACTAGCCTGGCCGCTCCGCTATGGGCCGGGATGATGACAAGTCTCAACCGCAGTCTCGCGGATACAGGCCGTCCGGCGGTGGGCTTCGCGGCGCCGCGCCTGTACGCGCTGGCCAACAGCACGACGACCTATGGCCGCGACTTCCACGACGTCACGAACGGCAACAACGACCCGTCCCCCAATGGGACCGACGGCGCATACGCCCAGAGCGCCGGTCCGGGCTGGGACGAGGCCACGGGCTGGGGCTCGCCCAACCTGGCCAACCTGGCCGCCGATTGGGCGGTATCGGGCGCTACACCGACAGCGACTTTGGGACCGTCGGCGACCAGCCCGGCGTCCCCGTCCGCGACGCCTATCCCTGGTCTCACCTCCGCCCCGACGAGCGCGACGCCGGGGTCCGCGGCGACGCCCAGTGCAACCCCCGCGTCCGTGACGTGCGGCTTGCCGTGCCAGGACACCGTCACCCCCACGGCAGCCGCCACGCCACCCGCGCCTACTCAGGCGCCCGCGAGTACGCCGACCTCCGTCCCGGTCCCCACGAGCACAGGCGCGCCCACCTCGACAAGCACGGTGACGGCGCCCGCGCCCGCGCCCACCAGCCCCGCAGCGCCGCCCGCTCCTCCAATCCCCACGGCCACTCCCTCAAACACCGCGACGGCGCCGCCGCCGACCAGCACAGCGCCTGTGATCCCCGCAAGTACGAGTATCGCCGCCAGCGTGTCGTCGCCTATCCCCGTCGCCACGTCGATGGAGCCGCCTGCCGCTATCGGTACGGCGCCGATGGCCCCAGCGACCGCGACCGCGACGGCGACGGCGACGGCGACCGCGACCGTCGCGCCGGCAAAACCATCCCAAGTGGCGGCCGCGCCGACGTCCGGCGTGGCCCATTCCTATCCTGCGCTTGCGACATCAACTGCGACGCCGGCGCCCCGGACGACACGGACGACACGAGGGCCGCCACGGCGCGCATCGGGGCCGGTCGGTCCCGCCATGACGGCAACCGTACGCGCGTCCGGCAGCCTGACGCTGAACAGCGTGGTCACCGTGAGCGGGCAGACCCGGCCCGGCCTGCTCGTCTCGGTCGGCGTCGACCTCACGACCACCACGACCGTTTCGCACACGGTCGTGGTCTATGTGCCCGCCACGCGTACGGCGCGTACGAAAGATAGGGGTGCGCGGCCGCGCGCCGGCGCATCGTCCGCGAAGACGGTCGCGTGTCGCGCCCGCTCGAAAGGCTGCGTGGCCAGGTCCGTGACGCGCCTCGTGACGCGCGCGACGTTGCTCTATCGCACGGCGACGCGCGTGCGCGCCGATAGGAAGGGCCACTTCGCCGCGCGGGTGCGCCTGGGCTATCGGGCACGCCGCGCCGTGCGGGCGACGCTGACGGTGACGGCGACGGTACCCCTGGCGCGAGGCCGGTTCGCGCGCAGCACGCCCGTCAGGGTCACGCCCCCGCCGCCCCCGTCGCTTCCGCCGCACCCGTCGAAGAGCAAGGCGCGGCGGGCGCGCCGATGAGCTATCGCTCCCGGCTCTCGCTCGTCGGGCTCTGCGCCCTCATGGGTGGGTCGGGTGTCCTCCACTTCGTCGCGCCCGCCCCGTACCGCGGCATCGTTCCCTCGCCCTTACGTGACCATGCCGCCGGCGTCGTCGCCCTGAGCGGCGCCTGCGAACTAGTGTGCGCCGCGCTGCTCGCCCTCCCGCGCACACGGCGGCTGGGCGCCGTCGCGACCGCCACGTTGCTCGTGGCCGTCTTCCCCGCGAACGTGCAGATGGCGCTCGACAGCGGCCACGCGGGCGCGCCTTTACCCTCGGTCGGCGCCGTCATCGCCTGGCTGCGCCTGCCCCTGCAGGCGCCGCTCGTCCTCTGGGCGTTGCGCTTCCGCCGCCCCTAGCCGCGGCGATCGCAGGTCTGTGCTATCGCATCCGTCACGTGAGACGTCGCCACCCCACCCTCCATTGGATCGCCGATCGATTCAAATTGAGCGCGGGCACGCCCCCATCCACGGCGACGAGGAACTCGATCGTACCCCTGTCACTGACGAAGAGCGTGTCACTCAAGGCTTTGCAGGTATGCTCGCCGAACCAATCCATGATAAGCTGCCCCTCCCGGACGCCGATGTCGATAGGGTAGGGGTCGTCAGGGAACTCCTCGTAGCGCCCCGCGTACGTCTCCCAGCGCGACGGGTCGGGGACGAATGAGGTATCCACATCGATCCGCTCGTAGGGTTGCTCATCGACGACGATGTAGCGCGTCCGCCTGTCTTCGCCCTGAGCATCCTCGACGAAGCCGACGGCGACGGACTCCTCCGGGTTATGATAGAGGTCGGACGCGAGGGCATCAAGACGCAGGCGCGGTCCGTACCGCTCGATGGTCAAGGTGTCGTCGTCAACGGAGATCGTCGCCAGGCCGGCTGCGGGGCTCAGGTAGGTCCCGATGTAGCGCGGCCAACGCTCCTCCTCCGGCGCAATGGTCTGCGGCTGCAGGGGCTCTGTCGGGAGATCAAGGAGGGCGTCAAAGACCTGATCGACGAGGGGGATGATCCCCGACCCGATAAAGTCGTAGTTCGACACGGCCACCACGGCGACCCGCTCGGCAGGCGCCATCAGGAGGCGGCACGCGTAGCTGCTGAGCGTGCCGTCGTGCCCCACGCGACGGATGCCCTTGTACAGCGCCGACGCGAACGCCAGGCCATAGCCGCCCTCGGCCGCCGTATAGAGGCGCGCCTCGGGCCGGCGCATCGCGGCGACGAGCGCCGGCGGGAGATAGGCGTAGCCACCGAACCGACCCTCGTTCAGGTGCATGATGGCGACGTTCGCCAGGTCGAGGACGGTGCTGAGGGCAAAGCCGGATGGGTTGCCGCCGGCGAAGTCGGGGACGCGATGGATCACGCGCAGCACGCCGGCATCGTCCTCCATGTGGGGAAGCGCGCACGGGTAGGTCATCGCCACGGTCCGATCAAAGGTGGAGCGGCGCATCGCCAATGGCGCGAAGACGAGATCACGCATGAGATCGGGGTAGGGCGTTTCGGTCGCCATCTCGGCCACATACCCGGCGAGGGACAAACCGTAGTTCGAGTAGTAATGGACTGTGCCCGGGGGCGCGAAGAACGCGGCGGTCGGGATGCGCTCCCGCATGAAGGCCTCGAGCCCGGAGGGATCGCGCGGTCCGAACTCGCCGCCCGTCCCGATGAGACCGGAGGTATGGCTGAGGAGGCGGCGCAGCGTCACGCCGTCAGCGTACTCGGGGCGGCTGAACGTCAGCCACGGGACGTAGCGACTCACCGCGGTGTCCAGGTCGAGCACGCCCCGGTCGATCAACCGCATGATGGCCGCGGCGGTGAGCGTTTTCGTGACCGAGCCGATGCAGAAGAGGGTTTGCGGGGTGACTGGGACGCCGCCCTCCTCCACGCTCGTCATGCCGAAGCCGCGCGCGTACCTGACTTCGTCGCCCTGCACGATAGCGATGGCGAAGCCGACGGTGGGCGTCGCCGCCATCCGCTCGGCGATCTGGTGTTCGAACGCGTCGATGTTGAACACCGTTGGTATCCTCTCGCCCGTCGCCTATCGTCCGTTGCGCACCGCCGCGCGCTCGGCGCGGGCGGCCCGTTCGAGCAGGGCCGCGTCGCTGGTCAGCGCGACGAAGTCGTAGCCCAGCGCGATGCAGCGGTTGGCGATCTCCGCGTTCGGGACCATGATGCCGGCGCTTTTGCCGTGCGCGCGCGCCACGACCGGGATGCGCGCGATGGCCTCGGCCAGCGCGGCGGGCTGCTCGTCCCACACGGGCGGCCACACGCCGAGCGACGAGGAGAGGTCGTTGGGGCCGACGAAGAGGCCGTCGATGCCCTCGAGCGCCGCCATCTCCTCGGCGGCCGCGACCGCCGCGGCCGTCTCGATCTGCACGACCAGCAGGAGCTCGTCGTCGGCGCGCCGTCCGTAGGTCACCGCGTCGGCGCCAAAGGCCAACGGCGCGCGGGCGCCGCCGCGGCTGCGGTCGCCCAGGGGCGGGTAGCGCGCGTCCTTGACGGCCTGTCGCGCCTCCTCGACCGTGTTCACCATCGGCACGACTATCCCGTAGGCGCCGATGTCGAGCGCCTGGTGGATCAACTCGGTCCTGTTCCAGCCCACGCGCACCAGCGGCACGGTCCCGGTGGTGCGGATCGCCGCCATGGCGCCCTGCGCGGCGCCCATCGACACGGGACCGTGCTCCATGTCGATCACCAGCCAGTCGAACCCGCAAGCGGCCATGATCTCGGCGGGCAGCATCCCGTCCAGCGCCACCCACGACCCCACCGTGACCGCGCCCTCGCGCAACAGCCGCTTGACCCTGTTCTCACGCATGTGTTCCTCCGGGAGTCGATAGTCGAAAGTCGATAGTCGAAAGAAGGTGCGAGAGTTGCGTGGGGGCCGGGTACGCCGCCACCGACTATCGACTTTCGACTGTTTTGAGCTCGATGATCCTGAACCCGTTGCTCTCGATCTGCACCGCGAGCGGGGTGATGTTGGGCGTGCAGTCGCGGCAGGAGGCTTCCCACGCGCCGCGCTCGCTGTTGTAGATGCGCAGGTCGTAGAAGCCGTCGGGGTCGAGCGCGTCCCCCAGGTTGATCGGGACGATGCTGGTCTGATCCCCCACGTTGCCCACCAGGATCACCACCTCGCCCTTGCGCCGCAGGGCCACCACCTCGGCCGCGGTCGAGTAGGCGTAGACCCGTGTCGAGATGTCCTCGTCAAAGACCTCGTTGTAGTGGACCGTGTCCACGTCGGTGTCGGCGTAGATGTGGAAGCCGTCGTCGTGGCGCGTGGCGAAGTAGGTGATCTCGCGGCCGTGGTAGGGCTGGCGGCGCAAGGCCACCCATTTCCATTCCGGCGGCACCAGTGGGTTGACGCTGGGCAGGTGCGGCGTCAGCATCAGCCCACAGACGCCCTCGACAGCGGCCCACAGGAAGCGCGGCGGCTCCCACGGCGAGAGGCGCATGCCGCGGTTGATCAGACTCTCGCCGTCGAACCACTCGCTGAACTGGCCGGGGACCGTGTTGTTCGTCTTGGGGTTGGCGGCGTAGTGATCGAAACTGGAGCGCAGCGCCGCGACCATGAACTCGGGGTGGTAGCGCGCCGCGGCGAAGGCGTACCACCACGTCAGACCGGGCCAGACGCCGCCGATCAAGCCCACGTAGGCGGAGGGATCGTACAGGGGGTCGTTCTTGGAGGCCGTGCGCAGGCCGCCGGAGGTCCGGAAGTCGGGCGAGTTGAGGCGGCTGATGATGCGGAAGCCGGTTTCTTCGTCGCAGACGCGGAACATCACGGGGAAGACCTCGTCGCCGGTCACGTCGGTGTGGACGGCGCCGTCGGCGTCGATATTGAGATAGTAGAGGCCGTTCTCGGGGTTGAGCAGGCGCGTGTTCATGGCCGCGCGCAGGTCCTCGGCGGCGCGGAAGAACTCTTGCGCCTCGGCGTCGGGCTGGCCGATGTTCTGGGCCAGGTGGCCGGCCGCGCGCAGGGCCGCGACGCACTCGGCGTTGATCTCGGTGACGGCCCCGTTGAGGCTGTACTGCGGGATGACGTTGCGCCAGCCGGCGATGGCCCACACGTTGCCGCGCGGGTCCTTGGCCGAGCAGAACACGAGCCCGCGGGCGTCGCGCTGCTCCATGATGTAGCGGGCGGCTCGGGCCAGGGCGGGGTAGATGCCGCGCAACCAGTCTACGTCGCCGGTAGCGCGGTAGTGGTGGTTGACGGCCAGCACCCACAGGGGCGTGTCGTCGTTGATATTGAGGCCGTAGTCCTCGACCCTCCCGTCGACCGCACTGTAGTACTCGGCGATTTTGCCGCTTTTGTATTGCAGCCGGGCGAAGGTGTCGAGCAGGGCGCGCGAGAAATTGGGCAGGAAGTGGTCGTTGCCGTAGACGAACCAGGCGGCGTCGCGCCCGACCACGTTGGAAGACACGCCGGGCTCGTTAGTGAAGGCGGGACCCTGCGGGTAGCGGGCCATCACGCGCAGCATGTTGACTTTGCTCCACAGCGCGCCCTGATTGATCAGCGGGTCGGGGGTCAGCACCTGGGCGCGCGCGAGCGTTTCGTCCAGATACGAGAGCGTTCCCTGAAGGGCGGCCTCGTGGTCCTGCGCGGCGTGGTAGGCCGCGACGGCGGCCTCCTCGCCGCTGGCGGAGAGCGCGATGATGAAGGCAAACGTCGTACTCTGGCCGGCCTCGAGACGCGCGTCGATCTGCAGGCAGCCCAGGATGTCGCCGGCGACATCCGTCTTGTTCTCGAGCGCGCGCACGTGCAGGGGGTCGTAGACGCGCCCGAAGTCGAAGGTGGTGGCGTAGCCAGCGGGCGCCGTGGTCACGCCGAAGACGCGCACGGCTCCGGGCCGGCTTCTGTTGTGGGCGACGAGGGCATGCAGGTCGGCGTCGTAGCGCGCCTGCACGTCGTCGGGGAGGGTGCCGCGCAGGCGCGCGTAACCGAAGACGCGCAGGTCGCGCGTGGCCGGGCTGGTGTTGCGTAGCTCGACGACCTGATAGACCACGGGCGGGTCGCCCGCGGTTATGGCATCGACCGTCAGCGGCACGAAAGTTGTCTCGGTCACCGCGATGCCGCCGGCGACGCTGAAGCTGTGGCGCTGGTAGGCCGGGTGTATCTCGAACGCGCCGGGCACGTCCTGGCGCAGGCTGATGAAGGAGGGGCCACCGCCCTCGGCGCTGGAGAGGCGGGCCTTGCCGTCGATGCCGGTCTGCAGGCGGTGGCCGGGGCTGGCGTAGCGCACCGTCATGGTGTTGATCAGGCTTTGCCCGGCGTCCACGCTGAAGACGCGGTCGATGACGCCTGTGCCCTTGGTGGTGACCCACAGGCTGCTGTTGCCCAGGCTGGCGCCCATCTCCAGGGCGTCGTCGGGCACGGTATAAAAGGGGAGCGCGTGCGGCTGCAGCGTGTGCGTGACGACACCAGCGGCGCCGGTGCGGGCGGACGAACTCTCTTGCATGGGTCCTCCCGAGTAGTCAGTGGTCAGTGGTCAGTAGTCAGAGAGAGTGGTGCATCGAGGGGTATCTCTACTTTGCACAGATCCGAGAGTTTGGCGCGAAACTCTGTCTTGGATACATCGGCCGTGGCACGGATGTCCGCGTGAGCACGGTTCCCTATCGGGTCCTCGATCGTCCGTTGGATTGGCGTGTGCATAACGGTGAAGCGCGGGTCCGCACGCACGTTCCCGACGACAAAAGAGACGATCGCATTGTCCTGTGGCTGCGATGATTTGGCACGCCCGCGCGTGTCCTCTGGACCGGCGCAGTATTTGGCCCAATCAGTCGAGAGGCCCTCACCATGCCGCTTGAAGGCCCCAGCGGTCGGCGCGCCATCGCGCGTGTTGTTGCGGTGGACGCGCATATAGAGCAGATCCTGGTCGGGGATATTCTCGGTTGGCCAAGGCGTGTCTACCGCGTCAGCCACATTAAGAGCCAAAGAGTAGACACGGATGGATCTATGGTCCCCTTGACGACCGTGCGGCCACGATCGTCGCCGAAGAACTCGATAGGCTCCTCGGCTTCGGCAGGGACATTGATGAGGAGTTGACGGCGCGTATCCCTCCAATGAATATCGACACTACCGTCGCCCACTGGGGAGATTACTGGGGTTCCGATGACGGCGTGCGAGCTCAGCAGTAGCCGCTCGGCGTTGTCACGGAGAAAGGACGCGGCCCGATCCCAGGTAGCAGGCTCAATCCTGCCGCCCCCATCGTCATCCCAGTTGTCGGGTAGGCCGAGCATGGAGCGCGACCGCTCAATTGCCGCCTCGAGATCAGAAAGGAAGCTCGAGAACTCGGGGGGGGCTAACTGCGAGTCGGGATTAGCTGCCATATGCAGACCGCCTCCCTGCCGAAGCAACACACTGATATGTCCGTAAAACGATACTTCAATCGTACCACTCCAGCTCGTGCTAATGTCAGCGAGAGGGGCTGCCCGGCGCGGTCAGGGCGAGAACATTATCCTCGCAGCCCTATGGCTATCCCCCAACGCTCGAACCCTCCCTGCTTATTCCTGGGTAGTAGTTCATCTTGGCAATAGGAGGAGCAACACATGGCCCCCTCCCCATTGATCGGGTTACGCCGCCCGGTACCGCTGTTGGCGGTCAAGGCGGCGGTTGACCAGGCCGGCCACGGCGCGCGTGCGCGCGGTGTGTGTGGTCCGGTGGTGCCGGTCCGCCTGGCTCAGGCAGTCGTAGCGGCGCACCCGTCGGATGCCATGCGCGACGATGCTGCGTTCGCGCGCGAAGGCCCGCTTATACGCGTTATCCTCCGCCGACTGCTCCTCCCCACGCGGCTTGCGCCGTGGCGTGGCGTCGCGCCGCCCTGGTGCAGCTTGTCGATGCCCCGATAGCCTTTGTCGCCCCCGCTGCCCCCCTCGGGCGGCACGCGCGTGCACAGCCCGCTGCGGTCCCGCAGCGTGCTGTCCGCTGTCGGCCCCGGCACGCTCTCGGACACGTCCGCGCTCTTGCCCGTCTGAGGGTCCACCGCCACCTGCACCTGCACGGTAGGCGCCTTCTTCTTACCCGCGTAGTCCTCCTTTTGCCCCACCGCTGGCCGCTGCACCCGTTGCTCGACGCTGTCCACCAGCACGGTGAGGTCAGGGATGTCCGCGCGCAGCGCGTCGGCCTGCCGGCGACGCCGGGCTCCGGGGTCAGGCAGA
>JAABUX010009803.1_pt1 | contig 10792 bp, 17 predicted proteins | sample 5561851 | NCBI WGS metagenome assembly JAABUX01 (sample SAMN10711883, study PRJNA513361) | rock metagenome | isolation source: Antarctica rocks | place: Antarctica: Victoria Land, Richard Nunatak red sandstone | collected 2016-01-03 | reverse complement strand
TTCGCGGCGTGATGCTGGCTACTACCCCCTCGGCTCATGGCCTGTTGTGCCCAGCAGCCACTTGCACAGCACCTCGGCGCAGAGACCGGCTGCCCCTGCGTATTGTGCAAGCCCGTGCTTTGGCCCCTCTCCAGCTGTACAGTTTTCCCTGCTCGGGGAGACGGGCTTCTCTGTCAAGACCAAGTCTACCTCTTCCGGACCTTACACTTGGGGATGTTGAAAATGATAGCGCTGCTCCTACGAGCTGAACATCTATAGGCCTGCACACCGGCAGACATGCTGCGCTGTCAATTTGCAGCGGAAACTGATCAACGTATACGGCGCATATAGTCATTCATTCCTAAACGGATGCTGTCAGCTTGCTGAGCCACTTCAACGCGGGGCGCTCACCAACACACTCGGTTCTTGCGTGAGCGATCACGTACGGTCAAACGCCTGAGTAACTCGCTCGAACCTGCACTTCCTTGGCTGAGAGAGCTGGCAGCCAAGCAAAGCAACGAAGCACTCTGCTATTTTCGCCGAAATACACGCCTAACCAATTGCAGTGGTCAAGTGCTGAAACTTCAATTGCTGCCGCCGACGCGCGGACACGATGCGCAGGCGGCACACAGCCGCGGCTGTGTGCGGCCCGCTTTCCGCGAGACGGCCGGCGGCCGCAATGGCGCGTGACCGGCGCTGTGAGGGCCGCTAATACCTGATGTCCGTGTCCTGCGGTGGGCCAAGTCCAGCCCGTGACCCCTGCTTCGCGCTCCGGCTGTTGCTGGCGCCCGCTGGGGTTGCTCCCGTTTTCCGTAGCGGCCGCCGCTCAGTCGCAGGGCTGTATCTCCGCGACCGGCGGCGCTGCGCTGGGCTGGATCACGGCCGCCGCGGCGATCTTGAGGCTGTCCACCTCCCGCCCCGCCGTGATCTCGCTCACTGAGTCCGCCGGCGAGTGCGGGACCCGCGCGTCCGACACGACCGGGATGATGCCCCGCAGCGGCACCTTCGGGCTCCCGCCCACGCTGCCGGGCGGCGCCTGCTGGTGCTGGTGGTCCTTCTGCTGGCTGCTCCCCACCGACGCGCCGCCGACGCTGGAGCCGGTCGAATTGAGCAGCTTGGCATCCTGCTCCCTCTTCGCATCCTGCGTACCCACGTACAGCCTCGCATAAATGCCTAGCAACCCAAGTGGGGCGGATGATATGGGGGCAGAAACGGTGTTGTCCTGCTTCATCTGCATGGCCGCAGTTTTGAAGGCATTCAAATGCTAACAAACCACTAGAGAAGGCACCGACCAGGTTGCAGCAAGACTAGACTAGGCACGAAGCTAGGAGTTGCGTGTGATGCCAAGCGCGCGCGCGCACCATGAAGGCTGACGACCGAGGCGACGCCGACCCCTCGCTGCCGATGCTGGTGGTGCGGTCCAGCGACGGCGCGAAGCTGCCGAACGACGTGGTGCGGTCGATGGAGTTGAGGCGGCTGTCGCTCGCCTCGCCCCCCGCCTGCCGCGTCGCCAGCTGGGCCCGCTGCCGCCGCATGTGCCTGGCCGACGACACAAACCGGTGAGCTCAGCGCAACAAAAACACGGCTCTGAGGCATGAAATTATCATTGGTTTGAGAGATTACCCAAAAACCCTTGCAGATCGCATTGGCACATTGCAGCACTGTATGAAATCATGTAGGCCTGCATGGGGCCTGCGGTAATGGCTTGTGGGAACATCAGAAAACCAGGGCAAACGCATGCGTGAGAAATAGGCTGCTCACTCGGCCAGCGCCTGCGCAGCCGCCGCGGCGGCCTGCCTCGCCGCCAGGCTGGTGGCGTTGTTCTCCAGCTTGATGTGGTGCCGCAGCCGGTCGCTGAGGCACAGCACGCGCACGATGCCATCGAAGTGAACCGCCGCCGTGTCGCCGTGCATCGTCGACGCCCTCGCCACCGCATCCTGCGTTTACGAACCCTATGTTGAGCTGCTGCACCTGCATAATCTCACCAATCGAAAGGCAAACATTGTGTCTCCGCCTACCCTATTCACACTGCGTGCAGGTACGATATGAAATTAGGTGTACGTAATAATGAACATGCAGGTTCGATAAATTCACAAGCGGAACGGTGCGGCTCTCAGCGAATCGAAGGGCGAGCAAGATGGCGGACCTTCATGATGTCGGAGGGCACGGCAGGCCAGCCCTCGCGGCGGATGTACTCCTCCACCTCCACCACCGCTTGCTTCACTTGCGACGACAGCTTGACTGCGCAGCCCAGAATGTCAATGTCAGTCCAAAGCTCGAGCATTTCACATGGAAAAGCAGGTTGGGACCGTGGTGTGCTGCCCAGGCGTTTATGCCACATGAAGTGCAGTGAGCCTGATGAGGCCCAGCATAGTGCAAGTTTCACAGCCGGGTGGTTCTGTGACTCGGAGCTCTCACCTCGGTGGCTGTCGCTGTCGAACACGTAGCGCCGCACGGACAGGAAGAACGGCTCGTACAGCCACGTCAGCTCCAGCGCCTTCCAGAACTTGTCGAAGGGCAGCCTCGGAGTGGACGTGCGCGGGCGTTCTGCAACAGCACATGTTGCGGTCATGCATGGTTACTGACACTGAGCGCATCGGCTGCAACAAGACACTGCAACCTGTGGGTATCCCAGTGCTGAGGAGTCGAAAGCTCATCCATGATGTGCTGCAACAAGACAGTGCAAAGCTGTGGGCAACCAAACGCTGCAACACGGAAAGCTCACCTCTGAGCACGACCCAGGCGGCTTTGAAGGCCGACTTGACCACGCGCAGCTGGAAGTCCGGGCACAGCAGGCTGAGCAGGTCGTGGAAGTTGGTCACCGTCAGCTCCGCGTCCCGCAGAATCTGTAAACGGCAGAAACAACATCTATGCCGAGCCTCAGCGTGTGTGGCTTCATACATGCCACAGTTGCCTGTAGGTCTGCACTGGGTGGAGGTGGTGACGCTGGGTGCTCACAAAAAGGATGCATCCCGATGGGTGAAACTATTGCGCCTGCAAGCGCTGCCAGCATCCGCTACGACGCCATTCCGTGTGACGCTATGATTGCACACATCCAAGCTGCATCTTTACGAGGGTATACTGCAAACCCCGGAGCGCAAGACGCGCACCTGCAGCAGGAGGTGCTTCGCTGTGGACAGGAACATGCGCCTGGCGTCCGGCGCCGCGGCGATGTACGCAAAGTCCCGGCCGACGACGTACTTGGGGCCCTGGACCTCTTGCAGGTAGTGCACCATGAAGAGGGTCGCATCCTCGACAGCCTCCGACACCGACGAGGAGCTGCGCGCACGCGGCAGGTGAGCGGTGTCAGTACCCGAGCAGTGGCCGGACAACACATCGTGTACACAGACAGATGTCACTGGAGGAAGGTGTACGGCCACAATGAGCGGCACCTCGCTTTGTCTCTTACGGACGCCGCAGCCCTGGCGCTGTGGGTTCGCAGGCAGTCGGCCTGGGTGAGGTTGCGGCTGTCGCCGCTCCGAGCAGCTGCGGACCTGCTGCTCATGACGGGGCTCCGCCGACCCGCGTCGGGCGGCAAACGCCGGGCGTCGCCGGCCTACTGCCCAACACGGCGGCCTGCAGGGGGGGGGAGGCGTATGGTCGGCTTCCGTGAACTGCAAAACGTCGCGCCAGCATTACGCGGCGACGGACGGTCGTGATCGTGCCCCTCGTGAAAAGGGGAAGCTAAGGTGGAGATACACGTGCGTGTTTCGACCGGCGACCTGTACGCTGGACGCGGGCTCTGCCTGGGAGGCCCCCACGCGCGTGGGTCGCGGTGGGCTTCCCACCCAGTGCCAAGGCCGGCGGCAAGGGGCGAAGCCCATTCATATGTAGATTCAAGGAGTCTGACAGGTATCCGACTTGGTCGGGCACGCCCAGAAGCACAGCCGAGGGGCGTCGGGCGGCAGGCTCGGCCCACAGGCAGGGGGCAGCCCACATGAGACACATACGCAGATCGTGAACACTGCTGCCCTCAGAGATAGCTTTGTAGGACACGCCTGCTCAGGAAGGGGCAGCAGAAGCGACAGTCCGCGGAACAGCAGCGATCGCTGCAGAGGCTACGGGACACATCTGCAGGCTATCGCCGCGCTCTCGTAGACACATATTCGCGTAGGCTACTCGGCTCGCACTCGTGAGCAGGGCCGCCGGCGACGGTATAGCCTCAATGCCTGTCACAGATGATGCAGAGACTGTCTGGCCAATGCGCGAGGGGGTCACCTGTCGGCTGCCCACGAACTTCAACGGCGGGAAGGGGGGCGCGGCCGCGCAGACGCTGTCCTCTACCAGTCTCCGAGCTATCGGGCTTCGCCCACCGCGTGCCGCGATCCCCGAGTGACTACAGATCCTCACAAGTGAGAGTAGTCCGCAGATCACGAAACAATAATCAGAGGATTCCGGCCGCTCTACATGTGTTCACTGCAAGTCGAAAGCAGCCCTTGTCATTGTCACCTCCCCTTAATGACACCTCCCCTGTTTCCTTATGATCAGATGACGCACATCCAATTGAGACGCACATCCAATTGAGAGGCACGTCGTGTCTGGGACCTTCTGCCGAGTGATGCAACACAGTGTGTCCTAGCCGGTGATGCACTCAACAGCCAGTCAACCTGCAGTCCGTGCTGCCTTGCGCGCTGCAACCGATGGTCGCTTGCCCTGACGCTTCAGTCCCGCCTCCTTGCTGGGCGGTGCCTGGGTTCGAGGGGCCGTAGAGGACCGTGAGCTGACGCTGGGCCGCGGTGCCCGCTGTTTTGACGCACCCTTCGTGCGCGTCCCCATCCAGGATGGATACTTTGAGTCTCCCTGCGGCACGATGCGCGCTGCTGCCCCTGCTGTCGGCTTGCCATGCCTTTGCGGCCGGAAACCTGCGGCGCATGCAGATGTTGAGACTATACATTGACGCTGCACAATGCCAAACATGACATCGTCATGTTTTGCCTGCTGCCCGGCAATGCAGCACAGCAGCTATGGTATGTCGGGATTCCGGTACATTGAGTTCAAAGGGACAGTCTGGTGCGGAGGGCTCCGTAACGGGCATCGCACCTGACGCAGACGCGTTGGCAGGCGCTTTGTACTTCGCTGTCTTGCCGGACGACTTGACGTGCGTGACGCGCAGCGGTCGGCCCCGCAGCACGTGACCGTCCACGCTCAACGCTGCCCTGGCGGCGTCCTTGGTCTTGAACTGTCATGTGACAGCAAATCATGTTAATCAGCATGCTCACTTCTCCACTAGAGTCCCAGGCGACAGTTCAGCATTGCTATGCAAAAAATGCAGGATAGGAAAAGCATTTTCCGAGTGTCCACTCCACACGATGATTTCTGCCAGTCAGGCAAACGGCCAGCAGGGGAGTAGAATATTATGCCGACTTTCCTGCGTGACATCTCACCTCCACGTACGCGACGCCTTTGCCGACGTTGGTGGCACGGTCCCTGACCACGCGCACCGCCGTGACCGCATCCGCCAGCTCCGGGTTCGCCGCGCCGTCGCTGAACAGCCGCACCAGCTCCTCATCCTGCGGTGGCCGGGCCAGGATCAGAGTCCGGTCTAAAGCTGGGAGCAGGGTCCAATTGGCATCACAGACAACACAGGGTGCCTGACAACATGTAAGTGGTCCTCCGTTCCGAGGTTTTCCAACAGGAACTCTTCAAGCAGTACTGCGCCATTCCGGCACCGAAGCCAGGTAGCAGCAAACGCCCCGGCCCTCGGGTTCACTACCATATTTCGTGACCTATGCCTGACCAAGAGCTGGCTGCCGCGCAGGTAAACCACCTGCGTGTCGAAGTGCAGGTTGCCGACGAAGACGCTCCGGGCCCGGGCGTATTCGACCGGCGCGGCGCCGGCCCCGGACTGCCGGCTGCCCGCCGCCCGGTCAACCCGCAGATGCAGGCCCTCCACCTTCGGCATATTGAGAATAGCCGTCACTCTTTCCGACCACGAAGCTGATGGATTGACTTTGGTGCAGGTCGCCATTGAAAGCATATCACAGCTGCATCCCATGAGAGCAGCATTGTGGGAGACACAGCTTGGAAATGGCACATAAGAACCTACTGCAAGCGCCCTGCTGCCTTCCCAGGGGAGCCCACCTCCCGCATGTTGTGCGCCAGGGCTTTGCCCGCCGCCGCTTCATCGGCGAAGACGACGTACGCGTGGGAGCTGCCACGCGTCGCCGCGATGGCGCCGCTCAGCACTGCGGCTTTGCGCGGCATCTTCTTCTCCAGATCCACCGGCACCGACCGCAGCCGCACCGACTCTATCTTGCCGTACCTGCGGCGACACAAGGCCGGGAAGAGTGAGGCTCATCCAGCGGTGACAGAACAGGGACCGGCAACCGCGGACGAGCCACAAACGTTTTGGCAGGTAGTACATCAGGCAGGCTTCGCGACATGGAACAGACAATGTGGCGGAAAACCACATGCTGTGCTAAGCGCCTTCAAGCATTCCCGGGGGCTGCCAATGGCACTCGAATGCGGCAGCCGAAGCGCTGCGAACGCACTCGGCAAACAGGTGCTGCACGGCCTTGCGCTTCATCAGCACCGGCAGGTTGCCCACGAAGACGGTCCGCTGCAAGCGCTCAGCCTCCTCCTCCGCTGTCAGCCTCTGCGCAGCGCAGCACATATCACAGCATACTCACGCTGACATCCCTTCTGGTGGGCAGCGAGAGCGCAGTGGGCAACGTTGCAAAACTTCTTTAAGCCGCGGGCGGCGATGCGATCACGTCGACATGTTCCAGCGCGATGCAACTCTGGGCGTCGACCTACCGGCCGCGACGCTGGCGCCGGCTGCTCTGGCGCAGCGTCTTCATGCGGTAGAGGCGGGTCGTCACTCCCGTTCGCCTCCGCGACGGCCGGCGCAGAGACATCGCCGCCGGCGTCCGCAGCAGCTCTCTTCGGCTCCTTGGTCTGCTGCGTCTGATTCTGATGCACAACAGGCGAGGCGCGTTGCTTGCTGGGTGCGGCGGCTGCCGCGGTCACACCCGGCTTCTGCGTCTTCCTCCGCTGCTGAGCCTCTCCACCGCCGTGGGCGGTTACGGCTGCATCTGCTGCTGCATGCTTCTTGGTTTGATTGCGCAGGCGACGGCCATTGGCCTTGGCGGGCTCTGCTCCGGCTATGTCCTGTTGGGCCTTCCGCTTCTTGGTGGGCTTTGCCGCTGCTGCAGGCGCGGGCGGTGGTTGTTTCTGCTTCGCTAATTCCTGTTTATTGGACCCGCCGGTGACGTACTGGTCGTCCTTGCGGCGAAACGCGCTGGTCTCCTGGAACAGTGGGGCGGTGGTCGCACTGCCAACGCCGAAGATGGCGTCGAAGGCCGCCATACTGTGTAAAGGAGAAGGCAGTCAGCATTGATTGGGCTCTTCGCAGCTGAAGGCACTCCTGTCGACCATTTGTCTGTACCTCTCGTCCTGTTGTCACTTTCGGGAGTCCGGCAAACAGCATTTGAAGCATTTGCTGGGAGTACAAGCGCGATCCTGACTGGTACCTCCACGAGCAGCGTCCGAGATTACCCGCAGCCATGGAAACGGAGGTAGGTGACTGCTGAGGCTCAGCACGTGGCCAGATGCCCCCGCTCCCCTCCCCGCCCTGTTTTAGCCCTGGTCGCACCATGTCGGTCATGTGAGCGCTGACACTCGACCCGCGCCCTGCCGCGCTGACACACGTGCTTGACTGAGCCAGGAGGACATATACGGGGAGGACTTGACTGGCGTATCAGCACAACAGCCAGAGGTGCGCCGCGCGCAAATCACGGAGAGGATGATCGCTTTAGCTTGCGCCAGTAAGCATTTGATTCACCGTCCGCACGGTCTTTGCAGGAGCCGATGCGCCCTCCCGACAGCGCAGCCAACGACGACAGCCAGCCAGGTCCCAGCGCACAAAGCGAGGTGCGCCATGCCTGCAGCTACATCATGACGTCCATGACGTGAGCTTCCGCATCGCCTTTGCGGACACCTCGCTCGCGTAAGAAGCTGAGCACAGAGCAGCCCCAAGAGGCGCCGACCAGTGCAATGCTCCTGCCCAGGCCGAGGTCCAGTCGCTGCGGAACTCGCTGGCGGAATGGCAGAGCATCGGCGAGCTCGCGGGCGTCGCGGAGGCCTTCATCATGGGCCCTGTCACACCGGCGGCCGTCGCCAGCGAGCTGGCGCGCGCGCGGGAGTCGGAGAAGCAGCTGCAGGTGCGGCATCGGAGGCTCTTGGCTGAGCAAATGGTAGCGGAGCGCTGAACTGATCATATCAATAACCTGACCATGTGCGGACAATCCGTCAGCTTGGACGGGAACCAACTGAGAGCAAGACCAAAACAGTCAGTTGAAATCACTGCCGAAACATGTGCGTTACGCCCTCTGCACAAGCACAAGGCGTGCACAAGATGCACCATCTAACTTCACCGTGTCCGCACTGCCGTGTGGGCTGCATTATGCCACATTTCCCCATCACCGCGGCAAGTGCAGGCGGACGTGCTGGTGGCAAACAGCAAGGTCGCAGCGTTGGAGGCGGCGCTGGCGGCGCGGTCTGTGGAGCAGGTGGCGATGCGGAGGCACCTGCACGCGGCCCGCCAGGCCCTGGACCCGCACATCATACAGGCCCGTGCCCAGCTCCACAGATGCTGCGCCCGGTCCGCAGATGCGCATGGTCCTCCCGAAGGATATGTGGCACGTTGTACATGCTGCGGGCTGTCTTGCAACATTTGATACCGGCACATGCTGTGTTGCAGAAGACCCTGAACATACCTGTTGCCACGACATCCCCACAACTACCGCTGACCCCGAGCCTAATATGGCATCCAGGTGCGGCAGCTGTTGCTGGACCCGGCAGTCAACAGGGAGTTCGAGCGGCTGCGGGCGGAGGTGGAGGCGAAGGGGCGCGAGGTGAAGGGCCTGCAGGAGGAGCTGCAGGCGGTGCACTTCAGCCAGGACTCCAAGTCCGGCCGCATGCTCATGGCCAAGTGCCGGGCCCTGCAGGTGCCTCACAGCTGCTTGTTGCGCGCCGTACACCGGACGTCAATTTCCACTCGACGACACTCTAGAGACTTCATGTCAATGTAAGGAGTGGTCCGGAAAGTTGAATGCCTTTTTCCGCCATGGTTGACCCCAGACAATTTTGTTGCTTATCAACACGCGACACCCAAGCACAGGGCACGGATGTCCGATACCAGCACAATCTTGACCCACATGCTGCCCGCTTGGCTTTGGGTCTGCCTCCGACAAAGACGTGTGCACTGCGGTAGGACGAGAACGAGGAGATGGGGCGGGAGCTGGCCGAGGGCAAGCTGCACGCCGTGGAGCGCCAGGCGGCGCTGGCCAAGACCTTTGCCGACGACCTGCGCAAGGCGTTCGCGGAGGTGACAACAATTGCAGACACCGACAGTTTGACGCCATGAAGCCTCCGCTACTGTCGTATTGTCGGTGAACAGCTGATCACTGACCCAATGCCTGCGTGTAGTGCAGAATTCTGACACCTTGAGGTTGCGTCCCAAGCAAAGTGATATCAATTCAGGTGGAGGACCACGTGCACACGCTGGACGCGGAGAACGAAGACCTGCAGGCGCAGCTGTTCGCGCTCCGGCGGCAACAGCAGGACCGCTTCCAGAGACCAGACCGAGGCTTCCAAGGTGAGCTCATTGCATGTGGGATGAAGAACATTTTCGCGCTTTGCTTTCATATGCCCAGTGGATGCCACTCAGCAGGGGCAGGATGTGACATCGAGCTGAGCCTGCTATGGTACAGCGACTGCGCGCTGACCGCTGCCCACGCTATGCAGACGGCTACAGGAAACGCATGCAGCCGCCGCCTATGGACAACCGTGGCTACGACGCACGGCGGCGGATGCGATAGCCAGTCCACGCAGCCGCCGCAGCAGGTCGTTTAGTCAGGTTTCCAGTATACAATGCGCTTCCAGATATGCACTTCGTGCAAACCACGGAGCCACTTGGACCATGTTACTGATGATCGCAATTTCACCAAGAACCTAATCTACCTGAACCCCCACTGTACACTGTCATACAGAGCCTGCGCACGAGCATGAGTTCACAGCTAGATATCTGAACAACGTTCAGAGGTGTCATGACGCCACTAACGGATTCTGCATGCCCGCGTTCGCCCATGCATCGCTGATGGGCATCTGCAGAGTGCCATTTGCTGGTGCGACCGCACTCCTGCCGGGCACGCTGGGACTGCGTGCCTGCTGTTGCTGCTGCGCTGCGACCTTTAGGCCAAGAGCCCGTGCAAAGAACTGCTTCGCGCACAGCTGCCGTACCTGCGCCAAACAGAGATCTCAAACCTGCCAACTCTCGAACAGCACGGCACTTTTGTTGGCTTGGCAGGCAAGGGCTAACCCTGCCAATGCCGAGCTGCTGACCCACGCTGCGTCTGCCAGGCCGCGCGTTGCTTCTGATAGGTGCATGTCAGCACATGAGGGCTGCGACAATTGAACAGCGGTGCCATTGACGCCAGCAGATGCATTCCAGGACACGAAACACACCTGTCGAAGGTAGGTAGTCGCGTCCAGGTGACCACCCTGGAACGCCTTCTGCAGCGCGTACAGCGTGTCCTCCAGCGCCATGTCCTCCGCCTGCACCTCCAGCGCCTGCGCCGCCAGCTCGTCTACCGGCACGATGGCCGTGTCTGGGTCGATCTCGGCTGCAACAGCCACCGAGAACCGCGTCATTGCTTTCCCGGAACAGCCAAGAAAAAGGCGAGGCGGTCGTCAGGCTAAGGCATAGAACCTTCAGCGTGGCAACTGATGATGGCCAGCAAAGTTGGGTTGGCAGAGCCGGCCCAAGGTGCATGTGCGGTGCCATAGCACATCATATAGACAGCAGAGTAAC
>JAABUX010009802.1_pt1 | contig 10792 bp, 12 predicted proteins | sample 5561851 | NCBI WGS metagenome assembly JAABUX01 (sample SAMN10711883, study PRJNA513361) | rock metagenome | isolation source: Antarctica rocks | place: Antarctica: Victoria Land, Richard Nunatak red sandstone | collected 2016-01-03 | reverse complement strand
AGGTCCCGCGCGGGGTCAAACGCAAGATGAGCGGCTATCCGTTGCGGCCGCGCACCCCACAGCCGACGACACGGATCGACGTATCTGCCGCTATCCGAATCACAAAGTGAACAGTATTGACTCTAAACCCAGAGACACTGCTGCGGAAATAGAGCCAGAACGTCACCTTTGGTAGAACGCTGCTAGCTGATTTCCTCGCCATGATGGTGCGCGCCCCGCGCGCGGTTGATCTGGTGGCGAATTCTTCGGTTACGCGGCGAGGGCGGCAAAGCGTGATGTGCGGGTGGGGGCAATGGGTCGGCCGCCGAACCAGGCGGCCATGCGGTCAAAGTTGATGGCTGCGGCGGTGGCTACATGCTGCAGGCCCGTTTTGGCCAGGCCGCGGTAGCGGGTCTGGCGCAAGCCGAACGCACGCACGGCCTGCGAGAGGGTGCTTTCTATCCCTTGGCGCTGCGCATAGAGGCGCCGGCCCTCTGCCGTGCCCTCCCGTGCCCTGGCAGCGGCGAGGGCATCTTGCTCGTGCCGCGGCAGGAGCCCAAGCACCCTGCCCTGGTACTTGGAACTTGACCGCATGCAGCGGCTGCGCGAGGCACAGGCCCGGCAGTCGGCGGCGCGGAACTGTGCGCGGATGACAGTGCGCGGTCCCGGGCGCTTGATGCGCTCATACCAGCCGGCGCTCTCCTTGCCTTCTGGGCAGCGTGCCGTCCGCCGGTCCCAGTCCACGGTGAAGTCTGACGCGGCGAACCCGTCACCGGCCAGGCTGTGCCAGCTCAGGCTCCGCCGGCTGGGTCCGACCAGGTCGATGCCGTGCTCCTTGCGGGCGTTGATGAGGTGGTCGGCGCTGACGTAGGCGGAGTCCACCAGGTGCTCGGACGGGGCCAGGCCCTTGGCGGCCAGAGCCGCGTGGATCGGCGCCGTGCGGGGTGCCTCATGCACGTTGGCCGGCGTCGTGTCGGCATGGACCACCAGGCGCGGCGCACCGTCATCACAGGTTTCGGTGAAATGGACCATGTAGCCCGTCCAGTTCGTGCCGGCCTTGGTCCGGAACCGGGCCTCCGTGTCATAGGGCGACTCCACCCGGTCGCCGGGGCCGCGGCCCTTCACCTGCCGTAGGCGCGCGCCGCCGCCCTTGCTGCCCTCGTCGCCCTCGATCCGCTCGAAATGCCGGGCCCACACGCGGTGCAGCGTCTCCACCATAGGCAGCGCTGCTGCCTCTAGGGGCGCCTCCGCCTGAGCCAGCGCATCAAGCAGACAGAAACCATCCGCGCCGACCTGGGCGACAAAGGCGTCGCGCTTGGGACCGACCTCGGGGAGCCGCATGTTCTCGACCCGCACGTCGTAATGCGCGTGCCACTCGGGCGGCGCAAGCGCGCGCAGCCAGTCCGGCGCGGCCTCGGCAATGTCGTTCAGCGCCGCGCGCAGCGTCTCGGCCACGAGCTCTACGCGGTTGAGGGTGCGGATGGCCGCGAGCACATGCGTGCTGTCGGTGCGCTGCCGTCCGCGCGCCTTGAGCAATCCGTCCTCGCGCGCCGCGTCCAGCACCCGCGCGAGCAGTCGGTCCACGGCCGCGTTGCCCAGCAGCCTGCCGCGGAACTCGCACAGCACGCTGCGGTCAAAGCCCGGGTCGGCCAGGTCGAGGGCCAACAGGTACTTCCAATCGATCCGGGCACGCACCGCGTCCGCCGCCTCCCGGTCGCTCAGCCCTTCGCGGAACTGCATCAGCGTCACCAGCGCAAGCCGCCACGGCGCATAGGCCGGCTGCCCACGTTTGGGATAGAGGTCGGCGAAGTCGGCGTCAGTGAACAAGGTGCCAAGCCGGTCGCGCAGAACCAGACAGGCGTTGCCACGGCGGAACGCGGCACGGGCGACACGGGCGGTGTCATCGGGCACGGGCGGGATCGGCTGCTGCGGGCGAAGCGACATGGCCAGACTCCAGGCTGAAAACCGCTCAACGCCGCCAGACCCGGCAAGCTCCCGAATTCGCCACCAGTGTCCCCAGAGATAGATTGCATACACCTGGGCAGGAGCGGCCCGTGACCTCAGCCTTTGTTGCCTACTACCGGGTCAGCACCGACCGGCCAAAACCACTGACGACCAGCTTCAGGAGGTATAGGCCACCTCTGAAAGCTACCAATTGTCGTCGAAAGTCACGGCTGACCGGTCAACGACTGGCTGATATGGAAAAGAGAGTGAACCCAAAGGTTCACTCTCTTTGCTAGTCACGTCCTATCAAAGGGTGACTAGTGATGGGCAAGGACGAAAGCGATGCTGGCACTTGCTGCACTCGCTAGTGCGACTAGACCTAGCACGAGCTGGACCACATAGCGGGTCTGATCGTGCAACCTGGTGTTCAACTCGATGTAGAGATTGAGGACCGAACTCTCTATTGAAGAGGCCGATCTCGTTGTCTCAACCCGAAGTGTCCCAACCGAGGTCGTGACATCGGCCCGGAGTTTCTCGTAGTCCGCACGGAGTTTTTCAAACTCAATGCGCGATTGTTCCTGGGCCGTACGAAGCTCATCGAGAGCTTCCTGGCACGCGCCAATCTCATCAGTGAACAGAGTTTCGAGCACCTCCACGAACTGCCTGGCCCTGGTGTCGTCCATCTGGGACTCAACCAGGCTGCGAATTGCATCCGAGTGTTTCATCTTGGGTTCCTCCAATGTTGTTGATTGGAGGCGCGACAGAACATCCGGGCGCCGAGGCGAACCGGAAGAACCGAGCGCCTCAGCGGGTTTATGCAACCCATCAAGGAGGTTAGCGCAGCAAATGCCAAGCTGCTAGGGAAAGCTAGGGGCGGCGCTGAAACGGCGGGCTGTAGGCACCAAACCGGAAAAACACTGGAATTAGGAAGATGCAGCTCACCCCCACAAATAGGACTGTGCTTTGGTCTGCCTCGGGGATCTTGGTTGCGATGACGCGGTAGATCACTGCACTCAACACGACGGGCAGGGACCATGCCACCGGCTTGGCCGCCTTGAGGGTCATTCGAAAGAGCTTGTCGTCAGACATCTCGGCACACCCTCTGCTAGCCTCGTTTATGCAGTTCCGCAAGCGCGAGTTTCCGCGCTTGTTCCCAAACGGCAAGTACCCGCCCAACACGCTCCTCATGGTCGATCACCTCGTACGCGAGGAGTTCCTCGTCGAAGTGCAGACGATCGCCGCACTCTGACCTGGCAAGGGATGGCCGGGCGGCTCGCAATGTTGTCAGCACCCGGCCTACCCCGTCGGACAACGGTCATGGTCGATGCGTGCGCCACGACCAGCAAATGCCTTCTCCCTCCCACCCGCTTCGCGTGCGGCGACCTCGTCGAATATGCGCCCACAAGAATCAGCCTGCGAGGAAGCATGTGAACACCGTTGCGTGGCCACTCGAAACTGACATCAGTTCGATGACTAATCATTCTCCACCGACCAAGTTCCATCACCCGGTTCTCGCGATTTGGTTTGTTGTCGGCGTTCTCAGCGGTCATCTGCGCCAAGATCGTGACTGTGTTGCAGCACTCCGTCCGACGGTGAGCCGCCAAGGCACGCGCGGCCTCGATGCTGATGCGCAGCGGCGGTGCAAAGCCCTACACAACGGGGGACAGGCAGCGCATATGATAGCCATGCCTACACCTCTGCAGCGCGACACCCGACCAATCCCGCGCCGGTCGCCACGCCCGACCGGCTGGCTGGGGCTGGAATCCAGCCCCCCCCATCCCAGCGACTTCCTGGGATACCGGCTCTGGCATGTGCACCACGCTTGGCAGCGCTTTCTGGAGCACGCGCTCGGCCCGCTCGGCCTCACCCACATCCAGTTCGTCCTGCTGCTGACCGTCGCCTGGTTTGAGGGGCAGGGACAGCGGCCGTCGCAGGCCGGCCTGGTCGAGTTCACCCATTTCGAGAAGATGATGGTCTCGCGGGTGCTGCGCTCGCTCGAGGAGCGTGGCCTGGTCGCGCGCTCGCCGCACCCGGACGACCCGCGGGCGAACGGGATCGCCCTCACCGCGTCCGGCCGGGCAGCGTTCGAGGCCGCCCTGCCGGTCATCGCGGCCGCGCAGGAGCGCTTCTTCGCCTGCCTCGGTCCGGCGCGGCGGGATGCGTTCGCCGCCGAGCTGGGGTGCATCATGGCCGAGCGCGATCTGGCCTGAACTACAGGCTTGCGGCCTCTATTAGGCATGCCTATAGTAGCTTTGCCTACTTGATGCGGGCCCATCTCCGGCGAGATACATGGAGCGATCACGATGAAACACGTGCTGCTTCCCCATGACACGATCAGGGTGCACGGGGCTACGCTGCGCCGCATCCAGCGCGTGTCCGATGGAACCAAGGGCGGCTACGTCGAGGCAGAGGAGAACCTCAGCCAGGAGGGCCACTGCTGGCTTCACCGGCACGCGCAGGCCTTCGGCCAAGCCAGGGTTACCGAGGACGCCCAAGTCCATGGCCAGGTATGCGAGCAGGCCGCGGTCTCGGACAGGGCCATCGTCCAAGGCCAGGTCTACGGCCGGGCGCGGGTCACCGACGACGCACGGGTCGAGGGCAAGGTGCACGGCGACGCGATCGTGCGCGGGCACGCGCGCGTGCTGGGCGAGGCCTGCGGCCATGCCCTGGTCGAGGGGCGCACCGTCGTCCAGGGTCGCACCTGCGGCGACGCGCCGACTGTCCGGCATGGCGCCGCCCCGGAGGGGCAACCGATGCCGCGGGAGGCTGAGTATGACCTCGCATGCCTTCATCGCGCACCAACTCCCGCGTCGGACACGCGTGCTGGTGCCCACAAAGCAGGGCAATCAGCGCTTCTTCGAAGGTCTCGCGTCACACCTGGCCGACTGCCCCGAGGTCAGGCACGTGCGGATCAACAGCATCGCGGCGAGCGCCGCGATCGAGCACGCCGAGGGCGGTTTCGACCAAGTCGCGTCGTTCGCCGCCCAGGATGGGCTGTTCGAAATGATGCCTGGTTTGCCTCGCGGATGTGCGAGCGTCTCCGAGGGCAGCGGGTATGGCCTGCCGTCCGCCCTGTCATGGGTCCTTAAAGGGGCCGCCCTCTACGGCGCGGACGAGGTCCGGCACCTGGGCGGATCGTTCCAGGGCCTTCACGAAACCAGCAGTGTTCCGCTGGCCTCCGACATGCCGCGCCTGGCGGCTCTGCTGCTCGGGGCCGGCCTGGCCCATCTCGCGACCGGCGGCGTGCTGGGGGCTGTCGCCACCCTGCTCCGCTGCGCCGTGAATGGCCGCGAACTCATGGGAGCAGGCCGTGACGGGGATGCAGGCTGGCGCGCCCGCGCCGAGCCGGTCCCGTCGCCCCCGCGCGCTGCGCTGATGGTAGGCATGCCTAATCGAACGGGCGCCCGCGCATGAGTCGGGCCCGGTTCACCGCCGTCTTCGCTCCCCCGGACGGAAGCAGTCGCGGTGTCACGGAGGCGCGCACGGCAGCGGCCCCCACCTCCTCGGGCCAGGCAGCCGCCCCCGACCGCGCCCGTCGCCGGCGGCGCCGTGCCGTCCTGGTGCTGCTGCTGCCGTTGCTGGCCGCGATCGGCGGCCTCTACGCCTGGCACTGGTGGACGGCGGGGCGTTTCCTGGAAGAGACCGACGACGCCTACCTCCAAGCCGACGTCGTGACCATCGCGCCCAAGGTGGCGGGCTACGTTGCCGCGGTGCTTGTGGGCGACAACCAGCCCGTGCGCGCGGGCGAGGTGCTGCTGCGCCTCGACGATCGCGACAACCGAGCCGCTCTCGACCGAGCGCAGGCGAACGTGGCGGCGGCCCAGGCCGCGGTGCGCAACCTCGACGCCCAGCTCGGCCTCCAGCACTCGACGATCGAGGCCGCAGCCGCCGACGTCGCCACGGCTGATGCGGCGCTGCGCTTCGCCCAGGAGGACTGGAGCCGCTACCAAGCCCTCCTCCGCTCGGGTGCCGGCACCGTGCAGCGCGCGCAATCTGCGGACAGCGACCTGCGCGGTCGCCAAGCGGCATTGGCCCGCAGCCGGGCTGCGCTCGCGGCAGCCACCCAGCAGGTCGACGTCCTGCGCACGACGCGCGAACAAGCAGTGGCGCAATTGGACCAGTCCCGCGCCGCCGAGGAGCTGGCCGCGCTCGACCTTTCCCACACGGTACTCGCGGCGCCGGTAGAGGGCGCCGTCGGCGACCGCTCGGTGCGGGTTGGGCAATACGTCCAGCCTGGCACGCGCCTGCTCAGCGTCGTGCCGATGGGCCGCGCCCTTTACCTCGTCGCCAACTTCAAGGAGACCCAGCTCGCCCGCATGCGTCCTGGCCAGGGCGTCGCGGTCACCGTGGACGCCTTCCCCGGCCACGCGCTCAAAGGTACCGTGGACAGCTTCTCGCCAGGCACGGGCGCCGAGTTTGCCCTGCTGCCGCCCGAAAACGCCACCGGCAACTTTACCAAGATCGTCCAGCGCGTGCCGGTGCGGGTTCGCCTCGACCCCGAGGACTCGCTGCTCGCGCACCTGCGCCCCGGCCTCTCGGTCAGCGCCAGGGTGGATACCCGCGCCGAGCCGGCAGCGGACCACCCAGCGGTCGTGGGGGAGGCACGCCGGTGAGCCCGCTCGCGTCCTCCTCGGTGTTCACGGGGCGGCCGAGCGGAATGTCGTCGCAAACCCTATCCGGCCCGGAACGGCAGGTCAGCCTGCGCGACTGGATCGCGGTGTGCGGCGGCATGCTGGGCGCCTTCATGGCCGTGCTCGATATCCAGATCACCAATGCTTCCCTCAAGGAGATCGCGGGCGGACTCGGCGCCTCAGTGGACGAGGGCTCCTGGATTTCCACCGCCTACCTGATCGCCGAGATCGTGGTCATTCCGCTCACCGCCTTCTTCGGCCCCGTGTTCTCGCTGCGCCGCTACCTCGTCGCCAACGCTGCCCTGTTCCTCACCTTTTCCGTGCTGTGCGGCATGGCGACCAGTCTGCCGCAGATGATCCTTTTCCGCGCCGCGCAGGGCTTCACCGGCGGCGTCATGATCCCGACCGCCTTCAGCATCGTCTTCCTCAAGCTGCTCCCAGCCAAGCGTCCGGTCGGCGCGGCCCTGTTCTCGCTCACCGCCACCTTTGCACCCGCGGTCGGCCCGACGCTGGGCGGCTGGCTGACCGAGACCTTGAGCTGGCACTGGATCTTCTACGTCAACATCCCGCCGGGACTGATCCTGATCGCCGCGATCAGCCACGGCCTTGACCCGCAACCGATGCAATTGGGGCGGCTCCGGGGCGGCGACTGGTTCGGCATCGCCTGCATGGCGGTCGGCCTGGGCTGCCTCGAGTACGTGCTGGAGGAGGGCGAACGGAAGGACTGGTTCGGCGACCCGACCATCCAGACCTGCGCCTGGCTCGCCGGGCTGTTCCTGATCGCCTTCGTCGCCGTCGAACTCACGCGCAGAGAGCCGTTCATCAACCTTCGCTTGCTCGCCCGGCGCGGCCTCGCCTCGGCCTGCGCCGTCAACTTCGCCACCGGCCTCGCCCTCTACGGCTCCGTATTCGTGCTGCCGCTTTATCTCGGCCAGGTGCAAGGCTACAACGCCCAGCAGATCGGCGAGCTGTTTATGTGGATGGGCTTGCCGCAGCTCGCCATCATCCCCTTCGTGCCGCGGATCATGCGCTGGGTCGACCCGCGCCTACTAATCGCCTTCGGCGTCGCCGTATTCGCCGCGAGCTGCTTCATGAACACGTCCATGAGTGCCGGCACCGCCGGGCCGCAGCTGCGCTGGGCGCAGATGGTGCGCGCGCTCGGCCAGCCCTTCATCCTTTCGCCGCTGGCGAGCCTGGCCACGGCCGGGATCGCGCCCGCCGAGGCCGGCTCGGCCTCGGCGCTGTTCAACATCATGCGCAACCTCGGCGGCTCCATCGGCATCGCCGCGCTGTCCACGCTGATCACCATGCGCGAGCAGTACCACTTCTCGGTCATCGCCGAGCGCATGACCCGCAACGGCCTTGTGACACAGGAGCGGATTGCGGCGCTCGCTGCCCGCTTCGGGACAGAGGGTGCCGGATCCGAGGTCGCGCGGACGCGGGCCATCGCCGCGATGGGCAATTGGGTCCGCCGCGACGCCTCTGTGATGGCCTACGCCGATTGCTACTTCGTCATCGGCGCGGCCCTCCTGCTCAGCCTCTTCGCCGTCGTGTTCCTGGCCCGGCCCCGGTCGGGGCCGGCCGGCGGCGGCGGACATTGACGTGGCCGATCCCTCGCGTACCGGCGCAGGTGGGGTCGGCCGTCTCGAACCTCGGCTGCTGCGCGCGCGCCATCGGCTCTACCTCCTCGCCGCGACCGGAACCGCTTACGCCATCGCCCTTGCGGCAGCGCTGCACGCGAACCGGACCGGAGATTGGGCCCTGTTCGAGCGCGCGGGCTCGTTGATGACCAGCATTGGGCTGGCGCTCTCCGGCCGCCGCCACATCCGTCTCGGGGCCGCGGAACTGCTGCAGCTGGACCACTTCGGCGACGGCGACGCAAAGCGGGCGGACCGTGGGTTGCCGCTCGACGTCATCGCCGCCAAGGCCGGCTTCTCGTTGTCGGTGATCGGGACGCTGATGTGGGGCTGGGGCTCCTACCTGCGCTGGTGGAGCTTCGGCCTGTTGCTGATCTGGCTCGCCGTCTTGCTGTACGATATCTGGCGCGACGCAAGGAGTTCACAGGAACAGAGTGAATAGCGAATGAGTTCCCGTCCTAAACAACGCAAAAATTAACCTGAATAATTCACGAGGGTTGGCGGGCATGGTACAAGCTGTTGATCCGGCGTAGAATGTGGTTCTCGAAGCCAATTCTACGGATCCGGAGCGCCATGCCCGCCAAAGTTGAGCTTATCCCTTCGCTGCCCGGCCTGTCACCGGTCGGCGGCAAGCCCGTGATCGCCCGTTTCGACGGTGGCCAACTTTCATCCGATGGTGGGCTGCTGGTGCTGCGTGAGGTGGAGCGCCGCCTTGACGTGGCCGGACGCCTGGCGGCCTGCATTGCGGACCCGCGCGACCCGGAGCGCGTCGTGCATGGGCTCGACGAGATCATCCGCTTTCGCCTGCTGATGATCGCGGCCGGCTACGAGGACGGCAACGACGCGGACCGGTTGCGCACGGACCCGATGTTCAAGCTGGCCATGGCGCGGCTTGAAGGCGAGACGGCGTTGTGCTCGCAGCCGACGATCTCGCGCCTGGAGAACCTGCCCGGCACGCGCACGCTGCTGCGCATGGGGCGGGCCATGGTTGACCTTTACTGCGCGTCGTTCCGCCAGGTGCCGCGCCGGATCGTGCTGGACGTGGACGACACGTTCGATGCCGTGCACGGCGGGCAGCAACTGCGCTTGTTCAACGCGCACCACGACGAGTATGGCTTCCAGCCCATCGTGGTGTTCGACGGCGAGGGCCGCTTCGTCACCGCCGTGCTGCGCCCGGCCAAGCGGCCAAGTGGGCGCGAAATCCGCGCCTTTCTGCCCCGCCTTGTGCGCCAGCTCCGCGCCAACTGGCCCCGGGCCGAGATCCTGCTGCGGGCCGACAGCCACTCAGGGCCATTCGATACAAGCTTCACGCTGTTGAAAGCTGGATGAATTGGAGCGCGGCATAGGTTGAGGCGATCGCAAAACCGGATCCGGGGGGCGACATCATGCCCCACATTGATGCGACCATCGAGAGGTTGCACCAATGAATGACCCACTTGTAGAGATGTTGTCGTGCGTGACCGACGTCCGGCGCGAGCAGGCGAAGCGGTATGGTCTGGCCAACATCCTTCTGTTCTGCATCTTCGGTTTTTTGTGCGGGGCGAAGTCCTATAAGACCCTGTGTTCCTTCATCGAGGAGCGTTTCGCGCTGCTCCAGGCCGCTTTTCCGTCAAAGATGAAGCGCGCCCCGGCGCCATCGACCCTGTGGAGGATCATCGGCCTGGTTGACGGCGGGTCACTCGAAGCGGTGTTCCGCCGTCATGCAGCGATGCACCATGCCGCGCTCGGCGGCGGCCAGGGAGAAGTGGTCGCGCATGACGGCAAGAGCCTGAAAGGCAGCTACGACACCGCCCATGACCAGACGATGTCCCAATTATTCAGGGCGTTCGCCGTGGGCACGAAGATCATCCTCGGACACGTCGCCATCATGATAAAAAGCAACGAAATTCCGGCGATGCAGGCGCTTGTGCGCGAACTTGGTTTGGTGGGGGTGCTTTGCACCGCCGATGCGATGCATTGCCAGATCAAGACCATCGAAGCGGTGAAGGCGTCCGGCGGCGAGGCGTTGCTTCAGGTCAAGGCCAACCAGCCAAGCCTTGAAGCGGCATTCGAGGCGCTCCCGGCCGGGCACGAGCCGCAGGATTGCCACGTGGAGACAGGCAAAATACGGCGCAACCGCCAGGAAACGCGCCGGGTCGAAGTGTTCAAGGCCGGCCACATTCTGGACCTGCCGGAATGGCAGACCCACGCTGTCGAGGCGGTTCGCGTGACCCGCACGGTTCTACACAAGGATGTCGCCACTGGCTGGAAATGGCGGCCCACACGCGAAGTCGCATGGTACGCATCGACCCAAGACGGCAACAGCGCCGCCTATTACGCCGCCGCGATCCGGGGCCACTGGGGCGTGGAGAACCGCGTCCACTACGTGCTCGACGTCTCCCTGCACGAGGACGCCAGTCGCGTCCGCAAGAGCCCGATCATCCTCTCCATCCTGCGCAGCTTCGCCCTCAATATTTTGCGGTTCAACAAGGTCAACGACATCGCCGATGCTCTTTGGCGCAACGCCATGAACCTCAACCGCGTCCTAGCATATGGCGGAACCTGAAGTAATTAGAATCGAATGACCCTGCCCTGGCACCCTTGTATAGGGTTGCCAAAGCC
>JAABUX010009801.1_pt1 | contig 10793 bp, 10 predicted proteins | sample 5561851 | NCBI WGS metagenome assembly JAABUX01 (sample SAMN10711883, study PRJNA513361) | rock metagenome | isolation source: Antarctica rocks | place: Antarctica: Victoria Land, Richard Nunatak red sandstone | collected 2016-01-03 | reverse complement strand
GCGGACGCGCGCGGCACGCCGTCCGTGCATTTCGTAGTGCGTCACCTTGACGAGGGCGGCGTCTAGCGCTGGCGTGATGAGTTCGGCGATGCGCTCGATCTGCTCGATGGCCCATCGCTCCGGGTTACCGATAATGCGGCCGGGGCGCTCTACCTCAAGATGTTGCTTGACGATCTCCGCCGCCGGCGTCGGCGTCTGGACCTTGGCGTACCACTCCTGTAGCTCCTGGTGCGTCGCCACGCTGCCCTGCACGCCGCGCACGAGGCCCAGGTCCTCGACGGCCCGCGCGTAGGAGTCCTGCAAGGCGCTCATCTTCGCCGGCCCGTCGAGCCAGTGGGACGCGGTGAGCTTGCCGCGCTCGTCGATGGGCACGACCATGGCCTGGATATGCAGCGTGGTCTCGTCGCGGTGCAGCACGGCGGCGACGACGTTCTCCGCCCCGTAGGTCTCGCGCAACCACTCCATGCTGCGGTCGCGCCACGCCTCGACCTGCGCTGGGCTGGCCGCCTCGAACCAGTCCCGGCTCGCGGACAGCAGGTGACTCACCGCCAGGACCGCGTTCGTCCTGATCCGCTCCTGGGTGTCGAGCCGGTCCTGCACGTCGACCACCCAATCGCCCGAGCCGGCCAGCCGCTCGTTGAGCGCGGTCCGCTCCGGGTCCGCGTTGGGCGTGTCGCGCGCCCGCTCGTTGTGCTTGCCGAGCCCGCCGATCTCGCCCGTCGTCTTGAGCTTCTTGGTGTGCAGCACGGCGAACGTCTTCGCCATCGCGATCCCCTTTCTACTGCCCACTATGCGCGCGATGCGGGGTGTGCGGGATGTGACGATTTATCCAGGCCCGCCTATCTTCCCCAGCCTGGTAGACAAGCGGACTCTCATCGCTCCCAGGAGGCTCGAAGTGGTCGGCCACCATGGCGAAATCGTCGGGGTGAACCAGGAACCGCTCGTGGGTCTCGTTGTTCTCCTTCCATCTGAACCACGCGTGATCGCGCGGGATAGACACATGGATGACGATGGGCGTCGCGCCATGATTGTAGGCCAAGGCCCTGAGCGCATCCCGCTGCGGCCGCGTGAAGCTTGTCGTATCGTAGACAACATCGCGGCCCTGTTCGAGCAGGGTGGCGGCGCAGCGCTCCGCTTCTGCATGAATCGTGGACCATTGCGCATCCGACAAGAATTCCCCATGCAGGCCCAATCCCATATCGTGACCGACCGCGTCGGGGTCGATAACGTCCAGCCCTCTCTCGGAGCGTATGTCTCGCGCCAAGACAGACTTCCCCGCGAATGATAGGCCGGTGAGTATGTAGAGAATTGGTCTTGTCACAGGCATAAGTGCTCGAACTCCATGGCACACTTTAGCGCCGCCTCCCCGCACGCCCGCCCATTCTTTTCCGAGGAGGGAGGGCTCCGCGACACGCTCTCTCGGGCCGTCACATGCCCCTCCGCGTCCCCCTCGGATGGCCCCCGACGCCTTCTGGCGCGGGGACGAACGTAGGTTTTCGCGGGAGGCCCCCCAGGGCCGAGCGCGCGAAAACCTAAGTGAGTTACGGTTTCGCTGCGCGAACCCCCGCCGTCAGCCTACACGGTCGCGGTGGGCGCTCGCAAGGAGGCGGATCGGGGCTGGGGTGAAAATAGCTGCTTTTCATGAGCGGTGGTGTCTCGGCACGAGACATGACAAACTGCCTGGAAAAGAATGAGCAAGAGCAAGTTGTCACCCGTCGTATCGTTCTAGCCGCTGTTCAAGTGTGCCGGTATGCAACTCGAACAAATGGTTGTCGAAATCATAGGCATACAGCGATAGACCCTCCTCCTCGACGCGTCTCCTGGGTGGCCTTATCTCCACGCCTAAGGCACGGAGGTTGGCTTCATAGAGGGGCAGATCGGCCTCCGCGACCTTGAACGCCACATGCTGGTACGTCTGCCGCGTCGGGGGCTCACCTTCCATGGCCGCGAGCCACACGCCGCCGAGCAGGAAAAACTTCTCTCTCGACAGCGAAAAGTTCCGACCGTGGCTATCGTAGACCTCGCGTGCGCCGAGCCCGTTGCATAAGAACGTGGCCATGCGATCCAGGTCGCGCACGAGGAAAGTGATGTGGCTGAGGCCTTCTATGTCCATGGAATGAGTCACCTCATGACGTGGCTAGCCGAACATGTCGCCGTGCAACTGGCGGCCGCGCCACGTTTTTCTTTAGCAGGACTATCAGGTTGGGTTATACGTCGCGCCCGACTACGCCACGGTCACGTCAGGGCAGAGATACACGTCTTGGATGGCGTTGAGCAAGCGCACGCCTTCATCCATCGGGCGACCGAACGATTTGCGACTGGAGATTAAGCCCATCCCGCCGGCGCGCTTGTTGACTACGGCGGTGTAGACCGCCTCGGTCAGATCGGTGTCGCCGTCGAGCGACTGCCCGATCTGCTGCTCCAGGTAGGCGCACGGGTCGAACTCTTTGCCCGACCCACCCAGAACGGCTTGCCAGAGCGAGAGCGGCAACTCACAGCCGTACTCCCGATAGACCTCTTGCCAGGAGTCATAGGCGGGCGACTCGGTATCGACCATCAACCCATCGAAGTCAAATATTAGCCCACGGATCATACATGCAGTATAAGCCGCCGACGAGCCTTTCATCGTGCCCTCACCACCGACAAAATGCGGCCATGGATCACCACACACGGTAGATTACTCTTTACGCAGGGCTTGACACGAAAGACAGTTGCTTGTGGCTTGCCCCCATGTGTGGGCACGCCGGGGGAAGACCGTGCGATCAACGCAACCTTCGGGCCACAAAAGGCATCTACGGGGAGCGGAGACCTTTCCCCTGTGTTCGGCGTTTGAAAGCGGGGTCATACACACTTTTGATGATGCAGGTTGGCAGCCTGAGTGCTATCTACAGTGAGATCACCTCCCACACACGTTTGAGGAGGCCAGTGAGCCCTTTAGTCCGGTTTTGGAGCGTTCTACCAGCCAATTGTCGCGCCACTCGCAGCAGCCCTGAGCGACGTCAGCGCCCTCATCATCAAATGTGTGCATGACCCCGTTTCTCAGTGCCGAATACATTCCCCCATAGGAGATCGCGTTGTTCGCGGGGACAGGCCGATCGGTGGACGGATGGGAGGCATGCCCCTTATGAGGGCGATTCCTGACGACGTTTCACGGCCAATCCGCGAGTCTGGCTGTCATCCCTGTCCAACACGAGGAGGTATCGCTGCGTGAAAATCGGCATCGATGCGAAGTTCGCGTCCCCCCGGTACGGCGGCCTGGGAACGTATACCATCGCGATCATCAAGGCGCTTGTGGACCTCGAACGCGACGACATCGTCGCGTTCGCGCCGGAGGGCTGGGGGCATGACCTCCACCTCCCGCCGCCGTCGGAACGCTTCGCCGTCCGCACCATCGCCGCCGACGGGCGCGGGCCCGCGGACTTCTTCGCCTTCCGCGTCCATTGGGAGCAGACGATCCTTCCCCCCGCGCTGGAACGCTATGCCATCGACGTGTTCTTCGGCCCCGCGTTCATGGCGCCCCTGGACTGGCCGGGGCCGCGCGTCGTCACCGTCCACGACCTGCTCTTCGAGCGGTCCGACCAGTATAACCCCGCGCCGAGTACTGCCTACTATCGCGCGTGGGCGCGGCGCTGCGCACAGGCGGCCGACGCCATCGTGTCCATCTCGCGCGCGACGGCCGCCGACGTGCGCGACCTCTGGGGCCTAGGCGACGCCCCACTGTGGACGATCCCACTCGCCTCGACCCTCCCGTTCGTTCCCCTCGACCGCGCCACCGCGGCGGCCCAGGTCCACGCGGCCCTGGATATCGGCGAGCCGTACATCCTGTATGTCGGCAACACCTTCCCCCGCAAGAACGTCGAGCGTTTGGTGGCCGCCTACGGCCACCTGGACGAAGGCCTGCGCCGCTCGACGCGCCTGGTGCTCGTGACGGCCCCTGACGCGCAGCTCGATGCCATCCTGGCACGGCATGACGTGGCCGCGCGCACCGTCGTCACCGGGTACTGCGCCACCGATCTCCTGCCGCATATCTACGCGGCCGCTGAACTGCTCGTTTTCCCGTCGCTGTTCGAGGGCTTTGGCTTGCCGGCGCTGGAGGCGCTGGCCTGCGGCACCCCGGTCGTCTGCTCACACACCTCATCCATCCCCGAGGTCGTCGGCGACGCCGCGGTGCTCATCGACCCGACGGACGTCGAGGGTATCGCCGCGGCTATGGCGCGCCTGCTGACCGACGCGTCACTGCGCGCCGACCTGGCCGCGCGTGGGCGTGCGCGCGCCCAGCTATTCTCGTGGGCGCGCGCTGGCCGTGAGACGCGGGAGGTCCTCGCGTGGGCGCGGGATAACCGACAGCCGCCGATCACGGGACTGGAGGGGCGGTAGGGATGGCGCGTCGCCTCCCCATTGGCCCCGCTCTCGCCGTCCCCGTCGTGTGGCGGACACCGGCGTATCGCGCCGTCGCCGTGAGCCTCTTCCTCGTCGGCCTGGCCATCTCGTCGGGCATGCCTCTCGTCACCCTGTTCCTGATCAGGGATCTGCACATCGGCGCCTCCGTCGCCGGCCTGTTCTTCCTCACGGCCCTGGTCGGCCCCGGCGTCAGCGTCGCGACCGGCCGGCTCTCGGATCGCCTGCCGTCGCGCGCCCCGCTCATCCGGTTCAGCGCCCTGTGGCTGGCGGCGGGCTGGGCGCTCATGGCCCTCGCGCGACAGCCCTGGCTCGCCTACGCGGTCGGCCTCGTCTTCTTCTGCGCGATCGGCACGCTCTCGGCGCAGGTCTTCGCCGCGCTGCGCGACGTCCTCGCGCGCGAGGGGGAGCGGCGCGAGGCGACGGTCACGAGCACGATCCGCACCGCCTACTCGTTGGGCTGGATCATCGGCCCCGTCGTCGGGGGGTGGCTAGCCGGCGCGCTGGATGTGCGCGCCACGTTTGTCGCCACCGCCGCCCTCTACCTCGCCAGTCTGCTCCCGCTCTGGCGCATCGCCGCGCCCATGCAGGGGCACGGCACCGGGGGCGCGGCGGCGGATCGGCGCCCGTCCACCCGCGCGAACCTGCCCCTGCTCCTCTTCGCGCTGGTGTGTGTGCTCGTGTTGAGCGGCGACGCCATCAAGTTGGCCTACCTCCCCGTCTACCTCGTCGGCGGCCTCAAGCAGAACGTCGCAGCCTTTGGGTCCCTGCTGTCCGTCTCGGCCATCGTCGAGCTGGTGGTCATGCCCCTGACCGGCGTCCTGGCCGACCGGTTCGGTCTGGCGCGGGTCATCACGGGCGGGGTGGCCATCGGCGCCCTCGATTATGGCATCCTGGCAGGGAGCACGGCGCTGTGGCAACTCTACGTCGTCCAAGTGCTGCACGTCGCCGTGATCGCGGCGCTGCTGGGCCTGGGTGTCACCTACGCGCAGCGTCTGAGCCGCGACCGCGCGGGGCTTGCCAGTTCGGTGTTCTTCGGGGCGCAGGGCCTGTCCACGCCACTGGGAGGCCTGCTGGGGAGCTACGGCGTGCGCCTCCTCGGCGTCCCGCACGTCTTTGCCATCCCCTCTCTCCTGTGCGTGTTATCGGTGGGCGCCTTGGTCGCCGTACAGAGGCAGTTTGTCCGCGGACAGCCGCTATCCACTCCCAGCGGCGGCAGCCCCGCCTCAACGCGCTGCCCGTAACAGCGAAGACGATTCTTGTGGCTTCACCGTGATCAAGATCAAGATCAGGCCGATGACCTCACCGCGAACCTCGCACGGCAGGGGCTGACCTGCTAAAGGCGCAGTAGATACGTAGACTTGCCGCTCTTTATATGTGTGTCTTGTAGTGAGAGCCTTCGGGGCAAAGTGGAGATCATGGGGAGGAATGGGCCGTGGACGAGGACGACACGAGGGCCGGTGATGCGCCGGGGACGATCGTACGCTGTCGTCGGCACGGCGATATGGACGAGTGCGTGGCGATGCTGGCCGAGGTTCATACCGTCGATGGCTACCCCACGCGCTGGCCGGCGGACCCGCAGGGCTGGCTGACACCGGAGAACCTGTTCGGAGCTTGGGTTGCGAAGGGCGACGACGGCCTCCTCGGACATGTGGCACTCTGCGCCGCCGCCGGCGACGAGGCCGCCCCCGTGTGGGCCGCGGCCTCGGGTGTCCCGGCCGACCGGATCGCGGCCGTGTCCCGGCTGTTCGTCTCGCCGCGCGCCCGTGGGCGCGGACTGGGCGCGGTCCTGCTGGCCGCCGCCTGCGCCGCAGCGTCCGCCCGTGGCCTGAGCCCGGCCCTTGACGTCGTCGTGGTCGGCCACGACCGTAACGCCGCCATGGCGCTCTACGAGCGCGCCGGCTGGCGGCGCGTCGCCAGCGCGCCGGCCCCGTGGGCGCTGGCGAACGGCGAGCATCCCCTGATGCACTATTACCTCGCGCCAAAGTAACACAACGGGGCAATGTTTGCACGAAGCGGGCAGGCGTGGCAGGGGAACACGACATAACGTAGGGATTTCAACGCACCCCCTATCGTGCGCGTGGCGCTCTCCACACCGGCGCACACGCGGCGACCACGGGCACGGTGCGTGATACTGAGGGGAGAAACGGCGAGACGGACAGAGAAGAGGAGGGCGAGCGCGATGGTCTACACCACGCCGCGTCCCGACGACGACAAGCGGCTGGCCGCGTGGCGCCGGCGGCAGGCCGAGGACGCCGTGCGCAGCATCAACATCCGCCTCCCGCTGGACCTGGCGCGGCGCCTGCGCGCCGAGGCGTCCGCGCGGGGTGTTCCGGCTGGCCGCTACGTCGGCGACCTGCTCCGCGCCGCCCTGGGCGACCTCCCCAGTGGCCCACCGCCTGCCCCCGCGCCACCGCCGGCGGCCGCTGTGCCGGTCACACCGACGCCGCCGACCCCCGTCGATCCGGGGCAGGTCCGCTTGCGCGACCTCGGCATCATCCAGCTTCGGGAGGGGCGTGAGAACGACCTGACGGAGATCGCCGCCGCCGACACGGCCACGGTGCTCCACATCCTGCGCGCCGATCTCGCCTGGTTAGAGCGCGCCGGCAACGACGACGACGGCCGGAGTGCGTGACTATGTGGGACAACGATGCGCCATCCGACGCACCCCTAACACGGGCCGCGCCGGCACCCGCCCATCAGGCGGAAACGTGCGCCACCTGCGCACGGCCGGCCCCGCCTGGCACGCTCCGCTGCGATCTCTGCGTCGCGGACGAAGGGGACATGCGACGGGCACAGATGGGCGAGGAGTGGTACATGCGACATCACGCGTACAGGAGACAGACCGCGGGAGGTGATGCGTGAACAACTCCCAGGCTACCCAGGCCCGCGCCCGCGTCTGGACGCTCTGCCTCGCCGCCCTCGCGCTCGCGGCCCTCACCGGCCCCGTCGCCGCCCTCCTCACCCCGCTGGCCCATGCCTCCTCGACGCCCCTCAACGTTGTGGCCGCGATCCTCGCCGCCGCCCTCGTCGGCGCGTATGTGGCCCTCGCCGTTCTGCTCATCCTCGCCGTCCCGCGCGTCGTGCGGCCCCGCCTGAACGGCTGTCGCTAGCCTGTTGGGGGAGCGATGGGACGACCCTCATTGTGGGGCGACAGGGCGCGCCAGCGTGGCCCCATAGGGTCGTTTTTGTGGGACCACACAGGCCGTTTCTGTGGGACCAACCATGGTGCTAGGACCAAAGCCATGGTCCCACGTTGGTCCCTCGTTTTAGGCGTGAAATCGGCCCCATGGGACCAGCGTGGTCCCACCCCTTTATCTTGGGCGCGGTCCCAGGCGTGGTCCGGGGACCACGACGACATGGGACCACCCGTGGTCCCAGTCCCCCTACACGACGGCCCCGCGCGCAGCGACGGGGCGCATGGTACGGGTAGGTCACGCGGGCGCGCGACAGGGGCAGGGCGGCAGACGACTCACCTTAGCTTGCGGGGCGTGGCGCCCGCCAGGCCCCCCGCGCGTGTGACAAAACGAGGGGTGTGCGGTGTGACGGCCCCTCGTCGGGCCTCTCCCCGTCGTTGGCCTCAGCTACCGTAGACATAGCGGGGCAGGCGTGTAGCCCGGCAGGGGTATACTCGTACATTGGGTCGTCCTCGACGGTGGCGCCGGCGAGATCGGCGACGTGGGCGATGTCCTGGCCGCACGCGCGGCAGCGCACGGCCACAGACCCGCGCGCCACCTCGATACCGCGATGGCCCTCCCTGGTCGCCCCGTGGATCATCGCGGATCGACCGAACACCTGACGCAGGTCCAGGATATGCCGCGCCAACTCGTCGCCTACTCCCCCCCGTCCCGCCGACGCGTGCACCGCGTTGTATGACATGGGCACGGGCACATCATCGGACGGAAACGGCGCTGGGGCCTCCGACGCATCGACTGGCGCGCATGACGATGTACTCCGTGCGAGGGGCAGGCACGCTGGGCAGAGATAGCGCACGCCCGCGTCCGGGTCCGTCGGGTCCGCGTGCCATGCAGCGAGACAGGAGCGCCACCAGGCGCGCGGGGCGCGTCCCCGATGCACCCATATGAACGGGAAGCGCGGCGTGAGCCGCAGGTGGACCGGCGAGAGTGCGCCCTGTCCAGGCGTCGCCCCACACGCACAACACCGCGCGACGACGCGCGGATCGAGGTAAGCCATGCTGTCTTTGTCCTCTTCTTCTCAACTCACCACCCCGGCGCCACGCCGCTGCGGCGTGGTGCCGGGGTGACCCTACGCGACGCTCGGGCACACCGTCAGATGGCCTGTGTGCGGGCGCGGGACGACAAGTGTTCCGTCCGCGAGCGCCCGGTCGAAGGCGGTGACGACGCGCGGATCGTACTGTACTCTCGTTCCCTCCCGCACACGGCGGATCGCCTCGGACACGGACAACGCCACCCGGTAGGTGCGCGAACTAGTCATGGCGTCGAGCGAGTCGGCCACCGCCAGGATCGCCGCGTCGGGGGGAATAGCGTCGCCACTGAGCCCATCCGGGTAGCCACGACCGTCCCACCGCTCGTGGTGGTGGCGCACCGCCGGCAGGATCTCGGCCAGGAAGGGCAATCCTTGCAGGATACGCTCGCCGATCTCCGGGTGCTGTTTGATGACGGCGAACTCTTCATCGGTGAGCGCGCCCGGCTTGAGCAGGATGGCGTCGGGCACGCCGATCTTGCCCACGTCGTGCAAGAGGCCCGCCTGGCGGATGCGCGTGATGTCAGCCTCGGGCAGACCGAGCGCGGCGGCGATGGCCGCGGCGTAGCCAGCGACGCGGCCGGAGTGGCCGCGCGTGTAGGCGTCCTTGGCGTCCACGGTCGCCGCCAGGGTCTCGACCGTGGCCAGGTTGGCGTCGTCCAACTGGGCGGCCAGGGACACGGGGTCATAGGGAAGGGCGCCGACTTCGGCCTGACGCACGCGGTTCTTGCCGGCGCGTTTAGCCGCGTAGGAGGCCCGGTCGGCCGCGCCGATGAGGTGTTCCCTGTTGGTGGCGTGGTCGGGCAGGGCCGCGACGCCGATGGACGCGGTGACGTGGATCGCGCGCGGTCCATGCACCATCGTCAGGCGTGACAATTCCTCCCGGATACGCTCGGCCAAGCTCAACGCTTCGTCCAGGTCGGTTTCGGGCAGGATCAGCGCGAACTCGTCGCCGCCGTAGCGCGCCGCGACATCGGCCTGGCGCGTCTGCGCGCGCAGGCAGCGCGCCACGGCGACGAGCGTCACGTCGCCGGCCTGGTGCCCGTGCGCGTTGTTGATGGCCCCGAAGCCGTCGAGGTCGATCATGACCACGGCGAGCGCGTGACCGCCGCGCCGTGCCCGTGCCACTTCCTGCTCGGTCCGATCCTGGAAGGCGCGATGGTTAAGCAAACCCGTCAGGCCGTCCTCAGACGCCTGAGCAATGGCGCGCTCGTGGAGACGCGTGTTCTCCAGGGCAGTGGCGGCCTGCGTCGCCAGCAGCGTCAGCATGTCGCGGTCGTCGTCGGTCAGGAGCCGGTCCAGGCCCATCAACCGAAGCGCCCCGACGACGGCCACGCTTTCGTCATCGCGCACCACCTCGACCGGCACGACCACCGTTGTTCGTCCCTCGTCGTCGGGCTCCTCGGATAAACCCTGTCCGGCTGCCGGGAGCGCCAGCCAGGCCGACCCTGTGTGACGGGCGTCGTCCGGCTCCAACACCACCCGTTCGAGCCGCGATGGATCGTCGGGGTCGCACAGATACGCCCCCGCCGCCGCCGCCCCGGAGAGGGCCTGTGCGCTGGTCGCCACGCGTCGCAGCGTATCGGTCGCGCCCCGTTGGACACGCAGCGCCTGCCCCGTCGTGACGACCGTCCGCAGTTGCACGTTGCGCCGTCCCAGGGCCTGGGCCTGCGCGGTCAGGGTGTCGGCGTGCCGGGCCGTAGTCCTGAATGCGACATACAGGACCATGATGGGCGTGACCAGCAACAGGAGGAAGGCGGGGTGGACCTGGTAGAGCACGGCCCCAAACAGGCCAAACGGCAAAGCGCCCAGTTCGGCCAGCATCGCGGGCACAGCCTCCTCGGGGAGGACATCACGCCGCGTGACCTGCCGAGGCGGGGGCGCCGCCCAAAAGAAGAATAGGCGCAGTAGCACATGGTCGAGCGCGACGTAGCTGACAAGCAGGATCAGCAAAGCAGGGAGATGCAGTAAGAACGCGACCGGCTGGAGCGTCAAGCCCGCGGGGGCGAGCGCGGCATATGCCAGGCTTGCCAGCCCCACGACCACTGTCGTGTGCGCCACGTTGAACACTTTCTTATACCAGGCGCGCGGTCCGGGGAACTGCGTGACGCTGGCTGTCGTGAGCGCGATGAGCAACGGAAGTGGCGGAGGCAACAGCGCGATCGTGGCGA
>JAABUX010009799.1_pt1 | contig 10793 bp, 12 predicted proteins | sample 5561851 | NCBI WGS metagenome assembly JAABUX01 (sample SAMN10711883, study PRJNA513361) | rock metagenome | isolation source: Antarctica rocks | place: Antarctica: Victoria Land, Richard Nunatak red sandstone | collected 2016-01-03 | reverse complement strand
CGTGGGTCACCGGAAAGGCTGACGCCCTGTTGTCACCCGCCGGCTGTAGACTAGCATCTGGACGGGTGTGGGGCCGACGCACAACGCAGCGACCACACGCGACGCACAACGCAGCGACCACACGCGACGCACAACGCAGCGACCACACGCGACGCACAACGCAGCGACCACACGCGAAGGAGCCAACACATGATGGACGCAGGCGACGAACACCAGCGCCTAGACGCATCGCCCATGACCCACCCAGACGAGCAGGGTCATCCGGAGCCTCCCGTCGCGGGCGACGAGACCGCCACCCTCCTGGGCTCCCTGGAGCGCCAGCGCGCGACCTTCGCGTGGAAGTGCGGGGGGCTTGACGCGGCCGGCCTACGGGCGACCGTCGGTGCCTCGTCGATCACCCTGGGCGGGCTGCTCAAGCACCTGGCCCTTGGCGAGGACACCAACTTCTCCCGGAAGCTGCTCGGGCGCGAACTCGGGCCCCCGTGGGACACGGTGGACTGGGACGCCGCCCCGGACTGGGACTGGCGCTCGGCCACCACGGACAGCCCTGAGCAGCTCTATGCGCTCTGGCAAGACGCCGTGGCGCGCTCCCGCTCCCTGGTCGCGGAGGCGCTGGCCGATGGCGGCCTGGGGCAGCTATCCCGGCGCACCTGGCCCGATGGGCGGGCGCCCAGCCTGCGGCGTATCCTCATCGACCTGATCGAGGAGTACGCGCGGCACGTCGGCCATGCCGACCTCATCCGGGAGGCGGTGGACGGGCTCGTCGGGGAGGATCCGTCGGGCAGCCCCTATCCCTACGCGCCCCCCGCGTCACGCGCCCCCGGCGTCACCAGGCCGGGCATGACCGTGCGGATCGCGCCGCGGCAGTTTCACGAAGCCGGCGGCGTCGAGGACTGGCGGGTGCTGTTCGGGGGGGCCTGCGCGCACTTTCGCACCGGGTCGTTCGCGGCGGGCGTCGCCCTGGTGGACGCGATCGGCCGGCTGGCCGTCGCCGCGCACCATCACCCCGCCGTCGACCTGCGCGACAAGGGTGTGACGGTGCGTCTGCGGACGCACGACAGCGACGGGCTGAGCGCGCGCGACGTGGATCTGGCCCGCCAGATCTCGGCGGCGGCGCGCGCGCTGGACGTGCCGGCCGACCCGACCGCCGTCCAGACGGTCCAGGTCGCGATCGACGCGCGCGTCGGCCCTGCGGTGCGGCCGTTCTGGCGCGCCGTGCTCGGGTACCGGGAGGTGGGTGACGCGGACCTGGTCGACCCCCACGGCCGCGGGCCGAGGTTCTGGTTCCAGCAGATGGACGCGCCGCGCCCGCAGCGCAATCGCCTCCACATCGACGTCTCCGTGCCGCACGACCAGGCCGAGGCGCGCATCGCGGCGGCGCTGGCCGCCGGCGGCCACCTGGTCAGCGACCGGTACGCGCCGGCGTGGTGGACGCTGGCCGACGCCGAGGGCAACGAGGTCGACGTGGCCACCTGGATGGGCCGCGACTGAGCGCGTCGTCCCAGCACCCGCCCGTTTCCGTCAGGGTCCTCGCGGTCTGTGCGAAAGGAGATGTCACATGCCCCGTCCATCGCTCACCAGCGAGCAGGTGCTGACCGCGCTCGCGGGAACGCCGCCGCGCATCGCCGCGTTGACCGCCGGCCTGGGGCCACCCCAGTGGCGGACGCCCCCCCCTGACGGTGGGTGGTCCGCCATTGAGATGCTGGCCCATCTGCGCGCGTGCGCCGACGTGTGGGGCGACTGCATCGCGGCGATGCTCGCCCACGACAGGCCAACCCTGCGGGCGGTCGATCCCCGGACGTGGATCAAAAGAACGGACTATCTCGACCAGGCAGGTGAGCCCTCGTTGCACGCCTTCGCGACGCAGCGAACCGCTCTCTTGGCCGTCTTGGAGCCGTTAGCGCCCGAGGGCTGGGCGCGTGCGGCGATCGTGACGGGGGCGGGCAAGCCACTCGACCGAACCGTGCTGTTCTATGCGCGGTGGATGGCCACACATGAGCAGCCGCACCTCAAGCAGCTGGACCGCGTCGTGACCCCGCTGCGCCGGTAGCACCGAGGACCACGTGAGCGGCTACCGCACGGATGGGCCGCATGTGTCCGACAACAGCGGGCGTGTCCAACTGCACACGTTGCGTAACGATGCAGGGCGTGTGTTACGCCGGGCCGCCGGTGAGAGCAGTAGGCGCACGTCTCTCATCACAGGGGCATGAGCGCGGCTCAATCGAGTGACCGGGACGTTAGCCGGGTCCTTGGCCGTTTGCTAACCTCACGTGTCGTTAATTTGGCTGGCGCTGCGACGTGAGGGTGGAAAGCCGCGATGACCGCCCGAACGCCGCATGCGACGCCCTATTCTCATTCATTCCGTCCTGCGCCGGTCTCGTCCGTAGGCCCAGCTCTCCGGACAGCCTGACTGAAATCGCACGAAGGCGATGGGGCAGGGGGTTTTCAACAGGCTGGTTAGTTATAGGGGGCCTGGCACGACCGTATCAAAACTGCTCTCTCTTTGCACTTTTTGTTTGACTGCCACATATTGTAGTTAGCTGAACGGAGGAACCGCAACACATAGGATGCGAAGGTCGTTCTACTTGACCATAATCGAAAAGTGCAAAGAGAGAGAAAACTGATCTTGGTGCAGCCGGAGGTACGGATGGACATCAGGGACGCGACCGCCGCCGATGCGCGTACCATCGCCCGCATCTACAATCAAGGTATCGCCGATCGTGTCGCCACCCTCGAGACCGAGAGCCGGACACCCAACGAGCGTCGCCAGTGGCTCACGGGCCGCACGGCACGCCATCCGATCCTCGTCGCCGTCGAGGGTGCGCGCGTTGTCGGGTGGGCCTCCCTCAACCCGTTCAACCCGCGCCCGGCCTACGACCACGTCGCCGATTTTTCCGTTTATGTGGAGCGCGATCAACAAGGGGCAGGCGTCGGCACGGCCTTAGTGATAGCCCTGGAACACCGCGCGCGCGATCTGGGCTATCACAAGATGGTCCTCGCGGCCTTCCCCTGGAATACGGCGGGGATGGCCCTCTATCGGCGCCGCGGATTCCACACGGTCGGCACCTACCACGAGCAGGGCCTGCTCGACGGGCGATGGGTCGACGTTGTGCTCATGGAAAAGATCTTGACGTAAGGTGACGGGGCGAGGGGCGGCGAGCGGATACGCGGTATCTGGGACGAGAGCGCCGCCCGTCGGCCGCCATGGGAAGCGCCCCTACGGCGCCGTGGGCAGCCGCGGCGCGGAGAGGAGCAGCGAGGGGGACGGACGACAATGACCCACCCGGAGCCCGCGCCGATCATGTTCATCCATGGCCTGTTCCAGGGCCTCGACGCGCCGGGCGCGGCACGCTCCCTGGCCCCGATGCCCGTGCTGGCCCCCGACCTGCCGGGCTACGGAGAGGAGTGCCGCCACGACCCCGGCGACATCTCCCTTGACGCCGCGGCCAATGCCATCCACGCGCGCCTGCGCTCCGAGGGCTGGGACAGGGCGCACCTCGTGGGGCACTCGGTCGGCGGGGCGGTCGCGGTCGTCCTGGCCGATCGCTACCCCGGAGCGGTTGCGTCCATCGTCAGCGTCGAGGGCAATTTCACGCTCAAGGACGCCTTCTGGTCGCAGCAACTCGCGCGCATGGACACGCGCGCGGCGGGCGCTGTGCTCGCCGACTATCGTGCCGACCCGCGGGCGTGGCTGGCTGGCTCCGGCATCGACGCGACCCCGCAGCAGGAGGCACGTGCCGTTCGTATCCTGGCGGCCCAGCCCGCCTCCACGTTGCAGGCGATGGCGCGCTCGGTCGTCCACGTCACAGGGGATGCCGCGTATCTCCGGGCCATCGGCGCGCTCCTCGACCGCGCGACGCCGTTCCATCTCGTCGCGGGCGAGCGGTCGCGCGCGGGGTGGGATGTGCCCGCGTGGGCGCTACGGCGGGCGACCAGCGTCACGATCCAGCCCGGCGTGGGCCACATGATGATGCTGGAGGACGAGAGCGGCTTCCTGTCCATCGTCCGGAGGCTCATCCTGTCGTAGGCAATCGGAGCGCGGATCGTAGTGGGCCGATGGTAAGAGCCGCGGGCGCAAGTCTCTCATCGCTGGGAAGGGTTACCAGCCCTAGCCGCGCCAGCGGAGCAGGCGTTTGAGGTTTTGCCCACTTGCCGTCACTAATGGTTCGCTGTTGGCTTGCCACAGTTGGCGCAGATGGAAGCGCCGCAGGCCATCCCACTCCTTAGCCTAGTTGACCTCAATGTCTAATTGAGATTACAATAGTAATTGAGGTGCCAAGGAGTGGAAGGTTGGTCTGCTAGAGCGTTAGCCCGATTGACAGGTGTCCCGGTGCCAACGCTAGCGTCGTGGGTTCGCACTGGCTTGATCACGCCTATCCAATATGGACGCGGGCGTGGAGGGCACTCGATCGGCGTCTCGGGGCTCATGGAACTTGTCGCGATCATAGAATTGCGCAGAGCTGGGGTGCCCCTTCAGTCTATCCGTCGTGCTGTGGAGAACCTCCGAGAGATATCTGGACATGCACGGCCTCTCGCACGTCTAACTATGGTCGTCGATGGTGGCGATATTGCATGGAAAGACGCCGACGAGCTGGCTGTCATGCCTATCAGCGCGCTCCATAAACCAGGCCAGCGTCTGATGATTTTCCCCGTAGGGGAACAGCACGCGGAGATGCTACACCAGCTGCAGGATCATGGTGAAGAGGTATCTAGCACATTTGTGAGCGGCAGATAATGTATACCGACCTCACAGTGCTCAATGTTCATTATAGGATGCTCTAGTGACATCTTTATCAACGCAGCACATCTTCGCCATGGTTGAGCAAGGGCTCACCGACATAGGCTACACAGGTGGTCTCTTACGTCGGGACTATCCATTCGCGAATGCTGAACAGGAAACACGCATACCGCTAGCAGCGTTTGCTCAAGAGCCACCAAGCTACCGCAACGCATGCTTTGGCGTCGTAATTGGCAGCCAGAGGGCACCATTAGATGATTATTGGTGGCTCGGCGCACCACAATTACTGGAGGTTGCTGACAACCGCGTGCGCCGCTTAAAGGTCGTTGCTGACCGAAAGGTCGAGTTTGTCGAAGACATTTCCCCCGACGACATCCTGCCGACGATCCGCAGCCATGAACACGACTGGAGTCCCGACTCAATCCTGCGAGCTCGATCAATCGCCTTTGATCGCTCACCCGTGCAACTCGACTTCTATGACATAGGCCTCTTGCCAGCCATTGATTCAGCTGTACGCCCAAAGCTTGATCGCTTTCTGCGCGATACTTTGTGGTTAAGCGAGAAGACCTATCAGGAACACAATGCTGCGAGTGTCGACTACCCTCGTCTCTTTCGATTAATCTTTCGCTTGCTCGCAGCAAAGCTCCTTGGCGATCGCGATTATCCTGGGCGGTGGCTACAAAGCGACGCGCGCGCCGTTCTCGCTGAAGTTGAAAATCGCTACTTCCGCAGCGATTCTAATCGACCATACCTTACGGATTTTCGTACCCAACAGGTCGCTTGGGACAAAATCCGCTCGTCGTTTCATCTACAAAACATCTCGTTAGAAGCACTGGCATACATTTATGAAAATACGCTCGTCGACCGAGAAAAGAGACGTGTCTATGGGATCCATAGCACTCCCCCTGAGGTCGCTGAATATATTGTGCAGCACTTGCCATTTGAGGATTTTTCGCCTCAGGATCGCCGCATCTTTGAGCCTTTCGCAGGACACGGAGCCTTCCTTATTGCAGCACTGGGCCGATTGCGGACGCTGCTTCCCAAAAACATGGCGTCGTCGGAGAGGCATCAATATTTTGTTGACATGCTGACGGGCCTGGAGATCGACGCTTTCGCCTTAGAGATTGCGCAACTCTCACTGATGCTTGCCGATTACCCAAATCCCAACGGTTGGAATGTCGTTTTAGATGACGCCTTTCTCAGTCCTGCTCTTGATCACAAGCTGAGCCACGCTACGGCGGTCTTATGTAATCCCCCTTTTGAGGATTTTACCTCCGAAGAGCGTGCAAAGTACAAATATGCACACCTGGCCTCGACGAGTAAGGCAGCAGATACACTGCTTCGTGTCTTGAAACAATCGCCTCAGATGCTTGGCTTCGTGCTGCCGTATGCATTTAGAGATGGACAAGCCTATCGTGAGGCTAGACGTCATGTTGTTCAGACCTATGGGACAGTAGAGCTTGTCGCGCTCCCGGAAAACACCTTTCAGCACTCAAGAGCGGAAACTGTCCTGCTCATTGCATCCGATCGACGCGAGAGTGACCAGGTCCACCTGCGAACAGGCATGGTTCCCAAAGGACACTATCAAGAATTTAAGCGCGAAGGACAGGTTTTGCATAGGGCAACGTCCACTCTTGCCCGTGACACAGCTGACGTGGACGCATCGCTGTGGGCCTATCCATTAGATGGAATCTGGGACGCCTTGACAGACTGTCCCAAGCTACAGGATGTTGCTGCCGTTCATCGGGGCATAGAGTATCGCTTGCCCCTCAAAACCCACGCAGCCGAGCTTTTCTCCCCTGGGCCACGCGAGGGCTTTGCGAAGGGTGTGTCGCATGTTCGAGGCCAATTCGAACAGCTCTACATCAAGCAAGCAGTTTTCCTGAACATGGATCCTGCTGTGATGCGCTATCGGGCCTATGAATTGCCGTGGAGTGAGCCCAAAGTCCTTGTCAATGCGGCACGTCTCTCCGAAGGATCCTGGGTGTTAGGAGCAGTACCGGACACAGAGGGGCTGGTTGCCTCACAAAATTTTCACGGCATCTGGCCGATAGAAACGCTGTCCGTTGAGGTGCTCGCTGCGGTGCTGAACGGCCCGGTCGCTAACGCCTTTATGAGTTCGCGGCGTACACGCTATCACAACCGCAAACAGCATCTTGTCGATATTCCCGTACCGTCCCTGACACTGAAAGAGGCGGCAGGTATCCAAGCGATGGTTCACACTTATCAACGCTGCCGCTTCGACTGGCTCAACACCCTCCATGACGACAGAGGCTTGGCGGCACAATGCCGCGATCTTCTTCTCCAAATAGACTTACGCGTTCTCGCTGCCTATGACTTGTCGCAAGGGCAGGAACAAGAGCTTCTCAACTACTTCGCAGGAGCGCGCCGCCCTGGTCCCGTGCAGTTCAACGGGTACTTTCCGGCACGCTTCCATCCCAATACGTCAGAAGTTGTCCATCTAGTGAATAGGCAGGCGTCGGCCCCCCATACGCAGCGAGTTGAGGAGTTGATCACGCTACACCAAGCTGCCAATACCTTAGGAATGTCTATTGTCGCTCTCATTAATCTGCTAGAGCATGGTGACCTTCTCTTTGTCGAGGGAGGCCCTCATCCACTCATCCGCGCTGGGGACGTGGATGCGTTCGCACAGCGGCGTAGAGAAGCGAATGTAAGAGAGCTGGATGCGATGCGTGCTTTGTCCGGTGAATGATAGACGTCTTTGAGCAGCGTTGTGACAGGTAGTAGTAAGCCACCCCAGCGAATTGCGCTTCTAGATGCCAACGTCTTGTTCACCGAACTGTTACGTGATATTCTCCTACGCGCTGCGGAGCATGACCTGTACCAACTCCGCGTGAGCCGCGACATTTGGCACGAAACGGTGCGGAACCTCATTAGTACAGGTACCATGAGCGTTGATCAAGCAACGCACCTAACGGAGCACGCAACACGGTTCTTTACGAGCCGAGATGCCTTTGTCTATGGTTACGAGTCATTAGTTCCTACCCTAACTAATCATCCAAAGGATCGCCATGTTCTTGCAGCTGCGATCGTCGGTGGTGCGACCGTCATTGTCACATTCAATCGCAAGGACTTTCCTGCAGCAGCACTCGACCCCTACGATATACGCGCTGAGCGGCCAGGTGTTTTCCTCGCAGATCTGTTCGCGCAGCACATGAATACCCTGGTCAACATTATCCAAGCGCGAGTAAAACATAATCAGAATCCACCGACGACTGCAAGTGACGTACTCATAGCGTTGAAAAAGAATGCGCCTGAGTTTGCAGAAATACTTGCCCCTCACCTCTCCTAAAACATCAGCCGTCATCGATTGTGGATGGTAACGTTGGCAAGTAGATCATCGTCCTTAGTCGTAGCGACCGTAGCGAACTGGGATAATCTGGGATGTCTTGGGCTCACGGAACGGCCCTCCCTGTGATAGATACAAGTGTCATCTGCCCGGAAAGTTGACAACGCACCTCTCTGCCCGATCTGTTGCTCCAGCTGTTCAAGTGAGCTGATGAGAAATAGGCACCTCTCACCTGCTGCGATACTCTGCCCAAACATGCTGTCAGCCGTTATCATCACTGCACTCAGGGGTCAACGTCTGTGCTGCCGACATGCATAACTATACGGTCCGTATGCTCTGTACAGCAGGCTCCGCTGACAGGCTACATTACTCATTGCAATTTGCTGATGTAATCCATGCCTTCAACTCGACCATAGCTCGGTCGTGCCTTCCTGCACCCAAGGCTTGCGCCACATAGAGCGATCAGCGACCGCACGAGACGATTGGCCGTTGGCGACGCTAGTAACTCCGGGCCGCATTCGGCGATGGTGCGAGCTGTTGACAACCCATCGAGGGAACGAAGAGACTTCGGGGCGGGGGTAACGCACGAGCCCAAGGATTACGCCACGGGCGCAAAGATCTCATGGCACGCCTATAATGGCTGTAGGTCAAGCGCATCACGTCCGCCAGAGCGACGAAAGAGGATCCATGACAAGTAGATTTACCGAGCTTGCGATCGATTGCCACCGCCCGCACGAGTTGGCGGCCTTCTGGTGCGCCGTGCTCGGCTATGAAGTCATCGACACGCAGGACGATCTGGTCGAGATTGCCAGCTGGCGGCCCACGGTGGAGGCCGTACGCGCGGCGGTGACGCCGCCCACGCTGGTCTTCGCCCGCGTCCCCGAGTCCAAAGTCGTCAAAAACCGGCTCCATATCGACGTGAGCCCCTTTGATCGAGGACAAAACGAGGAAGTGGGGCGGGTACTGGCGCTGGGGGCGCGGCAGGTGGACATCGGGCAGGGGGAGCAAGGGTGGGTCGTCCTCGCCGACCCGGAAGGCAACGAGTTCTGTGTGCTACGCGGCCTCACTGAAAGAGGTAGTGTGTAAGCCATCAGGGCACGGATGACCCGTCGGGCGAGGATCACGCTCGGTCAGAGCGTCGGTCAATCAGGAGGAGCAGGGATGTGGGAGGGGGACGCGGCGCCCCTCACGCCGGCGCGGCCTGATCGTCCCCACGGCACGCGACGGCACGCGACGGGACGCCCGCGGGGCCGGCCTGGGACGCGCCCCCTAGAGACGCCGGACCATACAGGAGTCCGCCTGGCCGTGCTGCCCGCCGGGCACACGCGGCGTCCCGCTCAGACGTGGAGGGGATCATGACGCACGAGAGTGACCACCAGGACGACGGTCCCCTGATTGCCGCTGACCGCTGACCGCTGGCAGGTGGCCTACGGCGTCGACACGCCCCTCACGCACGCTGGGTGGGCGGCCGGGTTCCTGCCCGTCGTCGAGCACGTGTCCCCGTCGTACGCGACACAGGAGGAGGCACAACGCGTCGCCGATGGCCTGATCGGTATGGCCCTCGACAGCGGCACCGTCGTTTGGGCGTGGGCCGTGCCCGGTCCCGCACTCCGTACCGGCACCGACGCCGACGCGTCGGAGGACGGCGCCGCGTCGGAGAACGGCGCGCGCTCTCAAGGTCCGTGATGTACTCGACATAACGCAGGCATCCGCGCCCCCCTCGGCCAGGCCCTCACCGGTGAGGCCCAGGGTAGCACACGCAGGACAGCGCGTGTCCTTATGCAGGGACTCTCGCTCCGGCTTACCGTCCGGCCAGGCGGGGGCGCGAGTACGAGAGGAGCGCCCCCGCGCCGGCCTTGCCGACCTGACGGGGCCGGAGATAGGATGAGAGAGACAGGGAGGGGGACGCGATGCGACCGATGCGACGGGACACCGCACCACCAGCAGGGCGGCTGGCACGGGCCTGGCGCCGCCTGCGGCGCTGGCGCTACCAGGAGACCGACACGCGCCGCTACGACCGGGACCAGGGCTGCCTGGTGCAGCGCGGGTTGTGGCGGGTCGGCGACGCCTACTATGCCTACGACTACGACGATGTTGGGGGCGTGCGGCGCACGGTGGACATGCCCGGCGGCCTGCTGCGCGAGGTGGACCCTCTCAGCGGCAACTTCGTGCGCGGGGGACGCATCCTGGCCGGCGGCTACGTCATCGCCGGCGACGGCCGCAGCCTGCGCAGCGAGCTGGACATCATCACGGCCGAGGCCGGCATCGACCTTCACGCCGTCGAGGGCTGATCGTCCTCGGCCTCCTCGGCCTGGCCGTGGCGACAGGGCGCGGCGGCGCGGCCCTACCCGACGATCCGCGCCGCCGCAGTGCGGTCCGGCATCCCCATGAGGCGCGGGGGCAGGGCGCGCAGGTCCTCGAGGCGGATCGGCGGGAGGAGGAGCCCCCCCTCCGCCACAGCCCGGTCGAAGGCGGCGACGACGCGCGGGTCGTACTGCGTCCCCGCGCCCTCCCGCACGCGCCGCAGCGCCTCCCCGGCTGGGAGCGCCGGGCGGTACGTGCGCGAGCTGGTCATGGCATCGAACGAGTCGACCACCGCCAGGATCGCCGCGTCCGCGGGGATGGCCGCGCCGGCCAGCCCGTCGGGATAGCCGCCGCCGTCCCACCGCTCGTGGTGGTGGCGCACCGCCGGCAGGATATCGCGCAGGAAGGGTAGTCCTTGCAGGATGCGCTCCCCGATCTCGG
>JAABUX010009797.1_pt1 | contig 10795 bp, 10 predicted proteins | sample 5561851 | NCBI WGS metagenome assembly JAABUX01 (sample SAMN10711883, study PRJNA513361) | rock metagenome | isolation source: Antarctica rocks | place: Antarctica: Victoria Land, Richard Nunatak red sandstone | collected 2016-01-03 | reverse complement strand
GAGACGAACCGCTTAGAGTCCTTTAGCGACGGCGTTTTTGCCGTTGCCATCACCCTCCTGGCGCTGAATCTGGGTCTGCCGTCCGGTACAAAACCAGACAAAGCGAATACCTTGACCCACGCATTGCTCGACCAGTGGCCCGTCTACCTCGCGTACGCGCTCAGCTTCCTGACCATCCTGATCATGTGGCTCAACCACCACACGCTCTTCCGGCTTATCCGGCGCAGCGATGATATCTTCATGCTACTTAACGGTGTGCTGCTGCTCATCATCACAACCATCCCGTTCGTCACGAACCTGCTGGCGACGTACTTGTTGCAGCCGGACCGTAAAGTGGCGCTGGTCGTTTATAGCGGCGCCAGCTTGCTGATGGCCGTCACCTATAATCGCATGTGGGCCTATGCCTCACACGATGGACGGTTGCTCGATGCCGCGGCCGACAAGCTAATGGTGCGCGGTATCAGCCGGCAATACGCATTCGGGCCTTTTCTGTACCTGACGGCCCTGGGCGTCGCTTTCCTGAACGCCGACGTCAGTCTCGTCGTCAACATCGCGTTGGCCGTTTTCTTCGCCCTGCCCAGTGTTGTCACGCGCGCGATCATTCCGACAGCAATGTCCTGACCGTCCTGCTGCGCCGCCGGCCCGTGGCGTTTAGTGGTCCGGCTTGCTCTCCCGCCGCTCGGCGCCGCAGTGCAGGCAGCGCAGCAGCGTGCCCGCTCCGGCGCGCCGCACCACGCGCCAGCCATGCGCACAGGTGTTGCCGGGGCAGGAGGTCGAGTAAGCCGTGCCGTTGACCTCGCACCCCTCGGCGTCGCGGTATACCATCACGCCGTCGCCGCAACGCGTACACATACCACTACCCTCGTCTCCGCCGGCTTCCCAGGTGATGTGAGGGATGACATGACCATGGGCGAGCGTATGCTCCAGCACATGGGCCGCAAACAGCCCGCGCGCTTGCTCCTGGTCCCAGCGACGTTCTTTCATGTCCCCCCCCTCAAGCACTGAGCAGTAGACGCCGCATATGCCCCCACGCTCATCCAGTGTCAGTGAGCAACGTGTCCCTATCCCCCGCGGCCAAGATGCTTGTGTTCCCAGTGTAGTTCCACCGGCGCTTATCACCTATCACCTGTCTACCGCCCGCTATTCGCGGCGAGCGAGCCCATGGTATCCAGGACGGAGGAGATATACGCGCCGTCGTCGTTGTTATCGCTCGGCGGCGCCCACACCGGGATAGCCGCGGCCACCGTGGTGGCGCCGCCGCGCACATACGAGCGCAGCAGACGATAGCAGTCGTCGATGCCTTCCTGCCACGAGCTGTACAGCCGGTAGCCGGCCAGTTGCGGCTGGTTTCCGACCGGACGAATGTTGCCGATAGAGTTCGTCTGACGGGCCATACCCTGCGTGCCCAATCCGCTCTCGTGTTGGAAAATGCCCATGAGCACGGCGGGGTCGACGCCCAACACGCGCCCTTCGTCCCAGATATACTCGGCGGCGTCCTTCTGATCAGCGAACGTGGCCGAGAGGAGCGGTGAGCCGGCGGACTGAAGGGCGTCGCGGATGGCCGTGACCGAGACGCTGGGCGTATGCATGAGGTCGCCGCCGGGGTTCGGCGCCAGCGCCGCCCGCGCGCGATCCCCGATCAGCCCCACCGGCGGTAGGTGGATCGAGAGGACGGTGGCGCGCGCGGCCGCGACGGGTACGGCAACGCGCACCGTGGTCGTGCCGGTCGTGCCGGTCGTGCCGGTCGTGCCGGTCGTGCCGGTCGTGCCGGTCGTGCCGGTCGTGCTATGTCCAGGGGCGACGGGCGAGTGGATGGGCGCGCTGGAGATACTGGCCGCCGCGCCCACTCCTACCCGTGTCCCCGCTGTTGTCCCTCCCCTGCTCACTGCCGGTACCGCGGCGCGATCAGACGTGGCGGGCGCGGCGGCGACAGCCGGGGCGGCAGCCATCGCGCCCGTTGCGACGGTCAGAGGGATGGGCGCCGCCTCCAGGGGCGTGGAGACCAGGACGTGCTGGAGGAACCCTCCGCCCAGCACGATGCCAAGCAGCAGCGCGCGGCGCGGGACACGCAGTCCCGGGCTTGGGCGGCTGACCACACGGGCATCGCGTATCGCGCGCGCCTCTTCAGGGTCGCGGACCATGCCAGGGTTGTAGCGGCGGACATAGGTGGGTTGGGTAGGCTGCACGCGCTCCACGCGCTCGGGTCGGGCGAAACGGTCCATGCGGTCCATGCGGGCGACGGCCATCGGGCTACTCCTCCACGATGCTACTGCTCTCGTGCTCTACTATGTGACGCTTTGCTCTGCCGCCGGCGATCGACGCGTTGGTCGTCGATCGCGGCCGGGACCCGAAGCGGCGGGGCGCACGCCGCTCACGCGGCCTGCAGTGGGATATTAGAACAAAAATTCTACTTTGTCAATGATTTGTCCCTCTTTACCCGTCGGCGCTTGCCACGACCACGGTGGACGGCGTAACGCCGGTCATAGCAACCGGTCCCGCGAGAGCGCGTGGTGCGTTACAATCGGGACACAGGGGCCATAGGGTCTGGATGTATCCGCGCCTGCTGGCCGGGGTCGCGCCCGCGTCAACAGGCATGGAGACCGGACAGGAGGGACTGGACACGAGGGACTGGACACGAGGGACTGGACACGAGGGACTGGACACGAGGGACTGGACACGAGGGACTGGACACGAGGGACTGGACACGAGGGTATGTGACTTGCCGTTGGCGCCCGGAGGGGCGGGGACGATCTGAGGACGATTTGGAGACGCCCTGCGTCCAGGCCGGCAATTCATAGGTCGTGGGTCCCGGGCACGGGACGAGATTGTACGTACGTTGAGGTGTGTAACGAAAGGACGGAGCCGATGAGCACAGGGACGCGCCCGCCGGACCGCAACCTGGCGCTGGAGTTGATGCGCGTGACCGAGGCAGGGGCGTTGGCGGCCGCGCGAGCGGTCGGGCGCGACGACGTGGACCTGGCCGACCGCCTGGCGGTGGAGGCGGTGCGCCAGACGCTGTCCGCGCTGCCGATCGACGGCGTGGTGGTCGTCGGCGAAGGCGAAGATCGCGCCCACGAGCGTTTCTATCTCGGAGAGCGCCTGGGCGCCGCGGAAGAGCCGCGCATGGATGTCGCGGTGGACGCGATCGATGGCACCAGCCTGGTCGCGGCTGGCGCGCTAGGCGCCATCTGCACGGTGGCGCTGGCCCCGCGCAACACGCTCTACCGCACCCACGCGGCGTACATGGAACGCATCGTCGTCGGCGCGGCGGCGGCAGGAGTCATCGATTTAACCCGCCCGGTGGCCGACAACCTGCGGGCGGTCGCGCAGCGCCTGGGCAAGCCGATCGGGAGGCTCCAGGTGGTGATGCTCAATCGGCCGCGGCACGCCGACCTGCAGCGGCAGGTGCGCGCGGCCGGCGCTACTCTAAAGCTCATCCCCGAAGGGGATGTCGCCGCCGCGGTGATGGCCGCTTTGCCCGAACAGAACGACGTGGATGTGTTGCTGGGCGCCGGGGGCGCCCCCGAAGCCACGCTGACGGCGTGCGCCGTGCTCTGCCTGCACGGCGATATGCAGGCGCGCCTGTGGTTCCACGATGAGGAGCAGCGGACGGCGGCCCAGGAGCGCGGCGCCGACCCCGAGCGCATCTTCGGCGCGAACGACCTCTGCCGCGGTGGCGACGATGTCTACATGACCATGACCGGCATCACCGACGGGGAGTTGCTGCGCGGCGTGCGCTATGCGCCGCCCTCGGCCATCACCCAGTCGCTCGTGATGCGCTCGGCCACCGGCACGGCGCAACGCATCGAGGCCACCCATGACCTCGAGCGCCTCGCGGAGTCCGTCGGCGTGTCACTGGAGCCGCTATAGCCAGTTGCCAGTTGCCAGTTGCCAGTTGCCAGTTGCCAGCAGAATTAGCCGTTGGTTTGCGACGACGGCGCTGGGCTGGACGCCGGGCACGCCTACGCGGCTGAAAGGAGACATCCCTGGCGCCTGCGCGAGAGGACCATGATCGCCAGCGCGCCCGCGACGAGGGTAGGGCCGATCAGGCTTCCGATGGTGGACAGGACGCCGAAGAACGGGGCGAGCGCCACGAAGAAGCGTGGGGCGCCCACGGCGCAGGCGAGCAGGATATACAAGGCCGGGAGCGCGGCGCACCAGAACTGCGGCTCACCCAGGAGCCTCGGCTGCGCCGCCCGACCCGTCGCCTCGCCCCAGTGTAACCCGACCACGGCGAGGCCGGGCGTCTGTCCCCGCGCGGCGAGGCGCGCGAGCAGGGTCAGCGCCACCCCGCCAAACGCGAGCGCGATCGCGCACACGAGTAGCACCGACCACCAGGTCAGTTGCATGTCCCCCTTGGGGGAGAAAAGCCCGAGCAGTGCCTGGGTCTGGGCCAGGCAGAAGACGCAGACCGGGATCGTGGCGAGGCCCACGGCCAGGTCAACGACAATCGCGGCGCGCATGCGGCCTTTGCCCACGGCAGCCGTGCCGGTCGTCTCCGTCGTCGCGATGGTCATCGACAACCTCCTTTTTCTTGTCGTGTGGTGAAGCCCGCCGGGTAGGCCGCGAACAGCAGCCGATAGAGGCGCACGCAAAGGGCGACCATATCAGGCCGCTGCGCGCCCGAGACATGTCGATTGACGGCGAAAGCGCAGGTACGGCGGGAGGGCGATGGCGACGACCATGAGGCAGGCGGCCCCGATGCCCGGCCCATAGTTTGCAAACGGCGGCGGCCACCCGATGGGACTTTGACCTGCCAGGCAAAGACCTTCCCCTAGTATGAGCACCGCAAACAAGACAGGCGCCGCCGCGAACCAGAACGAGAGGCTACCAAGCGGTCCCCAGGGTACCGGTTTCCCCATGGCATCGACCCAACGCCACCGCGTCACGATGCAGGCCGGCGTCTGCCCGCGGCGCGCCAGCGCCAGCAAGACCGTGAGCCAGAGCAGGCATGGCGCGACCGAAAAGATGTTATTCACCCAATCGGCAAAGTTCCTGGAATCCTGGGGCAGGGCCTGCAACGCCAGCGCCTCCAGCACCCATAGAGCAGGCAGCGCGACCAGGCCCACGACAGCGTCCAGGGCTGGGGTTGCGAGTCGCGGCGCCGGGCCGACCGGCGCGCCGGGCATCGTCGGTGTCGATAGAACCATGAGAGACATCCTTTCTTCCGTCACGTACGAGCGCACCGCATGGATAAATGGGATGCGGATAGCGTAAGCGAGCATCGAAACGGCGGCAAGGGGGATGTTCGGGCTATCATGCGTGGCCTAAAGCTAATGGCTAGCGGCTATCGATCACCGTGACGCTGCCCGTGTTGACGGGCGCCGACGGCGGCGCGGGCACAAAGGGGAGGCGGGCGCGCAGCCAGCCCGGCAGCCATGTCCAGCGGTCCGGGACGGGTTGCGGGCTGCCCTGGCTGACCACGTAGGCGCGCCCGCGCGTGCTGTCGACGGCCACAGCGATTGGCGTGGTTCCCACGCGGACGGTACGTAGGATTGCGCCGCCGCGGGCGTCAAGCACGCTGACGGCGTTGCGCCGCGGCGAGACGACGAAGACACGACCGTCCCGCTCATCCACGGCGATCTCCCGCGACAGGTCGTCCATGGCAGCAGTCGCTCCGACGTTGATGGCGTGGATCAGGGCGCCGTTGCCGGTGTCGAGCACCCGTACCGTCCCATCGCCCGTGACGACAAAGGCGCGTCCGGTGCGACCGTCGACGGCGAGGCCCCGCGGCTCCAGACCGCCGAACACGGTGCGCACCAGGGCGCCGCCGCGAGCATCGAGCACGCTCACGCTGTTGTCGAGTACGTTCGCGACGACGACGCGCCCATGCGGTTCGTCGATGGCCAGCAGTCCGGGTCCCTGGCCGACCTTTGTCGCCCGGATCAACCGTCCGCTGTGCGCGTCCAACACGGCCACGAGGGGCGTGTTGGAGGAGCTGGCGAACACGGTCCCGGCCTGCTCGTCGACCGCGATGCGCTCCGCATCGCGGTGGTTGACGTCGGGCGTCAGTCCGGTGGCGACGGTCGCTATCAGGGCGCCGCTCCGCGCGTCGATGGTGCTGACCGTGCCATCGCCGGCGTTGAGGACAAAGACGCGGCCTGTCTGCCCATCCACCGCGATGGCGCCGGGATAGTGCGCCGGGACCGGCGGCGCCGCCGACAGGCGGCCCGAGGAGTCGAGCATGCTGACGCTGTCCGGCCCCGCCACGAAGGTGTGCCCCGTGCGCTCGTCCACCGCCAGGGGACCCGTTTCTATGGCCAGGACACGGAGCACTCTGCCGCTTGTCGCATCCAGTATCGCGATGGCGTTGCCGGTGGCGATGAGGCGGTTATGCCGCCGATCAAGCGCCAGCGGCGCCAGGCTGAAGGTAGGCAGGGGAACGGTCCGCACCAGGCGTCCGTCCACCCCGTCGAGGATGCCCATACGCACGCCGTTTTCCGTGCCTGGACCGTAGCCCAGGATAAAGACACGGCCGTTGTCCTCGTCGACCAGGGGCGCGATGGGCATGGGGGCCAGCATCGCGCCGAGGGAGATCGTCCGCTCGACTGGTCCTCCATCTCGTTGTACCAGCGTCACGATCGCCACGACGCCCCCCATGAGCGCCAGCAGCACGACGATCAGCACACCCCATACGACGACACGGTTGCGGCGCCACCCTCCCAACATCACTCCCCTCTACGCTCGAAGAGCGATGCTACTCAACTCGGCCGCGCGCGGCCTGCACGGTGGGATAGTACTCTTCCGCCCACCGGCACATCGCGTTCAGCGGACCGACGAGCGTCTCGCCCAGCGGCGTCAAGGCATACTCGACCTTCGGCGGTATGACCGCGTACACCGTGCGCTGGACGAGGCCATCGCGCTCCAGCTTGCGCAGCGTCTGCGTCAGCATCTTCTGTGAGATGCCCGTGATCTGGCGCAGCAACTCGCCAGAGCGGTGCGTGCCGCCCATCAGCGCGAAGATCACGATCACGGCCCACTTGTCCGCGATCAGCTCGAGCGCCGGCCAGAGGTCGCTCTCAATATCGAGGGGTGACTGCGAGGAGTTACGCACCATGCGGTATGTATAGCACATGGCGGTCTGTATTTACAGACTATACCGTATTGTCTATACTCGTACCCGGCACACCATGCCGAGCGACACGATAGCGCAGCGGAGGGTAGCATGTCAGATGAGCAGACGGGAGCGAGGCGGCACGCCGCGCGGGCGGACGACAAGCGCCTGGACGGGGAGGTTGCCATCGTCACGGGGGCCAGCGCGGGGATCGGGGCGGCAACGGCACAGGAGCTTGCACGACGCGGCGCCAGGGTGGTGCTGGTCGCCCGGCGCGCGGATCAACTGGCCGCGCGGGTCGATGCTATCAGCGCGGCTGGAGGGTCCGCTGTCGCCGTGCCGGCCGACGTGGCCGACATGGCGCGGGTCGGAGATGTCGTCCGGCGCGCCATGGACGCATTCGGGCGGGTAGACATCCTGGTCAACAACGTCGGCGGCGGGGCCTTTGCGCCTCTGACGTTAGAGCCCGAGCGGATCGCGCACATGGTCGACGCCAATCTCCTCGCAGCGATCCTCCTGACGCGGGCCGTGCTTCCGGGCATGATGGAGAGGCGCCACGGGGCCGTGATCATGATTGGGGCGGTCACCGGCGCCGTGGCCCTCGATCCGCTCTACTCCGCGACCAAGTTCGGTCTGCGCGGCTTCGCGCTGTCCCTGCGGCGTCAACTGGCCGGGAGCGGTGTGACCCTGTCCCTGGTCTCACCGGGGTACATCGGGACCGACCCCCTGAGCCGGCGGCGCGCGTTCGTGCCCGGCCCTGAGACGGTCGCGCGCCGCGTCGCTAATCTGGTCGTTCGCCCGCGGCGCGAGGTGTTCGTGCCGCGCTTCTATCGAGCGGCCATGTGGGTCGAGCACGCGCTCCCCTGGGTGTGGGATATGGCGATGCGATCCCGTCTGATGCGGCGGTAGCACGAGTTCCGCTGCCAACAGCGCGTGAGTGACCGTCGATGCGTGGACCGACTGGGAGCGCGGGCGGCCCGCCCGGTTCGTCTTCCACGACGACTGGGGACACTGACCCCTGCGGTCGCGACGGAAGCGGGCGGGCCGCCCGCGCTCCCAGTGTGATGCCGTGTCACCCAGGAGGTGGATGCCATCCTCGAAGATCGACGCCGTCTGGCCGCATCACACGTAGCGGAAGGTGCGCTCTTGCCACAACGCCGGCATTCCCCCCGCAGCCTTTCTCCGCTCGATCCCGACTCTGCTGAAGCTAACGGCGCCGTCGTCGTAGGACAAAGATGCGCGGGTAGAGGCCGCCCAGCCGCACCCGTCGCTGTTCCTCGACCGTCCACTCGGCGGACTGCGCGAGCAACACCTCCATCAGCCGGACCTCGTGCGTCATCAGCACGAACCTGGCGTCGGGTTTGGCCACGCGCGCCGCCTCGGTCAGGATATCGGGGTACAGCGCGACGTTCTCGTCGTGCGAGCCCACGGCATGGCCAAAGGGCAGGTCGGTGCAGAGCGCGTCGACGCTGCCGTCCGGGAGCGGCAGCGCCCGCGCGTCCCACTCATGGATTTCCACATCCACATCGTGGTTACTTGCCCTGACGTTGGCCGCCGCGTCCTCGCGCGCCGAGGCGCTGATGTCGCACCCCATGACGCGGCGCGCGGGCGCGCAGGCCAGGCGCTCGACCAGCAGCGTACCGGAGCCGCAGGCCAGGTTGAGGAACACGTCGTCGGGACGCGGGCGCGTCAGCAGGGCCATGGCGTGGGCAACGGTCGCGTTGAGCGCGCCCCTGGGATTGCGGACGCGCCAGGCACGCGTGGCCAGGGGGCGCGGCGTCAGTCGGATCAGTACCTCCCAGCCCTCACTGCCATCCGGTGGACGGCGCAGACGTAGGTACAGGTCGCCCTCGCCGTCGGCTGGTGTCAATCCCGTGCGCTGGGCAAGCTCGGCTTTGAGTCGCGTCAGCACGGCTGAGTCGGATCCTGCCGCGCCGACCGACAGCGTCCTATACCCACGCGTCGGCGTGAGACCGCGTACCAGATTTATCTGGGCCAGCAGGTCGCGCAGGTGCGCGTCGCCCAGGATCGCCCGTGGCCGGGGCACGGCAACATGCGACACGAGGGACACCGCCAGCACGGTGCGCAACTCCAGCAATGCCGCCGGGTCGCCCGCATAATCGAAGGCAATGGCACTCGGCGCTCGGCGCGAGACCCGCACGGCCAGGTGTGTCGCCTGGGACCCCAGGAGGCGCTGAATCTCGTCCTGGGCGATCTCTTCCAACCCCTCGGCCACGTCGGCCTCGTACGAGCGGGGACGCGGCGCCTCATCCCGAGCGGGACGGCGCGGATGCTGTTCCCGTGGCGGGGCGTCGTCTCTGCTGTGCCGTCTCATACGTCCTTCGCGTCCTCGTCGATGCGATTGCGCCTATCCCTGACAGTGTATGTCACTCTCGACCCGCTATACTACTCGCTGTGCCTCTGGCCTGTGCGGTACGAGATTGTGAGACGCCTGCGATTGAAATCGCATGGCAAATCACGGACACTGACGTGTCTTTGGCGTGGCGCTGTGAGCGACTTCAGTCGCCGTCTGTGTGCCATGCGACGTCAGTCGCAGGCCCACGCCAGTACCGTCACCATCTCGTAGCCTACACTGGGGATGGCCGCGCCAGGGGATGCCACAGGGATTGAGGAGAGGACGGATCGTGCCGCTAGATGTAGCTGATCGGCTTCGGACCATCACCCTGGTCATCCCCGACGATGAGGAGGGGCGCGCGTTTATCCATGCGCTGCACCGCCTTGTGCCCACGACGCTAGACCGGGACGCGCTTACCTTCGGCCCCCTGACCCCGGACGGCGCGCTCCCAGTGGTGCGCGTGGAGGCTGCTGTCGTCGCGCGGCCCACGGTCATCTTCGGCATGGAGCGGCCGATCAGCCTCACCGTGGGTCCGCTCCGCCTCCGTAGCACGCCGACGGTTGCGGACGACCAACGGTCCCTGGCGGGGCGCGGCGGAACCGAGAGCCAAACCGCCGCGACAGTGCCTGGCGTGCGGCCCGTCCCTCTGACGGAGATGTTGCCAGCCGTCGAGGGGCAGATCCCGCGCGTCGACCACCTGGGGGTCAACCTCCCCGCCAGCGCGGTCGCGCGCCACGAGTGGGAGGCGCTGATCGGCGCGCTGGCGGCCGGCTCGACCCTGTACCGCTATCCAACCGGCGAGGAGTGGCCGTTCGTGCTGCCGTCAACGAACGAGGAATACGTGGACGATATCCGGCGCTTCCCGCGCGGGCGCGAGCCCAAGTTTGAGTTGTGCTACGAGCGGTACTTCGACCACCCCCTCGTGCAACTGGACGTGCAGACCCGGTTGACGCGGGACGAGTTGGAGGCGCGCTTCCCGGCGCCGAGCGGTCTTGCCCTGCCCGGCCTGGAGGACTATTTTCGGTCGGTGTACGTGGCGCACCCCTGGGTGGGGCTGGTGATCCGGGTGGACATGCGCTATAGGGACGACGGCCCCACCTCGGCGTGGGACACCGGCGAGTGGCTGGTGACCGCCGGGGGACGCATCAGGTCAGCCTGATGCGCCCCTCAGCAGTGAGCTGTTTGCCTCTGCTCCCCTCTCCCGCGCACGGGAGAGGGGTCGGGGGTGAGGGTTGCATACAACGAGGAGGGACGGCACGGGTACAACCCCAGGGAACCGTGGTGAGGGGGCGAGATGACAGGAACGGGACCATGCGGCATGCTACCTTTGTTACCACACAAAGGAGAGCGCAACGCATGGACCCGTCCACGACATTTTGCCCGAA
>JAABUX010009796.1_pt1 | contig 10796 bp, 3 predicted proteins | sample 5561851 | NCBI WGS metagenome assembly JAABUX01 (sample SAMN10711883, study PRJNA513361) | rock metagenome | isolation source: Antarctica rocks | place: Antarctica: Victoria Land, Richard Nunatak red sandstone | collected 2016-01-03 | reverse complement strand
GGCTTCATCATCATCGCCTCTTGTACAACGAAAACGAAACTATAAGAAGGATCCGAAACCTCCTCATCCCGACGCAGATATATATATATATATTATATACACCCCGAACTTAGGATTTCCAATTGCCATTCCGGGACGGGAAAGGGAGCAGGGCCGCTTTAGAGGGAGCACCGAGGGAGCACGGGAGAGCACGGGGGAGTACCGGAGGGAGCAAAGGGGCGCAGCACAAGGGAGCTTCAATTGGCAGCATCACAATCGGCTAAAGCTTTTTGCTTTTAAGATTTATAGTATTCAGTTAACGCCGCTACCTAATTACGCCTCTATTACTGTATCTATGGCCTTTTTGGCCTTTTCGCCGTCGTTGATGTCAAGCCCTGCAAAATTAGCGGTGTGCGTCTTCCGAATATTGCACTACTGCGCGGGCATAAATTTAGGGAGATATTACGGTTACACCCCCTTTGCCTACAATTACACCCCCCAACTGCCTACAATTACACCCCCTGACTACCTACAGTTACACCCCCCCGCATTGGGTTAGATTAGTCGTTGCCATGGTAACGCCTTGCGGAGATCCCACCACCAAAAAATTTGGTGATATCTCCAACGCGATTTTCTTCAGACCGGATTAATTATTCGTGAAATCCAATGGGCCTGAAATGTTCCATTGCCGTAGTCTTTGTAATTGGAACTTTTCTAGCTAGCGCGTGTTCTGATTAGTTGATATCTAGTTAGCGATGTCCCCCGGGCGCAGTCTCAAACAGAGATGCTACCACTAAGTCTCCTACTAAATATGTATGCTTTCCCCCGTCTAGCTACCACGCGTTGACATCATATACACCTCTGTATCCTACTCGATTCCTCACCTGCTATTCACGTCCTGCTGTTCACGTCCTGCTGGCCCCGTCGTAGGCCTCACGGGCGCTTTAGCTGAGGGTGACGCTGGCGCAGGTAGGGCGCCCTCTATAGGTAAAGCAGCAGGGGTAGATGGCTTAGGCTGGGGAGCAGGCTGCTCAGGCTATGGAGCACGTCGTCGCCGTGCTGGTATGGCGAGAAGGCCCCTGCGTCGCCTTGGTGTCGCTCTTACTCCTAATGTTCCCAGTGTAGACCTCCACTCTGGCGCTGACGAGTCAGCCCTTGCTTCTATCTAAGCTCCTGCTATAGGCGTACTTACTTCACATCTAAAGGGTATATCGTTGGTTAATGTAAGGGAGTCGGGGTATGATGAGTGACCTGAAATGTTGAGTTGGAGAGTCACGTTGCGGGGGGGTTACCCTGGCAACGACCAATCTAACCCAATGCGGGGGGGTGTAACTGTAGGTAGTCAGGGGGTGTAATTGTAGGCAGTTGGGGGGTGTAATTGTAGGCAAAGGGGGTGTAACCGTAATACCTCCCTAAATTTATCCGATTGAGGATCTACAGCTACGCATTTATATGACAAACAACAACCTCTTTCATGACGTCTTCAGTGATTACGTAGTATGGTAATCACTACCATATTCATCATTATCCCGTGAGCTCTGCGGTCTCTTCATGTGATCCGAGTGCAGGGGATATTCTTCATGTGATCCCAGGGCAGGGGATTTCCTTTTAGTATGGCTCGGAGTTATCGGTATTACCATACTTGGTCCTTTTCAACAGTGCGACACATTTTAGCGCGAAAATCATATCAATTGCAAACGACTGTAAACTCCTCGCCAAGGGACGGTCTGCCTATAGCTCTTTGTCATGGACGTTCTACAAGGCTCTCCTGCTGATCTGCGTTGGGATCTATATTGCGCTGCTCCTTGCGCATTAGGGTCTGTCTCTGATGAATGAGATAGTAGGTGTGTAGGTATTGGACGTCAGAATCCACTGTAAGCTGACTCGTCATCTCACTCTTCTCGTCAGATTTCGCTCGAAAAAAGTCGCCGTGCTGAACCGATGAGTAATGGATTCCTGGCCCAGTCATATGTACATTTGTTTGCACATGCGTCAGCCTTTCTTCATCCTTATTGGCGTCGTGTGACGGTGCCGCAGGCATAATTCGGTCACGATATCCTTGGGAGCCCCTGTGGATGGCAGTATGAAATGCGAGAGGCGCCGCAAGATGCTGATAGGCTTTATTATTCACGTTGAGAATTCATTGATTTGTCAGATCGCATGGAGGACTTCTTTTACAGTCGTCGTCCGTGATGACTGCATTTTCGTCATCATTTGACTGAAAGGAGCGGTCAACCTTTCGTACACTGCTGCTTCTTATCAATGGGCCAACTCTTCAACTGTATATACAGGGCGTCTCTCATGTCCATCCTGTGCTTCTTCCCATCTTTATCATCATCCATAGCTTCGATTCCAGGATATCTTTCAGTCCCCAGCTCTCTGACTCTACAATTCATAGCCTCATCGCTCCAACCTTTTCACTCCAATCTCCACTTATAGACACTCCACGATGCAACTCTCCAGCTACCTCATCGCCTTAACCGCACTATGTGCAACCTCCGCCTCCGCATGTTTCAACACCGGCGAGAATTGGGGCAATCACGACGAGGCCAAAGCCCAGCTAAAGGATGTATGCAATACCAAATTGGCCGGCTCCTTCGGAACGGGTGAATATAGGGAATATTGCCGCAACAACAGTGACCGCAGCAAGAGTTACCAGTTCAAAATCACGAATCAAAGCGGGGGGGCCGTAACCATCTCGCGAGACGAGTGTTATAGGGATATAGGAGAACAGATTGATAATTGTGGGCATGGTGGTGAGGGAAATCATGGCGGTGTAATTTTCAGGTATGCATAGTTGATGTAGAGAACGGTGTTGTGGGTCTGTTTTGCTGATTTCAAATGATTACAGGGGCGATCCTAATAAGGGGCCGTGTTAGTCAGTATCACCCAGCACCTACGGGAACAGGATGCGGATTTCTTCTAGATATCAACATCGGTGGAAAAGGCTGAGGCCCATTAGATGTGGAATATCCATCAAAATGCAAGGACAGGGGAGGAAAGGGGGTATGGCAAGCGACGGGGCTGTGAAGAGAAAGTGTCCAATCCTTAATGCTTAGCAACCGCGCTCGTTTCATGACATTTGGCAGCAGCTGATAGAACGTAGACTACATTTAGAATTCTTCCTATACGGGAAGTGATGCTCAAATTCTGGCATTAATGTATGAGTGACGTTAATGCGTATGCCCAGCCATACCCATGATGTAAACCTGGGGCAACTTTATGAGCAGGTGTGCAACCCTCTCCAATCTCCATCCTGAGTGGTTCTCGGAGGATTAGCTCCAGTCCCCCTAAACCCCCCCACCCCCCTCAATCCTCTCAACCCTCTTCGTGGGTGGTGTACTGGTAATGTCAATGGACCCGGCGTCTCGCTTGCTTGAGAGAGTGATAAGTGGCTACAATACCGAATTTTCTGTAAGCCCACGGCGAATCCTGCCGGGAAAATATATAACGACTTCCAAGCGCTAATAGGGCCTCGCCATCGCAGCAGAATCGTTACGAAGCTCGTTATGCCTACGAGTCCCGTAAAAATATTTATAACTTTATACCGCTTTATTCTAGATACGTAATAAGTTATTAGCAATGAAAAAGATAATAATAACGGCTTTTTAGACCTACCTATAATAGTACCGCCTATTAATATATTAATAATATTACTTATTACTATTAAAACGATATAAAAGATAATTATAAGGATTTAATATATTCTTAGTTTAAATAAAATAACTCGCGATATTAAATAAGAATCTAAACGTAGTTTAAATATTATTATAAGGCCTTATAATCTAGAAGTAACTAGATTTATTATTTCCTATAAATTAACTATATAAAAGTAATAATTAAGATAGAAAGTATAACCTTACCTTTCTCTTAATAAGCCTTTCTCTTAATAAGTAAAAGGATAAATATTATTAATTATATAGTTTAATAATATTTAACTAATACGAATATAAATCTAAAGAAAGTAAGTATAAGTATAAATATAGCTACGAGTAACTATCTTAATTTATTACTTTTACTTAAAGAAGTATTAAGTAATAATAGTAATATAATTATTATTACTATAAAACCACGTATCTTAGTAATATTTAACTATCTTATCTTCTTCTTTATAGATTTTAAGTTATTACTTTCCCGCTATAATAATATTATCTAATAGTTAATTATAATAATATTAATAAGAATTATAAGTATTTAAATAAGGAATAACTTATACTTTATATATATTATAAATATATAAATATATAAATAATAATTTTCTTTATTATTATACGAAGATAATTACTATTAAGGTAGCTAATAGACCTGTTCTAATTTTATATATATGTAATTAATTAATAGAGAAGGGAAGCTTCTTATAGATATAAAACCTACCTGCGGAAGGCTTCTAGTCTCCGAGCTCCAAGCTATTAGGGCTATTAGAGCTATCTAGCTACGTGATATATAATAATACTACTATAAAAGAAGATAAGCGACGACATCGTTACTATATTATAACCCCTTATAACCCTCTAATAATTAAATCTACTAATACTATACCCCTTATAACCCTTAATAAGGACCTTATTTATAACGTAGTTACCTGTAAGAATAACTATAATATTCCCTAATAAGGTCCTCTATATTATAAAGCTTATTAGTATTATATTAAGTATTATACTTATAATTATAACCCCTCTACTTTACTAGATATTAAGTCTTCTTACTAGAGGTTCTTATACTAATAATTAATTCTATCTTATAATTATCTAACTTATTAGTAAGGCTATCTATTTTAAATACTAAGGGAGGCTAATAATTCTTAACCCTTATATAAGGGTTAGAAGTCTTTACTAATAGCTTAAGTTAAGCTACTAATATAATTAGATAAATATATATAATTAGGCTAAGTTAGAGCTAATAGGCTAATTTACCTACCTTCTTAATAATTCTAAATAGGCTAACTTATTATTAATAGATTTTTAAGTTAGTAATACTAGGAATTTTATACCTATTACCTAGCCTAAGATAGGCTTTATTACTAGGAGATATTATTATAACTTTATACTTACTATTATAGTAGATTTTAGTAAAGATATTAGTAAATATAATAGACTCCTTAGCTTAATCCTATTTAAGTTACTATAAGCGGGTAAAGTCTTTAGTAGGAACCTCCTATTATAATAGTATAATAAGAGTATTATAGATATTAAAGCTATATAAGATTTTATTAGGGGATACGCTAGTAGATTAGCTTTTAAAATTATTAAGATACCCTTAAAGGTACGGGAGAACTAATATCTAGTTAATAGTATTAATATTCTATATAATATAGTAATATAGGGCTATTTTAACTATCTAATTTATCCTTTTTAAAAGACCGTCCGTCTAAGTATAATAGGCCGTTAATATTAGTAGTTTATAGCTAAGCTTCTTAAAGATTAATCTTTAGAAAGAAGATATAAACTTAGTATCTCTATTACTAATAATTCTATAAGAGATCCCCTATCTATAAGTAGTTAGTATAGCTAATATAATATTAGCCTATTAAGCCGCTAACTAGATAGTTTATCTAGGAAGGAGAAGTACTCGCTTAGAAAACTTATTTATAATTATTAGGAGACTATTAAAGCCTTATATAGGCTATATTACTAGTAGGGTTATAATAAAGTTTATAACTATTATATAAAAGGGAATAGTAGGCCGGTTAATTAGTACTATACTTCTATAAGGTCTATACTATTTTATTTAATTTAACTAATATTCTAGATAATACTCTATATAAGTACGGAGGTATTATAATAAGTAATAGATATAGAGTAAGGCTATAATTCTCTTATAAGTCTAGTAATATCTCCTATAATACTATAGATTATAGGCTAGGTGAAATACCTCTTTCTCTAAGGAGTTAGGGATATATAGCTATTCTTAGCCGTTATTAAAGTTTATATAATATATTAGGTTATTACGGAGCTTAAAGTATAGATTAAGGTAATAGCTATTATTATTTATAATAAGGTCCTTATTTACTACTATAAGTATTTATAATAGCTAGGACTATTAGCTATTATTATAATAGGCTTAAGAAATATATTACTTAAAATCCTAGGATATCTTTATAAGGGTAATATAATATATAGGAGTAGGTTTATTACCTATCTATCTAAAATAGGCCTTATAGAAGGCTTTAATATATAGGGTATTAAGGGTACCTATAATATTAGTTAATAATAAATCCGTCGCCTTTAATTATAATAGGGCGTCTAGAATAATATTAGATTTCCTAGACTTATATTTAATTAAGATATTAAATTATAATAGATAGGAAGAGGCGTAGATAAGTTATAGATTTAATTTATCTATTAATAAGGAAGTTAAACTAGTCTAGTAAGAAATAGGAACTATAGTAGAGTAGTTAGTATATATAATTATTAGAGGCTTTTTATATAACTTAATAAGATACTTTATTCTTCTAACTACCTAGATAATTCTAGCGACCTCTAATTTAGTAGGCTAATAGTTTTATTTAGCCTAATTTAATATTTTACTTAGAAATATAATAGGTTAGATAGATATTCTAGGAAAGCCTTTAATAATATTACCTTCTATATAATATATTATTATTATAAAGCCCTACTTTTAGAGGCGTTAAAATTAATAAAGAGGATTCTATTATAATTAAAATAAATTAGGAAGTTAGGATTATAAAAGGTAGCCTTTAAATTATTAAAAGCCTACTACTCTTTTATAATAGGCTTATATATTATCTATACTAATTAAGTCTTCTAAGTACTATCCTTTAAACCCTTTAATAGTATTCTTATAAGGTTAGTCTTATATCTTTAAAGTAGATTTATATATTATATATAAATAAATATAACTAGCTAGTAAGGCTAAGAAAGATTTCTAAGTCTTATAAGAAGATTAAGAAGATTAGTAAGCTAATAACTATAAGCTTTTTATCTAAGATTAATAGCCCTAGGGAGTTAACTCTCTAACCTAGGAGGGTAATAGAAGGGTAGCCTAAGAAGGTCTTTATTAGGTTAAGACTTATATAATATTTCTAGTAGAGACTAAATAGCTAGTATAAGTAGGATAAGTACTTTAATAAGATTTTTAAAAAGGTAATTATATTATTTATATATATTTTTATAAAGTACTTAAATAGTTAAAGAAGCTTATTAGTCTACTATTAGATATAAGGTAGTAATCCTTTATACCTTATAAGGGCGATATTATACTATTCCTAATTATAATATAAGATAACTATTAGCTTATAATAGTCCTTTTTCTAGATATTAAATTAGTAGGACTACCTCGTACTATCTATAGTAGATATATATAGATACCTTATAATAGCTAAGATAAGTTTAGATTATAAGGGTAAAGGATAACTATCTAACTAGGTAACTTTATTTAGTTCCCTAATATTAATAACTACCTAGCCTTTAAGACTATTTATAGTATTACGCTAAATAATAAAAATAGGGTAGCTAAATAGAGTAGGCTAATTTAACTATATTATTTTCCCTTAGTTATATAATTTATTAAATATTTAATTAATTAGGTCCCTATCTTTCTAACTAACTAGATATACCTGAGATAGCCTAGCTACGGCGTTAGGATTTAGTAGGATTAGTATCTATTCCTCTTCTAGGATAACTATTATAAGTCTACGGTCTATCTAAATATTAGGAAATTTAGCTACTATTATAGTAAATTAGGATACTACGTCTAGAGTACTATATATTATAACTCTATTAGGTATAATATACTCTAAAGTAGGGTTAATAGTAGCTAATAAGGGCCTTATTATAATAAGCTTAAGGACTACTATTACTACTACTACTACTACTACTACTACTACTACTACTACTACTACTACTACTACTACTACTACTACTACTACTACTACTACTACTACTACTACTACTACTAGCTCTATAGAAGGCTTTATAATAGTAGAGTATACCGCTACTATAACTATAAAGCCTTTTATAAGATTAGTCTTCTAGGACCTTATATTACTAATAGCTAATAGTAAGTATATTAGAGTAATAAGGTATACTCCGTCCTAATTATATTTAATAATTAAACTAAGACGCGCCTTATATAGTAGACGTACTACTAATAATATAATATTATATACTTAGATAAATATTATTAATAAGTTAATAATATATATAAATACGCCCCCTTTAAGGCTAAAGTCTTAAGTATAGTTTAGCTTAAATAGGTAGTCCCTATTAGGTAGGACCTCCCTATTATATACTACTAGTACCCGTATAATAGTATATAAGGGTATAATAAAGGCTAATTCAATTTTAATAGTTTATTTAGTATTAAGAGATATAAAAGAATAAATATTAATTTTAATTATAAGGTTCTAATAGAAACTAAGAGTTACCTTTTCCTCTCTAAAGTCGAGAATTATCCCTTAAGGCTTAAGGTTATTATTACCTACTAATAGGTTAGCTTACTAGCCGGAAAGATATAGGATAGTATAAGATATTAGTCTCCCTAGCTATCCTATAGTATAGTATAGGATTAATAATTTTAGTCCTATCCTATTATAAGATAGTATAGGTTTTTATAAGATAATCCTACGGGATAGGTTATTTATAAGACCTTCTTTTAGGATAGGATATTTATAGGATATCTTAAAATTACTAAGAGGAGCTTAGTATCTATAGAGAGGAGTATAAAAAGTTATATTAAGTAAATATAATAACTAGAATAATAACTAAAAATAATATCTTATAAATATTATATTAATTATTAAGCTATTATATATAGAGAATTTTATAATTTTATAATTTTATAATTATTAGGAAGTTTAGGCCTTATAATCTATATTAGAGTAAATACTTTATAATTATAAGGGTTTATAATCTATATATATAACTAAATATCCTTTAATATTAATATAATACGCTTTATATATATAGTATATAAGTTTAATATTACTATAATTATTAATATTAGTTATATTAAAAATAAATAGAAGACTTACTTTTTAATATATTTACTAAGAATACTTCTAAAGCTTCTTATAAGCCCTTAAGTACTTTACTCTAGAATCTAGTACTTATATATAAATTAATAGTAATCTCGTAAATAAGTCTATAAAAAGGGAGTTTTAGAATAAGGTAATTAGAAATTTTCTAGTAGTAGTAGATCTTATAAAGAGTAATAGCTTATATACTTTATTAGCTAGGACTAATAAGTAGAATAATAGTTATAAAGATATACTACTACGCTTCTATCTAGGCTTCTTCTAAGTTATACCTAAATTTAGAAGACTTTTAATAATACTAGACTTAGGACTTATAGCCTTCTTACTACCTTTACTACCTATAATTATATAAGTTTTCTATACTATTATATTAGCTATTATAAATTAAATACCTTTATTAGAAGTAATTAATTATATCTAATAAGGTTAAAAATATATAAATACTATCTTATAAGTTTAAGTTATACTATTAATTATAAAAGGGTAGATATACTTAAATTACTATAAAATAAAATAAATAACTATATAATAAAGATATAATATATATAATATAAGACTAATATACTCCTAGAGTTCTAGAGTTATATATATATAATATTAGAGGAGGTTATAAGTTAGATAGTTAAGTCTTTTAAATAAATACTTAGATTTCTTATTATTCTCTACTTAAAACTACTCTATTATTTACTATACTTATCTAATTAATACTAGAGAAGATTATAATTAATCTATAGGTTTAATATTATTATATATTATATTATTATAGAATTTTATTATATAATATAGTTATTATTATAGTTATAATATCTATAAAATTAATATTTATAGAGATTTACTACTAGTAGTAGGAGGCCTCTACTAGTAAATATAGGGCTAGGAACTTGAATTCTACTATTATATATAATACCCCTCCCTTTAATACTATTTAAGCTTATAGAGATACGCCTCTATTAATAATAGTATATAATATATTATTAGGAAAATCTATAGTTAATAATAATTATAATTACTTAAAGAATTAATATTTAATTAATTAATTAATTAATTAATTATACTCCTATACTAGCTAAAGCTAATAAGGGTAGACTTTTCAGGGGGTACGCCTAGCGTACCTGTCGTTCGGGGAGAAACCTAGCTAAGGGATAAAAACTCTACCTACTATCCGCAGGCTATACTATTATTCGGCTCCTTCCTTCCCCCCCTTAATAGGCCTACTATCGGGGCGGTATATCGAGGGGTCGGGTCTACCGTCTATAATACTAAGGTTTTATTAACTATATTCTCTTCTCTTTAGTTAAGGCGGAGCCCGTCCTCTCTATTAGTTCTCGCCAACATCTCTTTTACTAGTATAAACTAGTAGAGGGCGCCTAACCTAGTTAACTACCTCGCCGCTACCCTTATCCCTATCGGTGATAAGAGAATAGTACTATAGTCTTCTAACCCAGCCTCTAGTAGTATCTAACTCCTACTAGTATAATAGTTAGGATAGAATAGTAGGACGTGTTTACCGGTCTACCTCGCCGTACCGCACAGGTAGCTAGGACTTAGGATCCTAGGAACCTTCCTAATAAATAAGAAGTAGTTAAACCTAATCTTATCCGTGCGTAACTAGACCGTTACAGAGCTCTCCGGCTTCTTTAGGCCCTTATAGAGGTCCCATCTCCCCCCTACTAGGTCACCCTTCTATACTAGGCTCGTGTTTCGGCCCTCTAATCCCCGCTAGTAGTGGCGCTACCGGCCCTACTACCGGCCTTCCTACTAGGTTAGCATCCTTTTCTATAGCGTTAGGTTATCGAGTACCCCGTTTAGCGACCGCTTCGCC
>JAABUX010009794.1_pt1 | contig 10797 bp, 18 predicted proteins | sample 5561851 | NCBI WGS metagenome assembly JAABUX01 (sample SAMN10711883, study PRJNA513361) | rock metagenome | isolation source: Antarctica rocks | place: Antarctica: Victoria Land, Richard Nunatak red sandstone | collected 2016-01-03 | reverse complement strand
CATCGTCAGGCCTGAGCTCCGATCAATGGTCTTTGCCTTCGATCGCTCATTCGAAGGCGCAATTGCAGGTGCGCATTAATGTCTCACACAGAGCATGGTGGCGATAATCGTCAGCACCAACCATCAATGCTAGCCAGCGTCTGCTGGATGCCACTGCTGTGGCGCTCGCTCCCTCTGAGATCGTGAAAGCTGCACAGCGTTGACAGGCCGTACTTGTATGTGTCGCAGCGTGCTCGGCTCCCATCGTCGGCATCCTCGCCGAGAGAGTGTTTGGATTCCAGGCTGCGGCAGATCCGGCGGTGCACGGACCGCGCAATGCGGCGGCGCTGGCCAGCAGCTTGCTGTGGTGTCTGGTCACGCCCTGGTTCTTCTGCATGCTCAGCTATCAGCTGCTGCACAAGAGCTTCGCTGCGGACCGGCTGCGAGAGGAGCCTCGAGGAGATATAGCTGATGGCACCGACGACGGCGGCGGCCATGCACAGCAGCAAGCTCTCCGGCGGCGACTGTCTGATGCCGCCATGTCGTGACCTGCTACTCGTTCCAGCTCGCCTCCTGTCCATCAGCCATGGTGTGCCACAAGCGCCGCTACTCAGCATGAACGTTTTGCTGATGTAACACAGCGTTAAACAGCTTGACAGTCGTAATTTCACGCTTGCGGCTACACCTGCCCGTGCGCCACGGAGAGGCTGGCCAACGCAGAGTGTACCTTGCCTGAAGTTCCAATCGAAGTCAGACCCGCAGGGTTGAGGAAGCGCGCTTCGCTGAAATACATACCAAAGTGATCCGCTGTATCGCCCGCGCATCGGTGCTTGTGGTTGTCGAGCGGGTCGCTGAGGCAGGATAGGGTGGCAATTGAAAGAGGGTGGCGCAATAGCGTGAAGGGGCGTCCGAAACAGCGACTTCTACGTGTTCACACATCACATAAGCTGGGGATTGGCGCCTCGATGCGTGGTGAGACCGGCGCGCCGACCGCGCCCCGCCGCCGAGCCGACTGCTCCGCACTGCAAGTAAGCTCTTTGAAGCCTTACCACTGTGCAGTGACGTCCATCGTCAGCACCTTGCAGAATCTTGGTCGGCAACTCGCTAGCCAGCCGCGAAGGGCTCTGCCCTCGGTGTAGAAGCATGTGCAATGCACATTTGCGTCGCGGGGGGGCGGCCCGAGGATTGCCCGGGATGTCGGGTTCCTTGCGGCTCCAATGAGGCGTACCCCCCTCCTCGCTACATCTGCTTCTCGCAGCTGCATCAGCTAGCCGTGTGCACACTGCAGCTGCTGCCCCGCACGTGCACTCCGCTTCGAAAAGTTCAAGCACAGCATACGGGCATCGATCGAACGTGTGTCGGAGCATGTTGATAACAGAGGGGGCAGCCGCCGGCGGCCGGCAGGCCTGAAGGGGCAGTCAAAACTTGCCCGCCGCCTGATCGATTTGGTGCGGCGCGAGTCGTCAGTTACATCTAGTCATCTCTGCAATCGCGGCCGATGTGAACGTCCGACAGCGCTTGCAGGCGCCGAAGGGGTCCGCCGCCTGACTGGCCCTGTTCCCCAATCGGTGCCCACAGCAGCCTCGGCTTCCAGCAGCCACCTGCAGGGGTGATGCACGCGGTACAGAACGGCGTCGGGACCGTCGTGGCGCATCAGCGCACATCGTTAGACGATGACAGCGGTCGGACGGTCTTGACCAATGGCACAGGTGAGGCGCAGGCGCCGGATCGCATTCTCCACCTTTATATGTCACGACTGTGTCTCAGAACCGCATGGCCTGTAACAGCACCAGCCAGGCCCTGCGCAATGCCAAGAAAGGACGTCATGCGAACTGTGCGCAGGGGCAGAGCATGCCATCGCACCAACATGGGATCTGGTCAATGGCAGTGCCCATGCCGCGGGGCCGGGAGGCGCGGGCTGCAGGGATCAGCTCAAGATCGCGCCGCTCATGATACCGGGCGGTCCCTCTCAGCCCCTGACCATCCCGGGCGGCAGCAGCAACGGCGGCGGCACCCCGGCGTCCGCGCTGCAGCTGAACGCGCAGGGGACGCAGTCCCACGGCAGCGCGGTGGCGTTCTCCCCCGGGGGGGTCGGCGCCGGCTCGGCGGTGGGTTCTTTCCAGAGCGGCGCCGGCAGTTTCACGGGCGGCTCCCCGTCGTGCGGGGTCGCGGGTCCGCCCCCGGTCAGCCTTTTCCAGGCCCGCACCAGCCCCAGCAAGCCGGTGCCCATGCCGGCAGCCAGCTCGGAGTCCCTGCAGAACGGGTTCCACCCGACAGCGCGGCCGCCGGCCGCCGCGTCGCCCGCTGGCGAGTGGAACGGCGCCGCCGCGGCCGGCCTGCGCGCGTCGTCGCTGCCCGGCATGCACAGCGCGATGTATCGCGCGCTGACCGGCGGCTCGCCCGCGGCTTCCGGCCAGCAGCAGGCGCTGCCGCCGCGGGCGCCCTTTCGGCCGTCGCCGTCGCTGCCGATCTCCCGGCTGTCTGCAGGCTCCGTGCCCGCGCTCAACGGCGGAGGAGCCTCGTCCTTCGACCGCTCGCCCAGCAGTGCAGGACCCGGCAGCGTCAGCCACGGCAGCAACGGTCCGGGGTCCTCCCCGCTCGGGCCCCGCGGTTCGGGCGGCTCACTGTCGAACGGCAACGGGCTGTCGATCGCGCCGTTGTCGATCAAAACCCCGTTCGGGCGGGGCCAGCCCGTCAACGGCAGCGTCGGCGGCGGCGGCGGCAGCGGGGGGCTCAGCAACAGCATGCGGGCGCTCGGCCGAGGGATGCCGCCGGCGCAGGACGCGTCGGGCAGCTCCGCGGCGTCGACGCTGACCGGCATCATGGCCGGCTCGCTCGGCAACGGACAGCCCAGGTGGGTGCTTGTCCGCCTTCGACTTCTTTGCCTGTCTGAGCGCTTGTGTCACCACAAACTGCAGACATGTTTATTGTGCACTATGCTGGTCGTGACAAATGACATGGCCATGTAAGCAACAGCGGGGAGCATACAGCCGACCCGAGTCATATAGCTTACCATTCCTGCAGATCGGCGTCGTCCCTCTCCAGCCAGCTGTCGAAGTCGCTGGGCGCGGCGAAGAAGCCCGGGCTCGGCGTCAAAAAGGGCGGCAGCCCGGGCAGTGCAACATTCAAAACCCTCAGCGGCGGCAGCGCCGGCGGTGGCGGCGGCGGCAGCAAGGTCAGCACCGGCGCGGTGAAGTTCCGCGGCGTGCGGCAGCGGCCGTGGGGAAAGTATGCCGCCGAGATCCGCGACCCCACAAAGGCGCGCCATCTGGTCCACGGATGAGAGCTCCACATTATGTCCGAGACGCCCAACGCACTCATGATATTGATGTGTAATGCGACAGGACATGCTCCACCGACTTTTGAAACCTACGGCGCATGTGCAGGCGTTGACTATGGAAAGAATGCATTTCAGATTCCATGCATCACAGCTGAGGAAGCTGTCGAGTTGCAGGGTGCGCGCCTGTGGTTGGGCACCTTCGACACGGCAGAGGAGGCCGCGCGGGCGTACGACGCCGCGGCACGGCGCATCCGCGGGCCCAGCGCGGTCACGAACTTCCCGGACGATGGCCTGCCGCCTCCCGTGCCGACCGGTGACCGCCCGCCAGACATCCCAGGTGCTCTTCGCTGAGCTTATCCAACCGCTTCACTCACCCGCCGAAAGAAAACTGGCGGCTTAGCTGTGAAATGCCGCAGATCTCGACGACGGCAAAGTCATGACTGCTGGACTCATCATTACGTCTTATGCCGCTTTGCTGCCCGTATGCTCGCCTGAGCTTACGTATGCTCTCGTATCAACATGCGTCATCACCTCGTCGTATCCTTGCGCAGGGTCGCTGCCCAACGATTCGCACTGGGAGACTCCGCTGAGCTCGGTGACGGGGCCCCGCGCGGCCGCGGCGCCTCCCAGGGCGTCCTCGCTGCACGCCCGCGCCGCGGACGTCGTCGCCGGCTCCGCGCCCGCGTCGCTATTCGTGATGCCCCAGGAGGCCCAGCTGCGGCGCAGGCCATCATGGACGCTGCCGCCGCGGACGCGGCGCCCGCCAAGCGCATGGCTGGCCACAGGTGGGTTGCTGCCGTTGCGATATGGGTAACGAGACGTCTTTATACCACATGCTTCTCCCACACACGCGTACACGCGTCTCCATAGGCATGACAAGCTGCTGGGATGCTTTCGGAACTAAGTGCGTGATGCGTGTCAAGCTGACGAGCATGATCGTGTTTATGCGCAGGACGGACGAGCACGGAACGCGGCTCCACGGCAGCAGCAGCTCGGTCAGCGGCGGCAGCGCAGACCTGGAGGAGGAAGAGATGTTCGGCGACATGGACATCGACGAGTCCAATGTCGTCATGCGGTCCATCCCGGTGCGTTCCCGTGCTGGTGCCTTTGTGAAGGTTCATCGCGTGTCTTTCTGGTCGTGATTAGTGCCATGAGCTGTTGACTAGGAGTCTCTGTGGCAAGCAAGGTGCACACAGCTTTGTCACCTTGCCCCTGTGCAAGTCATGCATGCGCTGCTCAGCTTTGACTGACAGCTGCTCAATCGATGGCAGGACGACCGGGAAGCGGGGGATGAGGATTCCGCCACAGAGGTCGCGGAGATCCTGCTGCGCCTGCAGGACAACCTCCACGTCAACCCGCGCTCGCGGAGATACACCACGCGCAACGCCACAGGTACGATCCTGCTTGCAGGCAGTGCCGATGAAGCAGAGAGCAGCTCAAAACAAGTCATGTTGTGTGATCGTCTCCAAGGTGGTTTCCTGTAGCATTGGCTTCTTGATGTTTCATGACTGTATGAGCCTTAAGTGGGCGCGACCCTGACGGTGATGCGCTCTGTTCGTGGTCCAGGCACGCGTACAAGCAGTCTGCGTAAAATCCGGCGCGAGTGAGAGGCTTTCGTTTCGGATTTCAGCCCTGTGCGCCGAATGTCGTCCTTCACATCGGCGCTGTCTTTCGTCTTCCGGACAAGTTATCCACGGAGCCAACAGGGTCCGGGAGCATCTAGGACGGCCTCATGCTGTGCGGGTGCTCGTGGGAGGGACTGCGTGCCCTTCCACCCACAGCATGGTAGTATCAGACGTCACCTATTCCCTAGATTCTGCAGTCGTATATCTGTGCAGCTATGCAGGTCGTACGTGCTGTTCTGAGAACTGCGGCAGGTTCAACAAATGTGAATACTGTTAGGCTTCATGTGTATAGTAGATTTCTGAGCGGATTGCAGTTCTGACTACGGAATGGTCCAGCTGCAATTTTGCTGCGTGTGCACGCCCACCGACACAATGCTGTCCGCGGGCTGCGCAGGATTAGACTACTTATTTGTAACAAGCTGAGCTACTGGCGAGGGACCAAAACCAGGAAGCAATCAGGCAGTCTGCCACACGGGACAGCATCTGCAGACCATATTGATGGCCTGCGTGTGCATACAAATCCCGTCCTCATCCCGACCTCGTGCAACCGCCAACGAAAGCAATGCCACCGGCTGAGGCACTCAGCCCCCGTGTGAGACGTATTAATGGTGATCTAGATGACCCGGAGGACATGAGGTCGCAATAGCGGATTGCAGCTCAGCCTGACGCTACCAACCCCACACTGATACGGATCTGACACGCATTGCCCTTACATTGAGACATCATGCCTGAATTGCAGCGCGCAGAATTGACACAGGCTGCGTGCTCCCTCTCTGCGATGTGCAATCTGCACGACCTCCGCAGATGTAGTTTGACCATACCCACTCGGTCATGCGCTGCCTGCGCCGCTGCTTGAGCAACGTCGCGTCGCATGGCCCGACTACTCTTTGTGTGTCTTCACCTCATATCGAGTCTAACAATGGGTGAGGCTGCTGCAAAACGCAAGTTAAAATTCAAGTGGAACGCCCAGGAGGCGTAAGTGAAGTGCTTGGAATTGGAAAGTCCGCCTCTATCTTTGTATGACCTCTGAACTGGATCAGCCTGGATCAAACGGCACTCCGGCATCCGCCCCACAAGGGGTCAACTTGCGAGGCACACACCGCATCCGGCTGCTGCAAGCGCAGGCGCCGCTTCGCATGTCTAGGTTCTTCAGTCGGGGGCTTGCGGATGGCGTTAGTAAGGGGTGGGTGGCATGCTGCGGTCGAGTTTGCCAGCCAGTAGATGATACGATCGACGACTTGCCTAGCGACCGCACTTCTACACAGGTGCGATCAGGTAAACCTGACAGAGCTTGTAAGCTGGCCAGGAAGTCATTACCAATATCAGTTGTCAGCTTGGCGAAATCTGCGACAGGTCGTTCCGACTGCGGCGGCTTCCCCAGGCACCCGATCGCTGGCCAGGTGGCAAACCGATCAGCAACAATCACAACAACAGACCCGTGATCGTTTGGCCGCCTCCCATGCATGAGACTTGCACACGTGTGCCAGACACTTTTCCGCTTGCGTGTCACAGGTTTGCACCCCGCTCGACGAAGGCATCACCGCTGGGCGATCGCTGCAGCCATGAGCCCCGTCACAGTGGGAAATCGCGAGGTTGGCGTCTCATCGTGTCCACCTGTGTGCCTGCTGCATCTGCTCTATCATCTTTCAGCAAGCACAGCACAAGGATTCCTCCAGATTGCACGTGACCGCGCTCTGTACGCGCAGTTGAAGTGGGAGCCCGAGTCTCTGCCGAAGGTCAGCGCGGCCAGCACGAAGGCGGATGCCTGGTCAGGCGATCTGCTCGTATACGGCATTTTTGCGGATGCGTTTGAGAAGAAGGAAGGTGAGGGTCAGTCGCGAGGCCGGACAGCTCGTCGACAGCTGCCGTGCCTGCAGCACTGTAATTGCTGATCGCGCCAGACTCTGTGACCCCGTACTGCACAGACAAGACACACGTCATCAAGTCTGAAGCCGTGAAGGCCCTGGACAAGGAATACAGCGGCCTCATCTCGGAGTTTGTGGAGCTCAATGAGTTCGCCGGCAAGCCGGTGCGTTTGCACAATCAAATCATCAGTCGAGTGCGCCGATTCAACCTCTGTGTCTCGGCCAATGATGCACGGGGTGCTGCACAGGGCACATCGGCCATCGCTCGTGTCGGCGGCAAGGCGCGGTTGGTGGGCGTCGTCGGCCTGGGACCCGCCGACAAGGCGAAGGTCGTCCCTAAATGGGGCGCCTCTCCTTTCCAGGTATGCGTGCGTGACAACAGCAAGCTCGATTCGCCGAGACACCCAAACAATTCCACCAATTGCGAGGGCAGCTCGGACAGCGACGCCGCAATGAGCATGTGAGCAGGCCGCGGGGACCGCAATCGCGACGGGCGCGAAGACGCACAAGGCCAAGACTGCTGCGGTGACCTTCGTCGACCTCCCAGCGCTCTCCGACGCCGACAAGGTACGTCGATGTCCACCCTCTGTGGTGGATTCTCCACTCTGTACCACCGGAATCCTGCAGAGGCTCCGCTTTGCAGGGAAGTGCAGCATCCGCAGTGGCGACATGTGCGGTTGCCGTCCAGGCTGATGCGGCACGCATTCCTGGTTCGTGCCGCTGATTTTGCTGCTCTGTGAATATAGGCTGCGGCAGTGGGCAAGGTCACCGTCGGCGCGCTGACTGGCGGGTACGAGGCGACGCGGTTCAAGGAGGACGCCAAGACGTCGCCGCTGGCCAGCGTGGAGGTGCTGGGCCTCGCCGACGAGGCGGCGGCGAGCGCGGCGGTCAGCACCGGCACTGCCCTGGCGGCCGGCACCATGATGGCCAGGTGTGACCCTGGCGCAGCGCGACCGGGCTAGGGCTAGGGTTAGGGTTAGGATCAGGGTTATGGTCAGGGTCAGGGTGACATTCAAGCCTAGGGTCTGGTTAGGGTTACGGGTGGGGTTGGGGACACTCATTGTGTGCAAAGAGTCCACGCTGAGCACTGCAGGGTGCACTTTGCACTGCTCTGCGCCTGTGGCGGATGGCCACCGGTGCTGACCGGACTGGAAAGCGCGACGGCTCAGGCCCCCGCAACCCGCATTTGCGACGTCAACACTTTGCTCATGCCGTGCTTCAGGTACTGCGTGGAGGCGCCGGCGAACATCTGCACGCCAGCTTACTTGGCAGATGTCGCCGAAAAGATAGCTGCGATTGCGCCAGAGCGGTTCAACCTGAAGGTGCTGCTGCGGCCGGAGGTGGAGGCCATGAAGATGGGCCTGTACCTCGGCGTCGCGGAAGCCTCGGAGACGGGCAACGACCTGCGCTTCATCCACCTCACCTACAAACCCAAAGGTCAGGCTGCTTCCTGATTGCTGCTGTCAAGCGTAAACCCTGCTGGAGTTCAGGCCGCGTGCACCTGTATGGATTGCTGATGCTCAATTGGTGTGATATCGGCTTGTTCGCCAATCACCTAGCACAAATTCGATGCGGAGTGCGGCACGAAGCCAAGTGGTCATGCAGCACGCGAAGCACTCGTCTCAGGGTTGTGCGCCACGTGCAGGCCAGGTTAAGCGGAGGGTGGGCCTCGTCGGCAAGGGCCTCACCTTCGATGCTGGTGGTGCGCTGTCATGCTTTCACTGATGCTGCCACCGATGTCTCCATTGACGCAAGAGCATAAGACGGCGTGTCCTGTGTTTGCTGCGCCACTTGCGCCCGTTGCACAGGTCATGAGCATGTTGACCTGCGGATTCCGCAGGTTACAACCTCAAGGTCGGGGTTGGGATCGAGATGATGAAGTTCGTGAGTTTCTCGAACACCAGCCGCTGGTGTAAACATGATCCGGCCCTGATGTCTGCATGTTGGGGCCTCGCGCTGGCCAAGTCATCAGCAGCGCATCCACTCAAGCGCGGCACACAGTCTCTGCATTGCTGTTCTGCAGGACATGGGTGGCAGCGCGGCGGTGCTTGGCGCAGCGCGCGCCCTCGCAGACATCCAGCCAGAGGGCGTCGAGGTGCGGTCTTCTTGTCAGCGTCAACTGCCGTGCGCGCAGGTTGCCAAATTGTTGGTTCTGCAGCTCGACACGAACAGGCATGGAGACCAGCATTCCCAATGCTGTGGACTTGCGGTGTCCGGCAAGCAGTCCCGCAATATCATCCGTATCGCATGGCAGGTGCACTTTATCGTCGCCAGCTGTGAGAACATGGTCAATGGCAAGGCCATGCGACCAGGCGATGTCCTTACCGCCGCCAACGGCAAAACTGTCGAGGCGCGCTTGTTGCCGCGGCAAGCTGCCGAACATCATCGAATGCGTAATGGCTGTCTACAACACGACTTTGCAAGAGGTAACACACGGACGCGCATTCGTGGCGCGGCGTCGACGCGCGATCTGTTGTGTTTCTCACGCGGCATGAGAAACATCGCAGGTGAACAACACGGATGCCGAGGGGCGGCTGACGCTGGCAGATGCGCTGTGGTATGCGCAAGAGCACGCGAAAGTTTATTCCGTAATCGACATCGCCACGCTCACAGGTGCATAGCTTGTGTTTGCTGCCTGTATATTGTGCTGTCAGTACCTCTGTCACGTACTTGAAAGCTTGCATTGCCTTCATCACACTACCAGGCAAGAATGCACAATGGCTAATGAGGCTGTGTTCTGTTTTGCAGGAGCCATGATGGTCTCGCTCGGCCAGGGCATCGCCGGGGCGTTCACGCCCAGTGATGACATGGCAGCAAAGATCGCGGCGGCTTCCAGCGAGACAGGTGCGGACGGCAGCCTCGTGCTGCTGCAATCACCTGATATTGGCGATCATTAGGGTGGTGACATTCGGGCCAGTTGTCAATGCTAGCATGCGCACAGAGCCATACTCTCTGCCTGCGCACACAGGAGAGAAGACGTGGCGCCAGCCCCTTGAGGACAGCTACTGGGAGATTATGAAGTCTCCTATCGCGGACATGAAGAACGCAGGCAGCCGCTATGCGTGCGTCCAAAGCCGAGCTGCTTGTGCATGGAGTCCACATATTGAGCAACGCCTGTCCCTTCTGGCTCTCAATGCTGCCGTGCGTCATGCTCTGCACTTCCCGCGCACCTGTAGGCAAAAGTGATCGCGCTCCCAGTAGTGTGCGATTTTGTTTCCCCTGACCGTGCTGAAGGCTGAGGTTCATGCAACAGGGGTGCTATCACCGCGGGTCTCTTCCTGAAGCAGTACGTGAACACGGAGAAGGTGGAATGGGCGCACCTCGACATCGCTGGCACAGCATGGGACGAGAAAACAGGTAAGTTTTGGTCTTATGGAAGGACCAGCCTGAGATGTCCGCACTCTGCTAGAACGTGTTGCCTCCGCTCGGCAACGTGCATTGTGCAGTGATGCATGTAGTGTCAGTGATGGACCGTCTACTGCCACTCCGTGCTGTGCTGCGCTGACAAACAGGCCGACACGGACAGAGATAATGCTGTGCTGCATGTGCACAGGCGGCGCGACTGGGTATGGCGCGGCTCTGTTGGCACAATGGGCGATCAACGAGGGCAAATGAGCCTGATTTGCAGGAAACCACGTATGGTCTTGACATAAACAGTCACAGTCGGCTTTTAATAACCCGGTGTAAAATAGCCCGCGTGATGCCCAACACATCTTGGTGACTGCAGCATGCCACTTGCGAGCCCTTTCCCCAATGCTGACAAATCTTGCAATGAACTTGCAGCATCCATCGTTCGCTTTTTACGTCCTGCTGAGCAGCTCATAACAGCGCGCAAATGCGGGAAGCATACCACAAAGTGCGCAAACTCGGTCATCAGGACTGAATGATGTGTGATTGCCATATCCATGTGCGACGTCGAGTGTTGAATTACAGGTGACGTACGATATCACGTACGATATTACAGTTGCTGTCCTCACGTTCATTCCCATTTTCTTCACTATGTCTTGTTACACGAGTATATTGCTGACGACAGCAGGCAGAGCTGTGA
>JAABUX010009792.1_pt1 | contig 10797 bp, 8 predicted proteins | sample 5561851 | NCBI WGS metagenome assembly JAABUX01 (sample SAMN10711883, study PRJNA513361) | rock metagenome | isolation source: Antarctica rocks | place: Antarctica: Victoria Land, Richard Nunatak red sandstone | collected 2016-01-03 | reverse complement strand
GCGTGCCAGCCCTCGCGCGCGGCAATCTCGCGCGCCGCCTCCAGGATCGACCGGCGCAACTCCTGCCGTTCGCGCTCCCGCCGCTGCTTGATGCCTATTTGGACCATCTAGCCTCACCTCCCCGCCCCTACCTAACTACGTACATAAATATAACATTGTTAAGAAAGAGTTGTCAAGGGGCCGATGTCGACGCGCCACATCAACTCCAACGAGTGCGGAGGCGCGTGAACGTGGAGTGTTCCAATTTCGTTCGCGACTCGCGATGTGTCCACAGCATCGCGACGACGTGCCGCAACACTCAATCTACGAAAGAACTCCAATCGCGCCTGTCGTGGTTACGCATAATGTCGCGTTGATGCAAGCGCGCCACAGCATAATCGCTCAAAACGTGTAATCTTTGCGCCCAAGGCTCGTAATCATTGGGCTCGTGCGTTACCCTTGGGCTCATGGGAGACATATGTTTCGTCAGTCCAGTCATGTGGCTGAGTCTCATGCGACGACTGGTGACAGAAAGCTCATCACGGAATCTTCCTTTCGTGACGAGTACAGGCCTCTCAATGACCTTCTCCAGGCGTGAAGCGCAGGACATGGTCCCCTACCAGCCCCAAAAGGAGAGGCGCGCTGGCGGTCGCTACGGCTCTTTACCAGGAACTCGTCCTCCCGGTTGTTCCGCACCTCGTCGGGCATCAGCAGTGGCCGCCTGGTCTCGCTCCGTGACGCCCCACCACGATCCGTTGTCACGTGGAAGCGGCCGCGCTGCGCGTTGTTGCTTTGCGCCACCTCCGTGGCCTGGCCCCGCGGCAGCGCGCTGAACCACGTCGCGTCCTCGTCGATCACGTGGGAGGTGGCGCCGACAGCGTTGCCAGAGGGCGATAGTCCACGTCATAGCCGAAGACACGGGGGCCGACCAGCGCCAACGCCGTCGCGCTCCGCCACGCTTCCGCGCACGGCATGCCCACCACCACCACGCGGAAACCGTAGCGCAAGGTCTCCGTGGTGACCGGTTCGCCCGTCTCGGCGTCCAGGACGGTGATCAGATCGGGCACCACGGCGACCACGTGGCCATCCCGGCGCGCGATCAGGTTCTCGTTCTGGAACTGGACGACCAGCTCGTGGCCCTCGTCCGCGTCGAGCCCGTGGAACGTGGCCTCGCCGCGCGCGAATCCGCGTTCCGTGCGGCGGCTGACGTCCATGATCTTGCCCTTGAAGAGGCGGCGTCCGCCCGTCACCCGCAGAATGGCCGTGATGGGGTCCGCCTTCCGGGCGCGCGCGTCGCGGATCGCCCGGCCCAGTTGGATGGCCAGGCTCACGCTGCCCGGCACCAGGGCTTGACGCGCCTGCGCGCCGCTCATGGGATAGAGGGCGATCATGGCCACGCCGCCCATCTGGATGGTCATGGTGCGGGCGATGCGCTCCGCCCAGGCATTGTCAATCGTGTTGAGGATCGCGGTGTTGCCCTTTTCGTCGCCGATCGCCATGGGCGTGGCCGTGATCCCGTGCAAGGTCATGGTGACCATCTGCAACTCGGGGAACGCGCGGCCCATGCCGTCGGCGTCGACCAGGGGTAACCCCAGCGCGGACGCCACGATGAACGGCGTGGTGGAGTTCAGTCCGCCCGCCTCGATGGGCGCGATGGCCCGGATCGGCCGGCCCAGGTAGTCTCCCAGGCCCGTCACCGCCCGCACGATCTCGTCGCCGCGCGGGACCTTCTCGACCATCACCGTTGGCGCGCCCATCATCGCGGCGGGCACGATGAGGTCGTCGTCGGCAAGGTCGCCCACCTCGATCAGGGAGACGTCACCATGCCGGCGCATCGCCGCCGCGGCCGTGAGCCGGCCAATATGAGGGTCGCCTCCGCCGCCGGTTCCCAGCACCGCCGCCCCCAGGGCCAGATCGTCCAGGTCTTGTACGCCGACGCGCCTCATGAGCGTCCTCCCGTGTCCCCGCCGAGGGGGCGATAGTCGAGATCATAGCCGAACGCGCGCGGCCCGATCACGGCCAGCGCCTCCGGAGTGCGCAAGAGGGGATGGCAGGGCAGGCCGATCACGGCAACGCGCAGGCCGTAGCGCAACACCTCGGTAGTGATGGCCTCGCCGCTTTCCAGGTCGACCATGCAGATCAGGTCCGGGACTGTCACGACCGCGACCCCTTCTTTGCGGGCGATCAGGTTCTCGTTCTGCAGGTCGATGCTGAGCCGGACCCCGCTATCGGGGCCAAGTCCATCGAGGAGCACCTGCCCCACGGCAAAGCCGCGCGCCAGGCGACGGTTCACGTCGACGATCTTGCCCGCGAACACCCGCAGTCCGCCGCAACTGTCCACGATCGCATCGACCGGGTTCTGTTTGTCGCGCCGGGCGCGCAGCACCGTCTCGCCTAACTCGATAGCACGCGAGACCATGTGCGGGACGGCCGCCCGGCGGACAAAGGCGGCGCTCATCGGCGGCAGGGCATAGCCGGCCGTACCGCCCATGTCGACGGTGGCGTTCCGCGACAGCCGCTCCAGCCAGAACATGTCCTGGACGCCGGTGAACACGACACTGTTCCCTTTCTCGTCGGCGACCGCCGCGGGCCACGGTTGCTGACCATAGATGAAAAACGTACACATCTGCAATTCGGGGAACGCGCGGCCCATGCCGTCGCCGTCGACGACCGGGAGGCCCGCTTGCGCCGCGGTGATCATCGGCTCCATGGCGTTGGCTCCGCCGATCTCGCCCGAGATCAGCGCGGTCGCCGTCACGCGCGCCGCGCGCTCGACCGCGCGCATGGCCTGATAGCATTCGTCGCCCTTCTCGAATTTCTCGATGCCCACGACGGGCGCGCCGATACCGCCGACGCTGACCACCACGTCGTCGTCGCGCAGGTCGTCGAAGGGCAGCAGACGCAGGGTGTGTCCGTTCTTGAGCAGTTGCTCGGTGCGCAGCCGTCCGATGTGCGGATTCCCGCCTCCGCCCGTTCCCAGAATCGCCGCGCCCAGCTCCAGCGCCCGGATGTCGTCGATGGAGAGCGCGCGGCCGCGCTGCCCACCGCTTTTGCTTTGGTGTTGTTGCTCAATCAAGGGCCAGATCCCCCACTGCTTTGACGTGGATACGGGTCGCGTTGCTCGGCAGGTAGGCCAGCGGGACCTCTTCGACGTCGACGATCTGCACGCTGTCTGGCGCGGCGCCCGCATCGACGGCCCGGCGCGTGGCCTCGTCCTTGGCGTCGGCCAGGGCCTGCTCGCGCGGCCGGTCGGCGAGGGCATAGACGCGGTCGATCTCGCCGCTGATCTGGGCGATGGCCGCGCCCACGGCGTTGGCCACCTGGTAGTAGGGCGGCCGCATCGCGGACAGACGGCCGATGCGGTCCCCGACCAGGATGCTGCCGCCGCCGACGACCAGGACGGGGACGGGCTCCGGGGTGAGCAGCATGCGGTCGCAGGCGGTATCCACGATCTCCGCGATCGCGGCCAGCGCCTGCTGGACCATGTCCGTCTCCAGTCCCCGCACCCGCGACGGATCGCCCAGGCTGACCAGCCCCCCCGCCACGGCGATATCGGTTGCCGTGAGCGTGTCGCCTCCGAAGACCAGGCTCTCCGTCACCAAACGGTAGCCGACGCTCTGTGGCCCGACGCGCGGCCGCTCCGCGCCGTCGGCGGCAACCAGCGAGCCGCCGCCCAACCCGACGCTCAGCACGTCGGGCATGCGGAAGTTGGTGCGCACGCCGCCCACCTCCACCACGGCGCCCGCCTCGCGCGGGAAGCCGTGACGCAGGGCGCCCACGTCCGTCGTCGTCCCGCCGATGTCGACCACCAGGGCTTCCTGCAAGCCGGACAGGAACGCCGCGCCGCGCATCGAGTTGGTGGGCCCGGAGGCGAAGGTCAGCACGGGGAACTGCTTCGCGTAGTCGGCAGACATCAGCGTCCCATCGTTCTGGGTCAAGAAGAGCGGGGCCGTGATCCCCGCCGCGGCCAGCGCGCTGGTGAAGGCGTCGATCGTGCGGCTGCCCAATTGCTGGAGACAGGCGTTGAGGATGGCCGCGTTTTCCCGTTCGAGCAAGCCGATGCGCCCGATGTCCTCGGACAGGGTGATTTGCGCGCCGGGAACGTCGGCCGCCACGATGGCGGCGGCCTCGCGCTCCATCTCCTGGTTGATGGGCGAAAAGACGGCCGAGATCGCCACGTGGTCGATGCCCCGCCGGCGGATCTCGACGGCGATCTCACGCAGTTCGGCGGCGTCGAGCGGCGAGATGACCCGCCCGTCGAACTCGTAGCCGCCGTGGGCCAGGAACCAACAATCGCCGACGGCCGCGCGTAGATCCTCCGGCCAGTCGACCATGGGCGGCAACGATTGGGTCGCCGGCAGGCCGAGCCGGATCGCCGCGACCGGTGAGAGGTCCCGGCGCTGCACCACGGCGTTAGTGAACTGCGTCGTCCCGATCATGACCGCGCCGATGCGGTCGGTCGCGACATGGGCCTTGGCGAGCAGCTGGTTCAGAGCCGCGGTGACCCCGCCGGTGATGTCGGCCGAGTTGTTCATTTTGATCCACTCGACCACCACATCCCCGTCCAGGACCACGGCGTCGGTGTTTGTGCCACCGACATCAATCCCGATTCGTAACATTCCGTCCTATCCTATTCCTTGTTAGCGCATAGAAGGTCTGGGACGACTGGGAGCGCGGGCGGCCCGCCCGCCCGGACCCAGCGGGCGAGCCGCCCGCGCTCCCAGTACTTTCGCGCGCCTACTATTCCTTCCCAATGGTCGCATGGCAAACCACGCCGACTGCAGTCGGTTGGGGCACGCGCCACATCAAACGTTGCCCTCTGATTCCGCACCAGGCGCGCCGACCGCCGCGTTGTTCGCGTTTGCGTTCGAGCGGTCCTGCCCATCGCGCTCCAGATAGCACCGCACCTCGACGCCGGGAGCTGCGCCCACGGTGAACAGCGGGGGCAGGCTGGTCCAGCACTCGGGCATCGCATAGGGGCAACGCGGCGCGAAGGGGCAGCGGTTTGTTGGCTCAGTCGCGGCTGGTTCCCGCGCGTCCGGCGGCGGCGCCGCGGTGGAGCGCGCGCGGGGGAAGGACGGTTGGAGCGCCTCTTCCTCCGGCGTGATGACGGGCACCGCCGACATCAGCAATTGCGTGTAGGGATGGCGCGGCCGCGCGAAGACCGTCGCCGTGGGCCCGCTCTCCTGCACCATCCCCTGGTACAACACCACCACGCGATCCGCGACCGTCCGCACGAGGCTGATGTCGTGGGTAATAAAGATGTAGGACAGGCGCATCTGGTCATGCAACGTCAACAAGAGATCGACGACTTTGGCCTGCACGGATACATCCAGGGCCGAGGTTGGCTCGTCGAGGAGCAGGATGTCCGGCCTGGCCGCCAGCGCGCGCGCAATGGCCACGCGCTGCCGCTGCCCGCCGCTCAGCGCGTGGGGGTAGCGCCGCGCATAGTCGGCGGGCAGTTCGACCATCTCCAACAGGCGCGCGATCTCGGGGCGCGCCGCGTCTCCGCGCACCCTCTGGTGCAGACGCAGCGGCAGGCCCAGCGCCTGTCCCACGCTACGGCGGGGGTTGAGCGCGGAGGTCGGATTCTGGAAGACCATCTGGATACGCTGTTTCTGAGCGGCCGAGCGCCGACCAAGCGCCGTGGGCAGCGGCTTGCCGGCCAGGGTGATCGTTCCCGCGGTGGGGCGGTACAGGCCCGAGATACTGCGCGCGATGGTGGATTTGCCCGATCCCGATTCGCCGACGATGCCCAGCACCTCGTTCTCGCGCAAGGTCAGGGAGACGTGGTCGACCGCCCGCTTCGGGGCGGCGCCGCGCACGCGGAAGTATTGGCACAAATCGTCCAGCACGAGGAGCGGTTGTCCCGGCGGCGCCGATGCGCCGGTCGGGCGCAACGCCGTGGTGTCGGGGGGCGTGCTCATACCGTCGCCTCCGCGCGGGCGCGTTCGTCGCCATAGAGCCAGCAGGCCACGCGATGGCCGCCGTCGCCCACGGCGATGGCGGGCGGGCGGGTCTCGCGGCAGATCGGCATCGCGTGCGGGCAACGGGGATGGAAGCGGCAGGCCGTCGGCGGCGCCGTATAGTCGGGCAACGTTCCCGGGATGCCCTTGGCGACGGCCTGACCCGTGAGGCGCGGCACGCAGGCGAGCAACCCGACGGTGTAGGGATGCAGGGGGCTGGCGAACAAGTCAGGGGTCGAGGCTTCCTCGACCACGACCCCGGCGTACATCACCGCGACGCGGTCGGCCACCTGGCGCACCACGCCGAGGCTATGCGTGATCAGGAGCACGGAGCGCCCCTGCTCCCGTACCAACGCGTCGAACAGGCTCAGGATCTCGGCCTGCACGGTGACGTCGAGCGCGGTCGTGGGCTCGTCGGCCACGATCAACCAGGGATCGACACTGAGCGCCAGCGCAATCGACACGCGCTGGTTCATGCCGCCGGACAATTGGAAGGAATACGAGCGCAGGACGCGCTCGGGGTCGTCCAGGCGCACCGTGCGCAGCAACTCGACGGCGCGCTGCTGAATCCTTGCGCGCGAGAGGCGCTGCCCGTTGCGCCGCCCCGCCTGCGTCAGCACCTCGCGCATCTGGTTCCCGATTGTAAAGAAAGGGTTGAGCGATCCGACGGGGTCCTGGAAGACCATATTGAAGTACCGGAGGGTCAGGCGACGCCGCTCCCGGGGGGTCAGCCGCAGCAGATCGGTCCCGTCGAACTCGATCCGCCCCGCGACGCGCGCCGCGGGCCGCGGCAGCAGGTCCAGCAGCGCCCGCATCAGGACCGACTTACCGCAGCCCGTTTCGCCCACTATACCGATCAACTCGCCCTGCCGCACCTCGAGCGTGGCGCGGTCGACGACCCGCGCGGTGCCCTCGCCGCTCTGGAACGTGACCGAGAGGTCGTCGAAGCGCAGCGTGTGTTGCGCGCCGCCCTCTCGCCCCTGACGTCCCTCGCGTTGCTCCAGCGCCACCGTCACGCTCCGTGTCCGCGCATCCATAGCAGTTCCGTCCATCAGCTTATCCCTCGACATCGAAGAGGTCCCGCAAGCCATCGCCCAGCAGATTGAACCCCAGCACGGCCACCACGATGGCCAGACCGGGAAAGAGGGTCTCCCACCACGCTCCCGGCAGGTCGTTGACGCCGGCCGCGACCATGGTCCCCAGGTCGGCCTGCGGAGGCTGCACGCCGAGGCCCAGGAAGCTGAGGCTGGCGCCGATCAGGATCACAAAGCCCGCGTCCAGGGTGACCTTGACCAGGATGGCGGACATCGCGTTGGGCAGGATCTCGCGGAACATGATGTGCAGCGGGCCGGCGCCCATCAGGCGCGCGGCGTCGATGTATTCTTCCTGTTTGAGCGACACGGTGATGCCATGCACCAGACGCGCGTGCCAGGTCCACCACAACGCGCTGACCGCCAACATGGCGTTGACCAGGTTGGGCGTGAGCACGGCCGTGATGGCCATCGCCATCACCAGCGCCGGGACGGACAGGAAGACGTCGGTGACGCGCATCAGCACGATCTCGACCCACCCGCCGACGTAGCCGGCGGCGAGGCCGATGACCACGCCGAGGGGCACGCCGATGGCCAGCACGACCGCGACCAGCACGAGCGAGATGCGGTACCCGAACATGATGCGCGTCAGCAGGTCGCGGCCGGCGTTGTCGGTTCCCAGCAGGTGCGGCCACGCCGGCGGCTTCAGCGTATTGGTGAAGTCGACGAAACTCCCCGCCGAGGCGGGGAAGGGGGCGATGACCGGCGCCAGGAGCGCGACGAGGATCACGAGCGCGGTGACCAGCAGGCCGGTTAGCGCCGTTGGATTGCGCGTGAAACGCCGCCACGAGCGCCGCCACGATGCGCGCCGCGAGTCCGGCCCCGGGACGGGGCGCTCCGACGCGGCCACTTGCGTGATCATCGCCATCTCAGACGGTCCCCTTGAGGCGAATGCGCGGGTCCAGGTAGCCGCGCAGCAGGTCCATCGCCAGATTGGACAGGGAGAACATCAGCCCGATGACCAGGACCACGCCCACGATGGCGTTCAGGTCTTTGCTCAGCATCACGCGCACGCCGTAGCTGGCGATGCCCGGCCAGCCGAAGACATTCTCGATCAGAAACGCCTCGCCGAACAGTGACGCGAAGGTCAGGCCGACGACGGTCAGGGCGGGGATCAGCGCGGGCTTGAGCATATAGATGAAGGCGACCCGCGCGCGTGGGACGCCGCGCGCCTGCATCGCGCGGACGTGCTCCTTCTTCGAGACGTCGATCATACTGGCGCGCACCAGTCGCACGACCTGCGACAGACCGGCCACGGCCAGGGCGACCGACGGCAGCAGCACGTGCTGCAGGGCACTGCCGAAGACAGGCCCGTTGCCGCGCAGCAGCGCGTCTACCAGCACCATCCCCGTGATCGGCGCCTTGAACGAGAGGTTGGGATCGAGCTGGCCGCTCACCGGCAGGATGCCCAGCGTATAGCCGCAGACGAGTTGCAGCACGATGCCCACCAGAAAATCGGGGACGGCCACGCCGAAGAGGGCGAACAGGCGCGACAGCGCGTCCAGCGGTCCGTCCCGGTAGAGCGCCGACAAGACGCCCAGCGGCACGCCGAAGAGAACCACGATCAGCGTGCTCGCCAGGACCAACTCCAGCGTGGCGGGAAAGGTATCGCGGATATCATCGAACACGTTGCGCCGCGTGAGCAGCGAGGCCCCGAAGTCTCCGTGTACGGCGCCGCTCAGGTACCGGGCGTACTGGATGTAGATCGGCTGGTCAAGCCCCATTTGATGGTCCAGCGACTGCACCTGCCCGCCCGTGGCGTTGGGGCCCAGGGCCAGCCGGCCCGGATCGCCCGGCACGATGCGCGCGAGGACAAACATCAGGATGGAGAGGCCGACCAGCACCACGACGGCCTCTCCGAAACGGCGGCCCAGGAAGGAAAGATAGCCCATTCCGCTTACACCAGTACTCTACGACGGCAGCTTCTTCAGGTCATAGAACTGATACTGTCCTGCCGGGATGTACTCGGCCCCCTTCACGGTCGATCGAACGGCCTGCCGCCACAGGTCGGACAGGATAAAAACGTCGGTCTGCAGCGCGACGATACGGTCCTGAATCTGACGGTAGATGGCGTTGCGCTGGGCCAGGTCGACGGTCGCGCGCGAGCGGGCGATCAGCGCGTCGACGGTGGGGTCGTTCAGCCATTCCATCGAGGCCCAGGTGCCGTTGGACGCGGAGTCATACTGCACGAAGAACATGCTGTCCGGCGACGGATAGATGACGCTGTAGAAGACCTCCGTGACGTTGGGGGTCTGGTTCACCTTGGTCGCCAGATCGGTGATGCGGTTCCAGGGCTGCGGGCTCAAGCTGATCTTGAAGCCGAGCTGGCTCACCACGCTATTGAACAGCAGGCCGGTCTGCTCCTCGAACGGGGTCGAGGACACGTAGCTGAACGAGAGCGGAATGCCGGACTGACCGGCGTACTTGCTCTTGGCCATTTCCGCTTTGGCCGCCGCCATGTTCTGCGCCGGCAGGGGCAATTTGGCGTCGTACGCGTCCTTGAAAATCGCCGAGAGCGGGCCGCCGACCGGCGCGCCCGGCCGGATCTGCTGGCGCACCGTATTGTAGTCGAAGGCCAGCGCGATGGCCTTGCGCACGTGAATGTCGTCGGTGGGCGCCTGGCGCGTATTCAGCTTGAGGTAGAAGACGCTATCCGTCGGAGCCGAGAAGACGGTGAAGCCCAGGCCCTTGAGGGTGTCGTAGGTGGTGTTGGATTGGTAGTTGCTGGTCATGTCCAGGACGCCCGTCTTGGCCAGCGACACCACCGTCGCCTCCTGCGTGACGATCATCACGCGCACTTCGTCGATGGAGTTCGCCCCCCAGCCGCGGAAGTAGGCGGGGAACTTCTTCATACGCAGTTCGCTGCCCTCTACGTCGCTCTCCAGCGTGTAGGGGCCGGACCCTGCCTCGTGGCTCCCCAGGTACGCCGTGCCATAGTCGCCGTTCTTCCCATAGTGGCCGGGCTTGTAGTGGGTCATCAACGCGGCCTTGTCGACGATGAAGAGGAGGGGCAGCGTGGCGGTGAACGGCGCGAACGGCTTCTTCAGTTGGAAGCGCACCGTGTAGCGGTCGGGAGCCGAGACGCCGCTCGGATCGAGGAAGCCCTGCCAGACAAAGGACGGACCCTGGTTGATGGTGAGCACGCGCTGCATCGAATACACCACGTCCTCGGCCGTCAACTCGTGTCCGCTGTGGAACCGGACGCCGCGCTTGAGGGTAAAGACAAAGGTCCTGGCGTCGGGTGAGGCCGTGTACGACGCGGCCAGGCGCTCCGTCAAGCCACCAGAGGCCGTCGCCGCCAGCAGCGTATCGTAGAAGTTGATGGCGGCCATGTTCTGTGTGTAGTCGATGCCGATGGCAGGGTCGATGTTGCCGAACACCTGCACCGCGTTCAGCGTCAGGCTGTTGAGACCGGCGGCCTTCGCCTCGGCGCGCGCGTCCAGCGCGGCCACGATCTGGGCCACGGCGGACGCGCCAAGGCCCAGGGCGACCGCGCGCAGGCTAAACTCGCGGCGGCTTACGTGTCCATCGGCGACGGACGAGAGCAAATGATCCAGAGCTGACATGGGTGCGTATCCTCCCATTGGTTTGGTGGCGGGGTCACCACCATCTACACGGTCATCAGGGGCTCGAGCGAACGGACGGATCGTATATGATTGCGCCGGTCATAAAACTACAACGTTAGGATCAGCCTGCGACTGAAGTCGCATGGCAAAGAACGACGACTAAAGTCGTGGGACGGCACGTCTTGAGACACTTTA
>JAABUX010009791.1_pt1 | contig 10800 bp, 7 predicted proteins | sample 5561851 | NCBI WGS metagenome assembly JAABUX01 (sample SAMN10711883, study PRJNA513361) | rock metagenome | isolation source: Antarctica rocks | place: Antarctica: Victoria Land, Richard Nunatak red sandstone | collected 2016-01-03 | reverse complement strand
CAGCGTGCCTGTCCCCCCTGTCCCTGCTACGACCTGCCGTCTAGATACCCACCTGTGCGGGTACTCAATTAGAAGCGGGGGCTTGACAAGCGGACGGCGCAGCTCTATGATAGACCTACAGTGTTATGATCACTCGATCAAGTGGACACATAATGAGGACGATACAATCCCTGGACCGGCAGCGCCTGGGTGAGCAGGTCGCGGAACATCTGCGCGAGATGATCATCGAGGGGGAAATCGCGGCGGGCCGCGCGCTGCCCCCCGAGCGCGAGCTGGCCCAGCAATTCGCGGTCAGCTCGACCGTCATCCGCGAGGCCCTCAAGACGCTCAGCGCCAGCGGGCTGATCGAGATCCGCCACGGCGTCGGTTCGCTGGTCACGACGCCCGATCACTGGCGCACGGCCGAGCCGATCGCCATGCTCATCCGCAGCGGACGGGCCGACCTGCGCCACGTCATCGAGACGCGCACCATCATCGAGAGCGAGTTGTGCGCGCTGGCCGCCGAGAGGCGCGGCGAGGCTATCTTGGACGAGTTGGACGAGGCTCTGGCGCGCATGGCGACGTCGACCCACGACCCGGTGGCCAACGTCGCCGCCGATGTGGATTTCCATCGTACCCTGGCGGTCGCCGCCGCGAACCCGGTGCTGGACCTGGTGTTGCAGCCGATTCTCGCCCCCATCCAGGCTGCCATGCTGCGCGGCGCTCGTCTGCCCGCCGCCATGAATCGCGCCTTACTCGAGCACGAACGCATCCGCGCGGCCGTGGCGGCGCGCGATGCCTCGGCCGCGCGCGCCGCTATGCGCGCCCATCTACGCACGGCGCAAAACGAGATCGAGGCCGCGCAGGGCGGGCGGGAACAACGAGAGAGCAGTTGACCATCCTGGCCATCCCGGTTGCCGGGAGGGCGTCAGGCGCGACGTTGGGCGTCGAGGATAAAGCGGCTGGGACTGCGGTCCCAGCCGGCCGCAATCGGGGATAGATGTCGTTTGCCAAGCGACGAGAAGCCGTCAGCTGGAGTCATAAGCAGGGAGTGGAGCAGGGGAGCATGAGCGCACACATCGCAACCCGATCCGTCCGGCCCCGGCGCCGCCGCTCGACGATGCGCCGCCGCGAGGCGTGGGCAGGCGTCTTGTTCGCCTCTCCGGTCATCGTCGGCCTGCTCGCCCTGGCCTTCTATCCCGTCGCGGCCATGATCTACTACAGCTTCACCGATTTCAACATCCTGCAGCCTCCGGTCTGGACCGGCCTGAGCAACTACAAGGACATGCTCTCCAACGACCCCGAGTTCTGGACCAGCCTGGGCAACACCGTCTACTACGTCGCCATCTCCGTCCCGCTCGGGTTGGTGGTCAGCCTGCTCCTTGCGCTGCTGCTGAACCAGAAGCTGCGCACGGTCGGCATCTTCCGCGCCCTGTTCTACCTGCCCTCCGTGGTGCCCACGGTGGCCGGCACGCTGATCTGGGTCTGGATCCTCAACCCGCAGTACGGCATCATCAACCAGGCGCTCGGGGCCGTTGGCCTGCAAGGGCCCGGCTGGCTGAGCGACGTCGGCTGGTCGAAGCCGGGGCTGATCCTGATGAGCCTGTGGGGCATCGGGCCGTCCGTCATCATCTTCCTGGCGGGCCTGCAAGACGTGCCTCAGATCCTCTACGAGGCCGCGACCATCGACGGGGCGGGGGTGCTGCGCCGCTTCCGCAGCGTCACGCTGCCGATGATCACGCCCACCCTGCTCTTTAACCTCGTGCTGGGCATCATCAACGCGTTCCAGATCTTCGCGCAGGCCTTTGTCTATAGCCAGACGGCAAGCGGCGACGGGCAGGGGGCGAGCGGTAACCCCGGTGAGAGCACCCTGATGTTCGTGATGTACCTGTACTCCAAGGCCTTCCGCGACTTCGACATGGGCTATGCCTGCGCGCTGGCCCTCGTCCTGTTCGTGATCATCCTGGCCCTGACGCTGTTGGTGCTGGCCACCTCACGGCGTTGGGTGTACTACGAGGGAGCGCGATGAACAGCACCCGCCGGTCCGCTGCGTTTCAAACGTCCGATGCCGCCGGCGCTCGGCGGCGCGCCGTCCCCAGGGCTGTCCGCGTTCGGCGAGCGAGCCTGGGGCGGTTCGCCGCGTTCGGCCTGCTCTGCACCTCCGCCGTGGCCATCCTGCTGCCGCTCTGGTGGATGTTCGCCACGTCGCTGGAGAGCCTGCCCGAGATCCTGGCGCCGCCCCCGCGCTGGATTCCGTCCCACTGGCTCTGGAGCGACTACGCGGCGATGCTGAACGTCTTCCCCTTCGGCGACTATCTGCGCAACACCCTCGTCTACGGCGTCCTGTACACCGCGGGCACGGTTGCCTCCTCCGCCATCTGCGCCTATAGCTTCGCGCGCCTGCGCTGGCCCGGACGCAACATTGTCTTCGTGCTCGTGCTAGCCACGATGATGATCCCCTTCCCTGCCACGATGTTGCCGCTCTACCTGATCTTCCGCGCCATTAACTGGACCAACAGCCTCAAGCCGCTGATCGTGCCCAGCCTCACGGCCAGCCCGTTCTTCGTGTTCCTGTTGCGCCAGTTTTTTCTCACCATCCCCCTGGAGTTGACCGAGGCGGCCCTCATCGACGGGGCCGGCCATCTGCGCATCTTCCTGCGCGTGATGTTGCCCCTCTGCAAGCCGGCCCTGATTACTACGGCCGTGCTGAGCTTCGTCTACGCCTGGAACGACTTCCTGGGCCCGCTGATCTACGTGAGCGACCCGGCGCGCCAGACGCTGGCCGTCGGCCTGCAAGCCCTCAGCTCTACCGGCTTCCACTCCGTCAACACCAACACGCTGATGGCGGCGGCGGTGCTGACCACACTGCCGATGCTCGTCATCTTCGTCGCCGCCCAGCGCTACTTCGTGCAGGGCATCACCATGACGGGCATCAAGGGGTAGGCCCGCGCACAAGAGATAACAACGGGGAAGGAGGTGATGAACGACGTATCACGGCGGTCGTACGGCTCGGCGCGCCGAGGCACGGAACGGCCGGTATGTCTCTCCCGGCGTAACGCACTAATCTATGGCCTGGAAAGGGAGCCTGAGATATGACACGCTCGACAGACGATCCCGCGACGACCTCGCGGCGCGACTTCCTCAAGACAACCGGCGCGGCGCTCGGCGCCGCGGCCGTCCTACCCGCCGGCGGACGGCTGGCCGCTCGCCCCGCCGCCGCAGGCCCGACGATCTCCTACTGGCACCTGTGGACCGACGCATTCTACGGCGGCCTGCAGGATAAGCTGACCGCCCAGTTCAACGCCACCAATCCCGGCTTCACGGTCAAGCCGTTCCGCAACGCCGGTGGGGACCAGAAAGTCATCCTGGCCATCACCTCGGGCCAGCCGCCCGACGTGTGGATGATGCAGAGCGCGCCGATCGACAAGGCGGTCATCGGGGCGCTGCAGCCGCTCGACAGCTATATCGCCTCGTCCAAGGTAATCCGCCAGTCCGACTTCTTCGCCTCGACCTGGAACACCGGCGTCTTCCGCGGCCACGTCTACGCCATCCCCTACGACTTCGACACGGTCAGCCTCTACTGGAACAAGGACCTGCTCAAGCGCGCTGGCCTGGACCCCGAGACGCCGCCCGAGACGTGGGCCGAACTGCAGCGCTACGCGGAGCGGCTGACCCTCAAGGACGCCAAGGGCAACCTGACGCAGGTCGGCTTCTCGCCCACCCTGCTCGGGTTCACCACGGCGCAGGAGATGTGGGGCTGGGCGCTCGGCGGGCGCTACTGGGATTACGCCGCGACGAAGCCGACGCTGACCGACCCGGCCAACGTCAAGGCGCTGCAGTGGGAGGTCGACTGGGTCAACCATTTCGGCGGAGCCAAGGGGCTCGACCGCTTCTCCGGCTCGCTCTCCTCGCTGTCCAATTTCTACGGCACCAAGGTCGCCATGTGGATGGCTGAGTCGTACTACCTGTCCTACCTCTTCAAGTACGTGCCCAGCGTCAAGAACATCGGCGTCGCGCCGTTCGGGGCGCCGCGCCCCGACACCAGCCACCCCTTCATCACGGGCAACGTGGACGGCAACATGATCGCCATCCCCACCGGCGCCAAGAACGCCGCGCAGGCATGGAAGTTTATCGAGTGGACCTGCTCCACGGGCATCCGGGCCTGGGCCACCGCGGAAGGGGACCTCGGCGCGCGGCAGGATACCATGAACGTGCGTCCGTCGTTCCTGCCTCCCACCCTGCAGGCCGACTATCAGATCTTCACTCACCTGCAGCCCAAGGCGCTGTATAACCAGGGCTCGCCCATCGACGGCGTCTACGCTCAGGCCCTGACCAAGGCGATCTACGACGCCACGCACGGGAACGCCACGCCGCTCGAGGCCCTGCAGACGGCGCAGGCGACGTGTGAGCATGCCCTGAGCAAGGTGTTGCTCCACTTCCACTAGTTTCCAGCAGAGGAGGACTACTCGTGACCAGCCAGCCGCCCTCCACGCTCGCGGACCTGCTACCGCAGGCCTATCTGGACCTTACCGCGTCGCCGTTGGGGCTGGCCTTGCGGCGGCAGGCGCTAGTGGCCGCCGGCGTGGACGGCGCTCCGCTGGACACGCTCGACTATACGGTGGATACCGTGGGGGGCGCCGGCGGGCGCCGGATCGTCTACGCCCATCCCGGCGGACTTGGCGTCGTCGTGGAGATGGAGCCCGACCCCGCGCATAGCGCCCTGGTGTGGCGCATGACGCTGGCGCGGCGCGACACAGGGGGGGGCGCGCGGGATGAGCGGGGGGTGCGCCTGCACGACCTGCGGCCGCTGACGCTGACGCTGGACGGCGCGCTGGCCCCAGACCCGGCCATCCTGACCTGGCTCGGTGGCGCCATGCAATCGTTCTTCCCGCCGGACGCCGTGACCCCGCAGCGCCGGGTGGTGTATCCGCGCACCGCTGCCTACTACGGCGCCGGGCGCTTCGCCTTCGGCACGCGCGGCGGCCGCTCCAGCGACGCCGTCATGCCCTATCTGCTGATCGAGGCCGCCGACGGGTCGGGAGGACTGTGGTGCGCGGTCGGCTGGAGCGGGCACTGGATGGCCGAGGCGGTCAAGCCAAAGGATAGCGCCGACCTGCGCCTCACCGTGCGCATCGACCCCTGCGACCTGCGCCTGCCACCCGGGGCAAGGCTGCAAGGACCCAGCATGGCGCTGGGCCTGTACCGGGGCGACGAGGCCGCGGGCTGCAACGCCCTGCGGCGCTGGCTGCGCTCGCGCATGCCGGCGCTGCCGGGAGATGGCGACCTGGCCCATTTCAATACCTGGACCGCCATGGACGCCGACGTCGACGAGGCCAGGCTGCTCGCGGCGGCCGACCGCGTGGCGGGCAACGGCCTGCGCTATGTCATGCTCGACGCCGGCTGGTATCCCTGTCCGCCCGACAACTTCAGCGCCGGCGTGGGCAACTGGCGCGTCGACGCGGAGCGGTTCCCGCGCGGCCTGGAGGTCGTGGCCGAGCGCGTGCGGGCGAACGGCATGGCGATGGGCTTGTGGATCGAGCCCGAGCGCGCCCACCGCTCCTCGGAGCTGGCCCGGCAACACCCCGAGTGGATGCTGACCCTGCCCGACCGGGAGCACGCGCTGGTCAACTTCGCCCTGCCCGCTGTGCGCGCGCATTTCCGGGATGTGATTGGGGACCTGGTGCGGCGCCTGGACCTGCGCTGGCTCAAATGGGACTTCAACACCGACCCGCTGCCCTACTGGCAGGCGGCCGACGACGGCGGGTTGGCGCACCTGGGCCACGTGGACGGCGTGTGGCAGACCTTCGACTGGCTGCGGCAGGTCTTCCCCGCGCTGGTCGTCGAGAACTGCGCCAGCGGCGGTAACCGGCTGGACTGGGCCATCTTCACCCGCTCCAGCGTCAACTTTGCCAACGACCAGTACACCCATCCGGACTGTATCCGCCGCATCATGGGCCGCATGGCCGCCTTCCTGCCGACCGAACGGCTCAACATGATCTATGGCCCCTACCAGCGGCGCGCCTACGGCGACGGCGACTGGCAGGTCCTGCTGGGCAGCGCGTTCGGCGTCAGCGAGCCCATCGACAACTGGACCGACGGCTTCCGGGACCTGCTGCGCCGCCACCTCGCGATCCATTGGGCTGTGTCCCGCGCGCAGGCCGGCGACTTCTACCGCCTGACGCCGGACACGCCGGTCCTGGAGGCCTGGGAGGCCTGGCAGCTGCACGATCCCGCCGGCGGCTCCGGCGTGATCGCCGCCTGGCGCTCGGGCGCGCCCGAGGAGTCGCTCGTCGTGCGCCCGGCCGCGCTGGTCCCGGCACAGGCGTATGCCGTCGGCGACCTCTACGATCCGAGCGCCGAGCCGCTGATCATGACTGGTGAGGAGTTGTGGCGCGGCCTGGAGTTGTCCTTGCAGCCCGCTGGCGCCGCCCTGCGCGCGTATCGGCCGTGGGCCGGGGAGGAGAAATAGTGAAGATTACAGCGGTCGAGGCCATCCCGTTGCGCTTGCCCCAGCTCGACGACGCGCGCGCCGACGGCACTCAGGACGCGCTGATCGTCCGCGTGCATACCGACGAGGGGCTAGTGGGCCTGGGCGAGGTGGACTCCAGCCCCACCGTGGCCAAAGCCATCGTCGACGCGCCGCCCAGCCACGCCATTGCGCGCGGGCTGCGCTCCATCGTGCTCGGCCAGGACCCCTTCGACGTGCAGATGCTGTGGCGCCGTATGGTCGAGGGCACCGTCTATTTTGGGCGCGCGGGCGCGGCGCTACAGGCCATCGCCGGCGTGGACATGGCGCTGTGGGACATCGTCGGGCAGGCCACCGGCCAACCCCTGCACCGGTTTCTGGGCGGCTCGTACCGCGACCGGGTGCGCGTCTACGCCAGCGCCATCATGCCGGACCGGCCGGCCGAAGCCGCCAGGCTGGTCGAGAGCCAGATAGCCAACGGTTACACGGCGGTCAAGCTTGGCTGGGGGCCGTTGGGCCGCGTCTCGGAGCGCCTCGACGTCGAGTTAGTGCGCGCCGCGCGCGAGGCGGCGGGGCAGCGCGACCTCATGATCGACATCGGTCTCGCGTGGGACGCCGCGCAGGCGATCAAGATGGCGCGATACTTCGAGCCGTTCGACCTGTACTGGCTGGAGGAACCGCTTCCGCCCGATGACCTCGACGGCTACGCGCGGCTGTCCAACGCCGTGAACGTGCGCATCGCGGCGGGCGAGCAGGAGACGACCTACCAGGGCTTCGTCGACCTGGCCGAGAAGGGGCGCGTCAGCGTGTTGCAGCCGGACCTCGCGCGCGCCGGCGGCCTGACGCCAGCCGTGCGTATCGCCCAGTACGCCCATGACCGCAACATCATGTGCGTGCCGCACGCGTTCTCCACAGGCATCCTGGTCGCCGCGTCGCTGCATTTCGTGGCCGCCATGCCGCGCGGGCAGCTCGCCGAGTTCACAGTCAGCGACAGCCCCCTCGCGCGCGATTTGCTGGTCGAGCCGTTCCGCCTGGAGGCGGACGGCACGGTGCGCGTGCCGCAGGCGCCCGGCCTGGGCGTCAGGCTCGACGAGGAGGCGCTGCGTCGCTACGCCCAGGGGCTGGTCTTGGACCTGCCGGCACGCCAGGTGTAGGCCGATCCACCTGGTACACACCGGCGCAAAAAACCCGGCTGTTGGGCGCGAACCACGCGCCCTCGGAAAGGAGCTCACCGCGATGTTCTATGGGACCGACTACTACCCCGAACTGTGGCCGCGCGCCCAGTGGCCACGAGATCTCGACTTGATGGCCGCAGCCGGCCTCGACGTCGTGCGCGTGGGGGACCTCTGCTGGTCGACGATGGAACCGACGCCGGGCCGCTACACCTTCGAGTGGCTCGACGACTTGTTGGGGTTACTGCAGCAGCATGGCATGCGCGCGGTCATGTGCACGCCGACCGCGAGCCCGCCCCCCTGGCTGATCGAGGAAGACCCCACCGTGATGCCGGTGGATGCGCAGGGCCATCGCCTGCCGTACGGGAGTTGGGGCGCGCACTGCTACACCTCGCCGGCCCTGCGCGAGCGCACGCACGGGATCGTCACAGCCATGGCGGAGCGGTACGGGGCGCACCCGGCCATCCTCGGCTGGCAAATCGACAACGAACTCGACCTCCATGGCAAGGTCTGCCACTGCGCGCGCTGCCGGGCCGCGTTCCAGGACTGGCTGCGCGCGCGCTACGGCAGTCTTGATGCGCTCAACGAGGCCTGGGGGACGGCGTGCTGGAGCCACGTCTACACGTCCTGGGGGCAGATTCCCACGCCGCTGCAACCGCTGGCCGTCCATGAGCACAATCCCGGGTTGCGCCTGGACTTCCGGCGCTACTCATCGGAGCGGGCCGTCGGCTATTATCGCTTGCAGGCCGCCATCATTGGCCGGTTGAGCGCGCGGCCGCGCACGCACAACCTGCCGGGCCGCACGCTGGCGCTGGACGCGCAGCGCCTCGCCCCGGAGATGGAGGTCGCGGCCTGGGATAACTACCCCATCTGGACCGCCGATCCGCGTATGGCGCCGGCGCTGACCCACGACATCGTACGGGGTCTCAAGCGCACGCCGTTCTGGGTGCTGGAGCAGCAGGTGGGCGCCATGGACCGCCCGCCCTACCGCGCGCCGCGTCCGGGCATGCTGCGGCTGGCGCTCTTCCAGGCCGTGGCCCACGGCGCGGACGCCGTGCTGTGGTTCCTGTGGCAGACCTATCGCTCGGGCGCCGAGCAATATATCGTGGGCCTGCGGGACCAGGCCGGCCGCACCACGCGCTACTACGACGAGCTGACTACTGCGGTGCGCGACCTGCGCGCCGTCGAGCACCTGCTGGACGGCACAGCTCCACGCGCGCGGGTTGCCCTGCTCATCTCCTACGAGAGCCTCTGGGCGCTGGACCTGCAGCCCCACGCCGCCGATGCGGAGGCCGCGAACGTGAGCCCGTGGGTCTATGTCGAGGACTGCTACGAGCCCCTCTATCGCCGCAACGTCCCCGTCGACGTCCTGGCCTTCGACGCCGATCTGGCGAGTTATCGTCTGGTCGTGGTTCCGGCGCCACACCTGGCCGACGAGGCCCTCGCCGGGCAGCTCGACGCCTATGTGGCCGGCGGCGGCGTCCTGATGGTCACGGTGCGGGCGGGCAGCAAGGGGGCCTCAAACCTCTGGAACGATGCAGCGCCGCCCGGTCCGCTGACGGGTCTGTTGGGGGCATCGGTGCGCGAATGGGACTCGCTCGCTCCGGGTGAGCACAACCATGTCTCGTTGACGCCGCCGACCGGAGGCCAGTGGACGTGCCGCGTCTCCGAGTGGTGCGAGGTGCTGGACCCGTTCGACGCAACGCCGCTTGCGCGCTACCTAGACGATGTCTATGCCGGGGAGATAGCGGCGACGACGCGGGCGCACGGACAGGGGCAGGCCATCTACGTCGGCGCGCGCGGCGCCGATTTTCTGGACGCGCTGTTCGATCACGCGCTCGACGCGGCCGGTGTCCAGCCGCTGCTCGCAGCCGCCAAGGGGGTGGAAGTGGCGGCACGCGACGGCGACGAGCACCGGCTCTACTTCCTGCTGAACTTCAGCGCGGACGAGCAGCGCATCGACCTGCCCGTCGGCTGCACCGATCCGGCCACCGGGCAGGAACTTTCCGGCTCACTGAGCGTCGCTCGTTGGGATGTGGGCATTGTCTTCCAGGATACCACGTTACATTAATATAACGGTGGCGGTGGTTGGGGAGAGAACTGTAAGACGTCAGATGACGTGCGCCGCTGTCACACGTACAACGACATGGAACGTCAGATTACGCGCGCGGGAAACGTCACAGGAGGTGCGCCGAACCGCGCGAAGCGTGTCGGTGGGCATGGGCATCAGAGGAGCGAGGGAGAGGCACTGTCACGCTCAAGAAGAGGGGGACGGGGGTACGACAAGGAGTGAGGGGGAGGATGGCGCAGCTCCTGTGACGCACGCGGCGCAGCGACGGTGACGTAATGTGACGGCTTACAGGCCTTCACCCCTGTCCGATACGCCGTGACGGCCTCCAGAGCGATGCTCTGCATGCGCCGACGTTCGTGGAAGCCGCGGAGCCGCAGCCAGTCATACAGGTCAACCGGAAGGCGGCAAGGGATGAGGTGTTCAGGGGACGCAGCCTGATCCGTCGGTGGGCGACCACGTCGCGGGCGTGCCGTCATCGTGCCCTCTCCTCTCCGTCGTGAGTAGGGGCATGGGTCAGAGCCGTGACGACCACGGCATTGATCGACGTGCGGGCATGGAACGCGGTTGTCCGTAGCCACTCATAGAGCTCATCACTGACACAGATGGGGTACTTTATTCCCGCGCGTCCCTCCCGTAGCAGCCCCTCCAACGTGGTATGACCGGCCTCCACCTCCACGCGGTACGCAATGATGGCCACCCTACAGCTGGAAAGGGTCGTTCCCGCACTGCGTCACGCCCTTCAAGATTAGCTCCTTTATGGGCGTGCGGTCCGCGTCATAAACATGACGGACCCCACGACGAGCGGGACCAAGGCCGTAACGAGGAGCGTCCCCTGTGGTCCTAACGGGCGCAGCAAGAGGGCGATTAACAGACTCCCCCCGCCATAGCCGAGGCCGCTCGCGGCGTAGAGGAGGGAGAACCCTTCTGCCCGTTGCGTGGGGGGCAGGACCTGCTGAAGGAGACTGGTGCAAAGGCCGACTAGGGGCGCGAGCAACAGACCGGCGAGAGCCAGGACGAGGGCCGCGAGGGGCGCCGTGGGCACGATGCCCAGGGGCAGGAGCAGCAGGCCGAGTAGGGCGAGGAGGAGGGGCGCCCGACGGGCAGGCGTCCCC
>JAABUX010009790.1_pt1 | contig 10800 bp, 9 predicted proteins | sample 5561851 | NCBI WGS metagenome assembly JAABUX01 (sample SAMN10711883, study PRJNA513361) | rock metagenome | isolation source: Antarctica rocks | place: Antarctica: Victoria Land, Richard Nunatak red sandstone | collected 2016-01-03 | reverse complement strand
CAATGCGAAGTTGAGCGGCAACCTCGCTCCAAAGCGCGGCGACTTCATCTGAAGCAGGGCCGCGGTCACGTTCGGCGATGCCGGCGCCCTCAGCAAAGGCGCGGGCGAACGGCCGGCGTTCGCCGATCGCAACCGCCGCAACATTTAGACCGAGTGATGCGGCGTAGTCGCGGGCCTCAGCAATTTCCGGCGCGCGAGCCGGACATGCGTTCAAGACGATGAGCCCTTCGCAGCTGGCGGCCTGGACGATCCTGACGCTCTGTTCCAAAGTCTCCAGGTCCACGGCTGACGGCCGTGTGGGGATAACCGCCATGTCGACAGCGCCGCACACGGTAGCAGCCTCCGTCGAGGCCCGCGGGGCTGTGTCAACAATAACGACCGTGTAGTCGTCTGCGGCCGCGGCCAACGCTTGTGCAAGCCGCTGAACCGGAACCGGCACGACGTCGGGCGAGCCGCCATTCCGGACACGAGCCCATGCAGCAGCCGATGCCTGGGGATCGGTATCGATGATCGCAACCGTTTCGCCGGCGCGCATTGCGGCGACCGCAAGATGCACGGCAAGGGTCGTCTTGCCGACGCCACCTTTCATCGCTGTAAGTGCGATTGATTTCACAAAAGCATGTTAGCGTCACGGCGTCTATGCGTCAAGGCGCCGTGGCGCCAAGGCGCACAGGCGCCTCTTAAAAACATACTGGAACGATACTAGGCCGTCTTTACGTCGGGGCGAAATGGCGCCAAGGCGCCACGACGCTAAGGCGCCAAGAGAAAGCGCGAAACCCTCAATGCAACGTCTCAGGAGATCGACGCTTTGTACACCCGAACCAGGTTCATTATGTAAAGCGGCGCACCCGACGGCAGCCGTATCACGCCCGGGCCTCGCGCCGCGAGCGCATGCAACTGCGCCTGTTGATCCAGGGGAAGAAGCTCCACCGCAGCCAACACCCGTGCACGCTCGTCGTACCAGGCGGCCTGCTTCGCGTTAGCAGTGCGCTGGGCCACGTCTTCCCGGCGGCGGTCAAGCTCGGCCGCGCGGTGCTCCCGACACACCCACACGACGTCCCGCCACCGCTGCGGCTCCTCGATGATCCCTAAGACGTCAGTAGTGCCACATATCTGGCACAGCCCTCGTTGCATCGTCCCGCGTCGAAGCGCCATCGCGAGCTTCGCCCGCGCCGAGTCCGCCGCGCGGGTCGCCTCGTCTCGCAGGGCGGACTCGTCGCGCCGGCGCGTTGCGAGCTGCTGGGCGTGGCGATCGCGGTAGCGCTGGACCGCTCGAGCGTGGCAGGCGAGGCAGTGCCGGCCGCCGGGCCGCGCGGTCCCACGGCAGGCCTTCGTGCTACAGATCCGGCGCAGCGGAAGCGGCTTTGGGAGCTCGGTTTCCTCGAGGTCGTCGAGTTCATCGAGGGGCCGGAGCGGCATGATCCGTGCTTACCGGGCGCAAGCGCAACCGTCCTGTCTCACACGTTAACGTCGCTGTCGTGCCTGAGAAGAACCCCTTCTCAGGCACGGGAACCGCGATCGTTTTCGACGGAGAAGAAGGCGTGCAAACGCATCTGGACGGCTCCCAGGTCGGCCCGATCGCCGGAAACGGCGTCGGCGGCCATGCGCTGGCCGCGATCGAACCGCTCGAGGGCGGGGGAGCCGTCCTCGCTGAGTTGGCCCGAGCCGTCGAGCACGACCTCGCGACGCCGGACCACGCGCCGGCCACCGAGCGCGCCTACGCCCACGACTGGGCCGATTTTGCCGCGTTCTGCGGCCGCCACGGCCTCGCACCGCTCCCAGCGGCCCCGCAAACCCTCGCGCTCTACCTCAAGGCCCTCGAGACTCAGCGGAGCCGCTCGCCGGCCGGTCTCGCGGCTGGGACGGTCGGGCTCTCGCTGCCGACGCTACGCCGGCGGCTCGCCGCGATTGCGAGCCGGCACGCGACGGCGGGGCTCGAGACGCCGACTGAGCACTCGCTCGTGCGTCGGCTCCTCCGCCGCTACAGCCGCGCTCGAGGAACGGCCGTGCGGAAGAAGGAGCCGCTGCTCATCGAGCAGCTGCCGGCAATCCTCATGGCCATGCCCGACGACCAGCTGGCGACGCGCGATCGAGCGCTGCTGCTGCTCGGCTATGCTGGGGCGTTTCGGCGCAGCGAGCTCGTGGCGCTCGACGTCGAGCATTTGCGATTCGCGGGGGCAGGGTGCTTCGTCTGGATCGCTAGCGCGAAGAACGATCCGCGGAAGCAGGGCCGCGAACTCTTCGTGCCACGCTTACCGGCAAGATCGACGAAGGCTGAACTATGCGCCGTGGCAGCACTCGAGCGTTGGCTTTCCATCGTCGGGCCGGCGGGGGCGGTCTTCCGGACGTTCGACCTGCGCGGCCAACCCAGGATCACGCGACTCGACCCTGGCGACGTCGCTCGGATTCTCCGGCGCCGAACCGCAACGGCCGGCGTCATGGGGGACTTCGCGGGGCATTCGCTACGGCGTGGGTTCATCACAAACGCAGCGAAGAAAAAGATCCCGATCGAGAGCATCAAGCGGGTAACCGGGCAACGCAGCAGCGGAATCGTGCTTGATTACGTGGCGGCCGCGACCCTCGACGATGACCCGCCGCTCTTGGAAATAGTAGGATCGTGATGCGGGCGCTCGCCTCGTCACGAATGAAGTCTGAATCAAGCCTTAGTAGTCGAAACGATATTGCGCGCTACCTGGGTCGCGAGCCGCGCACCGTTGAGCTCCGCGACGCGAAACTCGGGTACGTCGATTTGGCGGCCGCCGAGCTGCGTCTACGGGGGAAGATGCGCGACCGCGCGATCGTCTTGCGCACCAAGGCCTTGCCGTCATGCGGCAGCTCGTCGAGCTCCGGCTTGCGGCTAATGCCGCGTTTCCAGCCGACGCGCCGCTGCTCGTAGATACCAGACGCGTGAACGGAAGCGCCCGGCTTCCATGTCGAGTTATCCGCTCCGTGCTCGACCGCGCGTCCATGTGCACGGGGCTCGTTCGGAGCGCGACGTCGCGGCCATGCGACAACGCAAGGACGCGACGCGAAGACGGTGGGATTGGAACCCTAGATGTCTACGCCTAGCCGCGACGGCATCACCGCGGCCACATCCGTCGTGGCCGCGGTGATGCTCCGTCTCCCGTTGCCGACTAAAGCGCGTTTCCGACGGTCGGCTTTGGGGGCCGATGTTCCGGACGCATAGTCTGCACTCATTAGGCGCTCTGCGTCTGAGATGCAATGCCAGAAAGCGAAAGGGTGATGACGCCTCTGGCGTCACCCTTTCGCTTTTGCGTATGTGTTATCGCTACGCGACGGACGGCGGCTCCGCGACCTTGAGCGCTTCCGCCATCCGCTGCCCGAACGTCGGCTCAACCTGCGTGAACATCGTGACGGCGCGCTCACGGATCGGCGGAGAACGGTCTGCATGTGGGTCGTGATCGTCGCGACCCTCCGATTCTGGCCGCCCTTGCCGATGACATTCGAGAACCAGCGTCGCCTGTGAGTAGTCATTGTATCCCGTTCTGCTCGTACCGTCCGGTCGCTTCGCGCAGTGACGTCTGGTTCCGCAAACTTCATGTTCGCCATAGGCCCTCTGTAACTGTTGGGCGCGTAGTTCACCCGGGCGCCCTGATTACCGCCGCGCGGCATGACACCGTCGCGCTCATACGAGTTGTCGACTTTCGTGCGTGCGCGGAGTTGACGTCGAGCCGCTGTAGTTTCCGCTCAAACAGTAGCGTTGCGCGTCGGCGTAGACGAATGGCAGCGACTCGACCTGCGATGAAGTTCTCAGGATTTCGATCGAGGACCAGCCGGCGGACGGGATCAGCGGATAGTCGTCGTGTAGCGCGACCTTCGTGACGTCGAAGATATCGTACTTGTAGTCGAAGCCCTCGTCGAACGGGATGATCTGCACGGAGCGCTTCCACGATGCGGGATCGCCCGCGTTGGTCCGGTTGAAGAGGCTCAAGGTGAACGAGTCGAGCTTCACCTCGTCGGCGCGGATCTGACCAGCTTCCGCATCGGTGAGATTCTTGATCTCTTTCGCGATCGCGCTTCCTGTTGCCGCCGTACCCTTACCCGCGTAAATGACTCAGGGCGCGTCACGACCGCTGCTGACCGGAGCATATGCTGCCACCCGGACTTTCCATCGGCTTCAACGGCGTCTTAATCGCGACACTCTATCTATAGGCCGACAGCGCATTACCTCAGCGGTCACTCGCTTGTGGCTCAAGGAAGAGTGCCTCCAATTATCCCGGGTCAGGTTGTCTCTGCCGCGGTGTAAAAGCGATCATAATGCAATGGCTACGTGACATGAGATCCCGCGTCGGCGACGTCGATGAATCGGTGAGCACCGACGAGCCGTCGGGCTTGCGCTCAGATCAAGACGTGGCGCTTCGGCGCGCTCTGCTGTACGTGATTCTGCCGCTCTGGTTCGTACCAGGCATCGCGGATTGGGTCTGGCACCGTCAGACGAAGATCGAGCGGACGGCAGGCACGTTCGAATCGCTCACGCACCTGTTGATGAAGACGTCGGTCGGCATCCCGATCATCCTGACGCTTTTCTTCGACATCAATGCCCTGGTCATAACGTCGATGATGCTGGGCAGCGTCGTTCACGAAGGAATTAGTTTTTTGGACGTACAGTACGCTGATGGAAGACGGGAGGTTTCTCCAATCGAGCAGCACACGCATAGTTTGCTCGAGATGATGCCGTTCATGGCTACGCTCGTTGTCGTCTGCCTCGAGCCGCGTCAGTTCGCCTCGATCTTCCGTCTTGGCAGCGAGCGTCCGCGCTGGAAACTCGAAGCGAAACGGCCGGCGATTTCGCTACAGTACCGGGTCGGTCTCCTTTGCGCCGTCGCGCTCTTCGTGATCGCACCGTACACCGAGGAGTTCGTTCGTTGCTTGCGCATCGATGATACGTTGAAACCTCACCGTACGCCCGAGTCATAAACTTCGGACGCGTTGAGATGCCGCGCTCCCGCGTCGGCGAGCATTACAACATTGGCTGCTTGTTTAGTACGAAAAGACGAGAAATCGTTAAGGGCGATTTCGTTTCGAGCGAGATCCGCTAGCATCCGTTGCACGATCGCGTCCCACGATGCTGCGTTGATCTTTTCGTTCGCGCCCGAGAGCCGCGTAGGCGCGAGTGAGGATTGCGTCTTCAGCGTTTCGAGAAACTCATCTTGCGTCCGGGCGATCCGGACGACACCTGAAAAGTCCGCGATCACATCGTCGATCGCAGTGCTCACGACCGGCCTCCCTGCAGCGAGGTACTCGAGCGTTTTCGTTGGAGAGATGGACGCCGTATGGCGGTTCAATGCGAACGGCATGAGTGCTACGTCGAAGCCCGCGAGATAGGACGGCAATTCGTGATACTCTGCGCGGCCGAGATACACGATGTTAGGTCGCCGTGGAAGGGCGTCTAGCGAAATCTTCGTGACGGGCCCGACCATCGCAATGACCGCCGCTGGGAAACGGTCTGCGATGGCCGCTATCAACTCGAGATCGACGCGTTCGTCGATCACGCCGATGTAGCCGTACACCGTTCTGTCCGCGAATGCCGCGAGGCGACGATGCGGCCGTTCGGAGAAGGCACGCGCGAAGTGGTCGGCATCGACACCGCTCGGATAGCAAGCCGACGCGCGTGCTCGACCGGAGATCCCGCGATACAGCGACCTGCCCCCGGCGAAAACGAAATCCGCCATGTCGACGAGGTCCTTCTCGTTGGCCTCCATGAGTGGATCCGCTCCCTGAAATGCACTTAAATCATCCATCTTGTCGAAGACGACCGGAGCCTCGACGAAACAACTCGTCAGCTCGATCATCATTGGCGTGTACAGCCACACCAGCGCCTGACGGTCACCGACGATGGACCGGATCGTTCTAATCGAAGCCTTGTCAACGACATTGTCGAGCTCGGCACGCCGGCGTGGCGTAACGATCGTCACTTCCCCATGCTTCGTGACGAGTTCTACGTTCGAGCTTGCCGCCACGGGTTCTTCGAGCACGACGACCGGGACGCGATTCGAAAGACGGGACAAGATGTGGTGAGGACGTTGCCATACGCCCTGCCAACGAACGTGCATTCCTGCGACGACAATGTCCATATGTCGGGCGCCGCCCATAACGCTGTCGCTGGAAATTGTCATGCCTGCAGGTTTGCATCGCATAACGTAGCATTCCTTGTATCGAGAAGTACGGAAATACTAAGCCCACGATGACTTCGCCCATGCACACGATGGGTAACGCATCATCGCATGGTGCGTCCGGCATGAGCGTCGGCTTGTACGTTCGATTGGATGCAGTGCGTCGAAGGCAGATCTGTGACGATGAGCGGTCGTGCGTGGACGGAGTGCAGCGGTATCTCATATATTCGCGATACGAGGAATGAATGGTAGCGTATAAAACCGGGTACACGGCTGTATCGTGTGCGGGCCGCATCGAACAATGACGCCCGCCGTTGTTACCTGAGCTCTGGGCATCTCCGGAAGCGACCATCGCGCGGATCAGCGATAGTCGCCGACGCGATCAGCTCGAAGACACCGGGCATCTTGACCGCGAAAGCGATCTCGACTTGATCGCTGATCTCGGGGTTGCTGCGTCCCGGTATCCGGTGCTTTGGGAACACGTCGAACCGCGCGGACCCGGCGAGCGCCGATTCTCATGGGCGGACCGTCGGCTGCACGGGTTGATTGATCGTGGCGTCGAGCCGATCGTTACGTTGCTGCATCATGGGAGCGGGCCGCAATGGACGAACTTGTTCGATCCGGGCTTTCCGACGCGCTTCGCAGAATACGCGGCGTCGGTCGCGCGGCGCTATCCATGGGTCAAACGTTGGAATCCCATCAATGAGCCGCTGACGACGGCTCGCTTCTCGACGCTATACGGCGCGTGGTATCCCAACCGTGTGTTCGACCACGGGGCGTTCGGTCGCGCCGTTGTCAACCAGGTCACGGCCATCTTGCGAGCGATGGAACGCATCTCGGACATCATTCCCGACGCTCGTTTCATGCTCACAGAAGACCTGCAAAGCTTCACGGCAGGCGACGAATCGCGCGAGGCGTACGTCGCTCACAAACGGGAGCGAATGTACCTGTCATGCGAGTTGCTGCAGGGGCGCGTCGTGCCCGGTCATCCGATGCATGCCTATCTCGTCGAGGACGGCGATATCACGGCCGCCAAGCTCCTCGCACTTTCACGACGTTCGAGGCCGCCGGATATCATGGGCTGGGACTACTATCCCAATTCTGAACGCTGGCTCGGCCGCGACGGCACGCATGAGACGAACCTTCCCCTCGTCGACGTCGCTCCCTCGCGACTCAACATGCAGAGGCTCCTTCGCGATGCGTACGCGCGGCTCGGCGTCCCGATCGCGCTCGCCGAGGTCCACGTGATCGGTAACGAGCGCGAACGCGCTCGCTGGATGCTGCAACGGCTCGACGATGCCCTAGCGTGCGCCGCTGCCGGCGTTCCAATCGTCGCCTTCGGCGCGTGGGCAGCGTTCGGCTTGCTCGACTGGACATCGTTGCTATGCGCCGAAGATCACATCAAAGAAGATGGCATCTACACGTTTGCCGGCAGAAGCGGGATTCCGCAATCGACGCTCGTCGCGGTAACGCTGCGGGAGCTCGCGCGCGGAAAAATACCCGACAAGCCGGGTGAGCTAGGGTGGTGGGAACGTGTGTCTCGCGCTGCGGTACTGATGTAAGGACGTTGAGCTGCGGAAGAAAAAGCAGACCTCGCCGCTGGCGTCACGCACGACCGCACTCGTCTTGCCGTACTCTGAGCGTTTGATCGTCGTCCGTCGGTCGATCGATTCACGAAGTCGTCGGCGTCGGTAATCAAGAAGTAAGCAAAGAGAAAAGGGTCACGTCGTCTCGACGTGACCTCGATCCTTGCGTTTCGTTCTAAGCGACGGGCTCGAGAACCGGCACGTGGAGCGCGGCAGCCATGCGCTGACCAAACGTCGGATCGACCTTCGTGAAGACTGCGACCGCACGCTCGCGAATAGGTGGTGGAACGGTCTGCATGTGCATCGTAATCGTCTCGATCATGCGGTCCTGGCCGTCCTCACCGATGACGCGCCAGAACATCGTGGCCTGCGAGTAGTCGTCGTTTCCGGGCGCGTTCTGCTCGTAGCGCCCGGTCGCTTCGCGCAGAGCCGTCTGCGGCTCGGCGAACTTCATGCTCGCCTGTGGCCCCTTATGACTGTTCGGGGCGTAGTTTACTCGCGCACCTTGATTGTCGCCACGAGGCATCACGCCATCGCGCTCGTACGGGTTGTCGACCTTCGTACCATGAGCGGTGTTGACGTCGAGCTGCTCATAGTTGCCGCTGAGGCGGTAACGTTGCGCATCGGCGTACGCGAAAAGTCGCGCCTGCAGCATCTTGTCGGGCGACGCATAAATGCCCGGAACGAGATTCGCAGGCGCGAACGCGACCGATTCGACCTCGGCGATGTAGTTCTCGGGATTCCGATCGAGCACCATTCGACCAACCGGGATGAGCGGATAATCTTCGTGCAGCACGACCTTCGTGACGTCGAAGATGTCGTACTTATATTTGAAGCCTTCTTCGAAGGGGATGATCTGAACTGAGAGCTTCCACGACGCCGGGTTGCCCGCATCGATCCGATTGAAGAGGCTGAGCGTGTACGAGTCGAGCTTCACCTCGTCTGCGCGAATCTGCCCTGCTTCTGCATCAGAAAGATTCTTGATGCCTTGCTCCGAGTGGAAGTGGAACTTGACCCAGAACTTCTCGTTTGCTTCGTTGTACCACATGAACGTGTGCGAACCGTAGCCGTTCATGAACTCGTAGCCAGCCGGCAGCCCGCGATCGCCCATGAGCCACATCACCTGGTGAATCGATTCGGGTGAGAGTGTCCAGAAGTCCCACTGCATCGCGTGATCGCGCTGATGCGTTTGCGGATCGCGCTTCTGCGAATGAATGAAGTCCGGGAATTTGTACGGATCGCGCAGGAAAAAGATCGGCGTGTCGTTGCCGACGAGATCCCAGTTGCCTTCCTCGGTATAGAACTTGAGCGCGAAGCCGCGAACATCGCGATATGCATCGGCGCCGCCCGACTCGATCGCGACATGCGAGAAGCGCGCTACCATCTCAGTTCGCTGCCCGACACCGTTGAAAATCTTCGCCTTCGTGTACTTGGACATGTCGTGCTCGAGCTCGAAATACCCGAAGGCACCGGCGCCCTTCGCGTGCACGACGCGTTCCGGGATGCGCTCGCGATTAAAGTGCGCGTTCTTCTCGAAGAGCCACGTATCTTCGATCACGATTGGACCGCCGGGCCCTGCGGTCATCGAGACCTCATTGGACGCGACGGGCATGCCGCTCCTGAGCGTCAGCGTGCCTTCCATCTCGCCCGTTGGCCAGGCGTTCTTTCCAAAACCGTTCGGCGACTTCGCAAGGATCGGGCCGTCGCTCCCGGGCGGGACGGGCGCGTTGCCCTTCATATTCGGCGGTCCGCTCGGCTCGAAGGGCTTTGTTAGGCCGCCCGGCGCCAGTGTGGACCCGTCCGGTGTCTGCATCGGTACGCGCTCCATCGAGGAGCTCTTCGTATCAATCTTGGCCGCCCGGGCCTCCGAGCCGTTCGTCGACTTTTTCGGTCCGTCGTGTTTCATCGAAACCTCATTCAGGCACGTAAGAGTGCAGCCGCGGGAGTACGCGGTTATGATACCCAATGCGACTCGAGCTCCTTCAGAGTGTCGGAAGCGAACGCCCGGCCTCCCGCACCGGCGTACGCGCGCGAGTAACGTGTTAAAGGCCTCGACTGGAGCTTCCCACGACTCCAGTCGAGGCAACGTCGCCAAAACGATTCTAGTTGAGCGCAGGCAGACCGAAATGATAAAGCTTCATCCAGGCTCCGATAACGTTAGGAGCGTCGTCGAAGAGAATCGGCGGCCGCAGGCCGCTCGTCGCCGCATCGTCGAACGGAACGGCCCGTCGTACATCGCGCACCCTCTGCATCCTAATTGACCGAGATGCGCTTGGGCTGCGTCTCCGGTCGGCGCGCGAGCGTGAGTATGAGCATGCCGTCGGATACACGCGCCGCGATATGGTCGTTATCGACATCTTCCGGCACGCTGAAGGAGCGTGAGAACGTTCGCCGATCACCTTTGCCATTGACCGACAGCACGCCGTCTTTAAAGGTGACATCGATTTGCTCGGGTTTGTAGCCTGGCACCGGCACTTCGACTTCGTATCCCGTCTCCGTTTTGGATACGTCGTAGTCGAAAGCCCAGTTGGACCGCAGTGCTTGGAACGGATCGAACCCGAAAAGATCCTGGTACGGCGTCCAGGGGACAGCGCGGCTTCCGCCTTGGGTGCGACCACCATTCGTACGCGCGAGAGAGTTCGTCATGTATCCTCCTTTCGAGCCATGCAACGTCTCCTGCAATTCGAGATTTTAGGGAATTTGGCGCTCTTGTCAAGAGACCGCCAACGCTGAGGCGAGAGTCTACAACCGACCCTTTCTGACGCTACGGGAATGTCAGGTAAGCTCACGCGCCGGCCTCTCGGGCGGCATTTAGTCGCCCCCAGAGAATTACGGTAGACATGGGCTTTGAACTAAAACTTGCGGCGAAGAGCGATCCGACCGAAGGTCATGAGCCGGTCTTTGAGCATGGCCGCTCGACCGCAAAAGCGTTAAGCTTTCATGCAAGCGGCGCTTTTTTCTCACGAGAATGGAGCCGTCCTCGCAAAAGCGATCGACGATGCGATTAGCCCTGAGTTCTGCGCTTACATCGTGTGCCTCGAAGCCGTCAAGGATGTTGATGAGAGCGCGCTCTTGACGTT
>JAABUX010009789.1_pt1 | contig 10802 bp, 7 predicted proteins | sample 5561851 | NCBI WGS metagenome assembly JAABUX01 (sample SAMN10711883, study PRJNA513361) | rock metagenome | isolation source: Antarctica rocks | place: Antarctica: Victoria Land, Richard Nunatak red sandstone | collected 2016-01-03 | reverse complement strand
CGAGCAGGCTGAGATGGCCGATGCCGAGGATGTCCTCGATGGTGCGCAGCACGTTCACCGTCGAGTAGCGCTGCGAGACGACGGCGCCCTGCCGCACATAGGGTCCGATCACATAGGCGGTGCTGCGATGCGCATCGACATGGTCCGCCCCGTCCTGCGCGTCGTCCTCGACCACGAAGATCAGCGTGCTGTCCCGGTACGGTCCCTGCGCCACCCGCTCCACGAGCAGCGCCGTCGCATAGTCGTTGTCGGCCTGTTGCAGCTCCGGGGTGTTCACGCCGGCGATGGCCGTGCCGAAGCTGCCCAGGTGGTCATGCGGCAGGCGGACGAGCGACAGCGCCGGGACCCGGCGCCGCGCTATGTCCTGGTCGTACTCGCGCGCCCATTCCTGCACCCGGAATACATCGGGAAAGGCCATGTCGAAGCCGCGGAAATAGGGGTCGGTGCGCCCGACAAGCGCCGGGCTGGCGGGGAAGGCGACCTGGGTGCGCGTAGCAGCGGGGTCGGCGAGCAGCGGGATCAGCTGGGTGGGCGCCCCGAAATCACGTCCTGGGAAGTAGCGCGTGATGTCCAGCAGAAAGCCGTAATTGCGCACCGTGAGCCCGGCGCGGAGCGCACTGTCCCAAAGATAGCCGTGCTGCTTAGCGCCGCCCGGGCCGTCATCCTGGGGGCCGTCGGGAGCGTCGTCGTTGTTGGTGCCGGGCAGCAGGTCGGGAGCGTCCGGGTAGTTCGGATCGGCGGCGCGCCGGGCGGGAATGTCTGCGAGGCCGACATTCACGCCGCGGTTGGGGCCTTCGGCATCGTAGGGCGCTCCCTTGCCGCGGACGGCGGTCATCGGCATCGTCTTGGCGTTGAAATCCGTCTCGCGCGCCGAAATGCTCCACGGCCAGCCCTGGCCGCTGATTTCGCCCGGCGTGAAGAAATTATCGAGCGTCACGAATCCTTCGGCGAGCCGGTGGAGATTGGGCGTGATGGCCCGGCCGAACTCGACCAGGCCCGGATCGCCATTGCCACGGCCGAGGTCGCCCAGGATTTGGTCGTAGGTGCGGTTTTCCTTGACGACGTAGATGACGTGGCGGATGCGCGCGTGCAGCGCCGCCATCATCGCGCGGTCCGCCGGACGAGACGGCGTCGTGAGCCCGTCATTGGCGGCGACCACGCCGGTAAGCTCGGCCAAATCCCGCGCTGGCGGGATCGGCTCGGCAAGCAGCCCGGCCGCCTCGATCTGCAACACGTATTGGTTTGCCGGATTGCACTCTGTCGCGTGATGAGGGCTGCTGGCGCTGCAATTGCCGGGGTTCGGCCCAGGATCGCTGCGCCCGTTCGCGACGTAGAGCATGCCGTGGGCGACGCTGACCGCGTTCGGATACCACCCCGCCGGCAGCAGCCCCACCGTGCGGCACGTGGCGAGGTCCACGACGGCGACAGCGTTGGTGCCGCCGTCGGACACATAGAGCCGGCGCTCGTCGGGCGAGAGGGCGAGCGCATTCGGCGCCGCGCCGCGATACGTCCGCCCGGCGCCCGGCGCCGTCACGCCGATCGTGGCGATGCGGGCGCCTCTCGCAGTGTCGATGATTTGGACGGTGTCGCTGTTGTCGGCCGCCACGTAGAGCTGCGTGCCGGCGCGGTTCAGGATCATCTTGTTGGGCGTGCCGAGGACCGGGATGCGCGCCGTGAGCCGGGGGGCGCCGCCGATGTCCACCACGTCGATCTCGCGGTCGCGCTGGCTTGAGACATAGGCGGTGCCGTTGCCGTCGATCGCCACCCAGAACGGCGTCTCGCCGCCGGCGACGCCATGTTGCGCCGGGTTGGCGGCGCCGGGGCGGAGGTCGAGGCCGGCGACGGCGCCGGTCGCGAGATCGACGACCGAGATCGCGTCGCTATAGGCATCCACGACGACCAAGCGCGCCCCGTCCGCCGTGACGGCAAGGCCCGCCGTGCTGGGCGGTTGCCCGTTCCCGTCGCCGGGGCCGTGATGCAGGGGAATGGGCGGTGCCACCTCCGACCAGCGCCCGCCGGCCATGCTGAACTGGTGCACGTCGTCATCGGCGCCGCCGCCGACATAGAAATGCGCCCCATCCGGCGCGAAGGCGAGGCCGGCATTGGTGCGCGCGAGCGGCAAAGCCTGGCGCTGCACCGGCCGGCTATGGGCGACGTCGAACACGAACACCCATTCGGTCGAGGCCGCCTGGTCCAGCGCGCCGCCCGGCGCATAAAGCTGGTTGTAGCCGCTCGTGAGCACCAGCAGCGTGTTGCTATCCGGGCTCACCGCCATGCTCACCGCGCTGCCCACCCGGCGTCCGGGATAGCCGGCCAGCCCCGGATCGAGCGTACGGAACACCGCACCGGCCGCGGCCTCCGGCGAAAGGCGCTGGCCCGAGGGCAGCGTGCCTCCATCCGCCCGGGCTATACCGAACGAGACCAACAGCCACGCCGCCAGCCAAACCGCGCGATCACCCATCCCCTGCCCTCCGCCGCTCCACCCGGCGATAATGTCGTCCAAGCGTGCAGATGTCTAAACGTTAACGACCATCGCTGCCTGGCGGTCGTGCCTCAGGCTGGCTCACTATTTGCCCGCCCCGGTCCTTGACAGCATCCCAAAACTTGGCCTCGCTTCCCTTCAATCGATTGGAGGATCGCGAACATGGACCTAGGCATCAGGGGACGCCGCGCGCTCGTGTGCGCCGCGAGCAAGGGCTTGGGCTACGCTTGCGCGGAGGCGCTGGCGCGGGAGGGCGTGCACGTCACGATCACCGCGCGGACGGAGGGGGCGCTTGCCGCGGCGGCCGGGCGCTTGCGGGCGGAGACCGGCGCCGAAATCGCCTACGCCGCCGGCGACATCGCGACGGAGGCCGGCCGCGCCGCCGCCCTCGCCGCCTGCCCGGCGCCGGACATCCTCGTCAACAACGCCGGCGGGCCGCCGCCGGGCGATTTCCGCAGATGGTCCCGCGAGGACTGGATCGCCGCGCTGGACGCCAACATGCTCGCGCCGATCGAGCTCATGAAGGCGACGGTGGACGGCATGATCGAGCGCAAGTTCGGCCGGGTCGTGAACATCACCTCGGGCAGCGTGAAGTCGCCGATCGCCAATCTGGGCATGAGCAACGGCGCCCGCGCGGGGCTCACGGGCTTCGTGGGCGGGCTTGCGCGGCAAGTGGCCCGGCACGGCGTCACCATCAACAACCTGCTGCCGGGCCCGTTCCTGACCGATCGTCTGCGGTCCAACATGGCGAGCATGGCCCAGCGGAGCGGCCGCAGCGTGGAGGAGGAGATCGCCGAGCGGGGCCGCGCCGGACCTGCGGGGCGCGTGGGCGAGCCGCGCGAGTTCGGCTCGGCTTGCGCCTTCCTGTGCAGCACGAGCGCCGGGTTCATCGTCGGACAGAACCTGCTGATGGATGGCGGCGCGTTCAACGCGTCGTTTGCGTGAGCGCCTCGCGCGCGTCGCCGATCTCGGCGAGCTTGGCGTGGAAGAGGGACCAGTCGTCGTCGGCGGCGACCGGGTCCCATAGGCCCTCCACGTCCGGGACGAGCAGAGTCGCGGGGCGCGGGCGCTGCCAATAGAGATGGTCGAGCCGGGCCCCTTCCGCGGGTGCATAGCGGTCGAGCTGCATCCGGACCGGCGCGAACGCGGGAAGCTGGTAGAGCGCGGTATTGGGCCCGGCGGTCGCCCGCGCCGCCGCGGCCGGGCCGCCGAACCAGTCGAAGAAGGCCTGCTCGAACGGACTCTGGCTCTCTTGCAGCCAGGCCCACCACGCCCTGGAAAGCTCCGAGTCGCTATCCAACCCATTGGATCGAAGCCCTAAGCGGGACAGCAACGCTGCCGATTGCTGCACGTGGAACATCGGCACGAAGCGCCCGAGCGCGGCCTCCAGCGCCTCTTGCGGCGCGAGCGGCAACAGGCATTCGGCCAGCCGGATCAGGTTCCACAGCAACGTGTCGGGCTGGCGGCCATAGGCGTAGAGGCCCTGGTGGTCGAAATACGCCGCCGTGAACGCGAAATCGCAGGTCGGCAGGAAGCGCCACGGGCCGTAATCGAAGCTCTCTCCGGTCACGTTGATGTTATCAGTGTTCAGCACGCCATGCACGAACCCGGCGCTCATCCATTGCGCGCCGAGCCCCGCCACCCGCTCGACGACGTCGCCGAGGAACGCCACGGCGCGATCCGCCGCCTGCTCGCGCCAGAGTTCGGGGCGGTAGGTTTCGATCGTGTAGTCGAGCAGCCGCCCGATGCCCTCCGTATCGCCGAGATAGGCGAGCCGCTGGAAGCTGCCGATGCGGATATGGCTATGGCTGAGCCGCACCAGCACGGCGGACCGCGTCGGCGAAGGCTCGTCGCCCCGCTGCAGCGCCTCGCCCGTCTCGACCAGGCTCAAGCTCTTGCTGGTGTCGACCAGCAGCGCCTCCAGCATCTCCGTCGCCAGCACCTCGCGCACGCCGCCCTTCAAGGTGAGCCGCCCGTCGCCGCCGCGCGACCACGGCGTGCGCCCGCTGCCTTTCGTCGCGAGGTCGAGCAGCCGGCCGGCATCGTCGTAGAGCTGCGCGAAGAGGAAGCCGCGCCCGTCGCCGAGATCGGGGTTGTACGCCCGGAACTGATGGCCGTGGTAGCGCAGCGCGAGTGGCTCGGGGAAGCTGTCGGGCAGCGGGGCGAAGCGGGCGAAATGGTCCAGCCACTCGGCGTCGGTCAAGGTGCCGAGCCCAATGCGCGCCACCCAGCGCTGGTTGCGGTAGCGGAGGATTTCCGCCGGGAACCGCGCCGCCTCGACCCGGTCGTAGAACGCGTCGCCAAGGCTGGCATGGGCGGTGCTCGGCCGGTACTGGGAGGAGACAGGCATCCTAATGCAACGCTTCCGCCGCCGCCCGCAGCCGCATCACCATGCCGTGCGCCGACCATCGGGGCGCCACCTCCAGCCAGTGCAGCGCGACCTCCGCGTTGGACAGCGCCCGCTTGAGCTGCCCGTCCCCCGCCATGAAGTCATACGCCGACGCGCCCTGGCCGATATAGTAGCGGATCGCCGCATGGTGGCAGCTCATGCCCGGCTTCTGGTGCGGCCCGGCGCCGGCATAGTCGAAGCCCGCCTGATAATAGCCGACCCAGCCGCCCCGACGCACCATCAGGAGATAGCCGATGGCGCCCGGCGCGGCCTCGATCCGCAGCAGGTCCACCTCGCCCGAGCCCACGCCGCGATCGACCAGCGCCTGGATGGCCGGGCGGGCCAAGTTCGTCGCCCGCCCGCGCGCCGCCCACCCCGCGCAATGCAACGCGATCAGCGCGTCGAGCATCCCATGCGCGTCGCCGGCATCGCCCGCCCGGTGCACGGTGATCGGGCCATAGAGCCGGTCCGACCGCCGGAGCTGCTGGCGGGCGTTCCGGCTCAACCCCGTGAGGAAAGCCGCCGGGTCCATGCCCGCAAGCGCCACGTACCGCGCCGGGCGCACCGCAAGGCTCCGCACCGTCCCCGCGCCCGCCGCCGCCGCCGCGCACTCTGCATCCACCCCGCTCAGGACCAGCCGCCGCGCGATCCGCCCGCCCGCCCGCGACCGCATCGCGGCGCCGAGCCACTCCGCCAGCCCCTGAGCGCCCGGCTCGGCGAGGACGCCGTTATGCTCGGTGAACACCGCGTCGACCGCCGGATCGCCGCTCTCGCCAAGCCAGAGCGTGGGCAGGCCACGCCGCCGCGTCTCGTTGAACAGCCCGAGCGCCACCACCCGCGCCCCGTCCCGCACGCGCAGCAGCAGCGGCCGCGGATAGCGCTGCGCGGCGCAGCACCCCACCCAGGTCCAGGATTGGAAGAAGCTGCCTGCCGCCCGCGTCTCGAGGTCCCGCCACTCGCCTTCGAGCGCCGCGAGCGCCGGGCGCAGCAATTCGATCGTGCGGTCCATGCCCGTGCGCTTTAGGGGCCGCCTTGCTGCACGGCAAGAACTGCTTCCCCTGGCGCTCAATCGCGCGCAGAAACGATACGGCCACGAGGAACACGCCGACCGTGCTGGACCATCAACTGATTGCCGAGCTGATCGTCCCCCCGATCAACCTGCTCATCCTGGCGATTGTCGCGGCGCTGCTACCGTGGCAGCGGGCCGGCCGGACGCTGCTCGCCATCGCGCTCGCCGGGCTTCTCGTGCTGGCGCTGCCGGCGGTGGGCCAGAGCCTGCTCGCCTCGCTGGAGACGGGCATGGCCGGGCCGCCGGGCGCCGAGCCTCGTGCGATCGTCATCCTGAGCGCCGACACGGTGCGCTCGGTCGCCCAGCCCGGCGGCGAAATCGCGCCCCTCACCCTCGACCGGGTCCGCGCCGGCGCCGCCCTCGCCCGGCGCACGGGCCTGCCCATCCTGGTCACCGGCGGCGTCGTCCCGCCCGGCACGACCCCGATCGCCACGATCATGGCGCGGAGCCTCGCCGAGGACTTCCACATGCCGGCGCGATGGGTCGAGGACCGCGCGAAGGACACCTGGCAAAACGCCGCTTTCAGCGCCGCGATGCTGCGGGCGGACGGGATCGGCCAAGTTTACCTCGTGACGGATGGCTGGCACATGCGCCGGTCCCTGCTGTCCTTCCGCCGCGCCGGCCTGGTCGCCGTGCCCGCCCCGGTGCGGCTCGACCCCTCGCCGCGCCTGGACTGGACCGATTTCCTCCCGGTCGTCTCCGCCTGGCAGCGCAGCTACTTCGCCCTGCACGAATGGATCGGCATTGCCTATTACAGCCTCCGTTAGCGCTCGCACCCTGGCGGGGATCGCCGCGTTGCCGGATGCGTGCTGGGCCTGGCCGGCGTGGCAGGCGCCGCAATCGAGCCTCGCCTGGATGGCGGCGACGATCGAGGCCGCACTTCCGGACGGCGCGACGCCTCGCCTCGTGCTGCTCGAGCGCGACGGCCGTCTCCTCGCTTTGGCCCCGCTCCTCGCGCTGCGCGATGGCACGGTGCAAGCCCTCACGACACCCTATACCTGTCTCTACACCGTCCCGGCCGACCCGGCGCTCACCGCCGCCGACTGGTCCGGGATCGGCGCCGCCCTCGGCCGCACGTTCCGCCGCCAGGCCACGATCCGCTTCGAAGCTCTGGACGCGGCGGCCTCCGGCCTTGCCCCGCTCCTGCGCGGCTTCCGCCGCACCGGCCTGATCCCGTTGCGCTACGCCCATTTCGGCAACTGGCATGAGCCTGTCGCCGGCCTGGGCTGGGACGGCTACCTCGCGAGCCGGGCCGGCGCGTTGCGCGAGACCGTCCGCCGCCGTCTCCGCGCCGCCACCCGGGACGGCGCCACCCGCCTCACGGTTGCCGTGACGCCCGCCGACTTGCCCGCGGCGCTCGCGGCCTACCGCACCGTCTATGCGCGAAGCTGGAAGAAGCCGGAGCCCTATCCCGCCTTCGACGCCGCCCTGCTCGGCCGGCTTGCCGGGGAGGGCTGGCTGCGCCTCGGCGTGCTCTGGCAGGGCAGCGAGCCGCTCGCCGCGCAATACTGGACGGTTGCCGGCGGCATCGCGACCGTGCTCAAGCTTGCCCATGACAGCACACAAAAATCCCGCTCGCCCGGCACCGTCCTGACCGCGCTGATGCTCCAGCGCCTGCTCGATGAAGAAGCGGTGAGGGAACTCGATTTCGGCCGTGGCGACGATGGGTACAAGCAAGGGTGGGTTGGCCAACGACGCCAGCGAATCGGCGTCGTGCTAGCCAATGTGCGGGTCGGTTCCGGTTTGGCGGCGATCGGCCGGCACGCCGCGGGCCGGATGCAGGCGATGCGACATTAAAGAAACGATGCGGCGGTATCGGGTCGTTAACTTATTTCCGTCAGACTGATTGCGGAACAGGTTGTCAAAAACGATGCGATCTGGTAGCTACATTGGGCTGCGTCAACGAAGTAGGGTGGCGACTCTGGCACAATATCTGGTTACGGGCGGCGCGGGGTTCATTGGTTCGCATCTCGTCGATGCGCTCATGGCGCACGGCCATGGCGTCAATGTGCTGGACGATTTTTCGACCGGGCGCATCGGAAACCTTCCGGCGGACTGCGTAGTGCAGTGCGGCGACGTGGCGGACCCGGCGGCGGTGCACCGGGCCATGCAAGGGGTGGCCGGATGCTTCCATCTCGCGGCGGTCGCGTCCGTGGCGCGGGCCAACGAGGACTGGCTCGGCACCCATCGCACCAACCTCACCGGCACGATCACCGTGCTCGACGAAGCGCGGCAATCGGGCGGCTTGCCGGTTGTATATGCCTCTTCGGCCGCGGTGTATGGCGACCTGGCCGAGGTGGCCCATGAGGGAATGGCGCCCTCGCCGCTGACCGCCTACGGCGCGGACAAGCTCGGCAGCGAGTTGCACGCGCGCGTCGCGAGCCGGGTGCATGGCGTCCCGACGATGGGGTTGCGCTTCTTCAACGTCTATGGCCCGCGGCAGGACCCGGCATCGCCCTATAGCGGCGTCATCTCGATTTTCGCGGACGCCATCCGTGCGGGCCGCCGCGTCCGCATTGACGGCGATGGCGGGCAGACCCGCGACTTCGTCTATGTCGCGGACGTTGTCTCCCATTTAGTCGCCGCCATGGAAAAATTGCAGGGCGACGAAAGGTTTGGCGTGTTCAACGTCTGCACCGGACAGGAAACCTCGGTGCTGGAGCTGGCCGCCCTGCTTGCCCGGCAATGCGGCCGCCCGCACGTCCTCGACTACGGGCCTGCCCGCCCGGGCGACATCCGGCGCTCGGTCGGCTCGAACGCGCGTGCTGCCGCGGCGCTCGGCGTTAAGGCCCGGAGTGGGCTGCCTGATGGGTTGCGCTCCACGCTGGCTGCGCTCGCGCGCGCCAAGGCGGCCCATGTTCTGGCCTGAACCTTTGCGTCGTGAGCGGAGTATGGCATGTTAAACCCCGGCCTAGACGACGCGGGCATAAGCGTGCAGGCGTGTAGCTCAGTGGCAGAGCGCTGCCTCAACATGGCAGAGGTCGGGGGTTCAACTCCTTCCGCGCCTATCACGCCACCTCATCCCACGCGCGGAGCCGCGATCATGCCGAGACTTTTCCCCCGGATTGCCTCAGTGGCGGTCGCGATTGCGCTTGCCGCATGCTCATCGTCGTCGCTGCCCTCCCAGCAAACCGCAAACACGGTCGTGAACAGCCCCTACCTGATCGGTCCCGGCGACACCCTTAGCGTGTTCGTCTATCAATCTCCCGAGCTGAGCGTCCCTAGCCTGCCCGTCCGCCCGGACGGCGAGATCAGCCTGCCCCTCGTGCCGGATATCCAGGCTTCCGGGCGCACGCCCACTGAGCTTGCGTCGAAAATCCAGGACCGGCTGAAGAAATTCGTGCACGAGCCGAACGTGTCCGTGCTGGTGCAGACTTTCGCGGGGCCGTTCAACCGGCAGATCCGCGTGATCGGCGAGGCGACCGAACCCGTGGCGCTGCCGTATCGGGACGGGATGACCTTGCTCGACGTGATGATCGCGACCAAGGGCCTGACGCGCTATGCGGCCGGCAACAGCGCCAAGATCATCCGCCAGGCTAATGGCAAGCGTGCGGTCATCCCGGTCCATTTGGCCGACCTCCTCAATGACGGCGACATCCGCCAGAACGTCCCGATGACGCCGGGCGACACTTTGATTATCCCGCAAAGCTACTTTTAGCACCTCCCAGGACCCGCGATGCCCGATATTCGTCAACTCGTCCGACGCTACGTCGCCGCTGGCTGGCGCTACCGCTGGCCGGCCGTGTTCTTCGCATGGTTCATCTGCGCCGCTGGCTGGACGCTCGCCTTCCTGATCCCGAACCAATACGAGTCGAGCGCCCGTCTCTACGTGAACGCCGATGCGGTGCTGACCCCCCTCCTGAAGGGACTGGCCATCGAGAACGACCCCGCGGCCCAGCTCGACATCTTGCAGCGCACCCTGCTCAGCCGGCCCAACCTCCAGAAGCTTGTCAGCACGACCGACCTCGACCTGCAGGTGCATTCGCCCACGCAGCGCGAGCAGATGGTGCAGGACCTCGCCCATCAGATCGTGGTCATGCCGCAAACCAAGAACCTCTTCACCATCACTTACCGGGACACCTCGCCGAAGCTTGCGGCGCAGGTCGTCCAGGCCGTGCTGACGACGTTCGTCGAAAGCAATACCGGTCAAAATCGTAACGACATGGCTGCGGCCAGCAAGTTCCTCGAGAACCAGATCGCGAGTTACGAGGGCCAGCTCCGTGAAGTGGAAAAGCGCCGTGCCGAGTTCCGGTCCAAGTACATCGACCTCCTGCCTGGGCCGGATGGCGGCTCCTCGCGCCTCGATGCATCCCGCGGGCGCGTGCAGCAGATCGAAGGCCAGTTGCAGGATGCGCTGGCGAAGCGTGCCATGCTGACCAAGGAGCTTTCGACCACGCAGCCCCTGGTCACGACCGAGGAGCTTCCCGGCATGCCCGGCAGCCCAGGGTCGAGCGCGGCCCGGCTCGCCGATGCGGAACGCAATCTCGCCGAGCTGCGGACCCGGGACACCGATCAGCATCCGGCCGTCATCGCCGCCGGGCGACTGGTCGAGGCCCTGAGAACCGGGAAAGTTCCTGGCGACCCAAGCACGGCAGCCGCTTCGCCACGCAGCCGGGGGTTGCCGAACCCAGTTTACGAGCAGCTCAAGCTTACCAATCTCGAGAACGAAGCCATGATCGCCTCGTTGACGCGCCAGGCGGGCGAGGCGCGCCAAGAACGCGACACGCTTGAAACGATCGCGCGCGGGGCGCCGGGCCTGCAGGCCGAGTACACCAACATGAACCGCGACTATGATGTGTTGCGGACGAACTTCGACAAGCTGCTTGGCCGCCGGGAAAGCATGCGGATCGGCCGGGCCGCGG
>JAABUX010009788.1_pt1 | contig 10803 bp, 3 predicted proteins | sample 5561851 | NCBI WGS metagenome assembly JAABUX01 (sample SAMN10711883, study PRJNA513361) | rock metagenome | isolation source: Antarctica rocks | place: Antarctica: Victoria Land, Richard Nunatak red sandstone | collected 2016-01-03 | reverse complement strand
GGCATCAAGCCGGCCCGGACATTCTTGAGGACGTTGTTCCAGAGGTCGCGGCGAGCGAGCAGCGCGTCGTCCGACTCGAACCCATCAAGCGCGACGCCCCCCTTTTTGATCCCGTTGCCGTGGCAGCTTGAGCAGTGGTCGGCCAGGATCGACGCGACCTCGTCATGGAACCGAGCGGCGGCTCCAGCGTCGGTCCGAAGCGGAGCGGGGTCGGCCCCACTCGCCGGGGCGATGGTCGCACAAGTCGCCAGGATCGCGTAGGCGACTCCCACGGACCGGCCGGTTGTCGCAAAAAACGATCGTCGTATTGGGGGTTGCGATCGATTCACAGTGAATTCCCGAGGTTGTGGACTCAGTCGAGCGGCGGGACACGGCGAGACGGCAAGGAGCAGATCGATCGAGAGGTCGCCAGAGATCGAATCGAGGGCGAAGTTGTTTCGCTACTTGAGGAGAGGTTGAGACCCATTATAGCGACATCGGCGACCGGTTCGGCTGGAAATTTTTCGACATTCGTCATCGATTCGAAAGAGGGAGCCGGAGATCCCCAGCGTTGAGTGCCCGGCGCGGGTCCGGGAGGTCGAGTGAGCGGAGTTAGGGTTGAGGGCCAAGTTTATGGCGCGGGGAATGCTGTCAAAGTTCCTCGTCATGGAGGCACCGGTTGCGACGTTGCCTGCCGATCGACTTTGCCCAGGCTTGGCCGGGAGCCTGGCTCCGGTCGGTTGAACCGATCGACCCTGACTCTTCATCAGAACATCGAGGAATTTGACATCATGGCTGAAATGAAACCCGCCCACGAAAAAGCGCTGGCGTTGGCGGCTCTCTGCGGATTCAAGATCGCCCTCGGGCCGGCGTTCCTGCGGGCCTCGCAGCGGTCGGCTTCGGCGCAAGGGTGGGCGGCCGGGGCGCTGGGGGAGATGGTCCTGGACAAGTTGGGGGTCTTTCCGGCCCGCTTCAACCCGCTGCTCTTGATCCCGCACACGGCGGCCGGCGTCTGGACCGCTCGCGAGAGCTTGCAGGCGGACGGTGAAGAACCCGACCCGTCGGTCCTCGCGACGGCGGCGGTGGTCGCCGCCGGTGTGACCGTCACATTGCCGATGATCCGGATCGCCCTGAGCAAGGGGTTGGGAATGCCCGACTACCTCCTGGGTCTGGCCGAGGATTACGTCGCCCTCCAACTCGGTTCGCGAGCCGTCGGGATGTCGATGGAGCAGGTGGGTCAGGTGGCTCGCGAGTCGGTCCAAGGGATCGGCGAGCAGGTCCGGCCGGCATTCGAAGGCTTCACCGACAAATTTCAGCCCACCCTCGATGAGTTCGCCGACAAGGTCCGCCCGACGCTCCAAAAGGTGGGTGTGAACGTCTGAGCGGCCAACCTGACCCGCGATCACCCTCCTGCCCCGGCTCGCCGATTCGCGGTGCTCCGGGGCATTTTCGCGCCTGATCGGTTGACTCGACCGATCCAGGTTGTAGCCCCGCCTCGACCGACGGACTAGAATCACGGCCATTCCCCAGACACAAACATCCTCGAAGCTCGCGGCGAGCCCTCGGCCTTGAGCGGGCCAGGCGGATCAACCGCCGAGTGGTCGCCGGACGGGTCGGCGTGAAAGAAGTGAGCGGTAGTCATGGACCGACGGCATCTTCTCTTGAGTGGGGCGGCAACCCAGCGAAAGCCTGGGCGGATCGGGCGGATTGCCGTCTTGGCGATCTTGGCGGGACTTGTCGGGCGGACGGCCACGGCCGCCGAGTCGGTCGTCCACCTCACCGATGCGAAGCAGTCGGGGGTATTCAACGTCAACGCCTCGACGGCGACCCTCAAGCGCGACGCGGGCGTCCTGACCCTCGACTTCCGACTGCCGCCGGGGACCGCCGCCGGGGTCTGGTCCAAGGAGTTCCCTCCGGAATTCCGACCAAGGGCGGTCGATCAGATCCACATCTTGGTCGAACCAACCGGGAAGCTTGGCCCCCGGCTCCCGGTCCGTGTCGCTCTGGAGCTCAAGGGGAAGTCCGGTACGCAGCGGCTGGACGTCGGGATCACCTCTCCGGACGGCGGCCGCGGCCCGGTCGCAGCCACGCTCGCCGAGGCGGCGATCGACTGGGGCAAGATCGGCGATGTAACCGAGGTGGTCGTCGCGGTGGAACCCGAAGCCGGCCAAGCGGGACCAGTCGAGGGGGCGCTTCAGTTCGACATCCGCTTCGTCGCGACGCCCTTGATCCAGAAACTGGCCGACTCGGCGCTGGGGCGGATCACCGCGGCACTGGTGGTGGCGGGTCTGACCGGCTTGGTCTGGCCGTTTTTGACGAGGTTGACTTCCCGGACAGGTCCCGTCCACGGCTGGACCGGCCTGGCGCGCGACTTGGGGCTGGGCTTGGCTGGCGTCGTGACGCTCGGGCTGGGAGTCGCGGTGTTTGACTGCGGGGCGTGGCCCGCGATCGATTACGGCCGGTTCGCCATGCTCGGTCCTCTGGTTGGCGCGGTGCTCGGCGGGCTGCTGGCCAACCTTTGGAGCCGGGCGAGCACCGGGCGCGATCTGACCGTCGGCGAGTGGGTCCGGGACGCGGCGATCACGGGTGTTTTGACGGCTTGCACCAGCCCGATGGCGATCCTCCAGGCGCCGGGCGGTTGGGGCGACGCGCCGCTCTTGTGTCAGACCGCGGCGGCGCTGGCGGTGGTGGTCTATCACCTGGCCAACGCCCGGCGCTTGGCCACGACGGGCCGACATCTGGGAGCGGTGGCGGGCGGCCTGATCGCGGGCACTCCGTTCGTCTTCGGGACCCTGGTCTTGCTTTCGGCGGAGTGTCGCGGGCTGATGGGGCAACTGGGCAACGGGATCACCTTGGGTTACGGCGGGTCGGAGCCAGGTTGGCTGGTCGAGGCGGTCGGCCGGGTCGTGGTCCTCTGGGGTTTCAACGAGGCGGTCGCGGCGGGTCTCGGGTTGGCGACCAAGGGGAGGGTGGCGGGGTCGATCCGGCTTCATTTGACTCTCCTGGCGGCGAGCGTCGCGGCGGTCCTGGCCCCCTGGGCGGCGGACTATGGTTCGGGCCGCGTCGTCTGGACCTGGGCGCAACCGATCGTCGCTGTCGTCTCGGCCGCCGTGGCCGAGGCGGGGTTGTGGGCCGAGGTGTACCTGATCACCGGGCTTTTGCTCGACGCGGTGGCCGGCTTCGCGCCGTCGGGCGCGGCGAGTCAGCGGCATACGGTCGGCGGGATGGGCAAGGCCCTGGTCTACGCCGGGGTGTTCATGGCGATCCTCCAGGGGGTGGGTCTGCTGCTGGGGATCAAAGGCTTCCGGACCTTCGCCTCGGCGTACCCGTGGGTGGTGGCGATCCCGATCGGCGTCCTCGTCTTCCCCCTGATCAAGACGATCATCGAGACGTTCGACGGCAGTCAGGGGTTTTTCCGCCGGGCGGCCCGGAGCTATCGCGACCCCCGACTGTATGCCCGCGGGGCGGTCGTTGGGCTTGGCCTCGGGCTGGCGGCCACGCTGAGCGTCGCCGACTGGTCGATCGCCGGGCGGTCGTTGTTCGGGTTTGGGTTTGGGGCTTTAACGTATGCGGGGGTGAACCTCGCCAGCCACCTGCTTGAAGCGACGGAGCGGCGGGCGCGGGTCCAGCCGTTCCGGGCTTATCTGGCGCAGGCGGGTCTGGGTGGCTTCATCGGCGCGGCGGTGGGATTCTACTTCGACGTCACGCAGGTCCAGGTGGTCGTGGCCAAGTTCGGTCGCTACCTCGCCGTCGGCCAGCCGCCCGACCCATTCGACGTCCGGCCGTTTTTGAGTAAGTGGGGGCGGGTTGACCTGGGATCGACCACGGGCGGGGCGAAGCTCTTGTTCGACGAGTCGCTCGCCGGGGTGATCTCGTGGGCGGTCCCCGCGTGGCTGTTCGCGATCAACCGGACGTTCCTCGCCGCCTACTTCGCCGGTGAGACCGGGCCGATCCGAAGTTTAGTCACCCCCGAAGGGCGCTCAGCGCTCGGGCGGAACATGATCGAGGTGTTGCGCTGGGGGTTGTGGATGTCGCCGATCATCAACTCGTTCCTTCGGCCGATGGGGGAGCCGACCTGGTACAACCAGGATGGCGCGATCCGAACCTTGTTCGCCATCGGCCACGACGCCACCGAGCCAAGCGCCGACTTCCAGTCCTGGAGCCTGCGAGTCTTCACCGCCTTGCTGGCCTACGATTCGCTCCGAATCTTGATCTGGCTCGACCATATGGGCTTGCGGGTGGCTACGCTGGTCAATCTGTCGTTCTTGGGCATGGACCGACTCGACGAGAAGCTGGCCCGGTTCCTTCGACCCAGCAGTACCGCCCGGTGCATCCCTGAAGGGGTCAAGCGGTTCACCACCTGGGCGCCGCTCTTGATCCCCTTCTACATCCCCCGAGGGCAAAACTGGGACGCGGCGTGGGAGCAATCGGGGGCGGGGCATCCCCCCATGGTCGTCACGCTGGCCGGGTCGATGCTCGGCTGGCCCTGGTTCGAGCAGTCGGGGATGATGGCGGGGCTGGTCGTGGCGAGTTCGGCGGGCTTCTCGCTGGTCCGCCGGCTGGGGACTCGTCGTCAGGGGGCCGAGCCGGTGGCCTGGACCTTGAGCAACCCCGAATACGCGGTGACGCTGGAGCCGTCGGGGGCCGTCACGAGCCAGATCAAGTCGCGCGGGTTCGACCTGACCCGGCGGTCGTACGACACCCTCGACCCCGCCGGTCGGGCCTTGTTCGTGGTCATTGGCGAGGGTGAAGACCGACGCGCCTCGCCAATCCTCGGGCAGTTCCCCGGCGGCGGCTTGCCCGCTTCGAGCGTCGTGAATGACGCCGACTCGATCGCGTTCACCCGCGATTGCGGCGGGATCGTCGCGGACGTCAAAGTGAGTTTGCCCAACCCGACCGACGCGGCCGAACTCTGGACGATCGGGATCACCAACCGGTCAGGAACGGCACAAACGCTCGCCCTGGTCCCCTACCTCGAATGGGTCCTCAATCGCCCCGACGCCGACCGGGGACACACGCAGTACAACCGCCTCTTCGCCGAGATGGAGTACGTCCCCGGTTTGCACGCGGTGCTCGCGTGGGACAAGCACGCCAAGGCGCTCGGCTACGTCGCCGCCGACCTGGCCCCGGACGGCTTCTTGACCTCCCGGATGGACTTCATCGGCCGGGCGCGGAGCCTGCGCTCGCCGCGAATCCTGGAGACGATGGCCTTCTCCAGTGCCGGCGAGACCGAGGCGCACCCGACGTTCGACCCGATCGCCGCCCTCCGGTTGAATCTCGACTTGAACCCCGCCGAGTCGAAAACGGTCCGCCTCCTGGTCGGTTACGCCCCCGACAAGGCCGGCGCGATCGCGACCATTGCGCGCCACCTGGCCATCCCGGGCGCCGCCGAGGTCGACCCGGACCGGAACCGCAAGGAGCGCCACTCGATCGGCCACGGCGAGATCCCGCCCGGGACGCCGCAACCTTACTCCAAGTTCGCCGCCGACGGGCGGACCCTGCGCGTCCTGACCCCGTTCACCCCTCGGCCCTACGACCACGTCCTGTCGAACGCCCTGGGGCACGTTGTCGCCCTGACCAACCGGGGGCTGCAAACCACGTCGAGCGGCAACTCGCAGCAAAACCGGATCACGCCAGATTGGTCCGACACCGTCACCCGCGAGGTTCCGCCGGAAGCCTTCTACCTGCACGACCCGGTAAGCCAGGAGTGGTTCTCCCCCACTTACCACCCGCTCAACGACCCCGAGGCCGAGTATCAGGTCGACTTCGGCGTCGACGGAACCGCCACCTACCACATGACCAAGGGGACGGTCTCCACCGAGTTGACCGTGTTCGTCCCCCCCGACCAGCCCGCCGGGGTGTACCACCTGACGATCCGCAACGCCAGCGACCGGCCGCGATCATTCCGGGTCGCGTCGTACTTCCAGGTGGTTCTCTCTTCGCAGCCCGAGGCCGCCGGTCCGCTCAAGATCCGCCCCGACGCCAAGGCCAACGCCTTGTTCTTCGAGAACCCCCGGAACCACTTCCGCGAAGGTCCCGCCTTCGCCGCCGTGTCGAGCCCGCCCGACGCGATCGAGACGTCGCGTGGCCGGTTCTTCGGGCTTGCCCTCGATGTGTCGCGGCCGATCTTCGTGGCCCAGCCCCAACTCACCCAGCCCGTCGATCAAGGCGAGAACGACCGCCCGGTCGCGGCCTTCCTGAACACCCTGGCCGTCCCGCCGCGCGGCGAGGCGAATTTGACGGTCGTCCTCGGCCAGTCCGACGACCGCCGAGGGATCGCCGCCTTGCTCCGCGACCTGAAGGACAACCCCCGGTTCGCCGCGACGCAACTCCAGGCGACCCGGGATTGGTGGGGTTCGCTGATCGACACGGTCCACGTCAAGACCGGCGCCGTTGACTTCGACCGCTACCTCGACTGGATCAAGTATCAAGCCCTCGCCGAGCGGATCTGGGCCAGGCGTGGCTTTTATCAAGCCTCCGGGGCGTTCGGCTTCCGCGACCAGTTGCAGGACTCGGTCAACCTCTTGTGGATGGACCCCACGATCGCCCGGCGGCAGATCCTGCTGCACGCCTCTCAGCAGTTCCTCGAAGGGGATGTCGTCCACTGGTTCCACCGCCTCGGCGACGGTCGGACTGGATTCGCCGCGCGGACTCATGCCTCGGATAACCTCCTCTGGCTGAGCTGGGCCGTGGTCGACTACGTCGCCGCGACGGGGGACCTGACTCTCCTGGAGGAATCGACCCCCTACCTCGAAGCCGAGTTGCCGTTCGGTCCCCTGCCCAAGGACAAGGCGGGGATCGGGTTCGACCCGCTCCGGTCGGCCCGCGAGGACACGGTCTACCGCCACTGCCTGCGGGCGATCGACCTCGTGCTCGACCACAAGATGGGGGTCCACGGCTTACCCTTGATGGGCACCGGCGACTGGAACGACGGCCTCGACGAGATTGGCGCCGAGGGACGCGGCGAGTCGGTCTGGCTCGGCTTCTTCCTCCACTACATCCTGGAGCGGATGGCCAACCTGGTCGGCCAGAAGGAAGGGGAAGCACGTCAGGACCATTACTTGCACTGCCTCCGCGACCTCGGCGAAGCCCTGGAAAGCACCTGGCGGGACGACCGCTACCTCCGTGCCATCCACGACGACGGGACCGAGATCGGGATCAAAGGCTCGGGGATCTGGGAGATCGACGCCCTGACCGCCGCCTGGGCGGTGATGGCGAACATCAACCCCTTGCGCGGGCGGATCATCTTCGAAACCGCGTTGGAGGTGCTCGAAAAGGAGACGACCATCCTCCTCGGCTGGCCCCCGCTCCGGGAAGACTCGAAGCCCTACCTCGGCCGGAGCAGCAGCTATCCCGCCGGGGTCCGCGAGAACGGGATGTACTGCCACGGCGTCCAGTGGCTTGTCGGCGCCGCGCGCCTCCTCGCCGAAGCCGCCCGCGCCGACGGCCGCGCCGATGACGCCGCTCGCTATGCCGCCGCCGCCTACCGACTCTGGCTGAAGGTCTCGGCGATTCCCCACGTCACCCCCGACCAGATCGAGACTTACGGCGGCCAGCCCAACAAGCAATCCGCCGATATGGTCACCACCTTCGACCCCGGCCGGATGATCTGGCACGGCTACACCGGCGCCGCCGGCTGGATGTTCCGCCAGGCGATCGAAGGCGTCCTCGGCTACCGCCTGATCGACGGCGCAGTCATGCACCCGTCCGGCCAGCCGATCGCCCCCGAACTCGGTGAGGCCCGAGTCACTCGCGATGTGTCGGGCAGTCCGTTTGGAGCTACGGATCAGAATCAGAAGTGAATCGAAGATGAGTTGAGCCACGGATGGAACACGGATGAAACACGGATCAGCAGCTATCAGCCGTTTCTTCTCCCATCCGTGTTTCATCCGTGTTCCATCCGTGGCTCAACCTCTTCCCAACCAGCGAGGCGAACCGATGAAGACCGATCAGGCAGGCGGTTGGCAGGCGTGGGGACGGTCCGTCGGCGCCCGGATGGGCTGGCTGGTCGCGGCGGTGGCGGCTTGGGGGCAGGGGGGCGACTCGGCGGCGGGGACGGATGAACCCACCGTCCCTGTCATCCCCGCCGAGCATCGGCACGCCCGGATGCTCCTGGAGAACGCGCTGAAGTATGTCGACCCCGCGCAGAAGCTGGTCGATCCCGTCTCGGGCTACCCGGTGGAAGGGTGGAACCAGGACCCGAGCCGCGGCTTGTTCCTCCGGTCGTTCACGCAGTTGACCGCGATCGGGCAATACATGGAACTGCTCGGCAACGTCGCGGCGGGGCGGGCCGACTCGCCGGGGTTGAGCCGGGATGAGGCGAGCAAGCGGTTGGTTCATCTGGTGCAAACCCTCCGGCGAGATCAGGCCGACCCCATGCTGGCGGCCAAGGGGTTGCTCGGGAACTTCCTCGACCTCGCCACCGGCAAACGCCTGGGGCCGCTGGCCTCCGACGTGGACAAGGCGATGATCCTCCAAGCGTTCGGCGACGAGAAGGGAACCCGGCTCTGGGGTGCTCTGACCACTAACGGCTGGATCGCCCCCCGGAACAAGGACGCGGAGGCCGAGATCCGCCGGGGTGCCCGCTATGGCTTCCAGTACTTCGACGGGCCGTTGTTACCGTTCGCCGACTCGGCCACGAAGACCAAGGTCATGGCGATCCTCGACCGCCGGGTTGTCATGATCATCTTCGGCGATAACAGCAACTTGACCGCCTCGGCCGCCAAGACGATCGGGGCGTTGCTCGCGCCCGGGGTCAAGGACCGAGCCGACATCGTCGCGATCCACGACAGCTTGGAAGCTTTCCTGGACGCCCAAAAGGCTGGCTACGAGCGGCTCTATGACGTTCAAGCTGGCTTGTTCTACTTCGGTTGGGATGCGACCCGCGACCGCCTCTTTGGCTGGGAAGATCCGAACGGCAACTGGACCACCGGCCACATGGATTACCTCGTTAACGAGTTCCGCGGCCCCGCCACCTTCATCGCCGTCCGGTATGGTCTACCTAAAGCGGCGATTGCCAACCTCGGGTTCCACCTCAAGCCGGCCAAGAATGTGCTCGGGGCCGATGTTTATGCCTTGGCCCCGTGGGAAGGCTCGGCGTTCCAGGCGTTCGGCCTGTCGCTGATGCTCCGCGAGGCGCAGCGACCGGGGTGGGACACCTTGCTTGGCAACTTAGTGGCCATCGAGGTCGATTACGCCCGCCAGCACAAGCTCCCCGGCTTCTTGAGCGAATCCTACACCGGCGACGGCGTCCAATACACCGGGAGCGTCGGCATCCCGGCCATCACGGTCGCCCCCAAGCCGCGGATCACCGACGCCGCGTCGCTTTATACCCTGGGCGTGGCCTACTCGGTCGCCCCCGACCTAGTGGAAAGCTTCCTCGTCGCGAACTGGCCCCGAATCACCCCGATCCTCACCGACCACGGCCCCTGGGAAGGGTTCAACGTCGCTCGGAATGAGGTCATCCCGTTCCAGACCACCGCGCACACCTTGGCCCTGACCCTCGGCCTGATCGGGCACGCCTCGACCGACATGGCCCGCTACCTCGCCGCCCACGGCATGACCGACCGCCTCGACGCTTACTTCCAGCCCGCCCAGACGTCGGTCAACCTCCTCACTCCCGACACCGGCACTTTCGCCTGGACCGCCAAGGGGCAGACCGTCCAGTCCGACCGCGTCGGCCCGAACTTCCAGGTCAGCGGCGACGGCCTCAGGGAGTTCGGCCTCGCCTTCGTCCCCCCCGGCAACCAGCCGGTCGACCTGTCCGGCACGGTCCTGACCCTGAAATACCGCGCCGGCGGCCCCGCCCTCGGCCCCGCCCTCCTCGCCCTCAAAAGCAAGCCCGGCGCCCCCGACCCGAACCTGATCCCCCAGGTCATTCATCTCACCCTGCGCGACACCGGGAGCCAGGACGTCGAGATCCGCGTCCCCCTCCCCGCCACCCCCGGCCTCCAGGCGATCCGCGAAGTCGTCCTCACCCACGGCCCCGACGCCGAGGGCCGGTCGGTGGCACTCACGGTCACTGGCCTCCGGTTTGACCGCCCTGACGCCGCTCGTTGACCTGGTTCAACTCGGGCCAAGAACCCGGAAGTCACTTGGCTCGGATAGCTCGTAGACTCGAATTTTGACATCGTGGTGAACGACTCCCGTGATGGCGACACGGAGATCATCTCGGTGGGCGTCACAAGCGAGTCGATAATCCGCACGATTCAAAAGGACTTTGACCCGGGCACGCTGATCACCAACCTCCGTCCTTACAACAATTTTCCCTCCCAAGTCGTCGAACAGCGAGCCGATGTCGGCCTGCAGCGAAAAAACCTTCCCGACGAACCGTTCTCGACGGGGAATCGCTCGTTCACGGAGCCTACGGCCCGCTTCTTCGAGCATCGGGAAATCGGCTTGTGTGAACGAGACAGATTGAGGGATACCTTGAGGGAGTCGGGGCCGCGACCGGGACCAATTCATCTGAACATTGACCCGAGATTGGTCTCCTCGCGGTTTCATGTGAGCCACAGCTTCGCAAAGGTTGGCGCTCACTCCCTCACTGATCCCATTGAAGATGGGATCGAGACGGTCCGCTTTGACCGCTTGATCAATGATGTCCAGGCTACTCATGAGTCGAGTGGTGACACGGCGCTCGAAAGGTTCTGTCACTTGCTGGAATTCTTCCCCTGGCAAAATTTCATTTTGCTCGAATGTGGGTGGGACTTGAGCGATGATGGTCGCCACAAAGCTCCCTCGCTCGGTTTGTCCCAGCCGGCAACCTTTGATGAAGTTGTTGGCTTCGCTCAGCGTTCTTTCCGGATGGAAGGCTTGGGGTCTGGA
>JAABUX010009786.1_pt1 | contig 10803 bp, 7 predicted proteins | sample 5561851 | NCBI WGS metagenome assembly JAABUX01 (sample SAMN10711883, study PRJNA513361) | rock metagenome | isolation source: Antarctica rocks | place: Antarctica: Victoria Land, Richard Nunatak red sandstone | collected 2016-01-03 | reverse complement strand
CGATCGCGTTCCGCCCGACGACTAGGATCGGGTACGCCCACCGCCGGGAGCCAAGGACGTCGACCAACCCATAAAGCGCGGCGAGAACCCCCAAGCAGATCCCCCCGCTGAACAGGACCCACGACGGCGTCCAGATCCGCTTGACGATCGGGCAGAGACCGTATCGGTCCAGCGCCAGCCCCGCCGCGGCGCTCACCACGCCCGCCACCACCATCCGTCCGATCTTGCCTTGCGGTTTGCCGTCCCCCTGGAGCCAGCCCCCCGCGATCAGTCCCAGGAGCATCGTCCCCAGCGTCGGGATGAAGCTGAGCGTGGCATAACCCCCGCCGTTGTGGCTGAACGCCTGGCCCCGCGGGAACAGGTTCAGGAACCACCGGTCGAACGCCCACGCCAGGTTCCCGTTCTTGTTCCAGTGCGCCGCCAGACCCGAGGCATGATGCGGCCAATCTGGCGGGACGCCGACGCCGGGGTAGTCAAAATCCGTCCCCGGTACTGGATAAAGCGTGAACGCTCCCCAGTAGCCGACCAGGATCACCCCCAAGGCGATCCAGCGTGCCTTGATCGGCCCCAGCCCGATCAGGAAGAGCGGGAAGTAACCCAGGCCGATCTGCGTGAGCGTATCTTCAAACGTGAAGTTTGTTTGTGCCCGCCCCACCGATCGGAGCAAGATCCCTAGCGCGATCAACACCAGTGCCCGCCAGGCGGCATGAACCACCGAAGCTCGGGTCGACTCCCCCCGCCGGACCCGACTGGCCAACGAGAACGGCAGCGCCACGCCGACCAAGAACGAGAACGAAGGCTGGATCATGTCGTGGATCGAGCATCCGCCCCAGGCGACGTGCGATTGGTGATACCCCAACCACCGCCAGCTCGGACTCGTGGGAAAGTTCCCCGCCATCTGGCCCAGTTCCAGGACCTCGGCCATCATCAAGAGCATGACCGCCCCCCGGTACAAGTCGACCGAGGCGATCCGCGCCGGGGGATGTTCGGGGGTGGTGTTCATGGTCCGAGTATTATGGAGGACTTCTCGCCCAGTCGCAACCCGCCCGTCCCATCACCGAACAGCGTTGGGCTGGTTGCTTGTTCGAGGCCGATGGTATCTTGACAAAATGGACCTATGCTGGGTTTCAACGTCGCTCTCGTAGGAAGCTTTATGCAACTCCTTAAACGAATCCGCCTGGTGGGATGGAAGTCGATCAAAGATCAGACCTTGGATTTAACTTCTCTCACCTTGGTCATTGGAGCGAATGGAGCGGGCAAGTCAAACTTGCTGACCTTGTTCAAGATGTTGAACGCCATGTTCGCCAACACACCCGGCTTCCGGAACTACGTCGCCCAGAGCGGGTACGCCGACAGCTTACTCCATTACGGGGTCAAGCAGACGCCCATCGCGGAGATCGAACTGACGTTTAGCACGCATACAGGCGACACAACATACTTCGCGCGGTGGGCGGCGGCGGCGAGGGGGGCGTTGATCTTCGCCGAGGAGCGTGTTGAGTTTCTTCGAACGGGTTCTCCAAAGCCCATCATCCTCGATTTAGGGGCGGGGCATCCCGAAACCAACCTGCTTCGATTCGCGGATGAAGGGGATCAGACCGCCTCGGTCGCCTTGCAACTGCTGCGGGGATGTCGCTTGTTTCATTTCCATGATACATCGGACCAAAGCGCCGCCCGCCGGCCCTGTTACATCGGTGCGACCCGTTTTCTTCTCCACGACGCCGGCAACTTGGCCGCGATGTTGTATTTGTTTCGCGAGCAGCACCCAACCGCTGATCGCCGAATCACGGCCACGGTCCGGCAGATGGTACCCGACTTTGACGACTTCATCTTGGAGCCGGACCGATTGAATGAGAAGCAGATCTCGCTCAACTGGACGCACAAGGATCGAGACTATGAATTCGGACCGCATCAGCTTTCCGACGGGTCGTTGCGTTTGATCGCTCTGGCGACTCTCCTCCTCCAGCCGGAAGGAAATTTGCCGCGATTGATCGCTTTGGACGAGCCGGAGCTTGGCTTGCACCCATCGGCTCTGGAGATGTTGTCGGAAATTGCCCGGGCGACGAGCAAGCACTCGCAGCTCCTTTTCGCCACGCAGTCATCGGTATTTCTCGATTACTTCGAGCCAGCGGATGTGGTCGTCGTCAACAGTCGCTCGGGTGGATCGGAGTTTCAGCGGCTCAACGCCGAGCAGTTGGACACTTGGCTCGACGAATACACACTCGGTGAAGTTTGGGAAAAGAATGTCGTTGGCGGGGGGCCTTACGGATGAAGCGGCTCTACTTGACTGTCGAGGGCCAGACCGAATCCGCTTTCGCGATGGATGTGTTGCAGCCCCACCTTTTGCCCTTTGGCGTCTATCTCTACCGCCCCCGATTTACTGGCTTGCACCGCCGAGGACACGGGCGAATCCCTCAAGGTGGCCTCCTCGGTACATTTGGCCATGCTTTGAATGACATCCGAAGGTGGCTCAAGGAAGACCGGTCGTCGGACGCTCGCTTCTCGATGATGGTGGACCTCTACTCGCTTCCCCAGGACTTTCCGGGATATGTTGCCGGGATGAGGGAGCGGCCCGGCGCGGCCCAAGCGACCGCCCTTGAGCAGTCGCTGGCGACAGCCATCGGTGACCCGCGATTCATCCCTCATCTCCAAGTCCACGAATACGAGGCTCTCGTCCCCGTCGACCCGGAACATCTTGCCACACTTTACGAGGTCGCCAGTTCCGTGCTGAATAGCCTGTGCCGCGAGTGCGGCGAGTACGCGACCCCGGAGGACATCAATCATGGCCAGCACTCTCACCCCAAATTCCGAATCAAAGAGCGGGTTCCGGACTACGACGAGAACATCGCGGGACCTCTGCTGGCCGGAACGATCGGCTTGCCAACCCTCCGGCAACGATGCCCCCACTTCGGCGTGTGGCTGTCCCGACTCGAACAGCTTGACGATCCGGGGATGTGATCCTCGACATGGTGACGTTTGACGATGTTTTGATTCTGAATCGGGATTGCTAATTGCGGGGGAACTGGGCAAAATCTGCCCACGCCTCGCCGTCGATGGTGACGGTTTGGGTGGTGGACCCGCGGGTCGGCGAAGCATGAGGCTGCGCGGCTGGGTCCACGATTGGCAACCCGGGAATGGCTTGCACGGAGGACTCAGCCGATGGCTCGATGGTTTTTGGATCGGACCCCTCAGCCGGGGTCTCCCTCGGTCAACTTGCGGCGGCTCTTGCCCGAAGCCCAGTTCGTGGGCTTGGGGGATGGTGAGGTTTCGGCTTGTTCCGCCGACCCGAAGCGGCTCGAAGCCGGTACTTGGTTTGTCGCGGTGCAAGCGGACGCGGGGGATGAAGCGGCGACCGGGGATCTGCTGGTCGAGCGGGGGGCGGCGGGGGTCGTGGTGGAGCGGGCGGCTCCCGACTTGGGGCGGCTGCAGGTGGTCGTCGGGGATACCCGGTCGGCCCATGCCCGGATCAGCCAGGCCCTCGCGGGCGATCCCGCGCTGTGCTTGCCGGTCGTCGGCGTTACCGGGGCGAGCGGCAAGGGGGCGGTCGGTTCGTTTGTCCGAGCGATCCTTCGCGCTCAGGGGCAGGTGGTCGGCTCGGTGGGCTTCGCGACCTGGTTCGATGGCGACTCGATTCGCCCCCTCGGCCCCAAGACGCCCGAGCCGGCGAAGGTCGCGGCGATGCTGGCCGGGATGGTCCACCAGGGCTGCGACTCGGCGGTCCTCGAAGTGGACCACCGGGCGATCGACCGCCGGGACGTCGACGGGGTCCCGCTGGCCGTCGCCGTGGTGACGACCTTGGGCGACGGTGATGATCGAGCCGCGCACCGTCGGGCTTATGCCCGGTTGATCCGGCGGGTCGAGGTGGGGGGGAGCGTCGTCATCGACGCTGACGACCCCGAGGCCGATGTCCTGGGGGCGGTCAACCTCGCGGCCCGCCGGGTCACGTTCGGGATTGATGATCAAGAGGATGCCGTCCCCCGGGCGAGCATCGCCGCCGTGATCGACCGCTGCGACGCCGGGTCGAGCCGGTTCCTGCTCCGGGGGTTCGACCGCGACGTGATGGTGACGCTCCGGGTGGGTGGGGGACCGGCGACGGTCCGCCAGGCGATGGCCGCCGCCGCCGTGGCGTGGTCGCTCGGGGTCGCGGCCGACACCGTGGTCCGGGGGTTGGAGTCGGTCGCGCGGATTCCGGGTCGGTTCGAAGCGGTCCGCGCTGGGCAAGCGTTCGAGGTCCGCGTCGACCAGGCCCGGACCGCCGCGGACTTGACCCGAGCCTTGACCCACCTCCGCGCGATCACCCCTGGGCGGCTCCTCTGCGTGGTCGGGGCGAACGGGGCCGGCGTCGGCGTCCCCTCGTCGTATCTCCAGGACGCCGAGCGAGCCGCGCTCGGGCGAGCGGTCGAACTCGGGGCGGATCTAGTCGTCCTGACCGCCGACAACTCCCGGAACGAAGACCCGAACGCGGTGGTCGACGAGATCCGGGCCGGGATGATCCACCCCGGGCGGGTCCGGGTCGAACTCGACCGCCACGCCGCGATCAAGTTCGCCCTGACCGACGCCCAACCCGGCGACGGCGTCCTGATCGCGGGGAAGGGGGCGCATGCCTACCAGGTCTTGCGCGATCGGGTCGTCCCATTCGATGACGCCGCCGTGGCCGACCAGATCCTTCGCGAGGGACGCCTCGGGATGGGCCGGGCTTCGGCCTGACCCCATCCGCAATCATTGCAACGGACAGGATTGCAGATTGTAAAACGTCAACAATCCTTGATGCTATGCGGTTTCAAGAAAGTTCGTGCAGCATCGCCAAGAGCAGATCGCAAAGTGATTCAAAATCGCCTTTCGCAATTTGCGATCCCACCATTTGCAATGAACTTGAAATCTTGAGCCAAGGCAAAGGCCGACGGACGAATCAACCGATTCGCCCGTCGGCCTGGTGTGTTGGCGATCTACCTTGGCCCGGTCAGCGGAGTCGGCGACCGATCACGGCGTCGTTGGGGAGGGTCAAGGTGGTCCCGGGGGCCAAGGTGGCTTTGGGGCTGTCGAGGAGGTCGCGGTTGAGGTTGTAGATTTCCCCGGAGCGTCGGCTGTCCTCCAAGGTGTCGCGGGCAATGCTCCGGAGGGTGTCGTTCGCTTTGACCCGGTAAGTCGGGCGCGGCGGGGCTTCGACCGGCTCGGCTCGGGCGCGGCGGAGGCCGGGGCGAGCGGAGCGCGGGGGGGGCATCGCGGCGGCGGGATCGGTGTCGCCCGACTTCGATGACGAGGACGCCCGGCTGACCGCGGGGCCGTCGATCGGTGCCGCCGGCGGCTCGACCAGCGTCCGCTCGACGAGTGCCCGGTCGAGGGTTTCGGGCGGCGGGACCCGGATCACGGTCCCGACGTACAGTTTTCTGATGTCGGGCACCTGGCCGGCGTTGGCCTGGTGGAGTGCCTTGTAGTAGCGGCCCGAGTTGTAATAGTCCTTCGAGATCGTCCAGAAGTTCTCGTCGGCCTGGACCGTATGCAGAACTTCCCCAGCCCCCGAGGCGGCGGGTTCATCCCGGATCGGCGGACCATCGGCGACCCGCGTCCGACCTGCCGAGGCACCAACCATCGCGTTGCCGCCGTTGTTGCCGATGTCCTCTGGGTTTCCCCCGGTAAGGCCGACACTGGGCCGCTTGCCCCCGCTGGGGATCACGACCCATTCTGGTCCTTTCGACGCGGCCGGAGCCGTCGTGGCCAGCGGCGGGACCGTTTCCAGGTTCCGCACCTTCGCGGGTTCCAGCGGCGGGGCTGCCACCACCGCCGGCTGAACCGGAGGAGGCGGGTCGACGGCAGGCGGTGGGTCGACGGCGGGCGGGTGTTCCGGGGTGGAAGCCGGACCAGGCGGCGAATCAGTGGGGTCGGCGGTCGACGTCGAGTTGGTGGTGGGCGCGTTTGTCAGGTCGGCGGGCGGGACCAGATCGGCCGGCTTGACCTCGGGGGGCGTCGCCTCGACCGGGTTGACCTCCCCTTCGGGTGGCTTCACCTCGGCCCCGTCCTTCGATTCGGTCATGGCGCCAACCGAGGGCAGGGGAGGAGTGTCGGTGGTCGGCCCCGGCATCTCGATTGGCTTGGTCGGGTCGGCCGTCGCGGCGTTGGCCAGGCTATTCTCGGGTGGGGGGATCAACGGCAAGCTTCCCGTCTCGGGTGGAGACAGGAGTCCAGATGGTGACTTGGCCTCGTCCTTGGGCGTAGTCGTGCCCGTGAGCGGGGCCTTTGGGGCGTCGTGCGACTCGGTTTTGGTCGGGTTCTTGGCGATGGGTCCCGGCTCGGGCGGGACGTCGGGCTGGGGCGGGGTGGTCGGTTCGTTCGCCTGTTTGGTCTTGGGGTCGGCTGGACCCGGGTCTTTGGGGTCCGCCGGAGTGGCGAGGGCGAGCGTCGGCCACCGGCCGCCGATCCACCCTCGTTTGACGACCAGCACGCCGACCAGGATCAGGAACGAGAGCACGGCGGCCAGGCCGACCCGGGTTTCCCAGGTCCAGGACGTCGGCGACCACCGAGGGGACCGACGGGGTTGATCCGCCGGGTCCTCGGGAGGAGAGACCGACTCGTCGGCGGGATCGGCCGGGGTGTCGGGGCCTGGGCTTTGCTCGGAGTCGACCGCCGGTCGGACCGCCGGGCGTCGGCGGTTCCAAAGGCCGTTGACCATCGATCGGACCGACCCCAGCAGCGCGGCGAGCTTGCCGGGGCCGTTGGTCGCGGTTTCCTCGTCGTCGTCGAGGTTGGCTTGCGCGTCGTCGTCGTCCCGCTCGACCTGGCGCGGGTCGAGACCTTTCGTCCGCCTGGGTCCGAATGGATGGCGGCCGATCGTGGGGTACTGCGAGCGATGGGTCGAGCCCTCGGCGCCGAGGTCGTCGCTCAGCGGTCGTCCGTCCGCCGGGGCGTCGGGGTGTTCGGGAGTCCATTCTGGTCCGGACATCGCTGGGCGACCCTCAGTTTCGCGCTTCGCGCTCGGGGGTTGGTGGCCAGTTCCTCGGCCGTCGCGGTGACGGGCTTCTTGGTCAACACGATCAGCTGATCGTCATCGCGGAACGCATGTTTGACCCGACGATCTTCCAGCGAGTGAAAACTGATGATCACCGCCCGACCGCCGGGGTTGAGATAATTGGTCAGGTTGGCGAGCAGGTCATCGAGCCGAGCCAGTTCGTCGTTGACCTCGATCCGCAAGGCTTGAAAGGTCCGGGTCGCCGGGTCGATCGCCCCCCACTTGCCGGGCACCCCCTTGCGGACCACCTCGGCGAGCCGGGTGGTGGTGGTGATCGGTTCGACCCGCCGAGCCTCGACGATCTTCCGGGCGATCCGTCGGCTGTGGCGTTCCTCACCATATTCGAAGATGATCCGGGCCAGTTCCTCGGCGTCGAGGTCGTTGACGAGGTCGGCCGCCGAGGTGTGCGACTTCGGGTCGAATCGCATGTCGAGCGGCCCGTCCGTCGCGAACGAGAACCCCCGGTGCCCCCAGGCAAGCTGGTCCGACGCCAACCCAAGGTCCAGGACGATCCCATCCACCCCGTCCAGTTCCAGGTCCCCCAGAACCCGATCGAGATCGCTGTAGCTCGACTGGACCAGAGTCACCGGCTTCCCCGCCGTGCCTCGAGCCGCCAACTCCAGCATCGCCGGGTCCCGGTCCAGCGCGATCACTCGCCCCGAACTGCCCACCCGATCCGCGATCGCGCTCGAGTGCCCCCCCGCCCCCGCCGTCCCATCGACGATGACGACCCCATTGCGCAGGTCGAGCCACTCGACCACCTCATCGAGCAAGACCGACCGGTGCACCGGGCTGGGCGGATCAGGTTCAAGCGACAAGGCCGACTCGTTTATGCGATCAAAGGGCAAGAAAGGACCAACCGGCGCGACCAGCAACGGTCAACCACCCCGCCGACTCTATCCATCTGGCCGATCCTGTCAACCCAGGCTCGACTTGCGAGCTTTCCAGATTGATTGGCCAGATTCGCCCAGATCGCCACGCAAGGTGAGAAATGCTCCACGCCCGAAAGTGGCGCCCGAAAATGGTGTCAATTCATTTTTCCAGCTTCTTGGGACGTCCCCGCGGCCGGTTGGCGGCTCCCAACCCGAGCATGGATGCCTGTCGCTCGGACCAGGCGAGGTCACCGTAAGGGCGGCCGGTGATCAGCGAAGAACGGACCGAGGCGAGGTCAGCCTCGGGCAAAGACGCCAACACCTTCGCCCGCCAGGCTTTTGACCGGCCTCTGGGCGTGTCACCGAGGTCCGCCCACCCGGGCAATTCGCTCAGGAGCGGGTTGGGGCGGCCGGTCGCGTGGGTCGGATAGCTCGACCACGGATAGTGGACCGGATCGGTCACCATCCCGACACGGAGCGGGTTCGCCTCGATATACCGTAAGACCGTCCACAGATGGCCGTCGTCCTGGACCGGCGGACTCTTGAACCGGCCCTGCCAGACGTGGCCGAGGCTCCGGTGTCGCTTGTGATACCGCCAGGTATGCGTCACCAGCAGCGACTGCATCACGCGGCCGATCGCCACGCCCGGCTCGGGGCGGAGCAGGAGGTGGAAGTGATTGGTCATCAGGCAGTACCCGTAGAGCTGGAACGGGTAGCGGAGTTGAGCCCGGCCGATCGCGTCGATGAAGGCGCGAAAGTCGCCTTCATCGTGGAAGACGGCCTCGCGGTTGTTGCCCCGGCTGAAGGCGTGAAAGGTCAGGCCGTCATCATTCGGTCGTAAAGGTCGTCCCATCCTCCGAGACTACCAAGCGGAAGGGGTCCCAGCAACGGAAAAATGAATTGACACCAATTCCTGCCACCAATTCCTGCAGGAGGGGTCCCAGCAACGGAAAAATGAACTGACACCAATTCCGCTCCAATTCCGCTTTGCCAATTCCGCTTGGGGCCAGGGTCGCGAAACCTCTCAATTTGGCGTCGAGACGATTGTTTGATCGTAGACGGTGAGGAACTGATTGGCAATCGCCTGCTGCCCCTTCACGTTGGGGTGGAACGCGCCGATCGGGTTGGATTCGTCCTTCAATGATGTGCCGACGTGCTGAAACCAGGAATTTATCGAAGAGTAACCATGTGTCCGGAACGGGGCGTCGAGACTGCCGACCACCGTCCAGCGATTGGCGGCCGCCGCCGTCTCGATGTTCCGGTTCAAAGGGGTCAAGATGTTCTGGTCGGCGAACTGAACATTCGCTTTGCCGATGGCGCTAAGGCCCGCAAGTTTGATCGGTGCGTACTGACCTTGCTGATTCCGGGTCATGTTCGGGTATTCCGTGATCAAAACCTGGGCGGGGCTGAGACCCCGAATCGCCTGGCCCAGTGCCGCGTATTTCTGGGGGAGAGTCGCCATATCGGTATTCAACTGGGTCTGGATGTCACTCAATGACGTTTTCCCGAGGATCGAGTTGGAGGCCAGCTCTTTGATTCTGGTCGAGAAACCGATGTCGTTGCCCCCGATCGAAACAGTCAAGACGTCGATGGGATGCGAGCCGACGATCTGGTGAACCTCATCGATCTGGCCGGGTAAGGTGTAAGTGGAATCGACATCACTGGCCATCGGTCCGAGTAACCCCCGGTCGATCGTCGCTCCGGAATCGGCCACCGAGACGAACGTGACCGCCTCTTGAGGGTTACTTTTTTGCAGTGCCAGCGCAAATTGCGCCGACGCAGCCAAGGTCGAGCGGTGGGCTTTGGCATTCTGGAGATTCATGGCCGGATCGGGCGAATAGGCCCATTGCGCTGGCTTGAGGAAATAGAATCCATTGACGACGGGATTCCCTTCTCCCGAAGCATAGGAATCGCCGATCGCCACGATCAGCACATCCTTGACCACGATGTCCTGATCGGCGACCACCGGGCCATTGGCTCCTCGAACGCCATTCACAGTAAGCTGCACCGTATAAGGGCCTTCGGGTAAAGAAACACTCGACTGCTTCCCCTGGACACTGGCAACCGTCTGGCCCGCCTCGCTGATCGTCCAGGTATAGGTCGAGCTCGGCTGGAGATCCGGAGTCTTCGAGGCGTCGAGCAAGACCTGGTACCCCCCAGCCGGACTGACGTAGGCCGAGGTATTGGGAAGGTCGGGAGCATTGCCATGGGCCGGGTCGAGAGCGATCTGCGGGGCCATCTTCCACGAGATCACCGCCGCGGAGCTGAGGAGCGCACGCGTCTCCAGATTTTCAAAGGATAAGGACGTGCGACGCTTCGGAGCCGAAGAACGGAGGATGTTCGACCGTTCTGGCAGAAATCGCGGCATAGCTCGGTCTCGATCGTTGAGGGGGATGCTCAGAGTTCCCGGGATCAGCCGCAGCATCTGGCCACGGAATCATGGCTGACCCGAAGCCGTTCCGCTCAATTCCGTTAAGCAACTTTTCGGATTACGCGGGCCTTGCGGATTAGGAAAGTTTTCCAACTCGATCATCGCAGCAGATTTCTGGCCGCTGATCCGGGAGGACCCGTGGACTTCCCCTCGAAAAACGAGCACAGGGTTAACGGTTATTCGGCTCGCTCGAACTCGACGGGGGACCGGTAGCCCAGCGACGAGTGTCGCCGGATGCGGTTTTAGAACACCTCGATGGACTCGAATAGGCTGGCCCGGGCTTCGGCCCTGGTTTGATAGTCATCGTCGACACCGGGCCGGACGGGTTGACGCTCCGCCGGTTCCAGGCGGCGACCGAGCGGTCGATGCTCAAGATCCTCCGCGAACTCCGCGTGATGCGCTACGAGGGCCGCTGCCGCGCCGTCGACCCGGCCGAGGGGGTCGAAGTGCTCGACGCGATGGCGGCGGAGATGCCCGAGTTGAAAGAGGTTGCGGTCGAA
>JAABUX010009785.1_pt1 | contig 10804 bp, 12 predicted proteins | sample 5561851 | NCBI WGS metagenome assembly JAABUX01 (sample SAMN10711883, study PRJNA513361) | rock metagenome | isolation source: Antarctica rocks | place: Antarctica: Victoria Land, Richard Nunatak red sandstone | collected 2016-01-03 | reverse complement strand
GAGATCCGTGCCGACATCAGCCCCAAGTATCTCCTGCACGCCGTCGCCAATCTGTGCTTGCCCGTGGCGGACGAGGGAGTCGCGTACAGCCAACGCATGGTCGCGCTCCTCATCGACGGACTACGCTACGGCGGCGATACGAGTCAGCCTCGCTCCTGACGTCGTGCACTGCTCGGTTCCTTCCCGAAGTATCGCCGGTGCGCCTCGATGAACGACAACGACAATCCTGGCCCATTGTCCACGAGTACCGTTCCGACGACGCAGACCCGTCACCCTGTTCCTCGAGTCTCACCATTGACATCGCCACGACGACACCGATCGCTACGCCCTTCCTCCACCGTCCAGAGATCAAGAATGATAGTCCCGCCGCGAGGCCTAAGAATGGTCGCGTCCCGAATGGCCTCCGCGAGCGTGGCATCCCGCAGGTCGCGCGTTACCAGGCGGTACCACCCCTGTGGGGCCTGCGCATACACACGGGCCGTGGCAAATGCCTCGTCCGGCAACTCCGTGAGCGTGGCGCCGTAATCGTCCAGGATACGCCGTATGTCGGCGGCGGTATGACCCCCAGGCAGGAGCCCTTGCTCCTCCATCCCTATGTAGCGGCCAGCCACGAGAAGGTGGATGACGCGCCGTGCCTCGGCAGCGAACGACTGTGGTACGTTCTGATCCATGAGGCTCCTCAGGCCACATCAATAGACTCGTTGCAGGATAAGCGCCGACTACCGAATCAGCATCAGATTGCATTCAGGAAGGGCCAAAATAGCGCCTTTCACGGGCTGCCGGCCTGCTAACCAAGGCTCTGAAGGACACTTGCCTTATTCGGCAACGAGTCTAATATACCGGCGTGCAACGAAGGGTAGCCGGCTGGAAGCCGGCGCTCCCAGGAGGCGTCGTCTCATGACTAATGCAGGCTAGGCGCACTCGACCAACTGGGCTTGTGGCGCGGACGAACCGTCGGGCGTGGGGAAGGGCGTCTTGAAGGTAAAGGCAAACGGCGTGGGTCCATGCGCGCGCAGACTGTCGAGCCGCTCCTTGGCCTCCTCCACGCCGGGCCTATGCCCCCGCGGCGCCCACCAGAGCGCCATGTACGGACTATCGGAGCGCGCGAACCACTGCCGCCGGCGCTGCATGACCGGCCGATGCGCGCTGGCGTAGACATAGGCCGTCAGCGCCTCCAGCGACTCCCACACCGACATGTTGAAGAGGATGCGCGGATCGTCGTAGGCGCGCACGGACGTGGCGTTGCCCTCGACGGATTGGAACCGCCAGACGAAGCCGGGACTGGCGTCGGCCAGCGCGTTGATGGTGTCTAGTTGCTCGACGAACCCGGCCATCAGCGGGTCGTCGAGGGGCGCCAGCATATGGGCGATATTGACCTGCGCGAGGTGGTACATTGGGTTAGCCCTCGACGGCCATCACGGCCGCGCCGACGATACCCGCGTTGTCGCCGAGGGCGGCGCGGACGATCTCCACGCCATCGCGCGCCGCGTGCAAACAGTCGGCCTGCGCGCGCCGCGCCGCCTGCTTGAAGTAGTCGTCGACCGCCTCAATCAGCCCGCCGCCCAGCACGATGCGCTGCGGGTTGTAGAAGTTGATCACCGAGACCAGCCCCGCGCCCAGGTAGCGCGCGGCCTGCGCGATGGCCTCGACCGTCACCTCGTCGCCCTCGGCGACGGCGCGGGCGATGGTCTTGGAGCGGAGCGCCGTGCCGCCCGGCAGGTCAGCCGCGTTGGCCGGTACCTCGCGCTGCAAAACGCTGGCGCGCCCCGACCGCAGGTCGCCCAGCAGCGTGCGCACGACCGCGGTACGCGAAGCGTAGGCTTCCAGGTGCCCCTGGCCTCCACAGCCGCACAGGCGGCCACCGACGTCGACCACCATATGGCCGAGCTCGCCGCCCGTGTTGGTGGCGCCGCGGTGGATCCGGCCATCGCGCACGATGGCGCCGCCGATCCCCGTGCCCACGAACACGCAGACAAAGTCCTTGCAGCCCTTGCCGGCCCCGAAGTGCAGCTCACCGATGGCGCCGACCTCCACGTCGTTGCCCAGCGTGACGGGAAGGTCCAGGCGCTTGCGCAGCAGCGCGGCCAGCGGCAGGTTGTCCATGTGCTGGCCCAGGTTGGGGCCACTCAACAACACCCCGTTGGCGCGGTCGACCTGCCCCGGCGCGCCGATGCCGACGGCCTCGGGATGGGCGCCCTTGGCCCCCGACATCGCCTCCTCGGCCGTCTCGGCAATGCGCGCCACCAACTCATCCGGCCCCTGGTCAACCTGGCTCTTATGCTTGGCCGACGAGATCACCTTGCCGCGCTCGAGGTCGATGACCCCGGCCAGGATCTTGGTCCCTCCAAGATCGATCCCCAGTGCATGCTTCATCCAGCGTGCTCCTTCTTGGAGTGACTAGTGGCTAGTGGCTAGTGACTAGTTCTTCTAGTCACTAGCCACTAGCCACTAGTCACTAATCGTCGTGCGTCAAAAAATAGGCCTGGGCGTCGAAGGCCTGTTTGCCGGGCTTGCATAGATGTCTGTAGGCGCCGTCCGCGTGCATGACGCTGGCGTTGGCGCGGTCGCGGCGGTAGGCGGCCAGCATGCGGATGACCCTCTTGCGCAGCCGCGCGTCCTCGACGGGGAAGAGTTCTTCGACGCGGCGGTCCAGGTTGCGCGGCATCATGTCGGCCGAGCCCAGGTAGACCTCCTCGGCGCCCCCGTTACGGAAGTAGTAGATGCGGCTATGCTCCAGGAAGCGGCCGACCAGCGAGACGACGCGAATGTTCTCGCTGATGCCGGGAAGGCCGGGACGCAGGCAGCATGGGCCGCGCACGATCAAATCGACGCGCACGCCAGCTATAGAGGCGCGGTAGAGCGCCACGATGATGCCCGGATCGACGAGGGCGTTCATCTTGAAGACGATGCGGCCCTTGTCGCCATGCGCCATCTCGCGTTCGATCAGGCGCATCAGACGGCGGCGCATGTTGACCGGCGCCACCAGCAGCTTGCGGTACTCGTCCTGGTGCGAGTAGCCGGTCAGGTAGTTGAACAGTTCCGTGACGTCCTGGCCAATCGCGGGGAGGGCCGTTAGCAGGCCCAAATCGGTGTAGCCGCGAGCGGTACCGGCATTATAGTTGCCCGTCCCCAGGTGCATGTAGCGGCGCAGGCCGTCGCGCTCCTTGCGCACGATCAGCATCAGCTTGGCGTGCGTCTTGAGCCCCAACAGCCCATAGACGACGTGCGCGCCGGTTTGTTCCAGCGCCCGCGCCCACTCGATGTTGTTCTCCTCGTCGAAGCGCGCCTTGAGCTCGACCAGCACGGCCACCTGCGTGCCCTCCCGCGCGGCGGCGAGCAGCGCGTCGACCACGGGGGCGTGCGACCCGCCAACACGGTAGAGCGTCTGCTTGATGGCCAGGACGTTGGGATCGCGCGCCGCCGCCTCCAGCAGGTCGACCACCGGCGTGAACGACTCGTAGGGGTGGTGCAGCAGGATGTCCTGCCGCGTAATGGCGGCGAAGATGTCCTCGCCCTGGCGCAGCGCGGCGGGGATGCGCGGCTGGAAGAGGGGATACTTGAGGTCGGGGCGATCCAGGCCGAAGATCTCCGTCAACGAGTCCAGCGCCAGCAAGCCGTCCATGGCATAGATGTCGTCGGGGCCGATCTCCAGGTGGGTCATCAGCAGCGCGCGGACATCCTCGGGCATGTCCTCCTCGACGAACAGGCAGACCACCGACCCGAAGCGGCGCGCGGTCAGGGCCTGACTGACGGAGAGGCTCAGGTCGGAGGCCTCGTCCTCCGCGATCTCCACATCGGCGTCGCGGATAACCTGGAAGGCGTACGATTCGACCACGTGCATGCCGGGGAAGAGGTCGTCGAGGTTGGCGGCGATCAGTTGCTCCAGCGGCACGAACGTGTGCGCGGCCGCCGGGCCCGACATCGTCGCGGCGCCCATCGCCGACGCGCCGGCCGCGCTGCCCTCGCCCGCGTCGTCGGGCGGCACGACGATGAAGCGCGGCAGCACGTTGGGGATCTTGAGGCGGGCGAAACGCTTGCCCTGCTTGTCGTCGATGGCCACGGCCAGATTGAGGCTCAGGTTGGAAATGTGCGGGAAAGGGTGGCCTGGATCGACGGCCAGCGGGGTCAACACGGGGAAGACCTCGCGCTCGTAGTAGCGATCCAGCGCGGCGCGCTGCTCGGACGAGACGTCGGCAATGTTGACGATGCGGATGCCGTGCGCGGCGAGCTCCGGGAGCAGGTCGTCCCGCAGCAGGTCGCACTGATGCTTCAGCGACGGCAGCAGCCGCTCGCGGATGGCGGTAAGCTGCTCGGAGGCGGTCATGCCGTCGGGCGAGAGCTCGCTGAGGCCTCTGACGACCTGCTCTTGCAGGTTGGAGAGGCGTATCATAAAGAACTCGTAACTATTCGTGGCAAAGAAGTAGAGCGACCTGACGCGCTCGAGCAGCGGCTTGCCGGGGTCCGCGGCCAGGTCGAGCACGCGCTGGTTATAGGCGATCAGGCTCAACTCACGGTTGATGAAGAGTTCGGGGCGGTGCAGGTCGGGCACGCCAGCTTCCCGCGCCTGCGACGCGTGCTGCGCCTGCGCGGCCACGTCGCGCGCGTCGTCCTGGCGCGCTTTCTGTTCCGATGCACGAAGAGACACGTTACCACCTCATAGCGATTCACCGGACGGCCTGTTTATATAGATGTATCGGGGAAAGGGACTCCGACCGGTCTCCTTACTTATTGTCTATCATACAGCAGTTGTCCGTGATACAGCAGTTGTCCGTGATACGGGAGGACCATGCGTCTCGCCTTATTCTCCGACATCCACGGTAACCTTGTCGCCCTGGACGCCGTGCTGGCCGATCTGACCGCGCGCGGCCCCTACGACGCGCTCGGCGTCGCGGGCGACCTCTGCGAATCCGGACCCGACCCGCGGGCCGTTCTGGCGCGCCTGCGCGGCCTGTCCCGTGCGCTGTCCGTCCCCGTAGCCATGGTGCAGGGCAACAACGACCGCTATCTGACGGTCGACGACCCGCGTGAGTTGCGCGCACTGGGCAAAGGACCCAAGGCCATCGACGGCATCGCCTGGACGCGCGCCCAGTTGAGCGCGGACGACCTCGCCTTCCTGGCCGCGCTGCCCTTTGCCCACACCTTCGCCAACCCCTTACCCCCCGACCCTGGGAGCGCGGGCGTCTCGCCCGTCCCCGGCCCTGGGAGCGCGGGCGTCTCGCCCGTCCCCGGCTCAATGTGGGGACGGGCTAGCAGCGCAGCGAGCGCCACGCGCTCCCAGGCCGACAATTCACGGACCCTCCAGGGGCAGGTACAGGATCGCGGCCGCCGGCACTGGTGGGATCCGTGGTCACGGCATCGCCAACGGGAGCAGAGCCGGCAGCAACAGACTCAGGAACAGGAGTGGGAGGAAGGGCAGGGGCAGGACCTCTTGATGGTGCATGCCAACACGCGCGACCTGGAAACACACATCGACCCCGACGCCTCGCCCGCCGAGGTGGCGTGGCTCCTTGCCGGCATGCCGGAGACGGCGGCCGCCGTGGCCTTCGGACACCTGCACATCCCCTACGTGCGCCGCGTCGACGGCCGGCTGCTGATCGACGTAGCCAGCGTGGGCCCTCCCAAGGACGGCGATCCGCGCGCGGCCTACGCCATCGCCGAGTTCAGGGACGGCGCGTGGCAGGCCGCCATCCACCGCGTCGCCTACGACGTGGAGAAAACGGTCGCCGCCATCCGCGCCAGCGGCATGCCGCACCCCAAGAAGCGCATCGACGACCTGCGCAAGGCCAGCTATTGACCACAGGGCTATTTAGTTGTCGATCGCGTGGGCGATTCCCGGGGGTAGGGGCGTATGCAATACGCCCGGGTCCCGCCGCCACTGGGCGTATGCACGACGCCCCTACCCTGGTCCAGCCGTCCTGCCCCGAGAACTAAATGGCCCTGATTGACCATGTTGTGCACCCTCTCCAGGGCCGAACGGTATATACTGCATGAATGTACCCTAACCCCAACCCCTGCCATATTTCGGCTAGCTCTCAGGAGACAATAGGATGAGTAAAGGACAACGCCAACGCAGTCACAATCATAGCGCCGACCACGGCCGCGAAGGCCGCGAGGGATCGAGCAGCAAGGCTTTGCAACGCGTGGAGAAGGCCCGCGCGCTATATGTCAAGTCGGAGCACCGCGTCGCCAACGCACGGCTGCGCCTGATGCAGGCGGAGGAAAAGTTAGCCCGTCGCGCCAGCCGTCTTTCCAGTATCGAAGACACCCTCGCTGCCACGGCAGCCGTCGCGGATCAAGCGCCGGTCAGGGAAGCGCCCGTCGCCGCGGCGCCGATAGAGGAACCGACGACGCCCGAGCAGGCCGCCGACATGGTGGAACTGGCCGCGATCGCGATGACACCGCACGCGCCTGAGTTGCACACCAATGGAGCGTCTCCGGCGGATACCACAGCGCCTGTCCTCGTACAGGCTAACGGTACGACCCCTGTTCTCGTACAGGCTAACGGCACGGCGTCGAGCGGCGATGACGGCTCGCCCATCCTGCCCGACCAGTCGCAAGGACAATCGGAGAAAGGCCAGCGGGAGCCGCGCCCGCGCACGGGAGGACGACGCAAGCCGGCGACCCCATCCTCCGACACGGCGCCTATGCCCGAGGAGTCGTAGGGTGCCCGCGATGGCCGGGCCACGAGCGGATGGGCGCGCGATTGCGGCGGCGCTCGACATCGGGTCCAACACGGTCCATCTGCTGGTCGGCCGCCTGAAAGACGGCGCCGTCGAGTCGCTGGACGACGCGGCCGAGTTGGTTGGTCTCGGCGAGGATGTCTACGCCGCGGACGGCGACGGCCGCATCTCACCGACCCGTCTCGACAGAGCCGTGGAGACGGTGGCCCGGCTGGCGGCGCGCGCGCGGCAGCAAGGCGCGGAGACGGTCGTGCTGGTGGCCACGGCGGCGGTGCGCGACGCGTCTAACGCCGCTGAGCTGGCCGCGGCGGTCCGCGAGCGCGACGGCCTCGACCTCGAGATCATCTCCGGCGAGCGCGAGGCCGCGCTGACCTATCGCGGCGCGGTGGCGGGGCAAGACCCTCGCGCGACGAGCGGCGCCGTGCAGGTATGCGACGTCGGCGGCGGCAGCACCGAGGTGATCCGCGCGGAGGCCGGCCGCATCGTGCTGGAGACCTCGCTGCAACTGGGGTCGTCGCGCCTCTCGCGCCCCTATACCTCCGACCCACCGGGCCGCGACGAGTTGGAGCGCACGCGCGACACCGTCACGCGGGCCCTCGCCGCGTTGCCGCCGTACCGTCCGACCTTGCTGGCCGTCACCGGTGGCACGGCTGCCGCGCTGATACGCGTGGCGGGAAGCACGGAGCGGCGCTATACCATGGGCGCGGACGAGCTACAACGCGTCGCCGACCTGGTCTATGGGCACGGCGCCGCCGATATTGCCGCCCACCACGAGGTCGACGCCGGTCGCGCGCGGCTGCTGCCAGCGGGGATCACGATTATCGACGCGATCCGCGAGGGGGCCGGCGCCAGTGAGCTCGTGCTGACCGACGCCGGCCTGCGCGACGGCCTCTTGCTTGAGTACCTGGAAAGGCGGGCGTAACCGCTATGGCCAAAGAAGATCCCATCGCGGGCCTCTCGCTCGCGCAGCCATTCGCGGAGGCTGGATGTGTCATCATCCGCGTCCGCTTCCATGACATGTGGCAGTATCGTGACGGCACGCTGGAGGGTGACGCGGACGCGTTGCACGACATGCGCGTGGGCTCGCGCCGGCTGCGCGCCGCCCTGGACGTGTTCGCGCCCGCCTTTCGCGGCGGAGAGTATCGTGACCTGCACAAGCTGACCGCGCGCCTCACCGACGAGCTTGGCGCCGTGCGCGACCACGACGTGATGCTTGACACGCTGCGCCGCTATCGTAAAGGCGCGCCGCGGGACGAGCGCGTGGGCATCGACGACCTGTCCGCAACCATCAACGCCGAGCGCGCCGTGGCGCGACAGGGCCTGCGGCGCTTCTTCGTCGAGCTCGACCGGCTGGACTATGCCCCGCGCATGCGCCACCGATTCGGGCAACCGCATGACAACCACGACGACCATGACAACCATGACAACCACGACGACCATGACAACCACGACAACCACGACGACCGCGACGACCGCGACAATCAAGGCGGCGAGAACAACGGGGAGGACGCTCATGGCTAAAGCACGTCCCGTGGTGGGGCTCTTCGCCGCCGCGCCGCTGGCCGAGAACGCGCGCGCCATCATCGCGGTGCGCGCGGACGAGATGTTTGGCTTCGCCCACGCCATCGGCGACCCCGCGCACGACGACGATCTGCACAACATGCGCATCGCGGCCAAGCGGCTACGCTACACGCTTGAGATGTTCCGCGCCGTGTTGGGAGACGACGGCCCCGCGTTGATCGACGTGGTGAAAGAGGTGCAAGAGCGCATCGGAACCATCCACGATGCCGACGTGCTGGACGAGGTGGCGCGCATCCACCTGGCCGTCGTCGCGCAACGCCAGGTCATGGAGTTGTCCGCGGCCGCGGAGCAACCCTCACCCCCCACCCCTCTCCCGACCGCGGGAGAGGGGAGTACGGCCACCGCGACCGTGGGAGAGGGGCGAGGGGTGAGGGATTCTCAGAGCGCGAAGGGGCGACCGCACGCGGATGGAGAGCAAGATCGCCTGGAGAGCGACGAGGAGAGGCGCGTCGCCGCCGTCCGCGCTCGTCTCGACGCACCTGCCGACCCGCGCCGGGGTCTGGCCGTGTTGCTGGCGCGCACGCGCGCCGGTCGCGCCCGCGACACCGCCGCCCTCACGTCCTGGTGGGCCGCGCACGGCGGCGAGGGGCTACATCGTCGCCTCGACGGGGTAGGCAGTAGGCGGTAGACAGTAGACAGTAGACAGTTTCTGAAAGACGAAGGGTCCAGGTGCAAGCTTTTGCACCTGGACCCTTCGTCTTAGCTGCTAGCATCTGCGCGCATCACGCAAGGCGCGCTGCTGCTCATCGTTCTCTCTGCCCACTGCCCACTGCCCACTACGATGCGGCGGCGACGGGCGCCATGGCGAGGCGCCGCTCGCCGGTGGCGATGAAGACGACGCGCTCACAGATGTTGCCGGCGCGGTCGGCGATGCGCTCCAGGTTGTGGGCCAGCCAGAGCAGGTAGGTATCGGTGGCAAGCTCATCCGGGTCCTTGCCCATGGAGGCGATCAGCGACTGCACCAGGCGGCCGTGCAGCCGGTCCACATCCGCGTCGCTGGCCCAGACCGCGCGCGCGCGGGTAGCGTCGCCAGTGCGGTAGGCGTCAAGCGCGTCCTTGAGTTGGACGCGGGCCAGCGCGGCGATCCCGTTGAGCGCGAGCATGGTCTGGCCGTCCGGGGGCGTCGGCAGCCGGCAAACGAGCTGCGCGATACCCTCGGCATGGTCTCCGATGCGCTCCAGGTCCTCGGAGATGGCAAGGGACGCCAGCACGACGCGCAGGTCGCGGATGGCGGGCTGCTGCAAGGTAATGAGGTGCGCGCACGTATCGCCGATCTGGGCGCACCGGCAATCAATCATGTCGTCCCCGGCGATCACGGCGGCGGCGGCCGTCCTGTCGTTGTGTGTCAGCGCCGCCATCGACGCGCTGATAGCTGCTTCGACGTCCTGCCCCATTAGCAAGACCTGCTCGCGCAGATCGGCGAGCTTGCGATCCAACTCCAAACGTGGCATCGTCGGTCCCCCTATTTATCGCACGCCATTCCCCTTAAGGGTGTCGTATCGCACCATGGCGCGGCTTGACCGCGCCGTTGTTTGCTATAATCGTCACGACCGACCGGTACCGTGACATGGTAGGGGCGGACGCGGCGTTAGGGACGGGCATCCGCGACAGTTTTCGCGGCGACAAGCTTGCGCTTGTGCGCCACCACCTCTCCCTGCACCAGTATCGGCACAATCGGCGTTGGCACGATGCCGCTGTCGCTCCCGCCGCAGGCATGTCGGATAGCTAAATAGACGAGCAGCCAGCTCTCGCGAGTTGCCGGACGGCGCCCCGCGATACCGATGCCGGCCAGCATCCGGGTCGTCTCGGCATCGAGGCCAAGCTCCTCGGCCAGCGCGGCCAGGACCGGAGAAACCGGTACTCCCGCGTTGGCCGCCGGCGTGGCCTCATCGTCCAATAGCTCGGACACCGACGACCCAAGAGCCGTCGCCAGAGATCCTAACACCTCCAGCGACGGGTGATCTTGCTTGCCGTGCTCGAGTTGCGAGACATACGAGGCGCTGACCTCGGCGATGCGCGCAAGCTCCTTGGCCGTCAGGCCCATCGCCTTGCGCCGCCGCCGAATGCGTACGCCAAGTTCGCCATCGCTGCGGGGTCGTTTGTCAGTGGTATGCGCCATTACGCCCACTATATCACATAATGAAGCGGTAGTAAAGGGGATATGAAGCGGGGTGAATTATTCGGCGGGTGAGCGATGACGATCGAGCGACAGGGCAAAGATGAGCTGCCTCGCGACCGCTCGTCCTGCTAGTCCCGGGCGCCATCGTCCTCGGCGCCGTCGTCCTCGGCCGCCTCCGCCATCAGCGCCAGACAGTCGAGGCAGATAAAAGCGTAGCCGAGCGAGAAGCCCCGCGCGACGTGCTCGGCGCAGACGACGCGCCCGCAGGAGGCGCAGTGCAGAGTGGCGCGCTCACCGCAAAATGGGCAGAGATGCTCCGCCACCATCTCTACCTCGATCCGCTCCGGTCGCGGCACGTTCTCTGATATGTCCATAACTCATCATACAGATATCACGCCTTCGCGGCGATAGCGGCCCTACAAAC
>JAABUX010009784.1_pt1 | contig 10804 bp, 8 predicted proteins | sample 5561851 | NCBI WGS metagenome assembly JAABUX01 (sample SAMN10711883, study PRJNA513361) | rock metagenome | isolation source: Antarctica rocks | place: Antarctica: Victoria Land, Richard Nunatak red sandstone | collected 2016-01-03 | reverse complement strand
GTGGCGACGATTTGGCGCTGGACGAAGTAGGCAATCTCTACATCGCCAATCACATCCACAACACGCTGATTCGCCTGCGGCCGAATGGTGAGCGCATCGCGATTGCGGGTCCGGACCAGGGAATGGCGGGCTCAACAGCTTGCGTGTTTGCCTCGGACGATCCAGGCGGCCTCTACGTCACGACGACGGGGGGTATTACCATGCCGATTGATGGCGTGGTACAAGAGGCCAAGCTGGTCCGGCTTGAAACGGATGCGCGTGGCCGTCCAATTGCCGTCCAGCCCTGATGTGTCCATCAAGTGTGGAAGACGCGGCCGGGGTCGTTTGGATGTGGTCAGCAACGGAGATGCTGGCCACAGATCAAAGACCCTGTCTACCGGCCCTTTCTCATATGTGGTCAGGCCCTTTAAGGAGAATACGATAGGGGTTAGGGTGCGGACCGTCGCAGCCGAGTGACCGCCTGGGACTCGGACACTGGTGGCGAATTCAGAGTTGGCTGTTTGTTCACGGGTGCTTGAGGCCGGAAGACCTACTTCTACGGCCGTTCTGACCCCCTTGGCGGCCATGTGGACGATGGTTGGGGTCGGTGACGCTGAATTCGCCACCAGATCAACCGCGCGCGGGGCGCGCACCATCATGGCGAGGAAATAGGGCACCTCGTCGTCGGCTGGCGAGCGACGTCCAGTTCGTATTTCCTCAGCAGTGTCGACTCGTTTAACGGACAGCCCCGACCCTGGCTGCCGATCAACGTGCTAAAACGTCAGATGGCCAATCTGCACAGCTTCGCGGTCACTGGGCCATATAAACGAGCTTATTTACCGAGATCGGAGACTGCCATGACCACCAAGCTGGACATCGCCTTCTGGAACTACGACCGCACCAAGCTGCTCGCGGATGGCACCGTCAAGATCGATGGCGTCGATGCCAGCTTCCATGGCGCGCGCATTGTGCCCGAGATTTTCGAGGCTATGGTGCGCCAGCGAGCCTACGACGTCTCGGAACTAGGCATGACCTACTTCCTCCGGACCTTCGATGACCAGGGTCGCTCCCCCTTTGTCGCGATCCCCGTTTTCCCTGTCCGGTCGTTTCGTCACGGCGCGATCTACGTCAACAAGGCGAGCGGCATCCGGCGCCCGCAGGACCTCGCCGGCAAACGCATCGGCGAGCTTGCGCTATATGGCCACGACGCCGGGGTGATGCCGAAAGGTATCTTGTCCGATGAGTTCGGGGTACGGCCCGAGCAAAGCCGCTGGATTGTAGGCGGAATCGACTTTCCGATGAGCCCGATCGACTTCGTGCCGCATCCGGTGCCGAACGGGGTCGAGGTGGAGTGGGCCGGCAAAGACGTCGATCTTGGGGAAATGCTGGAAGCGGGCGAGCTCGACGCTCTCATTTCTGCCGACGTGCCGAAGGCGGTGCTCGATGGGTCTCCCAAGGTCGGAAGATTATTCGAGGATTACGAGGCCGTTGAGCGCGACTACTTCCGTCGCACCGGCATCTTCCCGATCATGCACACGGTGGTCGTCACGCGCGAACTGGCCGACAAACGTCCCGACCTGGTCCAGGCGGTTTATCGGGGCTTTTGCGCCGCCAAGGACCAAATGCAGGAGCAGTACGTGAAAGGCATGACGTTCAACAACATGACCGTGATGCTGCCCTGGCTCACCAAGCTGATCGGGGATGACCGCGAGCTGCTGGGCAGTGATTGGTGGCCTTACGGCATTGAGCGCAATCGCGCCGCCATCGAGGCCATCCTGCGCTACCATCATGAGCAGGGGTTGACCAGGAGGCGGTTCGCCATCGAGGAGGTATTCGTTCCCGGCCTGCTCGGCACTTGATGGCCAGTCCCAGCCCGACCGGGATTCTCGCTCCTCCGCCCTTTGTTCTGGACGAGCGTATATCCGACAATCGTCGAGAGCGGACCGCCATAGCCGAGTGCCCGCCTGGGGTTTGTGACGCGCCTTCCCGTCGCGATGCCGAAGACACCGGCGACGAGCGCGCAAGCGCTTCCGGCGTGTCCACGCGCGACATGTCATCCCACCTCGGTGGCCATAGCCGGGAGATCGAGGAACCCAGCGCGGCAAAGAGGAACCGGGAGCGGGGCGAGAAGCAAATTCCCGCAGAGGACAAGGATGAGGACCGCAAGGAGGGCGAGGACAAGGGCGAGAAGGACGGCAAATCGGACGAGGACAAGAAGGCGCAGGAGACCGAACGGAAGCGTCGCAAACGCCGGCCCTGGGTCATTGCCGGCGGCGCCGTGGCCCTGCTGGCGCTCGTGGCCGGCGGCGTTTGGTACTGGCTGAGCACGCGCGGCAAGGAGAACACCGACGACGCCTACACCGACGGCATCTCGGTGACGGTCGCACCAAAGGTCGCCGGCTACGTCGTCGAGTTGCTGGTCAGCGACAACACCCGCCTGCGCGCCGGCGACCTGATCCTGCGCATAGACCCTCGTGACCAGATTGCCGCCCGGGACCAGGCTCAGGCGCAGCTGGAGGTCGTGCAGGCGCAGCTTGCGAACGCGCAGGCCAACTTGGACCTCGCCAAGCAGACCTTCCCCGCCCGTTTCCGGCAAGCCCAGGCGCAGGCCGAACAGGCCCGCGCCCAGCAGGACAAGGCAGCGGCGGACCTGAAGCGCCAGCGCACCGTCGATCCCCGCGGCACCACGCAGGCGGACATTGACGCCGCGGTCGCCAATGCGCGCGTGGCGTTCGCCACCAGCGGCCAGCAATCGGCCAACGTCGAAATCAACCGCCCGGTGCCGCTCAACATCGCCATCAGCGAAACACAGGTTAAGCAGGCGCAGGCGCAAGTGTCGCAGGCCCAGGCGCAACTCGAGCAGGCCGCGCTCAACCTGTCCTACACGGAAATGCGCGCGCCGCAGGACGGCTGGGTCACTAGGCGCAACGTCTACCTGGGCAGCTACATGCAGGTCGGGCAAAGCCTGTTCTCCCTGGTGTCCCCCAACGTGTGGGTGACGGCCAACTTCAAGGAGAACCAGTTGGACCGCATGCGTCCGGGCCAATCCGTGCAGGTCAAGGTTGACGCCTATCCCAACCTGAAGCTGCACGGGCGCGTGGACAGCATCCAGATGGGTTCGGGCAGCAAGTTCAGCGCCTTCCCGGCCGAGAACGCGACCGGCAACTTCATCAAGATCGTGCAGCGCGTGCCCGTGAAGATCGTGCTGGAGTCCGGGATGGACCCGAACATCCCGCTGCCGCTGGGCTTGTCCGTCTCGCCAACCGTCGAGGTTGGTGGATGAGCGGCGCGGAAGGCGGGGGCGGCTCCGGCTGGAAGCCGTCCGCGAACCCCTGGGCCATCGCGCTCGTGGTCACGATGGCCGCCTTCATGGAGATACTCGACACCACCATCGTCAACGTCGCCCTGCCCCACGTCGCGGGCAGCCTGTCGGCCAGCAACGACAACGCCACCTGGGCGCTGACCAGCTACCTGGTCGCCAACGCCATCGTGCTGCCCATCTCAGGCTGGCTGTCCGGCTTGTTCGGGCGCAAGAGGTACCTCATCATCAGCATCGCGGGCTTCACCGCGTGTTCGTTCCTGTGCGGGATGGCGACCAGCCTGCCGGAGCTGATTGTGTTCCGCGCCTTGCAGGGCTTCTTCGGCGGCGGGCTGCAGCCCAGCCAGCAGGCGATCATCCTGGACACCTTCCCGCCGGAAAAGCGCAGCACAGCGTTGTCCATCACCGCCGTAGCGACGATCATCGCGCCGGTGCTGGGTCCGGTCGTGGGCGGCTGGCTGACCGACACTTACTCCTGGCGCTGGGTCTTCCTCATCAACATCCCCATCGGCGCCGGCGCCGTGTTCGGCGTGCTGAGCCTGGTCGAGGATCCGCCGTGGGAACGGGCGAAGAAGAACCGGCACACCGACTACATCGGCATCGGGCTGGTCGCGCTCGGCCTCGGCTCGCTGCAGGTCATGATGGACCGCGGGGAGGACGACGGCTGGTTCGGCTCAACTTTCGTCGTGACCTTTGCGGTGCTGGCCTACTGCGGGATCGTTGGCGCCGTTTGCTGGCTGCTCTCCGCGCGGCGTCCGGTGGTCAAGCTGGCCGTCATGGGCGACCGCAACTTCGCGGTCAGCGCGGTTCTGATCTTCTGCCTGTTCGGCACGGTTTACTCCTCGGCAGTGATACTGCCGCAGCTCACGCAGCAGCAGCTCGGCTATACCGCGACCTGGGCCGGGCTGGTGCTGGCGCCGGGCGCCTTCGTCGTTGCGATGCTGATACCTCTCGTCAGCGTGGCCAGCGGCTGGGTGCAGACCCGGCTTCTGATCGTAGCCGGCTTCGCCGTGCTCGGCTGCGGGCTGGTCTACTCGTACTTCCTTTCCCCGCAAATCTCGTTCTGGGCGCTGGCCGAGTTCCGCATGGCGCAGAGCGTGGGCATCGCGATGCTGTTCGTGCCCATAAACGCCGCGGCGTTCCTGACCATCCCGAAGGAGGACAACACGGACGCCGCGGCGTTGTTCGTCATGTTCCGCAACATCGCGGGCTCCATCGGCATCTCGCTCGCCACCGCCATGGTGACGGAGCGCACGCAGGTCCGCATGGCGCACCTTTCGTCCAACATGACGCCGTTCGACCAGGGCTACGTGGACGCCCTCGCGCGCTACACGCAGCCCCTGGTGCAGCTTGGCGTGGCCCAGGCGCAGCAGGCCATCACGGCAAACGGCCTGATTTACCAGCAGCTCCGCTCGCAGGCGGCGATCCTGGGATATTCGGACGTGTTCCTCATGTGCGCGGCGCTGGCCTTCATGGCAGTGCCGCTCGCGTTCCTGCTGTCCGGCGGCAGGGCGAAGGGAGGCGCAGGCGCGGGATGAGGAGAGTGCACGCCTTGTACCGCGCGTGCCGGGCTGCCGTACACGGGGCGGCGGCCCTGGCGCTTGCGGCTTGCTCCGTGGGGCCGGACTGGGCGGTGCCGAAAACGTGGTCCCCCACGTCGTGGTTCGCGTCGGGTCCGCCGCGCCCCGCCGTGGCGAGCGAGCCGGCCGTTCTGCCAATCGAGCCGGGTTGGTGGACGGCATTCAACGATCCCGTCCTCACCGGGCTGGTGCGTCGCGTGTCGGCGGAAAACCTCGACGTGCGCGCGGCAGGGTTCCGGTTGGCCCAAAGCAGGGCGCAGCGGAGCGTGTCCACGGCGGACCAGTTCCCGCAAATCAACGGCAATGGTTCCTACACGCGCGAGAAGCAGAGTGGACGGGGCGTCATCAGCCTTGTCGGCGGCAACACCGGGACCGGGGCCGGCACCACGGACACCGCGACCGGTGGCCTGGCGGGCGGCACCACCGGCGGCACCGTCTCGGGCGCGCCCGGCAGCACTGCGAACGGCCTGGGCGGGCGGCAGTCCGGCATCGCGGGCGCGGGCGGGGGCGGCAGCTCTATCATGAACCCATTCAACTTGTGGCAGTATGGCTTCGATGCGTCGTGGGAGCTGGACTTGTGGGGTCGGGTGCGCCGCTCGGTCGAAAGCGCGGACGCGCAGCTTGAGGCGTCGGGGGAGGACCGGCGCGACACCGTGCTGTCCATGATGGCGGAGGTGGCGCGCAACTACCTGCAGCTTCGCGGCACGCAGGAGCAGCTTCGCGTCACGCGGGCGAACTTGCGCACCGCGCAGGAAACCCTGCAGGTCACGCGCAGCCGGGCAAGGACCGGCCTTGCCCCGGACCTCGACGTGCAGAACGCCACGGCCCAGGTCGAGAACACCGCCGCGTCCCTGCCGCAGCTTGAGCAGCAGGAAGCCCAGGGCATGAACGCGCTTGCCCTGCTGCTCGGCGCGTCACCAGGAGCGCTGCGGGCCGAGCTTGCCGAGCCGCGCCCGATCCCGGCCGTGCCGCCGCGCGTGCCGCTCGGCCTACCCTCCGAGCTGGCGCGTCGGCGCCCGGACGTGCGCCGGGCGGAGGCGCAGCTTCACTCTGCGGTGGCGGAGATCGGCGCAGCCCAGGCCGACTTCTTTCCGCGCATCACCCTGTCGGGAAGCCTGAGCCTGCAGTCCCTGCAGTTCAAGGACCTGGGGAACTGGGGGTCTCGCACGTATGCGCTGGGACCCAGCATCAGCCTACCGATCTTTCAGGGCGGCCGGCTGCGGGCCACTCTGGACCTGCGCCGCCAGCAGCAGCAGGAAGCCGCGACGACCTACCAGAAGGCTGTGCTGCAAGCGTTCCACGACGTGGACAACGCGTTGATCGCCTACAACGCCGAGCAGCGGCGGCGCGACGGTCTGCGGCGAGAGGTGGAGGCGAACCGCGCCGCGCTGGAGGTGGCGCGCAGCCGCTACCGGTCGGGCTTGTCGGACTTCCTGAACGTGCTCACCATCGAACGCAGCCTGCTCGCCGCCGAGCAGGCACTGGCGACCAGCACGGCCACCATCGAAACCAACCTGGTCCAACTCTACAAGGCGCTCGGCGGAGGATGGGAAGCAGAGTATCCCCGCGAGGAGGCCGTCGCCATGCGGGACGGACCGTGAGCGCAGCCTATCGAGCAAACGGAAGCCCGGCCATGCCTGACCAGCAAACCCTTCTTGCGGCTGTTCCGCACCCGTCCGCCGTCCGCCCGCAAGCCTTGCGCGCCCTGCTGTCCGGCCCCGGGCTGTCCTTCATCATGGAGGCGCACAGCGGCCTGTCCGCCAAGGTTGTCGAGGAGGCCGGGTTCGCCGGCATCTGGGCGTCCGGCCTGTCCATGTCCGCCATGCTCGGCCTGCGCGACAGCAACGAGGCGTCCTGGACGCAGGTGCTGGACCAACTGGAGTTCATGGCCGACGCCACCCGCCTGCCCATTCTGGTGGATGGCGACACCGGCTACGGCGACTTCAACAACGTCCGCCGCCTCGTCCGCAAGCTCGGCGAGCGCGGCATCGCCGGCGTGTGCATTGAGGACAAGCTGTTCCCCAAGACCAACTCCTTCATCGGAGAGGCGCAGCCGCTGGCCGACGTGGCGGAGTTTTGCGGACGCATCCGCGCCGGCAAGGCCGCCCAGGCCGACGACGCCTTCTGCCTGGTGGCGCGCATCGAGGCGCTGATCAGCGGGCACGGCATGGGCGAGGCGCTGCCGGGCCGAAGCCTACCGCGCCGCCGGGGCCGACGCGGTGCTGATCCACTCCAAGAAGGCCCATGCCGGGGAGATCACCGAGTTCATGGGCCACTGGGGCGCCCGCTGCCCCGTGGTGATCGTGCCGACGATGTATCACGCGACGCCGACGGAGGTGTTTCGCCGGGCCGGGGTGTCGCTGGTGATCTGGGCCAACCACCTGCTGCACGCCTCGCTCGCTGCCATGCGGGACACCGCCCGGCAGATCGCTGCCGACGAGAGCCTGCGGGACGTGGAGGGCCGGGTCAGCAGCGTCGCCGACATCTTCCGGCTGATGGGCAACGACGAGCTGGAGGAGGCCGGGCGGCGTTACCTGCCCGATGTGGTGCCGCCGCGCGCCGTGGTGCTGGCCGCCGGGCGCGGCGAGGGCCTGGGCGCGCTGACGCAGGACCGGCCGGCCTGCATGGTGGACGTGCGCGGCAAGCCGCTGCTGGCGCACTTGGTTGATGCCCTGAACGGCGCCGGCGTGCGGGAGGTGACGGTCGTGCGCGGCTAGCCGAGCGGCACGGGACCGCTGTCCGATTGCGCTTCGGCGAGGTGGCACTCCGACACCGGGCCGTGCGGGAACGGGCCGGGGTGTCGCTGCTGCCCTGCTTCCTGGGCGACGGCGACCCAGAGCTGGTGCGCCTGCTCGAACCGCCGCCCGAGTTGGTCGAGGACGTGCATCTGCTGCTGCACGAGCGCGGGCGCAGGATGCGCCCGGTACGGGCCGTGGCGGACGCGCTCGCCCAAGTGTTCCGAGACGGCGCTGCTGCTCTGTGCGGACATAGCATTACCCTGCATCCAACGCCGGAGACGGTGAGGAGCGCTTGCTGAAGCCCACTTTGGCAATCCGCTGGGGTCGGCTTTGGGAAGTGACACTCACCATCCTCGTCCGTTTTACAAACCATCAAACGGACCATTGGGTTTGTAAAAGGGGCGCGGACGGGGCAGGATCATGGCCAAGGCTGCCCGCAGCACCCCGAAGACCGGGGGCACCGGTGGCGGGAAGGGAGTACGCCGTGGCCGGTGCCGAGCGCGAGGAGGAGGTACGCTGCACGTTGTGCGGCACCCTGAACGTGGTGACTTACCGGTACTCCGACTTCGGGCCGGCCAATCAGGAACGCGAGACCGGGAAGTGCGCCACTTGCAGGGCACAGGTTGCCAGCGCGAAGTGCCTGGGCATCTCGACCAGGCTCGCAGAAACTAAGCCGGATGTGCCGCGTGGGCGCGCGTGATGGCTTTGGCGAAGACTCGGCCCAACGTACCGGTATTCGTGAGTTCAACGTTTACCGACATGCAGATCTACCGGCGCAAGGCTCAGGAGGCGTTGACGCAACTCGAAACCGTTGTCCGGGGTATGGAGCAGTTCGGATCGAAGCCCGGCAGCCCGGTCGAGGAATGCGTACAGGTGGTAAGATCGTGTCGGTTGTACATAGGCGTCTTCGGGATGCGCTACGGCAGCGTGCCGGACGGATACGACAAGTCCATGACGCACCTGGAATACGATGAGGCTCAAAGCTTGAAGCTGCCGTCGCTGATCTACATCCTCGACGACAACCACCCGATCCCTCCCAAGGATGTCGAGATCGGCCCCGGGACAGAAAAGCTACGGGCTTTGAAAGAGCATCTCAAGAAGCGTCACGTTGTCAGCTTCTTCACAAGCCCTGAAGACCTTCAAGCCCGCATTCTGCACGATGTTCCGGTCCAACTCGATCAGATGGGGGTTGAGGTCGCGGACAGTTTGGTCCGATTGGGGAAAGCAGACGAAATAGAGGTTTTAAGGAAATTCTCATTTCTACCAAAGCTGTTCAGTGGAAGGCAGATCACGGTAGAGTTTTTGATGAACGATGCCCGCCCTGCGGTGAATGAGGACTGTTCCACTCTGAATCTGGGTAACTGCTCACCCCGGGGTGGGGTCAGCCAGTGCGCATGACGGGCTGACCTGCGAGGGCGGCCCGGAGCGCGGCGAGAGCGGTCAGGCCATGCAGGCGGCCGGTTGCGATCACGGTTGCGGCGGCGGCATAGACTTTGGCGCCCCAGGTGGCGCGGAAGCCACCGGTGACCTTGCGGAAGATCACGGAAGGGCGGAGTGCGCGCTCGCAAGCGTTGTTGGTATAGGGCACGTCACGGTGGGTGACGAAGCGGAACAGGTCATCGCGATCCCGGCGCATGGCGCGGAAAAGGCGCCGGGCAGCCGGATGGGCGGGGGTGGCGCCTGCCAGCAGCCGGTCCAGCCGCCGTTTCAGGTCGGCATGGTATTGTGCCAGGGTGCTGTCCTTCAGGGTGTCTCGCCGCCTGCCGATCACCACAGCCCGCAACAGCAAGACGCGAAAGCCCAGGGTGAAGCCCTCATCCCCTTCCTCGATCGCATAGTTCGCATCTCGCAGCAGATGCGCCAGGCACATCTGGCGGACTGCGCCATGGCCCAACTGGCCGCCATAGCGATCGGCCACCCAGACCGCCGGACGCGCGCCGTCCAGGAACGCGGTCACGACGGAGGCCGCGCGGGTTTCGACGATCAAGTGGCAGATCGCGGTCGAGCCGAGCAGGACCCATTGCCACCAGGTCTTGCCCGCCACCCGCGCCGAGGTTTCGTCGCAGCCGACCACGGAACTGGCGCGCACCGCCGCGGCAATGGGGGCTGTGGCGGCCAGCAGCGGCGCCTCGGCGCGGGCGAGGATGTTGGCGACCGCGCCCTCGCTGAGGGTGAGGCCGAACACCTCCGCCAGCAGCCGGGTGAGGCGCTCGAAGCCGATCGCCTGGGTGACGTGCAGGTGGATGATCAGCGCGCACAACCCCGGCCCGAACGGCGAGCCCGGCGCGAACCCCTCCGGCACCGGGGCGGCGACACGCTTGCGGCAGCAAGGGCAGACGCCGCGATGGCGATGGATGCGCGTGACCACCGGGCGGATCGGCGGCAGGTCGATGTGGTCATAGGCGTGAATGTCAGGCTGGTCGGCCGCTGCGAGCGGATGGGCGCAGTGCGGACAGGCCGCAAGTGTCGCCTCGACCACGCGGTCGGGGTCTTCGGCCAGCGCGCGGGTGACACCAGGGCGACCCCGGCGCAGCATCTTCGGGTGGTCGGGACAGTTCGCCTTCTGGCCTTTCGAAGGCGGCAGGCTGGAATTGTCCGGCGTCTTCAGTGGGGCAGCGAGCTTGGCCTCCAGGTCTGCCACCCGCGCCGTCAACGCGCTGATCTGCGCCGCCTGCGCCAGGACCAGGGCAATCAGGTCATCCTTCGAAAGGGCAAGAAGGGCGTCGCGATCCATGCAGACGGTGAACCGAACCGCCCTTCATCTGTCAACCCAGCCGTCGCCGTCAGAGGCGCTAACCCGACAAGGGGGAGGTGAGCAGTTACGAATCTGGAGATTGGGGCAACCGTTGTGTGCTACAACGTTCCTATCGCCAAGCTGGATGTGACGTTGCACATTTACGGTGAACGAGAAGTGGCTCTTGCTTTACTTTCCATGCCGAGGAATTCCACTGTAGTAGCTCAAGTTAACACGGCTTTTGGGGAGCGTGTGGATGTCGAGTGGACCGACGACGGCCCTATCACCGTTCAACGCGCCGAGAAGGGCTTGGTCGTGACCGAAATCCTGGTAACTGCTCAACCTGGGGTGCACACGGTTTGTCCGCTGAGCGTAGCCTTGATTGCCTGATAGGCGTCGATACCGCGTCGCTTGGCGGTGCCGATGACGGAGCGGATAGCGGCATAGAGGTTGG
>JAABUX010009783.1_pt1 | contig 10805 bp, 9 predicted proteins | sample 5561851 | NCBI WGS metagenome assembly JAABUX01 (sample SAMN10711883, study PRJNA513361) | rock metagenome | isolation source: Antarctica rocks | place: Antarctica: Victoria Land, Richard Nunatak red sandstone | collected 2016-01-03 | reverse complement strand
GGCTGGCCGAGGGGTCCAAGTTCATCGGCGGCGATGTCGTCAACGTCACGATCCCCTCTCATCACGACCCCGACAAGCTGGCCCGGCTCATCATGAAGCGGGTGTGGGACGGTTAGTGGACCGCGATTCGGTCCACTAAGCGGCCGTCTCGGACCGCTTGGCCTTCCGCTCCTCCCGCCGGCGTAGCTGGCGCGATCCCATCTCCACCACTGCCGTGGCCACAGCCACGTAGAGAAGGCCGACCAGCGCATCCACGATGTAGTGCTCACCCAGGTAAACGATGGAGAACAGCACTCCCGCGGCCCAGGCCGCCAGACCGAGTGCCAGCAGCCGGTAGCGGGACCAGGCGTAGACCACAGCCAGGATCGGGTAGGAGGCGTGCAGGGAAGGAAAGGCGGCGTACTGGTTTGGGTTCAAATGGTCGTAGAGCGGCGAGATGAAGTAGTCCATGTCCAGCTTGCTGACGGTCTCGTTGGCGACCTTGTGCACGTCGCCGCTGTACTGGAGCCAGGGCGGTGTGCTGGGGAAGAAAAGGTAGGTCACAAAGGCCAGGGCGGACATCAGGAGCAGTGCGCCCACGAAATGCCAGTAATGACGGCGGTCCCGAAGCCAGAAGATGAAGCCGACAGCCACCAGCAGCACGAAGTGCAGGAAGTACATGCCCATCGTCAGCAAATCGATCAGGTCCACCTGACCGGGCCGGTACAGCGCCTGCTGCAGCCACTCGCTCGGTAGGCCTCCCCCGAATAGAAGGCGCTCCGGGCCTGAAAGATCGTGCGGGGCAAAGCCGGTCTTGGCGGCGAAGCCCCGCATGACTTCGTAGAGCAGGAAGAGCAGGAGGAAAGGGACGAAGTCGAAGACGAACTGCTTACCTCGGCCCATCGCCGCCGCGATCACCAAAAGGGCCAGAACCACCCACTGCGGCTCGATGTCGATGCCCCGCCACAGCATCACGCCGAAGATGAGGCTGAGGTAGAGGACGCTGCCGCCGAGGAGAAGGCGTGGGTGGCGCCTCAGTGTGGAGGCGTCGCCCAGATCAGTCGAGGAATCGGAGCTTCGGTTGAACAATTTTGCGCCAGGCACATGCATGGCTACTGGTACGGTCGCCGGATCGGGGCAGACCGGATCCGCGGACCTGAGGTTCGGTACAGGAAACTCCGGTTCCAGACCACTAGCGTCGAACGAGAGCGATGGCGCCGATCTCGACAGTGACGCCCTTGGGGAGCCCGCAGGCCCCGATGGCCGCCCGGCTGTGCTTGCCCGCGTCACCCAGCACCTGCGCCAAGAGGTCTGAGGCTCCATTCGCAACCACAGGCTGCTCGCTGAAGTCAGGCGTGCAGTTCACCCACGCGGTCAGGTTCACCATCCGCTCGACATTGTCCAACCCGACAGCCTGGTCCAGCTGGGCCAGGAGGTTCAGGGCGCAACAGCGCGCCGCCCGCTGAGCGTGCTCCAGATCCACCTGATCCGGCACGCGGCCGGTGAGAAGCTGGCCATCCTGGCTGGCAACCTGGCCGGAGATGTAGAGCAATGAGCGGCCCTCAGCGACCGGCACCTGGACCGTGGGCACGTAGGAAGCCATCGCGGCGGGTGCGCTGGGAAGTTCCAGGCCCATTGCGCGAAGACGTTCTGTTACCGCACCCATTGCTGGGAGTCTAGGGAAGTGCGCCGGCTGAGGATTCTGCGTATACATATTCCCGGCGAAGCAAACAGTGAAGTTCTATCCCGAACGCCCCTGGCCCGCTGCCTTCAGAGTCATCGCCGATCTTGCCGTCCTCGTGTGGACGGTCGCTTGCATCCTCGTTGGGCACTGGCTGCACGACCAGATCGAGCGCCTGCGCGAGGTGGGCGACGCCATTCACCGCACCGGTGAGCAGATCAATTCCGGCATCGGCCAGCTCAACGACGGCCTGGGCCAGATCAACCGCGTGCTGAAGGCGATCAAGGACAGCCCGTTCGGCCAGCTCGTCGACGTGCACAGCCTGCCCACGCTGCCCACTCTGGCTCGCAGCGGAGATCAGCTCATCTCCGCTTCCGGCCAGTTCAACACGATCGTGGACGAGACCGCGCTCGTGCTGGGCATCCTGGTGGCCGCCATCCCGATCTTTCTGGTCACGGGCCGGTATGCCGTCTGGCGCTGGCGCGACGCCCGCGAACGGGGCGCCGCCCTTGCCTTCCTGGAGCGAGCCGCGGCCGGCGGCCTCTCGGAACAGGCCGGTGCTCTGCTGGCTTTCCGCGCCGTCAGCACGCTCTCCTTCACCCGTCTGATGCGCGTCAGCCGCGACCCGGTCGCGGACCTGATGGAGCACCGCTACCAAGCGCTCGCTGACGAGATGCTGCGGAAAACCGGGCTGCAAGCGGGCCGCCGGCGTGGGACGGAGCGGGTGCCCACGCCCGATCAGCCGGCGAGGCGTCTGGAAGCTCCCTCCATGCCGCCCAGTGTGGGCCCCGAGGACCGCTAATCTGCGGGCTTGGTCTCCGCCGGCAGGGCCGGCGTGGCTAGTTACCTAGAGCTTGCGGGCCTTCCGCAGATAGGCGCCCATCGCCAGCAGCAGCACGACCAGCGATACGGCACCGACGGCGATGAATGGGCTTTCCGGACCCTGGATCAGCTGCCGCGCCTCCTCTCCTGGTGTCAGGGAGCGGGCGGGAGCCACGGCAGCAGTCTGGGCGGCCGGCTTCGGTGCCGGCACGGCTCCGCTGGGAGTCTGGGGAGCGCCATTGGCGTCGCGGTAGGCCCAGAGGAAGACAGCGTGGTCCACCGGCCGGAAGGTGGCGGCGTACAACACCGGCTGCGCCTGGCGAGAGACCGCCAGGGCGGTCACTGCGTGGACGGGCGCCTCCAGAGAGCGGAAGTGGTTGCCTCCGTCGGTCGTCGCCCAAAGGCCGCCGGCGTCCGAGCCACCGCCGTCGCTGGCCACGTAGAACTGGTCGGCGCGGTCTGAGAAGACCAGTGCGGAGAAATCGACCGCCGGCAAGGCCGGATCGCCCGTCAGCTGCTGCCAGCTGCCGGCTCCGTCACGCGAGCCGTAGAGACCGGCGTTTGTGCCGAGGAGGAGCGGCCGGGGAGTTCCCTCCGGGGCCGGGCCGGCCGCCAGTGCGGACACCATGCTGCTGGAGCCCGCGTCCTTGGCAGCGGGGCTCCAGCTCTCGCCGCCGTCGCCACTGGCGAAGAGTGGCAGCGCGTCGTCACCTTTTGTAGCGTCGGCCCCAGCGACCAGCCGGACCGGGTGGCCGGTCTGGACAACCGCCACTGCGCTGACGCCAATCGTCTGCGGACCCGACGGCGCCAGGGGAGCGCCGTCGTGGCTGAGCAGCGGTCCCTGATCGCTGCCGATCAGCATCAGACCGGGACCGAACGCTATGGCCCGCACGGTCCGACCGTCGCTGCCGGGTTCCTGGGCCCAGGTCTGACCGCCGTCGCTGCTGCGCCAGGCGCCTGACCCGTGCGTGCCCGCCACCACGCTGCCTGCCTGGTACGGATCGAAGGCAACGCTGGTGACCGCTCGGCCGAACCCGCGCTTCACAAGCTTCCAGCTCTGCCCTCCGTCCGAACTGCGGTAGAGGCTCCCAGCCGGAGTTCCGGCGACGAGCGTCTGGGAGTCTGCCGGGCTCACCGCCAGCGCGAGCAGCGGCTCGTCAACTGCCTCAGGCAGCGGGGCGAGCCGCTGCCAGATGTTGGCCGGCGGTGAGGCAGCCGCCGGTGCCGCGCCTGCCAGCAAGAGCAGCACGGCGAAGACTATGGTCGCACCAAGGCGTAGAGAAGACGGCGACACTCACGATCGATTATGCCCTAAAGGGCGACGGTAGGCAGGTCTCCCCCTTTCACGACCCCGTGAGGCTAAGCTCGACTCCGTCAACGCCAGGTCTGTCGCCGGTGGCCCGCCAAGCCCCTTAGTTGCCGCGGTCGCCTGCCCAGTCGGGCGTCGTGTCGCATAAACAAGGCCTGATCGGCCCACCGCCCCTCTCCGATGCGGGCATCCAGTGGACACTAGAATCCGCTTGTGCTGGACACGGTGAAGCGCCAAGTGACTGGGCTGACTCTCAGGCCACCCAGCGCTCCGCCCGGCTACGTTTTGACGCTGGCCCTGCTTCCTTCGCTGCTGGCCGGCATCCTTCTCTTCCGGCAGCCCGCGGTGATGCTGCTCGGCCTGGCTCTCTTGGTCGGCGGCCTCGCTCAGGCGCCAGCACTTTTCTTGAAGCGCTTCGCAAAGGGCTCGCCACTGCTCGCCGTCTTCATCGCGGTCGCTCTGGTCGGTCCCGACACACCGCTGCTCGTCGTAGCCGGTCTGGCGGTCGGCGCCGCAGCGCTGGAACTCCTCCGCGCGCGGTTCCTGCCCTCGCTGAGATTCCACGTGGGTCTGGCTGCCTACGCCATCGTGGTGATCGCTACCCATGGCGCCCCGTCGGCCTATCTGCGACCGGGAGCCACCACCCCTATGCTCGAGCCGATCCGCCTCTGGCTGAACTTCTACGGCGGCGCGACGATGCCCATCGACACCGCTCGGCTCTATCTCGGAAACGTCGCCGGGCCGGTCTTCGCCACGTCTCTGCTGGCGCAGCTCGTGGGCGGGGCGTGGCTCTGGTACGCGCGCCGGCTGAGCCTGCCGACGGTCTTCGGCGGTCTCATCGCGGCCACGGGCGTGACCCTCTTCTTCGGCTGGGCGCCTGGTTTCCAGCTGGCCAGCGGGCCCCTCTGGTTTGGCCTTGCGCTGGTGCTGGGTGATCGGCTGAACCTGCCCAGCAACCGGCCTTTGCAGCTGCTGGTCGGGCTGCTCGGCGGCGGCGCTGCCCTGGCCGTGCGCTCGCGGGGGTATGCGATCGAAGGCTCGTTGGTGGCCATCGCCGGGATACAGCTCGCGACGGCGGTCGCGGGTGCTATGGCCGGCCTCCTGGCCTCCCCCGCCCCGCAGGAGAGGCTGCTGCCACCCTCGGCTCGCTCCGCCTCGTCGAAGGCCTGAAACAATCCACTGACGGAGAGCGCATCGGCGGAGTATCGTGCCTCCTGAGCCGGTGTCGGAAGTTGAACCGAGACCGGAAGAACTTCCGGCAATCGATGTGGTAGTGAGGAGGGGGAGGATCAGTTGAGGGTCCCCGTGGAGCTGGGTCAGGCGGGAGCCGCCGACCCGCGGATGAGCACGCCGCGCTTGCTCTTGCAGACGCCTCGCTTCACACGTCTTACCGCCGCCATTCTGGTCTCTTCGCTGGGGGACCCCATGACGTTGACGCTGTCGCTGGTCATCGCCTGGCGATCGATCGGCGCCCTGGGGATCGGCCTCGCTTACGTCTGCCGCGCGGGTGCAACGCTGGCGGTCGGAGGCGTGCTGGGACGTGCGGCGGACCGCTGGGAACGCCGCCGGCTGGTCGTCAGTCTGGAAGTGGTCCGCTGTCTGGCGCTCCTGCTGCTGCCTGTCGCCTTGCCCCTCTCGACGCTCGCCATCTTCCCCTGCCTGGTGGTCCTGGGCGCTGCCGAAGCCATCGTGCAGTCGGCCCGCCAGGCGGCCGTGCCCGAGCTGGTCAAGGAGAACCAGGTGGAGACGGCTAACTCCGTGCTCCTGCTGGCGCTCTCCACCGCCCAGGCGCTCGGCTTCGCGCTCGCTGGCGCGCTGCTCGCGCGCTGGCCGCAGGCGCTCTGGCTCTTCTGGCTCGACGCCGGCACGTTCGCGCTCAGCGGCCTGATGGTAGCGACCATCCCCGGACTGGGTGGCGGGCTCAAGCTCGCGCGCCTCGGCGGCGGCTTGCGCGTCGCCTTCGCCATCCCCGCCGCTCGACCGTTACTGATGGTGGCGGCCGCCGCCAGCGTTCTAATCGGCGCGGCCACACCCCCGCTGCTGCCGCTGGCTTATCAATTCTCCGCCAACGGCGCTTCCACCTATGCGCTACTCCAGGTAGGGCTAGTCGCTGGCATCGTCGTGGGCAGCCTCGCAGCGGGGCGGATTGGACCGACCTGGCTGCGACCAGCCATGGCGGTCTCCTTCCTGGTCTTCGCCGGCGGCTGCCTGGGACTGGCCGGCCTTGGTTCCCTGAGGCTGCCCGGTTTGGCTCCGGCCCTGCTGGCCGTGGGCGTGACGGGGGTGGCCAACGCAGTGTATGCGGTCGCCAATGCCAGCTCGGTCATGCGCGCCGCTGAGCGCTCCAACCGCGGCACGCTGCTGACGGCACGCTTTGCACTAAGCCAGGCTGCACTCTTGGTGGGCGTGGCCCTGGGCGCGATTGCCGTCGCCCTGACCGGCCCGCGCTGGACGTTTGCCGCGGCCGCCGCCGGCATGGGGCTGCTTGGAATTGCTTACCTCCGAGTGCTTCGCCGCCCGCCTCCCTTGCTGCCCGATTGAGCACCGCCCGCTGCCACCGGCTCCCGACGCGCGGTCGGAGCGTTGTGCTTCTCAGCCTCCTCGGAGCTAGCGGATGGCACGGTGAAACTGATCGAGGTTCCTCCGAGACCGCTCGCCGAGAGCCAGATCTGACCACCGAACGAGCGCTCGACCACCAACCGGCTCAGGTGTAGGCCGATGCCCAGGCCGCCCTTGGCCCGGTGCCGGCCCGCCCGGCTCTGGTTGAAGGTGGCCGCGAGCAAGTCGCCCGGCAGCCCGCTGCCGTCGTCGCTGACGGTCACCTCACACCAGCCGGCCGCCCGAACGGCTCGCACCTCCACCCGGCTGCAGCCGGCGTGTTCGAGTGCGTTGCCGATCAGGTTGGTCAGCATCTGCTCCAGATGAGCCGGCTCACAGCGCAGGATCATTGAGCCTGGCGCCTCCTCGCAGGCGACGACGCTGGCCGCGTTCTCATAGCGGTGAGACAGCAGCTGCACGACCCTGCGGACGGTAGGGCACAGGTCGACGTCTTCCTCGGCGGCGTCGGTGGGACCGTCCATCTCCAGCTTGGCGATTAGCAGCTGCGCCTCGACCACGCGCAGCAGCCGCTCCGACTGGTCATACGCTGCTACCAGGGCGGTGCTTCGAGCGTCGGCAGACAGGCGCTCATCCCACTGCACTAGCGAAGCCATCGTGCCACGGATGGCGGCCGCCGGACTGCGCAGCTCATGGCCAATTGCGCGCAGCATAAGATCCCTCTCCTCCTCGGCTGCCCGCCGCCGGGTCACGTCCTCGTGCAGCGTGAGGACGCCTGGCGGGCGGTCGCGCGAAGCGGGAACCGTCAGCCGCTGAACCATGAGGTTGATCCCGTTGCGGTTCAGCACGAGGCTCATGGCGCCGGTCTCGTCATCGACCTCCCTAGCACTGGCCCCGCCTGCCAAGTCTAGCAGCCGCTCGGACTTCACTCCTTCCAAGCTCTTGGCGTCGACGCCATAGAGCCGCTCCAGAGCCGGATTGGCAAAAGCGATGCGACCATCGGCGCCTTCCAGCATGACCCCGATCGGCGTGTGGGCCAGGATGGCTCCCAGTGTGGTCGCCTGACGGTCCAGGGCCTCCACCAATTGCGCGTTGCTGAGCGCCAGCCCGACATGAGCCGCCACGTCCTGCAGCAGATGGGTGTGCCAGCTGCTGAAGGCGCCCTGGCGGTAGGACTGAATGGAGAGGAGAGCACGGATCCGGCCGTCCTGCCTAACGGGCACCCACAGGACCGAGCGTGCCGGCTGCCCGCGTCGGCTACCCGTCGTCTGCTGTAAGGCCACCTGGCGGGCATTGTCCGATCCATCGGCTGCCTTATTGGGCATGGCTTTCCAGGGGGGGTAGTCCGCCAGTACCGGCCGGCCGGACCGGAAGGTTTCCCGGGCTGGGCCGGCGCCCGACAGCGGGATCGAGGCCGCCGGCTGTGGCCGGCCCAGATCGATTGCGTAAGCCTGCGCCACCGGTCCTTCCAGACCCGCTTCCAGCACCGCCAGCGCCACCGAGTCAAACCGGAGATGGCGGCTCAGCTCAGCCTGCAGAGTTCGCACGATCATCCAGGGATCGAGCCGGTTGGCCAGCGAACGACCCAAAGCCTCCACGACCTCCATATGACGGCGGTTGGCTTCCAGAGCGGCGTAGAAGCGGGCATTGCTTAGCGCAAGGGCCACCTGATCCGCGACCTGGCCCAGAAAGGCGAGGGTGGAGTGCTCGTAGACATTAGCCTCACGGCTCTTCACCGTCAGCACCGCCTCGATCTCCGTCGAGCCCTTCACCGGGACAAGCGCAGTTGACGCATAACCGTCGGCTGACGTTCCCTCTGGTTCCAGCAACGAGTGGCCGCTGCTCAACACCGCTCTGGTCGTGGCAAGGCGGGACGACCTGAGCGACAACTTCCTCTCTGCCGCAGGTGTTTGAGGAGAAGCCGTCAGCACGCGAGCCCGAGAACCCAGCGGTAATACCAACTCCAGCCGGTCGAGGGGCACGCGGGGACCCAGCGATTCACGGAGGGCGCCCACGATCCCCAGCTCGTCGTGGGTGACGGCCAAGGCGCGGCCGATCTCGTTGAGAGCGCTCAGGCTCAGAGCCTGATTGCGCGTCAACGCGTTCAGATAGGCGTTGCTGACTAGTACGCCGAGCTGCGCGTGCACTTCACCCAGGAACCGCATCTCCTCGGGAGGGACGCTCCGGCGCTCAAACAACTGGTAGATGACGGCGCCGATCAGACCCTCGTGGTGATGGATCGGCATCCAAATGTATGTCTGGGGCCTCCGCGGTGCCCCACTTCCGCGTCCGTGCTCGAAGCGCGCCTCTGTGAAATGTCCAGCTGCAGGGGTGCCGGCCCGATAACGCGACAGGAAGTACGAGTCGACGAGACGATGGCGGCGGATGTCCTGAAGGACGCCCGAGTCCATAACAGCGTAGTGGTACCAACCCTCCCGCTCCAGAACGTGAAGGTTGAGCACGTCGTAACCGAACAAAGGGCGGAGGTGGGCATAGAGCACCTGCACCAAGTCCGCTTCAGTCGCACAGGTGCGCAGCGCCTTGGCGAGCTCGCTCTGCCGCTGCTGGAGGACGCGCTCCGTGGGCCAGCCCGTGCTGGCAACTTCCGCCGTCAACACCGCATTAAGCAACCTGGTTCAAACTGCCGCCCGATCGGGCCGGCGGCCTCACCACCAAGCGCGAGCCCGGAGGCGCGCTTGTATCCGGTGCGCCTAGAAGACGTCGGTAACCCAGTCGCCGTTGCCGGTCACCCAATCGCCATCAGAGATGTTCGAGGTCATAAAAGTTCTCCCTTCCTACGCTGCTTAGAAGACGCCGGTAACCCAGTCGCCGTTGCCCGTCACCCAATCGCCGTGACCGGTAACCCAATCGTTGCGTCCGGTCACCCAATCGGGCCGGCCGGTGACCCAGTCCTGAGCATCGGTGACCCAGTCGTTGCGTCCGGTGACCCAGTCGCCGTCAGTGATGTTCGAGGTCATGAATGTTCTCCTTTCTCTGCTGCCTAGAAGACGCCGGTAACCCAGTCGCCGTTGCCCGTCACCCAATCGCCGTGACCGGTCACCCAATCGTTGCGTCCGGTCACCCAATCGGGCCGGCCGGTGACCCAGTCCTGGGCATCGGTGACCCAATCGTTGCGTCCGGTGACCCAGTCGCCGTCAGTGATGTTCGAGGTCATGAGATTCTCCTTCCTGTTAGATGATGTACGGCGCAGGGTGCGCCGCCGCCCCCCAATTATGGGCTAGAATCACGGGTTCAGCCTCAGCGATCGCCAACGCAGGTGATCGACATGCGAGCCGACTAAGGCGGGAGCTTGAGCGTTACAGGGAAATCCGCAGCGGTAAGGCGCGTATTGCGCTAACTTTGGTTAGCTCAGACCCCCTATGCTTCGGAAAATCAAGCGGTGAGCATCGCGCCCAATCCCGCCGGCTGCTCGTCCGCCGGGCAGAAACCTGGCTCAGGAGAGAGCGGATCAGGGTCGGGCTGGGCTTTGGCCCCCAGCCGAGGATGCGCAGTTTCGTCAGGTGCGCCCGGCGCGAGTTCGGGGACCAGGATTACCTCGGCCATCATCGCCAGCACCAGATCCGGCTCGGGCTGGATCTGCGCCTTGCGGAGCGCGTGCTCGATGACCAGGCTGCCGGAGTGCTTGCCGTAACAGCCGACCTCCGCCCCCAACCCCTTCGCTGAGGCGAATTGATAGTTCGCCGGATGGATCAGCAAGCCGGCGGTATGGATGCCGGACTCGTGGCTGAAGACGTTCCGGCCTATTCCGGGTTCGTCGGCTGGAGGGGATGCCGCTCAAGCGCTCCATGGTCAGCGCCAGCTCGCGAAGCTTCTCGTATTTGAAGCCAGGTAGCTCCAAGTCGAACAGATAACGCAACTGCAGCAGAACCTGATGCATCGGCGCATTGCCCGCTCGCTCGCGGATCCCGTTAACACTGGTCGGTCGGGATCGGCGCGAGAACCGTTCTCGCCGCCGAACCCGATGAGGGCTGCCCCGCGCTGGGCGGGCGAACGCCCCGGGTGAGCCGCCGGCTCACTCCTAGAGCCGCTCCACGATGGCGTTGCCCGCTTCGCTGGTGCTCAGTGAGCCGCCCAGATCGCGAGTGCACTCGCCGGCTTTCACCGCTGCCTCCACCGCCTCTGCGATCCTCTTCGCCTGTTCAGTTTCGCCCAGGTGAGCGACCATCATAGACGCGGTCATGATGGCCCCAACCGGGTTGACGACGCCCTGGCCGGCGATGTTTGGCGCACTCCCGTGGACAGGCTCGAACAGCCCGCGGCCGGTCTCTGGATTGATGTTTGCGCTCGGCGCAACCCCCATACCGCCAACCAGGGCGGCGGTCAGGTCGCTCAGGATGTCGCCGAACAGGTTGCCGGTAACGATGACCTCGAACTGGCTGGGATCACGGACCAGTTCCATCGCCGCCGCGTCCGTGTACAGGTGCCGCGTTTCCACGT
>JAABUX010009780.1_pt1 | contig 10807 bp, 11 predicted proteins | sample 5561851 | NCBI WGS metagenome assembly JAABUX01 (sample SAMN10711883, study PRJNA513361) | rock metagenome | isolation source: Antarctica rocks | place: Antarctica: Victoria Land, Richard Nunatak red sandstone | collected 2016-01-03 | reverse complement strand
ATGGGTGCTCCTGGACTGCGTCATCTGGCAAATGGCGCAGGAGTTAGGTCGGCCTCAGAGCGACATGGCCCAGCGCCACACAAACATGGAGTAATGGGGCGACGTACTGGGCGACGCAATAAAGCCAAGGGGAACGTGCGAACGTACGACCCCGATACGTCGGTGTTTGAGCGGTCATTGTGAGATGCGCTGTAGGACGCTCATCATCATCTGTGCTGGTCGATAAGTCCATCCGTGCTGGCAGCGCCTCGCGATACATCACGAGTACCCGCCATCCCCTCATCACCAAAACAGACGAAGATCCTGATAACTTGGAGGACATATGGCGCCGGATGGTGATCTGGTCCTGGGTATCGACGCGGGCACGGGGGGCGTGCGTGCCGGCCTGTTTGACCTGCAGCGGGAGCCGCTCGGCTTTCACGACCAAGCGTACCTCACCCGCTACCCGCGCGCGAGTTGGGCCGAGCAAGTTCCCCTCGCCTAGTGGGACGCGCTCGTCGCCGCAGCGCGGGGCTGCCTAGCGGCGAGCGGCGTCGACGGGAGGCGGGTTATCGGGCTGTCTGTCGACGCACCCTGCAACATCCTGCTCGCCAACCGCGATGGGACGCCCTTAACTGACAGCATCATGTGGATGGACCTGCGCGCGTTGGCCCAGGCGCGCCGGCTCACCGAAACGCGCGACCCGTGCTGCGCTACTGTGGGGGAGAGGCACCGACGGAATGGCCCATGCCCAAGGCGCTGTGGCTCAAGGAGAACGTGCCCGACCTATGGGAGCGGGCGACGTACCTGGTAGAGCAGATGGGCTGGCTGACGTGGCGGCTTACTGGGGCGTGGGCCGTCCCGATCAACAGCGCAGCCGCGAAGTGGCACTACCGCGCCACCAATACCCCTCACATCCCGGCCCCCTCTCCCGCACGGGGCGAGGAGGAACAACGGGCCTCCACTCTCCCCCGCACAGGGCGAGCAGCTGAGGGTGAGGACGCAGGCTGGTCACTACGCATGTTGGCGCGCGTCGGCCTGGAGGACATGCCCGGCAAAGTGCCCGGCGCGGCGCTGCCGACGGGTGCCAAGGGCGGTGAACTGAGCGCGGCAGCGGCGCACGAACTGGGTGTGGTGGCTCCCGTTGTGATCCGCAGTGGCGTCGTGGGGTAAATGCTGGTCACGCCGCTCCTCGATAATCATGGTGCAGGCCACCCAAGACCGGGACAGAGACAATGGGCGTTGCCGCAGGCAGCATCTGCACCGTCCCCATCGTTGCAGGGATCGCCTGTTCTATCCCCTGATGCGGACGCACCGTATTGAAGTAGGCGCAGTACGCCCGGAGCACGCGGTACAACTGACGCTCATGCAGGACGAGCAGGTGGTCGAGGCACTCACGCCGCACGCTGCCAAGGAACCTTTCGCAGACCGCGTTGGCGCGCGGTGCCCGCGTGGGCGTCCGCAGCACCTCGATGCGGCTCCCCGCCGCAACGCGGGCGAAGTGAGTCCCGAACTTACGATCGTTGTCGCGGATTAAGAAGCGTGGTCCGGTGCCGAAGGGCGTCGCCTCACGCAATTGCTGGGCGACCCAGGCGTCGGTCGGGTGTCGCGTGACGCCGACGTGGATGACCCGACGCGAGGCGAGGTCGACGATGAAGAAGGCGAAGAGCGAGCGGAAGCCCACGTCGATGATCGGCAAGAAGTCGCACGCCCACACGTCGGCGGCGTGGGTGTGCAGGAAGGTCGCCCACGTTTGGCCGCGTGGCCGTTGTGGCCGCGCCGTGCGCATGTGCCGCTGCACCGTGCGCTTGGCGACCCGGACCCCGCGCGTGAGGAGTTCGCCGCGGATGCGCTCCGCGCCCCATAGGCGGTTCTCCGCCGCCATCCGCTTGATCAGAGCGACCGTTTCCTCGGACACCTGCGGCCTCTTTGTGGCCGCAGCCGACTGGACACGCCAGACGAGGCGGTAGCCTTGGCGATGCCAGCGCAACAGCGTGTTCGGCTGGACGATGAGGAGCGCGGCCTGCCAGCCGCACACGAGGCGCGCCAGCAGCACAAGCACCACACGGTCGCGCGGCGTGAACACGGGGCGCGTGACCTGGCGCTGGAGCACGATCAGTTGCTGTCGGAGGAGTGCGTTCTCGGCCACCAATGCGGCTTTGGTCATGGTGACGTCGGCGATCGCCCCGCGTACGGGCGTCCTTGTCGCGGGCTTGGTCCATCGCAAGAAACGGCTGTGGACGGCGCGCAGGGTAGCGTCCGCGCGCTTCTTCAGCAGGCCAAGGATTGTGGTCATTACGTCATACTCTCCCGCCGCCGCAAGCGCGGCTCACTGGGGTGCGGCACCTTATGTGGTCACCTTCTCCCTGAGCATACCCGGCTTGCAAAAGCATAGCGTGGAGGCGCGGATGGCGACGGGAGCCAACACACGCAAGCGCGACGCGGGCAGGCGCACCGCCTGGCCTAACGTGGACCCCAACGCGGAGCCGATCTGCACGATCGGTCCCTCGCGCCCGACGGACCCACCCCTGCCGATACCGAGCGCCAAGGCCAGCGATTTGACGACCGCGACGGCGGGGCTGATGCGTCCACCCCGCTCAGCGACGGCGAGCATTACCTCGGGGACGCCGTGGCCACGCGCCTCGGGAGCGAAGCGGGCGATGAGCGGTCCGTAGATGAGGCCGCCGACCACCGGCGCCACGACGACGAAGATGCCCAGCCACGGGACATGTGGATTGATCACCCCTGAGAAGAACGGGTGCGTGGCCTGTCCGGTGGCGCTGTAGTCGGGGTGGCCCGAGAAGAGCTGCGTGAACTCGAGGATGAGATAGCGGAACACGATGGCGACCAGACCGGCTCCGGTTCCGATGACAAGGAGGACCAGCCCGGTCGGGTTGCCGCGCACCCAGTCGTAGACCTGTGTCATATTGCTGTGGGGCAGGCGCAGCGTCCCGCGCGGCGTCTCAGTCGTACGATCGGGGGCACGCTCATCGATAGGGTATAAGGTTCTCCTTCCCACCTCTCGCCTCCTGTGTGGCGCCCCTGGCGCCGTCTGCCGTGCCGCGACACGCCAGGACGTCCTACCGACACGCGAGGCCCGCGAGCAGCACGTCCAGCGCGCGCCAGATGTTGGCCCAGCGGAGCTCGGCCGTCGTATGCCTGGTGGAAGCGCAGCACGGTCAAGGTGCACCGCGTGTGCGCTGAACCGTGCCTTACACCTCCTGTTTGAGCTCGAAGAGGCAGAAGCCTTTGTGCTCGATCTGTACGGTGACACCGCGACACAGCCGTTCCGCCGATAGCAACTCGCCGTCCTCGACCCACGCGCCCCGCAGGCTGTTGTAGGTCCGGCAGCGATAGGCGCCGGAGAGCGTGTCATCGTCGATGTGTACGGCCGTGGTGATGACGTGCTCGTTCGTGTTGCCGACAAATACCACGAGGTCGGTCCCCTGACGCAGCCCCAAGCCGCAGGCGTCATCACCTGTGACGTGGACGCACGGGCTGATGTCCTCCTCGTACGCCAGGTAGGGCGTCGACTCCTGAAAATGGCTGTTGCTGTAGATGATGAGGTCGGGCGTACGCACGGCGAACCAGGTCAGGCAGCGCCCGCGGTACAGCAGGTTCTGGACACCCATCCACTGCCAGTCGGGCGCCAGGCGCGGGTGGACCGTGGTGGCGTTCTCACCATGTTCAACCCCGCCCATGCCCTCGATCGCGGCCCATAGATAGCGCGGCGGGAACCATGGCGAGAGCATCATGCCTTCGTTGACCAGCGTTTCACCGTTAAGCCACTCCGAGAACTGCCCCGGCACGGTGTTGTTTTGACGCGGATCGCGCGAGTAGTTCTGGAAGCTCGTCCCCAGAGCCTCGGCCACGAAATCCGACGCGAAGCGCGCCGCGGCGAAGGCGTACCAGAACGTCACGCCCACCCACACGCCGCCCATCAAGCCATAGGCCGGCTCACGGCTGGGGTCGTAATGGGGCGCGTCACGCGGGACCACGCGGATGCCGGCCTCGGTCCAGAAGTCCTGGCTGCTGAGCCGGCTAACGATGTGCGCGGCCGTGTCCTCGTCGGCGACGTCGAACATGACAGGGAAGACAAGGTCGGACGTCACATCGCCACGCGGCGTGCCGTCGATGTCGATGTTGAGGTAATATAGACCGCTCTCGGGGTCGTACAAGTGCGCGTTGATCGCCCTTTTGAGCGCGGCGGCATGGTCAGCGAACTCGGCGCTGACGTCGTGCTCACCGAGCGCGCGCGCCATCTGTGACATCGTGCCCAGAGCGGCGTAGCACTCGGAGTTGACCTCGGTCGTGGCGCCGGAGAGACGGTAGTTCTTGATCACGTTGCGCCAGCCAATAATACCCCAGTCCGACGTGCCGGTCGCGGTGCACCACACCAGCCCCTGCTCGTTGCACTGCGACAGGATATAGCGCGCGGCCTTGAGCGCGGCGGGGTATACCTCACGCAGGAAATCCTCGTCACCCGTGCTGTTGTAGTGATGCCACAGCGCCAGGATCAGCAGAGGGGTGTTGTCGTTAATGTTGAGGCCGTAATCGGCGGACGTATCGTCGCGGATATCGTAGTACTCGACGATCATGCCGTTGGGTTCCTGTAGCCGCACGAAGGCGCGCAGCGCGTCGCGCACGAACTCGGGCACGAAGTAGTCGCCGCCGAAACCGAACCAGGCGGTGTCGCGGCCCACGGCGTTGTTGGAGCGGGTGGGATCGTTGACGAAGCACCACCCCGTCGGCGCCTTGAGCATCACGCGCAGCATGTTGGCCTTGGCCCAGAGCACGCCCCGATTGACCTGAGGATTGGGGGTCAAGACCACGCAACGGCCCAGCACGTCGTGGTAATAGTCCATCGTCCGCGCCAGCGCCGCGTCGGCCTTGGGGCAGGAGCGGTACGTCTGCTCCGCGCCCTTGCGCCCGTCGCCCGAGAAGCTCAACAGGTAGTAAAAAGACACGCTCTCGCCGGGCTTGAGCGTGTGCGAATGGTGCAACACGCCGAGCGGATCGTTGGGCGCCGCGTCGGTACGGTCCGAGAGCAGACCGGGCGAGTGGCCGGACACGGCCGTCCCATAGTCGGACGTCGTCTCGAAGCTCGTCGGCTTCTCGGAGCACCCGAAGATACGCGCCTGCTCGGGGCAATCTTTGTTCCAGGCGACCAGCGCGTTGAGTCGCTTGTCGTAGGCGGCGACGATATCGTGCGCCGTATCGCCGCGCAATTGACAGAACGCATAGGTCGACGTACTACGTTCCTCGGCCGAGTCGTTGCGCAACTCGACGGTGTAATAGACGGCCGGCGGATCGACCGCCCCATCCGCGCCGGGCTGCCCACTCAAAACGAAGATGTCCTCGTGCACGGCCAGCCCGTTGACCAAATTGAACGTGTGCTCCTGGTGCTCGGGATGCAGCGTGAAGGTCCCGCCCTGCGGGGCCAAGCGCATGCCGGTGCGTTCGTCCCAGTGGTGCAACACGAGCGCGCCGAACAGCGACACACCAAGGTCGATGCTGTAAACATTTTTGAGCGCTCCGGTGGCTTTGATGATGGCGCATACCTTGGGGCCGCCCAGGGTACTGCCGATAGGCAATTGATGATCGGGGACCTTATAGATAGCCACGCGCTCGCTCGCGCCAACTCCTGTCGCAACGTCCATAGCCTGTGTAATGCCTCCTCACCATGTAGCTCTCACGACCATGTAGCTCTCACGCTGATATATCTTTGCACAATACATTTAGCAGGAGTTGTGCCCCTTTAACCAAGTGATGACAGGCCCGCTGTGTGTCACATTGATCGAGAAACCGCGCACGATGACAGCGGTCGGGCCGCTTTTCTTTGTATGGCGCCATCCTCCCACCGCGCCCGTCAGGATGTACGCCCGTGCGCCCATGAGGGTGTGTTCGTGTGTAACGGGTTTCGTTGGGCGTGCTGATGTGAGGTATGCTGTGGCCTGATGTGGATGCGGAGGGGGGAACGACATGCAGTGTCAGCGGTGCGCGGGCGGCGCGTTTACGAAGGCCGGACGCGATCGATCAGGCCGCCAACTCTCCTGTTGCGGCGATTGCGGGCGACGCCAAACGCCCCGCTCGGCCTCGGCTTTCTGTGGCTACCGTTTCCCGGATGACAGCATCGGCCTCGCCGTGCACTGGTATCTCCGGTTTCGTTTGCCGTATGCCGACCTGGTGGAACTGCTGGCCGAACGGGGCGTGCATGTCGATGCATCAACGATAGTCGACGGGGTGCAGCGCTTCACCCCGCTCTATAAAGAAGCGGCGCGTGCCCATCGCCACCGTGTCGGTGTTCGGTGGGCCGTCGACGAGACCTATATCAGGATGGCGGGCCGCTGGGTCTACGCCTACCGGGCCATCGACGAGCACGGCCAGGTGATCGACGTCTACCTGAGCGAGACGCGCGACACGGCGGCGGCGACGACCTTCTTCGAGCGGGCGATCGACCACGCCGACGTGCGGCCGCGGCGCGTCACGACGGACAAGGCCCCGACCTACCCGCCGGCGCTGCGGGCGGTCGTGCCGGAGGCGGAGCATATCACGGGCAAGATGGAGCAACAGGGGATCGAGCGCGACCACCAACACCTCAAGGGGCGCACGCGGAACATGCGCGGCTTCCAACAAATCGACTGCGCCCAGGTGGTGTGCGACGGCCACGGCTTCATGCGCAACCTGCGTGATGGCTTCTACCGGCTGGGCGAGCCGACCGGCGACCCACGCGCCCCGCAGGCTCCGCGTCTCGCCCGCGCCTGGGACGACCTCACGCACATCCTTGCCGCGGCATAGCTGTCCCTGTCAAGCGCCTACGACGACGCCGGATCGGCACAGGGCTTCTGACCTCAGCACATCCCAACGACACCGTTACGAGCGCCCACATGGGCAGCCGCCGGTAGCCGACGGAGGGCTGTGTGACGACGATCGCCAGCAGGACCGCGAGCGTGACCCAGCGCAGCAGCAGGAGCGCCCGGCGCAGGTAGCGCTCCAGCGCGGGCTGGACGGGGAGCGCCATGTCGCCGGGCGCTTCCGGTCCCGGTCTCTTCCCCGTCCCCGTCCCCGTCGTCGCCGTCAGCAGGTGGGCGCCGCGCCGTGATCGACGGGGGTGGTCAAGAGATCCTCCGCCACTTGCCGAGCACGGTAGGGCCGAGCCGTCCGCCCGCGGCCTGAACCGATTGATTATCGCCCGTCGCCATGCTCAATGCGCTCCATGTCCGCGACTCTGTCCGCCCCGCACCACTCGCGTGGTAGGCCCGGATGGGACCCACCCTGGCCCCTCCTACCACCAGCATAGCGTTGAGCGACCCGCAGGGCGCCCTGAGTCGTCGTTACGGTGTCTGGAATGACGACGAGCGCAGCGCGATCCCGGCCATCGTGGTCGTGGACCAGCCGGAGACGGTTCGCTGGGTCTATGCCGGGCACGATGTCGCCGACCGGCCCGGGGACGAGGAAGTGTTCGCGGCGCTCGATGGCCGGGCGATGGGAGGGGAACCTCGACCGGCGGGGGAACCGGAGATACGGGTCACGGCCGCGGAGACCACGCAGAGCGTGCGCCCGGACCGGCCGGCCATCACGCTCGAACAGCTCGTGCCGTACGACCGCGGCGCCTTCTTCGCCACGGTGGCGCTCAAGGATCGCTTCGGCCCGCTCGGCGCGGAGGGCCGCGCCGCCGTCAAGGAGGTGGACCAGTACCGGCGCATGGTCACAGGGTTCAGCGAGGCCAGCGGCCAGACCACCAAAAGGCGCGCGGGCTAGCGTAGGGGCCCTCACACGCGCACCAAGATCTCCTCAAGGTCTTTGCGCCGGAGGTCGGGGACCCGACAGTCGGGGGCGGGATGGCCGACCGCGATGAGCACGAAGGCCCGCTCATTGCGCGGCCGGCCCAGCGCCTCGCGCAGGAACCCCATCGGGCTCGGCGTGTGCGTGAGCGCGACGAGCCCGGCCTGGCGCAGGCTGGCCAACAAGAACCCGACCGCGATGCCCGTGGACTCGGCCGCGTAGTAGTGCTTGACCTGACGCTCCCCACCGGCGCCGTTGGGGACGAGGCCGTAGGCCTGCTCGAAGACGGCGATCAAGTAGGGAGCGGTCGTGAGGTGCGCCTTGACCCAGTCGGTCCCCAGCCGGCGCAGCGCGGCCTTCCACTCCTCGGACATGCGCCGATGGTAGTTATCCCACTCCTCCTCTTCGGCCGCCGCGCGGATGCGCCGCTTGGCATCTGGGTCGGAGACGACGACGAAGGTCCAGGGTTGCTGGTGCGCGCCTGAGGGAGCCGTGCCGGCGGCGGCCACGGCGTTGGCGATCAACTCGAACGGGACCGGTTCGTCGGAAAACTGGCGGACCGTGCGGCGGCCCCGCATGATCTCCAGGAAGACTCGCGAGCGAGTCATCGCCTCCTCGTCGGGGAGGCGGTCGTGGACGAGGGGGACGAACGGATAAGGCATCTCGTGGACCTCCCCCCGCGGGTCATCCTTGTCCGGGTTTTCGTGCTCCATCGCTATCTCCACGCTCACCACCGTCTCTACACGCTATCCCGCATGTCGTTATACCATCTCCCGCCCGTGACCGCATGACAGGCCGTCGCCCCTCAGCGCGGCGCGCCATAACAGCGCGGGGATCGCGAGCACCCGCTATCGCGTTACCGCGTGGCCGCATCGCCCGCCCGCAGATACCGATCCAGCGCGGCCAGCGCGTCGGGGACATTCCGCAGCCCGACGCCGATGCGGATGTGCCGATCGCCGTACCCGAAGAGCGAACTCGGCGCCAGGAGAATGCCGGCGCCCGCCAGGACGGCGGCGCAGAACTCGTCGGCCGTCTCTGGTCCATGCAGCCGCGGGAAGGCGAGTACGCCGGCGCGCGGCGCGTGCCACGTCAGTAGGTCGCGGTGGCCGTCGATGAACGCCGCGACGGCGGCGAGGTTGTCGCATGCGATCGCTCTGTTGCGCGCGAGGATGGACGCGCTATGGCGCAACGCGATGGCCGCGAGGTACTCGCTCGGCGCGCTCGCGAAACTGTTCGCGTGCATCCGCACGCGCCTGGCCCTGTCCAGGAGCGCCCGATCGGCCGTAGCGATCCAGCCGACGCGCAGCCCCGGCAGACCGAAGCTCTTGGACAGGCCGCCGAGGGAGACGGCGCGCGGCGAGAGGGTGGCGGCGGGCGCCACCTCGGCGGCAGGGTCGACGGCCAGCCCGGCATAGATCTCGTCACTCACTACGGTGATCCCGCGCTCCTCCGCCAGGCGCAGCAGGTCCGCGAAGTCCCCCGCCGGCATGATGTAGCCGGTCGGGTTGTGCGGCAGGATGACCACGACCAACCGGGTGCGCGGCGTGAGCAGGGCCGCCAACTCATCAAGGTCGAGCGCCCAGCCGGCCTCCTCGCGCGCGTCCCAGCGGCTCACGGCGCACCCGCGCCAACGGGCCAGGGCGGCGAAGGGCTGATAGCCCGGCGCATGCACGACGACGTGATCCCCCGGCGCGACGGAGGAGAGGAGCAGGAGCGCGATCGCGTCGTCGGCCCCGCTCGTGACCAGGATGTCGTCCGCGCCCAGGCCGTCGTAGCGCTCCGCGATCAGCGCGCGCAACGGTGCGGACCCGTGCAGGCCGGGATAGCCCAGTGACACGTGGCTCAGCCCCCGCGCCGCCCCGTCCTCCAGCGCGCACAACTCGTTCACGGTCAGCGGCTCGCAGACGGACGAGCTCAGGTTGTAGCGAGCGCGGGGTCCCGACCTGTCATTCAAGAACCGCTTGAGCGGGAACTCCTCGATATCGCCCCGTTCATCGACCGGCATGAGACAGCCCTCCCCGAGATCCTGTCGCGGCGATCACCGCGGGCACGCCAGGCCATGCGCCCTCCTTCCTCTCCCGCGTGCTATGACCGCGGCGAGGCCATGGTCCGCACCGACAGTCGCGCCCCAGCGCCGGCCGGCCCTCTGCTGCTATGGCCTATCATCTGCTATACCCATTATAGCGTGGTTGTCGGTGATCGGGGACCACGGCGCACCGGTCGTGTCATAGGAGGCTGTTGATGTCCGTGCCGTATCTGCGCGACGCCGTGGCCCACGGTGAGCGGGAGAAGCTGATCCGCTTCGTGCGCCTGCACCTCGGTGACGGCAACGAGGAGGCCGGCCGCCGCGAGATCGACAAGGCCTGGGCCGAGGCGCTCACGTTGCTGCTCGACGCGCCGCCGGCGGACCGCACGTTCATCGTCGAGACCCTGGCGACCAAAGACCCGGCCACGCTGGCCCACCTGTTCTTCGACCTACACTTCTACCTCGTCAAGCAGTCAGGAGAGTGGATCCATGACGGAAACCTCTAACGCCACCGTGCGGGGGCAATTGCGCCCCGGCCTCTGGGCGACGATCGACGAGCGCTACCCGGGCGTCATGATCGACACGCGGGATACGGTCCCGCTGGCGCGGCTCGACACGCCGCTCTCCGCCGCGCGCCTGGCCTTCGTGAGTTCGGCCGGCGTGCAGCCCAGGGGGACGCTGCCCTTCGACGTGGCGCATCCCATCGGCGACTACAGCTTCCGCCTGGTCCCGTCCGGCGCGACGCCGGCCGATCTGGAGATCCACCAGATCAAGTACCCGACCGTCGGGGCGAACCGCGACCTCAACGTAATCTTTCCGATCGAGCGGCTGCAGGAACTAGCGGCAGAGGGCGTGATCGGGGGGCTGACGCCCCACGTCATCTCGTTCAGTAGTTCATCTTAGCAATAACGCCTGAGCGGGTATAGTGAGAGGGAGAGAGAGGAGGGAGCCACGATGATCCTGCGCTATTGCTACCTGTCGCGCCACCCACGCGTGTTCCTGACCATGACGGGGCTG
>JAABUX010009779.1_pt1 | contig 10809 bp, 23 predicted proteins | sample 5561851 | NCBI WGS metagenome assembly JAABUX01 (sample SAMN10711883, study PRJNA513361) | rock metagenome | isolation source: Antarctica rocks | place: Antarctica: Victoria Land, Richard Nunatak red sandstone | collected 2016-01-03 | reverse complement strand
AGAGCATTGTGACTGGCACACCGTCTGCTTGAACCAGCTTGCGCACAGGGAATTTGGGTCGCAAACATTGGGTCACCATGTAACCACCGGCCACTAGCGGCAATCGAAGTCAGCCTCGCACCTCTTGCCGCTTCTCCTTCTGCTTGATCTGCAGGGCCTCGTTGGAGAAGGTGACGATGGCGATGTTCAGGTGGCTGCCGGGCGGGTGGCTGGCCCACGACGGCGTGCACACGCGTTCCCGCTTCATCCCCCGCAGCGCGTACATCAGCAGCAGCAGGCCGCACAGGAACACCGCGAACATGAACCACTGCGCATTATGACAGCACCGGCTCAGCCTCCTGGCGGGCGAGTGGCGAATCCCCCATGCACGGCAAGCTCCCTATGTGGGTGTGTACAGCACGGCAATGTAGCGTCAGTCGGCCTATGATTGCTGTGACAAAGCAAGGACTGCAGAGTGCTGAAGTTATCTGGGTTCCACAGTCCGCATGGAGTACCCAGTGGAAAGACGCACGCAATGGATGTCAGTACCTTCATGATCTGCTCATTCCTGAACCTGAACTGGTGCGGGAAGCTGCGCTGCCGCGGCGTCGCTGGCCCTTGCAGCGACTGCCCTTTGTGGCTGCGGGGAGACAGGAGTCCCCCCTGCATTGCTGGGCTAGCGGCAGACCCCTAACATGCTGCCTCTCATGGTGACCTTCCAGTCGTCCTCATGTCATCGCAGGCAGCTGCGAATGTTCATGTCGTCTGCTCGAACAGCAGCCGGCTCAGGCCGCGTGTCTCAGCACTTTCGAAAGTTCTCTCTGCGCTCTAAAGACGCTACAAGTGGAGGTGGCCCGGAGTCACCGCACATCCGCTTTCCGAAGCTCTTGGCGTTGTGTAGAAACACTGCACTGTTTGCTTGAATCTGGACTGAATCTGTTCTTGCCTGGCGCCTATTCTGGCAGCCAACCAGGCAGAGCCTACATCATCCGCTGTGAGGCTCACAACGCGTGTTTATCGCTTACAATCGCGAGCAAACTTGCAATTGTCTCTTGACGAGCGAGTTGCGCCAGTGCTCCGACACTCGTCCGGAACATCACTGCTGCAATGACCGCATGCACAATGCAGCGCGCGTCTTTGCGCAGCCCTCATCGGCCAGTCGCAGCGGGTCTCTCAGCGCAGACCTGGGCGGCGCCACCCTGTCCGACCTGCGGTGCTCAGTGGACCTCTTTCACGGGTTGGCGTCGGCATCTTTGATTCCTGCGGTCCTCGACTGCTCCCCTCCAACATCCGGCACGCAGCAGGCTGCTGACGAGGCACTCGCCGCTGTGATGCGCAGCACGACGCACGCTCAGCTCGCGACGTGGACGGCTCTCCGTGACGCGCGCGACGGCGCAGGAGGCGCCGGAGGACGCGCTGCAGAGGCGGGTCCGGGAGAGTCAGCGGGTGGATGAGCGGGTCAAGTTCATCTACAACAGCGAGGACTGGCACAGGGAGCTTGCCGGCGCCGGCAGCGGCCTCGTGGTGCTCGAGGTGCGACTGCACCAGCTTGCCCAGCCCTGGTGTCCCAGCTGCGTGTTGCTGAGGCCATGACATGCGAGTCGCCGAGCAATGCTGCACTATGCCGCTGCATGCAGATTTGCGTGGGCCGAAACCTCTTTGTCACACGGGATAGCACGCTGTGTTGAGGGTGAACTCAATTCAAGAGCATGGTTGGCTAGCTTGTCAATTTGTGACGGCAAGAAGCCGCCATAAGGCTCTGTCCTGGGTGGTGCACGGCACACTCTTAGCCTGCTGGCCATTGAGACTTGAGGTTTGCGGCAGCCAGATTTTGAAGCCCTTCCACCCGTGCACAGGCGGAGTCGAGCACGGTGTGCGACACGGGCCTCGCGGAGGAAGCCGAGCTGCAATGGAAAGACGACAAGCAGGCTGCGCTTGCGCCTTGCACGGAGATCAAGCACGTGTTCGCGCGCACGGCGCGGGACTGCCCGGAAGTCACGTTCCTCGCCCTCGAGGTGCTGCCTTCCCCGCGACGGATGTGCTCTGCGATATGCCGAGACTGTCGTCCTCTGGAGCTTCAACAGACGGACCTCTGCAAGTATGTGACCCAAGTGCGTCTGGCCTGGAATTTGAGATTGCGGAGCTTCTGTGCGGACTCCGAAAGATGCCGAGGTTGCATGCAGCGGAAACACATGACATATTGTCCGTGGGATAATTCACAGCAGCGGCACTTGGTCACCATAGCAACACGGCACGTGGGCCCAGTCTTGAGGGATATCTGGCTCGACCACCTGCAAGGGGCCTTGTGCTCGCCGGGCAAACCTCATCAACCCCGCGGCAAGTGCAAAGTCACGGCTCGCGGAGCGCAGGCGGAGGGGGAGGAGGCGCAGGCGCTGTGCGAGGAGCTGGACATCAGCGTGCTGCCGACGGTGCAGTTCTACAAGGACGGCGCCAGGCTGTGGGAGCACCGCGGCGTCGTGCAGCTGCAGCAGGACCTCGGCGAAGGTGCGACCCAGTCACATGTTGATCCCAGGCCGAAGGACCTGCTGCACTAGCAGTTCTGACGTCGTGAACAGCTGCAGTGCCTGACCGGCGGTGTGAACCTTTAATCGCTGCCATGCGGGTTGACGGTTTTCTGCCGCCTGACAGGTGTTCTCTATTACGGTGACAGCGCCGCGAACGGCATCAGGGCCAGCACCTTCGTCAAGGACATCACGACCAAGGCCGAGTACGACGAGTTCATCAACGCGCAGCCCGACAATGTGCTCACAGTCGTGCAGGTGAGCGTTGCATAGTCATCTGATTTGGCGTTTGCAAGCACTGCGTTTAGTAGGCAGATCGCCCTCATCGCGTATTTTGTCGGGCAGGTGTCTCTGCAGAGCGCGACGCCCTGCATCCGCATCTTCCCGGCCACGATGGCCCTCGCGAAGAACTTCCAGGGGTACGCGGCTTTCGGGCGGCTCATTGGCGACTCATCGCAGGAGTCCCGACAGCTCCTAAAGGACCTCACCATCAAAGAGGTGCGCAATGCCCCTGGCGCATCATTATGTTGTCACATCAGCGTACGCCCCTGACATTGCCTCACAATCCAACCCTCATTGCTTTGCAGGTCCCCACGTTTGTCTTCTACCGGGCCGCAAAGGAGGTGGGGCGCCACGTGGGTAGCAGCCGAGGCGATCTCATTGGCAAGATCCTGCAGCAGCAGAATGCACTGGGCATTGCACCACCGCCGATGCAGCGGCCAGCCAAGAAGGTCGTCCGGCAGCCAACGCAGCGCAAACCCCAGCCCAGCCCTGCCTCACTGTGGCGGTGATATGTGCGTCCACAGCACATCTGCACAATCAGACGGCTGTGCTGGTGTCTTGGTGCGATGTCAGAAGGCAGGGTCAATCTAGTACGTTCGGTGCACATGCTGCATGAGGCAGGCCGAGGATACCAGGGATCCAATACGCCGTGCTTCTCAGACTTCTCGTCACCACAAATATTCTTGTGAGCTGATTTGCGAGAGTTACGCACCGCGCACTGCATGAAACGCTATCCTGTTGGCTGCGCGGACAGTAGTGATATGCAGACGCAAGTAGTGTTTGTGTACAGCCGATGATGTAACGGAGACGTGCTTGGCCTGGCACATCACTACATCCCTCGTGCTCAATCTGCTGTTGGAGCAATCATATGCTCTGGCCGAACCCAGTCATCGAACTGCTGCGGCGATACGATACCCAAATCCACAGCTGCTTCTTTCAAGGTGCTGCCCTCCTTGTGAGCCTTCTTTGCGGCGGCAGCAGCGTTGTCATATCCCACCTGCAGATGGGAGCACATTTTTGTGGAGGGCAGCTAGGGCATTCCACGCAAGTGACCCCATAAGCTGTACATGGCGCGAACCTTGTTGTTCAGAGCTGTGACCAGCATGAGCGATTCATTCAGCAGCTGGCTGATGCGCTTCGTGTTCGCTTCGATGCCCACGACGCAGTTGTCTGTGAAAGAATTAGTGGCGTCTGCCAGCAACCTGCACCGTGGCAGCGTGAGTTTGTTTGACATCTAGACAAGCTTCGCACAGCTGTTTTCTCAACCGCTTCCGAAAGCAGCTCGCGCAACCCGTGCCTGATGGACTGCAACAAAGAGGCAATCAGAACCGGTTTGAAGACGTTGAGCTCAAACTGTCCCCACGCGCCAGCAACCGTGACTGTCGTGTGGTTCCCAAACACCTGTGCAATCACGACGTGGATTGCGCTCACGTCAGTCGACCGGCATGACGTCACAGCAACGGTCATTGCGCACCTGGGCTGCAACCATGGTCAGCGCCTCGACCTGGGTCGGGTTGACCTTCCCTGGCATGATACTGCTGCCGGGCTCGTTGGACGGCAGCTGGAGCTCGCCCAAACCGCAGCGCGGGCCGCTACCTGACTGCAGCAGTCGCAGTCAGCTCCATTAATTATCGAGGAACACGCCCAATTCCCCACATCGGCTGCCGCTGTTTTCGCATCAGGCCAAGCACAATCATGCTGTGATAGTGAAAAGGGCCATCCAGCTGGTGGTCACCTAGGAGCCTGATGTCGTTGGCTATTTTCATGAGCGACACCGCCGTCGTGTTCGCAGCTCCGCTGGCCTCCACGATGGCGTCATGCGCTGCCAGAGCCTCGAACTTGTTCGGCGCCGTCTCAAACGGGTAGCCTGCGAGCCACCAGTCAAGCTCCGAGGTGCTCAGCATGTTGCGTGTCATCCTGCAGCTGCCCGAGGCTCTTGACGGGATTTCGCAGGCAAGCGCGCCTGTGTCCTTCGCTACTTCCTCTGCGAACTTCTCTGCGAAGCCGACCTTAGTGTTCAGGCCTGTCCCGACAGCGGTGCCGCCCTGGGCCAGCTTATACAGCCGCTTCAGGGAATCTTGCACCCTCTCGATTGAGTTCTCCACCTGCACGCGCATGCCATCAGTCCACCTCGCCTGCTCGTGCCAAGACAGCGAAAGCATCGGTCCGCCTGACGCTGCAGCGTGCCGGGCAAAACATCACGGGACGATGACGAGCGTGCACCTGCTGGGCATAGCCGCTGAAGACCTGCCCCAGAGTGAGCGGCGTGGCGTCCATGGTGTGCGTGCGGCCAATCTTGATGATGCTGTCAAACTCCTGCGACTTTGCCATCAGTGCACCCTACACGGCGGCCATTGATCGGCTGAACTCCACTTAAAGTGAGCGTAGCGTCTAGAATGCAGAAAATATGCAATTGCAACGGTTGCGCTTTGCAGGGCAGGCCACCATGGGGACTCACGTGCAAGTGCTCCAGCGCTGGCAGCAGCTGCGTCGTGATCGCCGTCACCGCCGCGATGTGCATCACCTGCGTGACCAGAGGTGGCTTGAACCACTGCGTCTGCTGGCGAGGCCTCATCGGTAAATTGCCTCATGGCAGAGATTGCAACCGAGCCACACCGTGGGAAACGTGTCATTGCTGCTCTGGCCTTTGTTGACATGGTCGTTGGGGTGCACGACGGTCTTGTCGCCCAGCTCGCCGCCTAGCATCTCGATGGCTCGGTTGGCAATCACCTGCACAAGGTGCCATCCTCGGTTCACGGGCTTTACAGCATACACAGTCTCGGGACTTTGTCATAGCCTGCGCTATTTGCGAGAGCAGGTCGATGACCGCTTCAAGTGCGGCTGTCACGTATGATGGCTGTTGCCGCCCACCTCGTTGGCGTTCATGTTGCTCTGCGTGCCGCTGCCGGTCTGCCAGATGACAAGCGGGAAGTTGTCGATCAGCTTGCCGTCCGCCACTTCCGACGCTGCGTTGACGATGGCGTCGCCGACCTTCTTGTCCAGCATGCCCTGGTCCATGTTCACCTGCACGGCGGCTGGCTGAACATAAGCTAATCAAGCGCCTTGCTGCCAGCTGAAAGTTTTCAGCATATGCTCAGCATTGAAGATAGCATGTACCACGCTGTTTGATTTTCTATGGACCAGGACAGATGGCAGCATGGCTGCGTAGCCCCATTGAAGACAATTCAAAGCCTGTTGTCATGGCCGAATGCTCGCGAGGAGCAAGCGCCTGAGCGCTGTGCGCCGCTCACCCTGGCAGCTGCCCGCTTCTGGACGCCGAATGCGCGTACTACCGGTTCCGGCATCCGCTCAGCCGCTCCGCCAATCTTGAAATTCTGCAGCGACCGCTGCGTCTGAGCGCCCCAGTACCTGCAACACCGTCAGCGGCCTAGCGGTCAGCTGCAGCGCAGCAATGGTCATGTGAATTAAGTCTGCTGGTGCTGATTGCCCGCTGACACAGCCAGCGTGTTGTATCGCACTTGTCTGCGGGAACCTCCAAAGGTCCGAACGTGTCCCGCTCTGTCCGCGTGGCGTCGGTGGACTTCTGCGCGAGCTGGCTCAAGCCTGCCAGCACGTAGCAAGGGCAGGTGGATGACTAACTTGCGAGCACCCATCAGATGCTAACGGGGTGGGGTGTGGAAGCTAATCCGCAGTGCGATGCAGAAGATGGAGATCGCAAGCTAGGGAGCGTTCTGCAGGACCCCCTTTTGTGGCAAGCTGGGTCAGCATCCTTCGTGCCTCTGTACGCTGCACGTAACAAGGAGCTTACCTGTGAGGCATGATTGCTGTAGCCAGCTGGATAGCAGGGCGGGCGATGGCGTCCGGCTCAGTTGCCTGAGCGCCATCACGGGAGTGGAAGAGCTATATACACAGTCTCAATTCATGCTTGTACCAATGCTTGACAAGATCAATAACGCTTCCCGTCAGGTAAATACGGGCCGATGACCCTCCCTTAGGGTTGGGATCGGGGAGATGCGGCGTGCAGTACGATTGGTCCAGCATGTCGCTCCATAGTGCATATGGCATACTTGCGGACAAGCAATGCTATGTGATACCAGAGACGCTGAGGAGGCTGCGCTAAGAGCAGAGCATGGCGACCTTTTGCCGCAGGAGAGCATTCACATTGGCAGAGATCAGAAGCAGTTTCACGAGCTGCACTACGTTGGCCACGCTCAGGGCAGAGCGCGCGGATCAAATGCAACGCATATAGAAACATGCCTTTCCCACACTCAGGTCTTGGTGGAGACACGGTACTCCTTGGGCTGCCGCTCGCGCAGGTAGTATAGCTTCGCCCTGCGGACCCTCTTCGAGTCCAGCACTACGATCTCTTGTATGTTCGGCGAATACCTGCGGCTCGCACAGCCGAGGTCCGTCGCCACCAGCATCAGGTTGGGTCGCCCGTAACAGAGGATGTGACAGCGCGAGCAGAGGGGCGCACAAGGGGAACGTGCGCTCGATGCCGCCGGCGGTGCCGATGTGGTTGCGGATGGTGAAGGACGTCCGCCAAGCGCGGTTCCGCCGGGCGATGCAGATGCCCTGGACGACCGCCACCCGCCGCCGGTTCTCGGGGACCGACTGCCAGCACACACGCCGGCACCGTGAGCATGCCCAGCTGGGATGTGCGAGATAGTAAATGTGCGCAGGCAGCTTTGAGGACCACCACTCGGCTGCAGGCGACAGCGACAAAACACAAAAGGGATTGACTCTCCGACCTGTCTCGCTGCTTTGGGGCACGAGCCGAGCAGAGCATTACATACCAGCTTGAGCTGCAGGTTGTCGCCTGGCCCAAAATCCGGCAGCGCCTTTGCTGCCACTGCTCGCTGGACCTGCTCCTTCTCAAGCTCCTGCACGGATCACAGCATGAATCACATACGACGACGCTGGTTCATATCCAAATTCCTGTCAACGAACACCCTCGAGAATGTGGTACTGACACAGCAGCGGCGGCTCACCGCGAGCATGTGTCCCATGCGCTTGGGCAGGATCTTCCGCTTCTGCAGCTGGTCGGTGGGCGTCCACGGCTTCGGCGCCGGACCCGAAAGCTGTCTTGCAGCTGTACTGGTGGCTGCGTTTGTCGCTGTGCTGGTCGCCATGCCGCTCTGCAGACGCTGCCGCTGCATGGACGGCTGGACGCTGACTGCTGTGCTAGGTTCGTCGCTCGGCGTACAGAGTGTTATGAGCGGCTGCTGAAGGCAATATGCGCTGCCAAGCGCCGCAGGTTGTGCGGTCGCCAGGCTGTGCACAGCGTGCTGCCACCTCTGACTGCCGTGAACACTATCTGCAGCGCTATACCACACAGGGAGACCGCCTGGGCTGAGAGGCGAGCCCCCGAAGCTCCAGTTGCTCAGCCTGGCCGCCGAGACAGCGCTGCGAGCCAATCGCTGCAGAGCTGACCCCAGCATGGTTGAAGTGCTCAGATTGGCCGCCGGCAAGACAGCGGTGGCCTGCAGCAGGGTGTTACTTGCTGAACAGATAGATCCAGTCGAAATGTCTCTCAGCAAATGCAAATCAGCGAGGTCGGCGATTTGCCGGTGTGCTGGTCAGCAATCGCAGGCTGCCCGCTGGCAATCTTCTGCAAATGCATGATCGCATTTGGCATCGGCAAACACCAGTTGCAGCCCGGTAGCACCGCCTGCCACCAGCGATGCGGTGTCAGACAGCCCAGCACCAATCTTGCGGTAGTGGCGTCGACTTGCGACACTCATCAAGCCAGACACTTAGAAGTCGAAAATTTGCCTGGCATCAGCGACACAGACGGGATGGCGTGGCGTCCAGACATGCAGTGGAGGTCGAAAGAGGTAGATTTCCGTCTCATGCCCCTACCCTTCCCCCGGCCCCTAGAACAGCTGGCCCCCATCATGATCGCTTCATGTTCGGCAAGCCGAGGTTGTTCGCCCCGGCCGCTGCTCACGGAGCAGCAGGACTTAGCTGCATAATTATCGTATGGCGTTGTTGCAGATGGTACGCCCGAGCTGCGATTGTCCGCTCGCCTGCGGCGTATGGGACGGGCAGACATTATCAGAGAGTGAGGATCGACCTCAACCTTCAGCAGCCCTTGACTCTCAACTGAGCAGCTTGCGCGCTGTTATTTATCAGTCCATGTCCGCAGGTTCGAACAGGGCCTTGTATCCAGTGTCGATTTCGAGGACCCCTTTGACGCGCAGCACGCTGGAGCCTGCGATTTTGGTTTGCCGGACACAGAGATCTGCGACGGCCTCACCACGCCGCCCGCAGAGCTCAGCGTTGCACAGGAGGCCTGGTCTCGCGGGTGCGGCGCTCGCTGAAGATCCTCCGCCGCGCTGTAGTGCATCACTGCGCGGCATGCGCCTTGTTATGTGGGCACTGGTGCAGCACGCTATCACCTGATGCTGGCAATCCCGTTGCAGGCGGTGGCTGCTCGGCCTTTTAGTGCTGCAGTCCAGCTCGTCCTTTATATTGGACCGATATGAGGCTCTGATCAGGGAGCATCTGTTCATCACCCTCTTCCTCACCATGCTCGTTGGCGCTGGCGGCAATGCTGGCAATCAGAGCGCCATCAAGGTCATCCGAGGGCTGGTAAGTGCATGTCGCACGGCGTTGCTGCGACACTGTTACCTCTGTAACTTGCGATGGCTCTCAGCAGCTGCCGCTTACCGCAGGCGACAGAGACTATCCAGCCTACAGCAGCATCACTGCGGCGTGTCTTGAGGCAGCAGGCTTCAGTCGGGCTTCTACTAGCCGTCGGCCTCTCAGGTGGCTATCGCCATCTCGACGCTGCCACTTCACGTCGCTCGAGAGGGTCTTCCCCTGGTGGTAGCGCAACAACGGACGCTGAAAGCTGCATCTGCGCTGCGCAGCTGCAGGCTCAGCTCGAGTGCTGCTGACCAGTCACGACCCCCTGGCGGCCATCGCCATAGGCTGCTCGCTGTTCGCGATCGTGATGACCAGCGTCATGCTCGGCTCGCTGCTGCCGTTCGGTTTCGCGAACTTGAGCGTCGACCCAGCCCATGCAGGCACCAGCATACAGGTCAGCCGTGCATATTACCAGTCTGCTTTGTTATCATAATCATGCGCTGTGTGTGCAAATCCGCTTTGTATGACTCCTCACCATCGATGCGTGTGAACCACAGGTAGTGATGGACATCCTCGGCGTGGCCATCAGCTGCACTTGCAGCACAGTCGTCCTGGATCAGCTGTCAGCAGGCCTTGGCGCGCGATGAGCGCCTTAAGTCCAGCTGTAGCTGCATGTGGCCGGGCGCGGAATGTATCTGAGTGTATATAAGTGTGCGCAGATACCCCTTGAGGTATATAGACGACGGGCAAGGTATCGTCAGCGGACCGTTGAGAGCGTGTGCTGAGAGTTGGCCTGGTTGCCACAGTATTTATTTGATTGACAGAGGCATTCTGCAGCCACAGTGCGCAATCAGATGACTGTTTTCTTGTAGAACCGGTGCAGAGCCCGCGGCACGTCCTCCAGGCTCTGCTGCGCTGCTTCGCTGTTCCGCCGCTCAGCGTTCTCCGCTTTCTGCCTCTGCTGCATGGTGCCTTCGTCGACGATGTTCCGCAGCGCCCCTTTCCGCCGTGCCGCTCGCCGGCTGGGTCGGTTCTTCCCCTTCATCTTCGTCTTCTCGTCCGCCTTGTCCAGCTGCTGCAGCTTGGCCGAGGCGTTCGCGGACGCCGCCTGCTGCCTCCGCTCCTGCGCTACCTCCTTCGGCTCCTTCCGCACCTGTGCGATTCAGGCCGGGGTTCCCATCAGGCTCCAGGGTCTCGAGCACGCACTTTGCGGGTCACGATTCGAGTGAGCACGTGGTCTGATTGAGCGCTCAGGGGATCAGAATCTGCTGTGGCATGAACCACGCTGCGGCGAAGCCGGGTTCATAAGTCAGAGCCAAAAACTCATGCAAAGAACGGGCAGTGGTCCAAGCCGTCTACGTGGCCGACAGCGGCCGCACCTGGCCGATGGTGCTGGGGTCCAGGACGATCATGTCCGGCTGCAGCTTCTGCAGCAGCTGATGGACCTCCATCTCGCGCCGCGCGCGCGAAGCCT
>JAABUX010009778.1_pt1 | contig 10810 bp, 15 predicted proteins | sample 5561851 | NCBI WGS metagenome assembly JAABUX01 (sample SAMN10711883, study PRJNA513361) | rock metagenome | isolation source: Antarctica rocks | place: Antarctica: Victoria Land, Richard Nunatak red sandstone | collected 2016-01-03 | reverse complement strand
ACAACGCAAGTATCCCTTCCAGGGCAGAGCACTTTGTTCTTTTCGGGCCCGCGACCTCAGCTCACTCGTGAAAGATGCGGGCTAACCACCGGCCCTATCCCGAGTTCGGCGGCATCGATCAACTTCGGCACCTCCTCGTACAACGTGTCCTCGCCTACGGGTCGGGACGCCTCCCGTGGGTCAGCTGCGGCCACGGCCGTTGGAGCACGCGCGTGCCCGCACCCCACTCCCGCCGTTCGAGGTGTCCGGCAATTCCCCCAGGCGATGAATGGCACGGGCCGCAGAATAGTTCAGCGCAGCGGAAGGAATCGGGCGAAGACGGTCCAAGACGCCGGGTGAATTCGAAAAGAGCCCGGACGCTTTGGGAGCAGGGGGTCACTGGTTCGAATCCAGTCGCCCCGACCATCGTCTGCCGTGCCGCGTCACAATGGCGCGGTGACGGAGACGGCCTCGGGGCGCGCGCTGAAGGGGGCGATCTTCGACCTTGGCGGTGTGATCACCGAGCCGATGGGCCGCCACCGCGAGAGCATCACCGACCCCGTGCAGCTCGACCTGCTGGGCTTTTTTCTCAACGAGTTTCGTGACGTCTACCACCTCCCCACCGGTGCGCACGACCTCCACCTGCTCGAGACCGGGCACATCTCCGACGACGAGTTCTTCGAGCGCATGACAGAGCGCTACATCGCGCAGGGCGGTCATGGTGAGGTCGACGCCCGGGTCGCCCAGCACGTCGTCTTCGGCGCCGGGATGGTGGCGTGCGCAGCGATGATCGACGCCGTCCGGCAGGTCAAGGCGGCCGGCTTCCGCACCGCTCTGCTCACCAACATCTCGCGCAGCGGCGAACCTGTGTGGCGAACCCTGCTGCCCGTCGACGAGCTCTTCGACGTCGTTGTGGACTCGTCGCAGGTGGGGATGCGCAAGCCGGACGCGGCCATCTTCCTGCTCACCTGCGAGCGTCTCCGCCTGGCGCCCGCAGAGTGTCTCTTCGTCGACGACCTCCGCTGCAACGTCGACGCCGCCACGGAGCTGGGCATGACCACCATCCAGTGCGCCGACCCCGTCGTCATCGCCGACGAGGTGGTGGAGCTGCTCCTGGGCCGTCCGGCAGCCGCTGAGCCGGAGTCGTCGGGCGCAGCCCGGTGACGGGGGCGGCGGTCACGGTCGTTGACCTCTCGGTCCCGGCAGCGGCGCCGCACGAGGTCGCCGCGGCCACCCACATCGGGCCGGTGCGCACGGAGAACCAGGATGGCTTCGGCGCCACCCCACTCCGCAAGGGCGCGGGGATCGGCATCGTCGTTGCCGATGGTATGGGTGGCCTCCCCGGCGGCGGCGAGGCGGCAGCCGCCGCGACCGCGGCCGTCCTCGAGACTCTCGCGGCTGGCGAGGCGCTGGAGAGCACGGTCAGAGCGGCCATGGAGGCGGCCAACCGCGCGGTGGGCGCGCTGCGTGGCGAGGGCGGGGGCAACCCGGGGACGACGCTGACCATCGCCGCCGTCGGCCCCGACGGCACGGTTGTCGGCCACGCCGGTGACAGTCGCGCCTACCTGGTCCGAGACGGCGCGGCCACCGTGCTCACCAGCGACCACTCCTGGGTCGGTGAGCAGGTGCGGTCCGGCGCCCTCGAGCCGGGCGCGGAGCGGCGTCACCCACGGCGCAACGTCATCACCATGGCGGTGATGGGCGACGAGCTGACGCCGCAACTGCTGTCGCCGTTACTGTCCGCCGGCGACATCCTGATGCTCTGCAGCGACGGTTTCTGGGAGCCTCTGAGCGACGAGGACATCGCTGTCCTGCTCGCCACCCCGGGACCGCTCACCGCCGTCGTCGAGCGCGCCGCAGAGAGCGCGCTCGAGGCCGGCGCGACAGACAACGTCACCCTCCTTGCGTTGCGCCTGCGCGCCTGACGACGCGCACACGCCGAGGCCCACAGGACGCGCAATTGGTGGGACGATCATCTCCGTTACCAACTGGCGTTGCGCGCGTTTCTCTGTCATCACCCACGCGAGGAGACCGTCAATGCCGCGTCGCCAGCACCCCCGCGGCGTCAAGATCTGCGCCCACTGCGGCGCCGGATACGACGGCTTCAAGGCGATGGAGTCGCGGGGGCGGTACTGTTCGCCGGGCTGCCTGGCCGCGGCTCGGGCGGCGCACCGCCATCATCCGAAGTCCGCTGCGAGCGCCGTCGAGGTGGTCACCGCCATCAGCCGGTAGCGCGCCGCCCTGACGCGCGTCCGGCACCGACGATCCGGCAGAGTCGGACTCGTGGCCCGTCTCTTCGCGCAAGTCTGCACGCTCGTCTTCCTGCTCGTCGGGATCGGTGGCCTGGCCGCCGGCAGCGCTGGACCGCAGTACGTCGGCGGTGGTGGCAACCTGGGCAGCCTGGTGCTCCACCTCACCTGGGCCCGCGACGTCCTCGACATCATCCTGCTGGCGCTCTTCGCGTTCGTGGGCTTCGTGGCCGCACGGCACCTGGGCCGGCTGGTGACCGGCGCTGCCGGTCTCGTCCTGGTGGCCCTTGCCGTCGTCGGCTTCGTCGTCGGCGACGACGCGCGCGCCACCAGGTCCCTGCTCGGTCTCCACTTCACCACCGCGCTCAACATCCTCGACCTCGTGGTCGGGGTGCTGGCCATCCTCGCCGCGCTCGGCACCGTCGAGGACCCGGAGCCGGCGCCGCGGTCGGTGCTCCGCGGCTGACCGGCGGCGCTCAGTGCCTGCCGTTGGTCTCGTTGTGGATCCGGACGGAGCCCTCGACCGACACTGCGTCGTCGTCGCGCACGACCTTGCTCACCTGCTGGCGGGCCAACCCGGCGGCGGCGCTGGCGAATGGCACGGCCCGGCGGACGGTGCGCTCGGCGATCTGGTAGCTCTCTTTCGCTGAGGCGCTGAACGCGGCGAGCTGCTGGCGGGTCTTGGGTCCGGGCTGGGGCGCGACGCAGATGCCGGCGACAGCCCCGACGACGGTGCCGTGGACGAAACCGCGGATGTAACCCATGGCTTGCTCCTCGCGAGGGTGGTTGTGGTACAGGGGCACCCTACTACGTCAGTGCCGTCGAAGCCCACTCCCCGTCGGGGGTGATGCGCAGGCGCTCCACCGGCCGTCCACCCACCAGGTGCGAATCGATGATCTCGTCGACGTCGTCGGCACGGAGGTTGCCGTACCAGACCCCGTCGGGGTAGACGATGAGGATGGGTCCCTGGTGGTGCTGCTGGTTGCAGCCCATCCGGGTGGTGCGCACGTGGCTGATCCCGCGCCGCTCCAGCTCGTCACGGAGCCGGAGCAGGACTCGCTCGCTGCCCAGGCCGGCACAGTGGTGCCTGCCGACCGTGGTGCAGACGAAGACGTGCAGGTTGCGCGGCGCACCGGCGGTGTCCATGGCCACCGATGGTGACGCAGCCGGGCGCTGCAGCGCCCGGCCGCTGTGCGTCAGAGTCGACCGCAGATGGAGCTGAGCTTCGCCTTCTTCGCCGACGCCGCCACCGTTCCGCCCGACGGCAAGGTGTATGTGCTCGGCGGGGGGTTCAGCGCGCTGGCGCTTCCCGAGCTGCCCGGCATGGCCAGCTTCGCCGTTGTCGCCGGCTTTCGCTTCGGCACCGCCGACGCCGCCCGGCCCCACGTGATCGAGCTGCGCTTCGTCGACAACCTCGGCAAGCTGGTGCTGCCGCCGACGACGATGCGCTTCGAGTCGGCAGGCCCTCCACCCGCAGGGATCGGCGAGGTCAGCGTGTCGACGGTGACCGTCCTTCATCCCACCCTCGGCGAGCCGGGAGAGTACGCGGTCGAGTTCTGGCGCGAGGGCAGCCTGCTCACCACCGTCCGCCTCCACGTGCTCGAACAGCCGCGGCCGGCGGGCGCCGCGGCCGGCGCGCCGTTCCCCGCCTGACCTGCTCAGGCCGTCGGCGCGCCCTCGTACTCGTAGAAGCCGCGCCCGCTCTTGCGTCCCAGGTAGCCCGCGGCGACCATCCGCTTGAGCAGCGGGGGGGCCGCGTAGTCGCGGACCGCGTACTCGTCGTAGAGGGCGTCGCAGACGAACAGAGCTGTGTCCAGGCCGATGTAGTCGAGCAGCTGGAGCGGGCCCATGGGGTGACCGCAGCCCAGCCGCATGCCCTCGTCGATGTCCTCCCTTGTGGCGAAGCCCGACTCGTAGAGGCGCACCGCGTTGTTGAGAAAGGGAATGAGAAGGAGGTTCACGATGAAGCCACCGCGGTCCTGGGCCACGATGACGCGCTTGCCGAGCCTCTCTCCGAGGGCGCGGGTCGCCTCGAGGGTCTGGTCGCTGGTGGCGATGGTCCGCACCACCTCGAGCAGCTTCATGACCGGCGCGGGGTTGAAGAAGTGGGTGCCGATGACCCTGTCGGGGCGGTGGGTGGCGCGGGCGATCTCCATGATCGGCAGCGACGAGGTGTTGCTCGCGAGGATGGCGTGCTGGGGAACGATCTGGTCGAGCCGTCCGAACAGCTCCACCTTGTCGCCGAGCCGCTCGACGATCGCCTCGACGACCACGTCGCAGTCGCCCAGCTCTCCGAGGTCGGTGCCGAAGCTCAGCCGGCCACTGATGCGCTCGACGTCGTCATCGCTGAGCTTGCCACCCTGGCGGCCACGCTCCAGGGAGCGCTCGACGCGCGTCCGCCCCGCCGACAGCGCCTCCGCGCCGGCCTCGGCGACACGGGTGCGCAGGCCGCTGCGGGCGCAGACCTCGGCGATTCCCGAGCCCATCAGCCCGGCGCCGACGATACCGACTGTCGTGATCTCCATCTCTGCCTCCAGGATGCGCGGCCGGGCGAGGCTGCAGCGTGCCCGCTGGTGGGGGTCGCGCGTCGCGCTCCTATGATGGCGGCGATGGCCGTCACGGATGTCGCCCTGGTGAGCACTGACCTGCTCTTCGCCAGCCGCCTGCGCGCTGCCCTCGCCGCGCTGGCGAGCGTGAGCCTGGCGACCGGAGGGGAGCTGCCCGCGAGCGCCACCGTCTTTGTCGACCTCAACGACGATGTCGATGCGCGTATCGACCTGATCGCCTCGCTGCGTGCACGGCGGCGAGACGTGCGGATCATCGGCTTCTGCGGCCACACTGAGCGCGAGGTGCGGGTGCGCGCGATGGAGCAGGGCGCCGACCAGGTGGTCACCAACGGCGCGCTCCAACAGGCCGCGCCGCGCCTGCTCTCCGGGGTGGCGAGTGGCTGACCTCGAGGCGCGGCTGGGCGCCGAGCTCGATCGGGTCGCCGCCGAGGTGGTGGACATCCGCCGTGACCTTCACCGCCACCCCGAGCTGTCGCTTCGCGAGGAACGCACTGCGGAGCTGGCGGCACGGCGCAGCGAGGAGCTCGGCTTCACCGTGCGCAGCGGCGTCGGCGGCACCGGGGTCATCGCCGACCTCGCCGGTGGCGCGGGGGAGGAAGGCCCGCTGCTCATGCTGCGCGCCGACATGGACGCGCTGCCCGTGCAGGAACGCGGTGGGGAGCGGGTGGTCAGCTCCGAGGTGGACGGCGTCATGCACGCCTGCGGCCATGACGGCCACGTGGCCATGACGCTGGGAGCCGCCGCGGTGATGGCGTCGCTGCGCGACAGCTGGCGGGGGCGCCTGCGCCTGTGCTTCCAACCGGCCGAGGAGATCGCCGCCGGAGCGGTGCCGATGATCGAGGCGGGCGCCCTCGAGGGGGTGGACCGGGTCCTCGGCATCCACCTCTGGGCACCGCTCCAGGTTGGCACCGTCGGGGTCAAGCCAGGCCCGATCTTCGGCAGCGCCGACGAGTTCGGCATCACCGTGCGCGGCCGCGGTGGGCACGGCGGCATGCCCCACACCAGCGTCGACCCGATCGTGGCCGCCGCCCAGGTGGTGGTGGCCCTGCAGACCATCGTGAGCCGCGAGACGTCGCCGTTCTCACCGGCGGTGGTGACCATCGGGCGGGTCGAGGGTGGGAGCGCGTTCAACGTCATCGCCGACGAGGTTCAGCTGCGCGGCACGGTGCGGGCCATCGACCCCGACGAGCGCGAACGGCTGCTGCGCCGGGTCGCCGAGGTGGCCGCCGCGATCGCCTCCGCATCGGCCGCAACCGCAGCCTTCCACCGTGCCAGGGGCTGCCCCCCGGTGATCAGCGACGCCGGGTCGGTGGCGCTCGTGCGCCGGGCGGCCGCCGCAACGGTGGGGGAGGAGAGGGTCGTGACACCCGAGCCGGTCACCGTCGGCGACGACGTCGCCTGCCTCATCAACGGCGCGGGCAGCGGCTGCTACTTCCTGGTGGGGGCCGGCGACGTCGCCAGCCACCCAGTTGCGCCCCACCACAGCGCCGACTTCGACATCGACGAGCGGTGCCTGCCCATCGGCGTGGGAACGCTTGCACGGGCTGCGCTCGAGGCGTTGCGGTGAGCGATCCCTGGGCGCGGGTGCGTGCCGAGCGTGCTCGTCAGCACAGTCATCCGCTGGACCTGACGCCGCGACCGGCCTCCGGGTCCCGGACCGAGATCGCCAGCGTGATGCAGATCACCCAGGCCAACAACGACGGCAACGTCCACGGCGGCTCGATCATGCGTCTCGTCGACGAGGCCGCCGGCATCGCTGCGGTTCGTCACTGCCGGCGGCGCGTGGTGACCGCGTCGATGGACGACATGAGCTTCCTGGCGCCGGTGTACATCGGCGACCTGGTCAGCGTGCGGGCCATGGTCAACGACGCCCATCGAACCTCCATGGAGGTGGGGGTGCGCGTCGACGTCGACAACATCGCCAGCGGGCAGCGCCGCCATGTCGCCAGCGCCCACCTCGTCTTCGTGGCGCTCGACCTGGAGGGCCGTCCCATCGAGGTTCCCCCCGTCGAGGCCGTCGGCTGGTGCGCAAGCGAGCTCTCGCCGACGCCGCCGGGAGCGGCGCGCCCGAGCAGCCCTAGCGGGGGTCGTCCCCGGATCCCGAGACCGGCGGGGCTGCGGCTCCGGTCGAGCAAGCGTGCCGGGGAGGTGCCCCGAGTAGAGTTGGCGAAGATGACTGAGATCGCTGCCCCGCTGACGGTCCGCGACGCCACAGCGGCGCCGCCCACGGCGCGCCAGCACATCCGCTTCGCTTTCTATGCGGTCCGACCGGAGTGGCGGGAGCGCAGCGTGGAGCAGCGCGCCGCCGACTGCGCCGAGGTGGCGGCGCTGATCCGCGACGTCGGCAGGCGCGACAACGCGCTGCTCCGCACCTACAGCCTCGTCGGCACCCGCGGCGATGCCGACTTCATGGTGTGGCTGGTGAGCGACCGCCTCGAGGACCTCCACGAGTTCTCGAGGCGGCTCAACCACACGTCCATGGGCGCGTTCCTCGTCTCGCCCTACAGCTACTTCTCGATGACCAAGCAGAGCATGTACGTGGACAAGCACGTGCACCCCAACCAGGAGGGACGGACCAACCGCCTGGTCATCGCGCCGACCAATCGCCGCTACCTGTTCGTCTACCCCTTCGTGAAGACGAGGGGCTGGTACCGGCTGCCCCGCGAGGAGCGGCGGCGCCAGATGAGCGAGCACATCGCCATGGGGCACAGGTACCCCGGCGTGAAGATCAACACCACGTACTCCTTCGGCCTCGACGACCAGGAGTTCGTGGTGGCGTTCGAGAGCGACTCGGTGGCCGACTTCCTCGACCTCGTGCAGGAGATGCGTGAGAGCGAGGCGAGCACGCACACGGTGCGCGACGTCCCCTCGTTCACGTGCATGCTGACGACCCCTGAGGAGGCGCTCGCGGCGCTCGGCTGAGCGGGGCGGTCGCGGTGAGGCGGCGGAGTTACTCCGGGATGATCGCGCTGCGCCGCTGCGCGACGGCCATCGACTCCGCGAGCACCTCGAAGACGTGCATGACCCGCACCCCCGGCGCGTGGCGCGCCGCGCCCTTGCGCAGCTGGAGGATGCAGGAGACGTTCTCCGTGACCAAGACGTCGGCGCCACTGGCGACGACATGCTCGAACTTGCGCCGCAGGATCGCCTCGCTGCGCTCGGGCTGGTCGTGGAAGTACAGGCCCGGGCCGCCGCAGCACATCGCAGCCTCCTCGAGCGGCACCAGCTCGAGCCGAGGAACGTCGGCGAGAAGGCGCCGCGCCGCCGACCGCGCCGTGCCGTCGATGGGCAGGGAGCAGGCCTCGTCGATGGCCGCCCGCCAGCGCAGGGGCCCCAGCACGGCGCGCTGGCCGGCGTCGGCGAGCAGCTCGGTCGCCAGCATGGTCCGCTGTGCCACCCGCTGCGCGTCCAGGGCGTGGGTGGTGTCGGCCGCGAGGATGGAGTCGAACTGCCTGTAGTGGCCCGTGCACGAGGCGACATCACCGACGAGGAGGTCGACCTTGAGAGCGCTGAGGACGTCGACGGCGGCAGCGGCCATGTCCATCATCGCCTCGCGGTCGCCCTGGGACTTGGCGGGAAGCCCGCTGCACGCCAGCTCGGGCACCGTGACTGCGAAGCCGTTGGCGAGGAGCACACGCATGGCTGCCTCGGTGGCTTGGGGGACCGCGAGGTTCTGGTAGCAGCACACCAGGAAGCCGACCCGGCCGCGCACCGGCTCTTCCGCCGCGGGCAGGTCGCGGACCCGCTGGTACGCGGTGCGCCGGGGCAGCGGACCGACATGCTCCATCAGGGCGCCGGGGGTGCCCAGCCAGCGGCTCAACCCGCTGCGGCGCAGCAGGGCGTGCACGCCGGTGACCTGGGCGGCGCGGGAGAGGCCGTGGAGGAAGCGCAGCCGGCCGCGGCGGGGGAGGATGGAGCGGAAGGCGACCGACTGGCCCCAGGGGTGGCCGTTCTGCTCGTGCAGCTCCATGCGCGCCCGGCTGACGATCTGGGCGGTGGGCACACGCGGGGCGCAGGCGGCCACGCAGTTGTCGCAGGTGAGGCAGGTGGAGAGCGGGCCGTCGGCGATGTCGCGCAGCTCGATGCGCCCCTCGATGGCGTCGCGGACCAGCGACACGCGGCCGCGCGCCGTCTCCCACTCGACGGGGTTGGTGACGTAGGTCGGGCACACCGCCTGGCAGAGCGAGCACTTGTTGCATTCGCTGGCCGCCTGGTAGACGTCCTCGAGGAAGCGCGGAGGGACGGCGAGGTCGCTCACGCGGCCGAATTGTAGGGGGTGGCATGCGGCCGACCGGGGGGTCTCCCGGCGCGTTTGACGGTGCACAGGACAGCGGCCATGCTTGGGTTGCCCTCAGGGTCTCTCCGGCCGTCTCAGCACCGAGGTTGCCATGGCGCACGACACCACCCCCACCATCCACGTGATCGCGCGCCCCTCCGTCGACCTGGCGGGGATGCGGGCCTACCTGGACCAGGTCGGGGGCAGCTCGTGGCTGGACAGGCGCACCGAGGCGGACGCCGACCCCAACGCGGGCGAGCTGCTCGTCGAGTTCGGCGGCCGCGCCTGCTATCGCAGCTGGGAGCCCGGCCTCAACGTCAACGTCACCCGGGTGCGCGCCGACCAGCGCGAATACCTGCGCAACATCCTCAGGAGCGCCCATGGGAGCGTGCTGGAGCACGCCAGCTACTCGTTCGCCTTGCGCAACGTCAGCAGGGTGGCGACCCACGAGATCGTCCGCCATCGCGCCGGAGCCGCCTTCAGCCAGGAGAGCCTGCGCTACGTGCGGCTCGTCGACATCGGCTTCCGCGTCCCCCCCGCCCTCGAGCCGCTGCGCCGGCAGGTCGTGGAGATCGTCGAGCGCCTCGAGGAGTTCCAGGTGTCGGCCGCGACGGCGTTGGGTGTGGACGAGGACGGCGTCCCCTTCCATGTCAAGAAGGAGGTGACCTCCGCCCTGCGACGGCTGGCACCGATCGGGCTCAGCACCGACCTGATCATGACCATGAACCTGCGCACCCTCCGACACGTCATCGAGATGCGCAGCGCCCCCGGGGCCGAGGAGGAGCTGCGGCTCATCTTCGGCAGGCTCGGCGAGATCATGGTGGAGGAGGCGCCCGGCGTCTTCCAGGACTTCACCCGCGCCGATGACGGGTCCTGGGTGCCCGAGTTCAGCAAGGTGTGAGCGCTCCGCCTGCGCCATTGGGGCAGATCCGCAACGACCGTGCGGTATGATCGAGTGGCCCACCGGCCACGGTGGCAGATGAGCCGTTCACCCGCGAGGCAGGGGAGCCCCCAATGATCAGCGTCAGCGACACCGCACTCGGCCAGCTGCAGGGTCTCTTCTCCGAGCAGGCCCCAGAGCAACAGGTTGGCCTGCGCGTATACATCCAGTCCGGTGGCTGCTCTGGCTTCTCGTACGGCATGGGCATCGACGAGAACCCCCCCAAGGACGATGACCAGGTGGTCGACGTCGAGGGCTTGCACGTGTACGTCGACTCCTACTCGGCGCAGTACCTCGACGGGGCGGAGATCGATTACGTGGATGCCATCATGGGTGGCGGGTTCACCATCAACAACCCCAACGCGGTGAAGACGTGCGGTTGCGGACACAGCTTCCAGACCGCCGACAGCGCCGGCGAGGCGAAGGCCTGCTCGCACTGAGCCGCTGACGCCCCCGGGTCCGGGCGGCACGTGGTGCTGGCCGTCCGCTGGAGCCTGGCGGTCGTGGTCCTGGTCCTGATCGACAGCCGGCGCCATCTGGGCGGTCCACGGATGGCTGGGACAGGCTGGGCTGCAGCCACAGTTGTTTTGGCGGTCACGGTGGTGATGTCCGCCGCGGGGTTCATCCTGCTGCTACTCACGGTCCGTGCAGTCGGGAGCGGCGGGGGGCTGAACCGATGAGGCTCGCCGGAGAGCACGGGGACGCTCTTCTGGCGAGGGTGGAGACCGGTTCCTCGGCCACGCGACCACCCGGCGCGGCCGGGGTGCGCGCAGGTGGCCGTCTCTGGGACAATGCACAG
>JAABUX010009777.1_pt1 | contig 10811 bp, 18 predicted proteins | sample 5561851 | NCBI WGS metagenome assembly JAABUX01 (sample SAMN10711883, study PRJNA513361) | rock metagenome | isolation source: Antarctica rocks | place: Antarctica: Victoria Land, Richard Nunatak red sandstone | collected 2016-01-03 | reverse complement strand
TGTAGCGACCAACTGGGCGCAGTAACCGCACGCGCAAGCCAACACAGGCGGCAATTGCATACAGCACTGGCATGTATTGCACTCGAACTTCGAGCTTGATCTGCAGGTGGCGTGTGCCGCTTAAGTTCGCCAATATGTGGACCTGCTCATGCGGACTGTGCGCTCAGCTGAGAGCTCCCGTGACGCGGCTGTCACCGTGCGATGTGAGACGCCAGCGGGCAGCCCTTCATGTCGCTGTGTCGCACAAGGTCGTGGAGCGAGGCGGCTGCGGCAAACACGAACGGCCAGAGGAACAGGAGGAACCCGAGAACTGCGCGCACCGAAGCAGCGCAGGGTCAGCCCCTGCATCGAGTCACTACCCGTGGTCCAGGGGAGTGGGCAGGCATGCCTCTACCAAGCTGTTGTGGAAAAGCAGATGGGCTCCTGTGCGATGATGAGCTGGCACGCGAAGGTGACATTGAGAAGAAGTGTGGTGCATTACACAGGCTGCATGCCATCGCAGACGCTGAAGCACTGGAGCTGGCCGCACCTGACGGCATGGCCACCGCCATGCAGACAGCGAGGTACGGGTTTGAGCTGAGCTGGCGGAACCACTGTCCAAACGAGCGCGTCGGGGCTGCTGCCTCGTCTGCTGCATCATTGTGGCCGTCATCGTCATGCTCGCTGTGTCCTTCATCTGCTGATCTCGCTTCATACCTGCGAGTACACGGGTTTGTCGGCATGATGCCAGACCTGGAGCCGCGTGAAACCGCTCAGCAGCTGGTCGGCTGGGGGCACAGCACCGAAAGCGTTCCTACATGCTTGCTGCAACGGGCGCACACCCGCGTGGATGGGGGCTATTCCCTACTAAGCCACACTGATGCTATCGCAGGCACTGCTGTGTAGGGAATCAGCAACAGCAGCAGCAACAAGGCGCTGCATCTGCAGAACCTAGGAGAGCCCTGTGATTGCAGCTGCGCAAGGTGCAAGCCGGGCAGCGCACCCTGCGCAGGTGCCTGTTGCTTCACCCTTCCTATTCTCAGTGTAGTAGGGGACGACGATCCCGATCGTCCTGTGGCACAGTGAAGATGTCAGCAAGCGGTCTGAACAAGAGCCGCCCGCTTACAGATTAACCCACTGACTCGTTGGGTAGCTGCCAGCGCCATCATGATCGCGATGTCAACAGCCCTTGCAACATGCAGATGGCAAACAACTGAGCAGACCCACAGGCAGCGGCGGAGGCGGTAAAATGTTGCTTGGACTGCCGTAACGCAGAGCACAATACTTCGAGCCGGCTTGCTCATGCCGTGGTGCGAGCTAATGCGCAAGGAGTGCAAAAGCTGCCATCGGTGCACAAGTTGCTGCGCACCCGCAGCTGTCGAAGAAGTCAGTCGATGACAGGTCGGCCAGCTCTTCGACAGCCATCAAGCGGTCCAGCACGGCCGGGTCGCAGTAGCAGATCCTGCTGGGAAGCGAGGACGAGCTGCCGAAGAAGTCGGCCGCATGCGTGCAGCACGCCTCATCTGCACCGATCAGCATCGCAACGCATCCTTATTAACGGCCGCATCAGATAACGCTGTCATAAGGTCTCAGCACTGCACGACGAAGGCCGCTGGCGGTTGGCGTGGTTGCGGATGACAACGACGGCTTGCTGCTGCTCTCATGCTGCGAGAGCAGAAGGTACAGATGGTACAGACAGCAACTGAGCGCATTGCTACACAAGCAGGGTATGCAGCAAGGCAGCTCAAGCCAAGTCGCCGCACTAAAAAGATGATGCTGATTTGCGGCGGCTGGACAACGAGGTGGCCGCGCACATCCATGCCGCACGGGGATGGAGGTGCAGAAGCTGCGTGCATGTTGCGGAGGGGCTTGAGGCAGGCCAATGCACGCATCCGGACCTTCAGCTGCACCGCTGTACTGGGGATAGTTCGCTTGGCCGCAAGCGCTGGCATCCCGGTGCACCGAAAGAGCACAGGACTGCTCAGGATTTGCGGGCAGCGGCACCGCTGGACTGGCGGGCGCCGGCGCTGAGTGGCTGTTGCCATGATGCACCTGAGCGAGCACCAGCTGGCTGGCTGCCGACGCGAGCAGCAGGACAAGACGAGCGGACAGGGCGAGTTGCACCATGATTGCGGGTAGCGATGAGTCGCACCACCCACACACCAGCGGATGGCTTCTGGAGGCGGCGGCTGTGTCGTGCAGACGCTGTGGCCCGTGTGTCTGACTCTGTGGCAGACACGCTCCACGTGTACAGTCAGCCCCTCACGCGCGACGGCTGCGCAGGCGGCTGCCATTGGGATCCAATCTTCTCAATGCGAGGTGATCGCAGCACCATGCATCGCGCTGTAGCAATTTCCACCTCGCTCATCCGGGGATCGTTGCTGACGGCCGCATGGTTATGCGTGGTCTTCTGGGCCATCAGCGTGATGCGGCTGTCACGCGAGCCGGTCCGCACAAACAAGCTGGTCGCGAACATCAGGTGCGCCCGATCGTGGCCGCGAGGGATAACGGGCCAGGCTTCGCAAGCCATCATTCTTCGACGATCGCGGCCAACATCTGTGGCGATCTGCTTCGGAGTCGCCAGATCACTTGCTGTGAATCTGCTGGACCCCGATAATTTAGCTGGCCCGTGACCCGCTTTGTACATCCTCAACTTGCAGTCAGGCTCTTCGATTAAATGGACTCTGCGCATGAAGGCCCCGCACGCATGATGCAGGTGAACTTCTTGATCAGGCCGCCGTTGTCTCGTCGCAAGTCATGCTCCCGCCATGCCAAATCGGGTTCGCCTCATCCCGCCCTCCCCTTGACCATCCGGTGGCCGTCCGCGCAGGTACATCGTGCCTGGTCTGGAGCCGGGCGTTCTCTTCAACAGGCAGTTGCTGCCGCGAGTCATCCAGTGGTTCGCCCCAGGGCTCGTCGCCGCCCTGCTGGTGCTCGCTCACAGCTCTCTGAAAGGCCCTGGCGATCCCACGCTGGAGCGCTGGGCGCGCACAAGCAAGAACACGGTGCGCACGCGAGATGACCGCTGTCTTGCGTTGAGCGTGCGTGGCGTTGGCTGAGTGCAGTGCCAGCACCCTGCACGCTGTGTTGCCGCGAGCGGCCATCTTGCTGTGCTGCGGGGTTTGATAGCGGGTTCGTACCATGGCTCAAGTCTTGTGCCCTCTGACTGAAGCCCTCGCTAATGTCGAAATTCCATCAGCACAGCAGGCCGTCATAATAGCTCCCACGCTTCGCGCGCTGTCCGTTGGTATCCTTCGAAAGTAACATGTTTGCTGCGTGCGCAGGTACGTGCGGCCCTTGGTTGGGAGCTGCCCGGGCAGAGATTCTTCACCTGGTGGTGCGTGTCCCTCGTTAGCTGCTCATCCCCGGCGCATGAACGAGGTCGATCTGTCTGACGACGGTCGGCTGTCATGCTGCACAGCGCCTGCACTACTGTAAGGTCCGTGCAGCTACATTATGCATTGCTTCGACGGCAACCAATGCTCAGATCAGGTTCTTGCACAGCATGCATGGTTTGTCACCAGGCCCACCTGAGTCAGCACTGGCGAGTCCTTCTCAGTGGGCAATCATTTCATGCTATGTTCTGATGATCTCGCATGGATCGCCTGTCATGTGTCTGATAAAAACGCTGCATGTTGCCCTGTGCGAAGGTGCGGCGGAGTGTGCATTGGCGAGGCTCTGTTCCTCTTCGCGTTCCTCGGTGCGGTAGCGTCGTGGCTCGAGTATGATATGCGCCCAGTCTACGGCGAGGTCAACGCGGGTGCGGTCTTTTCACAGACCTGTGTGCCAAGGCCTGGCAGTGCAGGCTTATCCCTGTGCATCATTGATGCACCTCATGAGTCGCATGCTGAGTAATTCACCAGCCTTACGACAGCAGTTCTCATGAACTCTGAGGAGTCGTTTGCATGGTGGACTCGGGAGCTGATGCATCGCTGAAGTTCAATATGGTGCAACCTGAAGCCTGACATGCTGTGTGACGCTCGGATATGCTGAACTCGCAGTTGCGGATGTCATCGTGTTCGAGGGGCGCAACCGCTCCATGGCGCTGCTGAAGGAGTGGGCCCAGAGCTTCGGCCTCGCGCTGCACCCCTGCCTCCTGTGCCTCCTTCTGGTTGTGCGCGCCCTCCCACCCCGACCGCGCTCGATCCACACCCATACACTGCCCTGGGGTTCTGAAACACAGCCCGCTACTCTGCTGCCCCATTCAATATTCGTGTTGCACAATGAACATGGCCCCGGCTCGTCAGTGCGCCTCAGCCCAGCCACGCTTATTATATGTGTTCTTGTCAGGGCATGAGTGAAAGGGTTCGCCAGCAGCCACACGAGTAGGACGTGGTCCTGCAATGAGATTCTGTGTATCGAGGTATACAGCGCTCGCAGGACAGTGGGCACTCAGAGACCGCTTCCGTATCGCCTTACCTGTGCTGCCGTCGCAATTCCACATTGCCATCATGCAACCTACCATTACTTGCATTGCGGTTAACACACCCTCAGTTTCATATGCTCTGCGCAGGGTTGCGCATGACTCCTTCGTCAACCGACTGCTAGGCCTGCCGTGGCACCGCATCATCAAGTACCATCGCTGGAGCGGCAACATCACGCTGGTGGTCCTGTACCTTCACGGCGGCCTCATGTGGGTATACTGGCTCCTGGATGACAGCTTCAAAAAGGAGGTGCACCCCGCCACCAGTTCTCCTGCCTGCTTCCGTCCTGGGGTTGCTGTTGCACGTTAGTATCGCAAAACTTTTCCTCCCCATCATGCATCGGCGTCGCTAGAACCCCAGCACTCGGAGAGTATCACCATAGACTCAAGTCGGACCCGCGCTCATGCACCGAAGGGATCCGTGCATGCGCGGTGCAGTCAGTAACGCATTATTTGCCTTCAAATGCCTATTCATGCATTTGGGACCGTGTGTGTGCACAAAGCCGTCAGACACTGAGTATTGGACAGTGGCGCAGCTGGGAAGGAGGAGTCGCCAACTTCCCCGGCGAGATGGCCTGCCTCTGCGGCATCACCCTGCACATCTTCACCCTCAGCGTCATCCGCCGCGATTTCTTCGAGGTGAGGCATGTTCGCTTAGCATTCATTGCCCTCCCTGGTAGCTCGCATAGGATGCTGTCTATCTTGTCGCTCTGCGCAGGTCTGGCTGCTGCTCATGATCCAGCTGCATGCGCTTTAGTTTCTTCTGAGTGCAATTGCGCTGGCCTGCCCATAGAGTTTCAGTCTGTGGATGTCCCATAGTGCTCATTTGTGCTGGCTACATGGTTAGAAACCAGTGACATCTCACTTGTTGCACCAAAGGGCTGCCTTGTGGCGCGTCTAGCATTGCTGTGTGGCACTTAAGGTTGCTGCGGCGCTACACCAATGCAGAGAGGAGTTGCACATCGTTCCTGTGCTGAGTCCGCATGCCCATGCTACAGTGGTTCTACACCATCCACGTGCTGATGGCGGTCCTCTTCATCGCCTTCGCCTGCATGCACTGGGCTCGCTGCTGGATGATGATATTCCCAGGTGTGCAAACACGAGGCATTGCCACTGCTGAGATGTCCTGCTTGAGTCCTATCAAGCCCTCAGTCTGCTCAACCGCGCTTGCAGTCACGTTCCTTCATGGCGCATCTGCAGCTGCTGAGCCGGTGCTTAGCTTCCCTCTCATCACCCTGCAACTGTGCGAGCGGAGTGCTCGCTAAGTGCAGGCCTGATGCCATGGGCACTGGACCTCGTGCATCGCTGGAGCCAGGGTGGCAGCATCACGACGCACAGCCGCTAACCTGTCAGACGACAAGACGATCACGACACTGCAGCTCACGACAGCACGGGTGCGCCCATGCGTAGACACATCATGGCACATGTTGCAGCCTGCAGGCAGATTGCACGGAGCCATGGGGCCAGTTGCTGCGTGGCCAGCTGACCACCCGTTCCAGTGCAGTAGTGTGCTTTCGCCCGTCTTCTTGCTGCTGCTGGTCCTGTTGCTCCACATGGGGTTGGCCACATGCTGTGCGGCAACATGACACAGCTATGGCAATGAATGTGCCGGCATCTGCACACAGAGCTCGAATGTTCTGATGCGAAGGTTGCCATGCATTCACTGCCAGATGATGTGGAACAGCAAGGCAAGCTATCCTGAGCCCGACCCTCGTTTGCACACAGGCATGTAATGGACAGCCGTGCGACGTCTTCCTGAACGTGCCCTCCATCAGCCGCTGGCAGTGGCACCCTTTCTCGGTGACGAACGCGGTCGGATACTCGCTGACGCTCAACATCAAGCGCTACGGCGCCTTCACAGAGGCCTTGATGGACACGCTGCAGTCAGGTGATGCCTGCCGGCAAACTTCAGAAAGCGAACTGGCGCACGCAGTCATCCTGATAACGACCATGCCCGGATAACCTATGGCCCTATGACCTCATCTGTGTACTCTTGCCAGTGTGGGCTCTAGCTTGAGTTCAGGGCGTATGACACTCGAGCTATACGGGTGGCGTAGTTGTATCGTGTTTGGCAAGACCGTACAGAGCCATTCGTCCTCACTGTCAGGCGTGGTTATCAGACCATGCCTATACGTGCTTTCACGCTACTGGCTCGACTCACAGCGCATTATTCGCATGCAGGTAAACCGGTGCCAGTACGCGTGTCCGGGCCCCTGCCATCGTCCAGCGGACACAAAGACTTCTTTCATCAGCGCGTGGTCGTCATCATCGCCGGCGGTGTTGGGGTGAGTTGTATGAGGGTGCAGTGCTTGTCGCTGTGCTGTACTCGCTTCATCTGCCAGCTTTTTTTAAAAGGACACATGGCTCTAATTGTGAACCATTTGACGGTGTTGACGGCATAAGCTCTCCATGTGTCATCCGGTGACGAGGGTGTCTTTGCAGCATGCTTAAACTAACTCACGATTCCTGGTTTGATTTGCTCCGTTCTTGTCTCACGAGTGGGTCTGCACACGAATTTCAGGTGTCCCCAGCGCTGTCCAGCATCAACGCCATGCGCAAGAGCGGCTCCGCCTCGGCGACGCCTATCAGGGCCCCCAGCGCGTGCTGCTCACGTGGGCGGCGCGCCACACTGCGGAGTTCACCGTCCTCGAGGCCTCGCTCATGGCCATCTGCACGTGCGATTTTGCAAGACCTGTAACAGCAGCCTCTGTTGACTCTGTTGTCAATGACCGCTCTTGCTGTGGCCTGGCTCCGGGGACGAGCGCACGGCTCAGTAGGTCAGCACTCCAACCTGCTTGCCAGTTGCTGGCTTGCCTCACACATGCTGCACAACCTGCGTGCAGAGAGAAGGACTCGTGGCTCCACATCCGCCTGTTCTACACGGGAAAGCACCTCATGTCAGCCTCGTCGATCAGGCAAGCAGCGTCTTAGCTGTAATGCATGGTGTCAACCCTCCGACATATCACATAAAGGCCACCGCACTCAGGCCTATGCCAAGCTCTGTTACCTAGGCGACATACAGGGTCTGCATTTGTCTCTCGATCTCAACATAAATCTCATTCAGTGATTAAGAAATAGCCAGGGTGACACCACTGTACGCAGGCCGCCATCGTGCGGCGTCTCATTTGCACCTGACACAAAGCTGGAGGACGTTCTCATCAATGACGACCGCCATGCAGCGTTCGGCAGCTACAGCAACAGGGTGATCGCGTCGGCACCTCCTTTGTTACTTTTAGTTCGTGCCTCAGGTCATTTTATTCCACGATTGCCTCGACAGGTTACATTTGTGCCGATGTGCAGCTTGTAGAGCCGGAGTTTAACGCAGCCATGCTCGGCTGTTGGACACGCTGCACCGGCCCATCTGCAGAGTTTGTTGTGCAAGCTTCTGCCGCCATCGAGCTGTATGTTTCGTCCCCTGTGGTTCTTACTTCTTACTTTGATGCGCAAATACTTCCGACTGAGATTCCAGTGCCTCTGCAGTGCCCAGTGACCGCCGGAGAGGCACCCCACGTCACGCCGCCGGCGGTGACGCCGTCCAAAACAGCTGCTCCGACCTGACGACCACCACTTCATCCTTGTCCGGAGACGACGGCGGCCCCGCCGCGGCGCCCCTGCACTTCCGTGGCGTGTCCCCGTGGGGGTGGTCTCTCGCCAGGTGAGATATGCATGCCCGCTTGCCATGTGGTGCTTGACTATGCAGCGCGATGCCTTGCTTTGACTTCCTCCACAGCCTGCATGGGCTCGCTTCTCAACTGAGGTTCATCGTCCTTGCAGCAAAATGAATTATATTTTGTGTGGTACCCGGGGATTCGAGCGGGTTTGACAACATCTAGCAAAATGTTATCAAACCCAGGGGAGTAACAACCCCACATGTTGTCTGCAGGCCTGTTCAGCCGAAAGTGGCCTCCAGGCTGCTCTCGCTGCTGGTCCTGCTGCTGGTCAACGTCGGCGCGGGCGCGTGCGTCTCGCTGGCGTATGCGATCTCTGCCGAGGCGCAAGTGACAGGCGACGAGGGGTACATGCCCTGGCAGGTGTGCGGTCTTGCACCACCCCTCGAGTTAGTTGACATTCGTTCGGAATGCAGCAGAGGCAAACATGCTCCCGATGCAAACCAGCCAGTAGTTTGCCCTGCCAGCTGCAAGCGTTGCTAGGCTGTAGACCAGGCGCCCTTTAAAACTCAACGCAATAGGGTGCCAGCGCTTGTCTGCCCTGCGAGTTTGCGCGCCAACCATCAGGGCGTGCGTCTACTGGGAATTGTCAACATAGAGTGTTGCTCAACATGGCGGCATAAGATACTGCTCTCGTACCGTTGGTCGTGCACGAAATAGTAGTATTTGGCCCCTGCTCGGTTGATATTCTCGATGCTCTGCGCGACCTGACTTTGGCCGGTGAACCTATGCAGCTTGGACTGGTCGTCGCCATCGCACTGCCAATCGGCGGTCTAGGACTGCCGTTCCTGGTCGACTTTCTGCTTCACGCCTGGCACTACCACCGCGCGGCCCGCAAGGACGCGCTGCATGCCGACGAGGTCATGTCGCCGCAGTGCCCCATGCGAGGTGCGCGTTGGATGTGCCTGCCGTGATGCTGCTTCCCGTGCGTGGCAAAGCAGGGGTAGGCATCTGTAGTCCTTGCGTGCTATCTGCAACGTAGGCTCTGCTGCAAAAGCCTTAGACCGTGCATTCTTTGTTGTGCAGCAACCTTGCCCGAAAGCCTGTATTGACATGCTGCAATGCCAATGACCACTCGCGCCTCAATGGCTCATTTCTGATGATTGCACCCTGTCTGATTGCCAGGTTTCATGGAGGCGCCGCCAACGACAGCACCCCTTATGCGCCACCGGAGCTTCAAGTGCAGCGACGTCCCGGCTCCGACAGCCTACGCATCCACGTTGGTGCGCTGCTGGCTGGGTCGCACATCACAAAGCAGTCAGCCACTTGCGGGCAGGCGAGCCCATTGATTGCATGTTGCTCGGCACGTGGCTTCATGCACGTTCGTCATGCACTGCGGATCCGATGTACGACTACAGGGTGTCTATTATGGAGCCCTTGCCGATGTTCGCTCGCTGCATGTCTGCAAACTATCATGAGCTCCCTGTTGGCCTCCATGCACCTGCAACAGCTACACGCCATTCACACAGACCAGAGCATACTGAACGGCACTGTTTGTGCGCAGGTCGGCGGCAAGGTTGGGTACGCTGAGACCGGACTACTGCTGGACATTGCGCTCAACCGCCCGGACCTCGATGCGGTCATCGCGGCCGGCATCCAGGAGGCTTCTGCACTGGAAGCCGCCGAGTTTGCCCTCTACGTCGGAGGTGCGAGCTGAACCTCCGCTCAGCCGTTCACTGGTGGACAGAGGCACTCACAGCCCGATCGTCTGCATTCTCACTTCGTACCGGAACATAGTCTGGACGGAACCACTTACATTGCAAGTTGCTCAAGTACGCTCACTGTTGTGCGCATCTTCAACAAGGTGCTGGCGGCCCCTGGGCCGCATGCTTGATGACTCACTGTGCTTTCTACCTAGTGACTGGGGCGCCTACTTGTTCCCAGCCGGCGATCTGATTGATTCATGGCACCGCAGGTCCCATATCTATGGTCCGCGCTGCCCAGCTGGCCGCTCATCGCCAGACATCATTCCGTTCCCCCGACCCCACCATCCGCCTGGAGGTCATCACCACTGAGCTCTGAGTTTCGTCTCGGGTCAGATGCTGGTCACTGACGCCCAGCCGGAGCAGCAGCAGCAGCAGCATCAAATATTACAGAAACTGACAGAGAGGGATGGGCGTTCCGAGTTGCTGTCTGACCCACAGCACGTGTTCACAGCGCCACTGCGGCGCAGTGTTGTGACAGCACTGCAAGCAGCGAATCGATCATGATTTAATACCCACATCTTCCATCGGTCATTATTCTCGCGCATTCGGCCGTTCAGAAGTATGCATGGTGCCCGAAGCGTTTTCTGGACAGCCCCGTGTGGCTTGCAGAATTGTCTTCCTGCCTGGCCATGCTGAGGCTGGCGATCCTATTGCTTATTGGGCGTGCCTTCTATTCATGTTCATGGCTGATGGTGCTACATGGCGCTGAAATCCAGCCTTTATTGGTTGCTGTGCCCAGCAAGTGACGGGAGCGACAATGCTTGCTGTGTTGTCGTCTGCTGTTTCATGTGTATGGGACTGCGCTGCATGCGCACTGTGGTTACGCATGGCAAGCAAGCTATCAGCCGTGACTGCCAGCAATTGCATCTCGAAAATGCTGATTGAGACCAGCGTCGTCCGTACCTGCGTCACACCACATGCTTGCACTGCATTGCTGATGGATACACGATGTGCAAGAGCATGCAAGCCATGGGCCTCCTGAATTTGTGAGGCAGGGCGTCCATGATGCACACTGAGCGATGGCGCAGCAGCCGA
>JAABUX010009775.1_pt1 | contig 10811 bp, 9 predicted proteins | sample 5561851 | NCBI WGS metagenome assembly JAABUX01 (sample SAMN10711883, study PRJNA513361) | rock metagenome | isolation source: Antarctica rocks | place: Antarctica: Victoria Land, Richard Nunatak red sandstone | collected 2016-01-03 | reverse complement strand
CTCGACTACAGCGACGTTGTCGTGCATATCTTCGCGCCCGAGCAGCGCGCCTTCTACAGCCTGGAGAAGCTGTGGGAGCGCGGACGCGTCGTGGCGCGGCTCGTCTAGGGAACAGGGGACGGGGGGGGCGCCGTGCGGGGTCAATCGAAGGGTCTGATCGTGGGGTCGGCGCTTGGCGGCGTCGGCGGCCTCGTCGTCGGCGTGACCCTCGCCGCCCTGTTCTGGAACGATGTCGCTGCGGCGGTGCGCAAGCTGACCCGCCGCCTCGCCCGGCGCGACGAGCAGATCAACTTCGAGATCCTACTGCAGTAGCCAATCACCTTGGCCGACTATGTCTTGCTCAACTCCACCACCGTGACGCCGTCGCCGCCCTCCTGCTGCGGGGCGGTGTGGAAGCTCGACACGAGCGGGTTGGTGGACAGCTCGTCGCGCACGACTTGCCGCAGCGCGCCCGTCCCCTTGCCGTGGATGATACGCACGAAAGGCATGTTGGACATGTAGGCGTCGTGCAGGTAGCGGTCCAGCTCCGGCGGCACGTCGTCGGCGCGCCAGCCGCGCATGTCGACCTCGATGCGCGTCGCGGAGGTGTCGGAACGCGCCCCCACGCTCATGGACACACCCGCGCCCACCGGCGCGCGCCGCTCACGCTCACCCGCGTCCCCCTGGCCCTGTCCGCCCGTCACTAGGCGCAAGTCGGCGCGGCGCGCGCGCATGCGCAGCGCCCCGACCTGGACCTCAACCTCGTCGCGTCCCGGCGTCGCCGATGTGATCGTGCCGCGCTGGCCCAGCCGCGCGACCTCGACCTCGTCGCCGACCACGAGATCGCGCGCGGGCGCGGCCGTCGCCGCGGCCACGGGCTTGGGGGCGCGCTCGCGCTTCGGCGTGGGCTGCAGCAGTTCCGCGCCCTTGACCGCCCCGTCCAGCCGCTCGGTCAGTGCCGCCAGCGAGACCTGCGGCGTGATCGTGCTGGTACGCATTTCAGCTTCGATGCGGTCGAACTGGCCGCGCAGCGCGCGCACGCTCTCGTCGGCCTCGGCCCGCGCGGCGGCGATGATGCCCTCGCGCTCGTCCAGGATGCGCTCGAGCTCCTGCTGCAGGCGGTCCCTGCTCGCCTCGGCGCGGCGCGCGGCCTCGTTAGCGCGGGCGTACAGCTCGGCCGTCTCCTCGCGCTCCTCCTGGATCTCGGCCAGCATCGTCTCCACGCGGCGCTCCTCGCCGGTCAGGTACGAGGAGGCGCGCGCCAGCACGTCCTCGCCCAGGCCCAGCCGCCGCGCGATGGCCAGCGCGTTGGAGCGGCCCGGTAGGCCGATGGAGAGGCGGTAGGTCGGCGAGAGCGTCTCCACGTCGAACTCGACGCTGGCGTTCTCGACGCCCGGCTCCTCGTAGGCGAAGGCCTTGAGTTCGCTGTAGTGCGTCGTGGCGATCACGCGCACGTCGCGCTCGAGCAAGTAGGTCAGGATAGCGCGCGCCAGCGCCGAGCCCTCGGTCGGGTCGGTTCCGGCGCCGAGCTCGTCGAGCAGCAGCAGCGTGTTGTCGCGCAGGCCTTCCAGCATCGAGATGATGTTGGTGAGGTGGCTGCTGAACGTGGAGAGGCTCTGCTCGATGCTCTGCTCGTCGCCGATGTCGGCGTATATGGCGTCGAAGACGGCCAGCTCCGAGCCCGCCTCGGCCGGGACGAGCAGACCAGTCTGCGCCATCAGCGTGAGCAGGCCCACCGTCTTGAGCGCCACGGTCTTGCCGCCGGTGTTGGGGCCCGTGATGAGCAGGGCGCGGAACTCGTCGCCGAGCGTGATGTCGGTCGGCACCACCGTGCCAGACAGCAACGGATGGCGCGCGCCGACGAGTGTAACGCAGCCTTCGCCGTTGAGCGCCGGCGTGGTAGCGCGGGTCAGCGCGCCATAACGCGCCTTGGCCAGCACCAGGTCGACCGCACCGAGCGCCTCGACCGTGCTCAGGATCGCGGCGGACTCCTGCCCGATACGCGCGGAGAGCTCGCGCAGGATGCGCTCGACCTCGTCGCGCTCGTCCAGCTGCAGCTGGTGCCAGGTGTTGTTGAGCTCGGTCACGCCCAGCGGCTCGATGAAGAGCGTGGCCCCACTGGCCGACTGGTCGTGCACGATGCCCTTGACCTGGCCCTTGAACTCGGCCTTGATGGGGATGACGTAGCGCCCGTTGCGCGTCGTCACCACCGCGTCCTGCACCGCGTTGCCATACGCGCCGAGCATGCCGTTGAGGCGGTCGACGAGGCGGTTGTGCGCCACGCGCAGTTCGGAACGGATGCGCTGCAGCGCCGGGCTGGCCGTGTCCACGACGTCGCCGCGGTCGTTGATGGCGCCGTCGATGGCGTTGATGATACCGCGGAAATGGCCCATGCGGTGGCGCTGGGACAGCAGCCAGGGATAGCCCTCGTCGAGGCGGCCCAGCGTGCGGGCGATGCGCTCAGCGCATTCAAGGGTCGACTGCACGTCGAGCAGCTGCAGGGGGTCGAGCGCGCCGCCGAGTCCGGCGCGGGTCACGCCCGGCCGGATGTCGTGGGCGCCGCCCAGCGCCACGTCGGAACCCGTGTCGAGCAGGCGCGCGCACTCCTCGGTCTGCTGCTGCAACTCGCGCACGGCGCCCAATTCGACGACGGGACGCAGCGCGAGCGCGGCCTCGCGCGCCAGCGAGAAGCTGGTGTTCTGCGCCAGGCGCTCCAGCACCTTGGGATATTCGAGTGTACGAAGTGTTTTATCTGTAATCATATGTTTTAGTGTTTAGTGACGAGTGGTTAGTGTTTAGTGAACCGCCATATGCGCGCTACTAGTCACTAAACACTAATCACTAGACACTCGTAGGCGCGCCAACTTGTTCTTGCCGCGGCGCAGTTTCATGCCGTCGCGCGGGGTGATGATCTCGGCGAAGTCGGTGACTTTGCGGCCGTCGATCTCCAGGCCGCCCTGCTCCATGACGCGCCGCGCATCGCTGTTGCTTTGCACGAGACCGGCGTCCTTGAAGAGCGCCCCTATTTGGCGCGTCTCCGCGGAGAGCGCGACCTCGGGCCACTCCTCGTCGCCGAGCGCGCCTTTGTCCTGATGTAGCTTCTCGAAGTATTGCTGGCCCTCGGCAGCGCCGGCCTCACCGTGGTACAGCCCCGTGATCTCATAGGCGAGGCGCTTCTTGGCGCTCATGGGGTTGAGGCCGCCCGCGAGCGCGCGCGCGAGCTCGCCGATCTCACGCCAGGGGACCTCGGTCGCGACCTCGAAGTAGGGGATGATCTGTTCATCCCCCATAGACATAATTTTACCATACATGTCGACCGGCGGCTCGTCGATGAGCACGGTGTTGCCCTCGCTCGTGCTCATCTTGCGTCCATCGAGGCCCCAGATCATGCCCATGGTCAGGATGTCTTGCGGGCGCTTGCCAAAGTGACGCTGGACGTCGCGGCCAGCCATTAGGTTGAACAGCTGGTCGGTGCCGCCGACCTCGACGTCGGCCTCGATGGCGTAGGAGTCGTAGCCCTGCATCAGGGGGTACATGAACTCCTGCAGGCCGATCGGCTTGCCCGCGCTGTAGCGCAGAGAGAAGTTCTCGCGCTCGAGCATCTGCGCCACCGTGAACAGTTGCGCCAGGTCGGTGACGTCCTTGAAGCGCAGCTGGCCGAGCCAGTCGCTATTGTAGCTCCACTCCACCTTACTGGCGTCCAGGATACGCCCGATCTGGTCCTTATAGGAGGCCATGTTCTGGTAGACTTCCTGCTCGGAGAGCATGCGCCGCGTTGCCGTCTTGTCCGAGGCGTCGCCGAGCTGGGCCGTGAAGTCGCCGATGATGAGGCAGACGGTGTGGCCGAGCCGCTGGAAGCGCCACAGCGTGCGCAGCGGCACGGCGCGGCCGATGTGGATGCGCGGCCCCGTCGGGTCGATGCCGTGCTTGACGCGCAGCCGCTCGCCCGCGCGCAGCCGCCGCTCCAGGTCCGCGCGCACGATCACATCGACGACGCCGCGCCCGAGCAGTTCGTCGATCTCGTCGCCGTCGAACCGCCTGTCGCCGCCGCGCGGGACGGCGGGCAGTACATCGCCGCCGTCGACGTCGGCGCGCGTCGTGAACGGAGAAACAACCTCCGCGTCCATCCCTGTTATATCCGTTGTACCCGTCGTACCCGGCGCGCCGTCCTCGAGCACCCTGACCTCCGGATTGTCTTTGTGGACGAACGCCACCTCCGCCCGCACGCCCAGATGCTCGTGCAGGAGGCGGGCCAACTCGTGCGCGGCCTCGCGCGTCTCCTCCTCGTTCAGGCCCAACCAGCCGTCGATAGGAAAGAAAATGCGCCGGCTGGCCGCCGTGACCTTGGCTGCGTCGCCCTGCCGCCAGATCCAGCGGCGCGTACGTACTTCGCGCGCGTCGGCGTAGACGATCTCACCTGCCTCGACCGTTTCGGGCATGGCGCCGCCGATCGGGTGAAAGGTCTCGGCGCCGGCGGCCACGCGCACCTCCAGCGTGTCCGCGAGGCGATCGACATCGTGCGCGCCAGCGGGGAGCCAGGAACGCAGCGAGACCGCGTTGGCCAGGTCGACCGCCGGTGAGAGCGCGGGCACGTCCGACCCCTTCTGGACGCGCGCCAGCAGCGCCTCGACCGAGCTGCGATATTTATTGGGGTTGATACCGGCCGCGCGGAAGGCGTCGCGCCAGCGCGCGATAAAGGGATGCGCCTGCAAATCGACCCCCGTCTCGGTCAGGCGCTCGTGGGCCTCGCGCTCGGCCAGGCGCAGTTCCGCCTCGACAGCGGCGACGGGCGCGCCATTGGGCACGCCATCGGCGGCGACCACGGCGATGAAGACATCGGGGAAGCGGGCGAATATGTCCGGACTAACGCGGAAGAGCATACAATTCCTAAGCTATGAGGATCAACAAGGGCAACGATCACTAGCTGTATTATCCTCGTCGGGCTCACCCGGCGTCAACTCCAGCCGGTAGGTGCGGGCCGGGCGCGCCGTGGAATGGGGACGGCTACCCGCCCGTCCCTGCGGTCAAGACACCCGCGTTTTCGCTACCGGCTCACGTCCATGTGCGTGGACAGCGTCGCCGACCGGGCTGCGGCGCGATCGCTTGTCGCGTCGACCCGCACCGTGTACGCGGCGTAGGCGCGCGGCGATACCGGGATGTCGAGCGTGGCGTCGAGCGCGCCCGTCCGATCGGCGCGCACGGACCGCGTCGTCGTGTAGGAGGTATAGCGCGGGCGCGGGCCGGGGCGCGGGGCGCCGGTCCACGCGGCGCGGAGCGTCACGATCGCGCCCGCCCGGAAGCCGGTCCCACGCGTACGGACCGCGAGCTCCGTGGTCAGGGCGGCGGTCGTCACGATGAGCGCCGCCGCCGACGTGGCGGGCGCGGATGCTGTAGGGGGGACGCCAACCCCGTTGGCGGGCGGGAATGGCCCCACGCGCGGAATGAAACGCAGGCTATCCAACGCTTGGCGCTGATCCGGGGCCAGCGTCGCGCCGGGCGCGAGGATCTTGTAGGCGATGCCGGCGCGGGCCAGGATGATGGCGGTCATGGGGCCGGTCCCGCCGGGCAGCCCGCTCACGAGCACGCCCGACGCGCCCAGGAAGTGGACGGGGACACGCATGAAGGACCGCGCGCTGTTGGTCTCCCGGATCAGCGCGTCCATCCCGGCCGCGGCGACGCGGGCATCATCGCGGTCGGAGGTCGTGCCCCAGGAGGCGATGTTCAGGCGCACGACGCGATAGGTCGCGCCGGCGGTCGGGCGGGCGATGAACTCCAAGGCGCCGGGCGGATAGTTGTTCGGCGTCCAGCCGGCCGGGAGGGGGAGCGCGACGCCGAGGGACGCGTCGCAGACCGTGCCCGCGGGACACGACACGACGCGCGGGGTGTGCGGCGCGGCGGCGGCGTGGGCGTGGCCGGGGAGGACGGCGCCGCCCGCCAGGGCCGCGGCGAGGGTCAGGGCGGACAGGGGTCGGATGTGCGTGCGAGCCATGGGTGGTCTTCCTTTCATGTCATGCGCGGAGTTTGCCGCTCCGGGGGCCGTATCGAATGTGTGGCCTGTCGAGAACGTCCCGCGGGTGTGCGGACGGGCGAACGCGTCGGCGCGATCCTCTCGTGTGTCCATTGTCCGCGCCGGGGGCGCCCTCCCGTGCGGGCCTTTGAGCCCGTCCGATACAGCTAACGGTGCGCGAATTGAAAAAGTCACGCGGGGCGTCACATTCTTGCCCCGTGCGACGTTCCCATCAATCGCACGCGAGAGGGTGTCGCGCCCTACGACAGGGGCGGCGCGTCCCCGCCATGAATCATGATTGAGTCGACCGTCCCGTCTTGCCGCGACCCTGCCGCGGCTCCATGAACGTCAGCCCTCGGACCTGCGTCGTCGGGACCTGGAGATACCACCCATCACCTATCCATTCGAAGAGGTTGGCGGAGATGATTTGGTTGGCGAGGCTCACCGACATGCCTCGATCGGTGAAATAGCTGAGGTCGACCACATGGACGAAGGTCTGGTTGCCCGTTTCGTGCCAGTGGAAGGCGATGAGAGCATTGGCTTCCAGTCGTGCGATGTCGACGAACTGGAAACCCGCCCACGATGAGATACGCGCGCCCTCGGCGTCGGTCTGAGTGACGGGGACGGAATCGGCCGCCAGCGTCGCGCGCAAGCTCGCGATCACCTCATCGTAAAATCGCCCGTGGGTGTTGTCTACATTCATCCCAATTCGTCTCCTTCACGCTCTCACAGCACTACAGCATTGCCCTCCACAGCACCTCTGTTCCCGATCACGGCCGATTGAGCATCGTGAGGAGGGACGCAATCAGCCGTAATCCTACGACGCCGACGAGACCGCAGCCGACGATCGTCCCGTAGGCGATGAGGCGGCCGCGCCGCGCGCGCACTAACACAAAGGGTCAGGCCGAGCGCCAGTTCGGCCACGCTCACCGCGTCCGCCGAGTGGTGGGCGCCCAGGGAGGCTAACGTGTCCAGGCCGCCTTCGCCGACGCAGAGCGCGCCGAGCAGCCCGACCGCGAGGGCTTTCAGGCGCGCGGACCCGTCGTGCCAGGCGGCCCCGGCCAGGCCGAAGAGCGGACCGCCGAGCACTGCGGGGACGAGCCAGAAGGTCAGGTAGTAGGCGTTGGCCTCGTGCTCGACGACGTGCATGTAGCCGTAGTAGCCGAGCACCGCGCCGACCGTGGCGACGGCGCCGCCGATGGCCGCGACGACCCGGCGGCCGCCCCAGAGGACGGTGAGCGCGCCGAGGGCGAAGGCCAGGCCGAGCCAAGGGCTACCGATCAGGGCGAGGGAACGCCAGCCGTCTGGCAGGTTGTCGACCCAGCGCGTCAGCGCGCCGAGCAGGAGGCCAGCCAACGCGCCGAGCGCGATGAGCATGGAGGGATGCGCTACGCGCGCCCGCGGGGAGTAGGTGACTACCCCCGTAGTGCGCGTCGGAGGTCGAGTAGGACACTGACTGTTGTCTTAGCATATTGCCCCCTAGCAAAGGTTGCCGTAGTTCCACTGCGGATCGTCGGTGCCGCCGGCCCACGACCAGCCCCTGTCGTGTCGTACCACACCGAGGCGCCGTAGCCATAGGACCGTCCGACAGATAAATTGGGCGCCGTCATCCTCTTGGAGGACCGCCTTGGGGATGTATGCATGCTCTGTCCTCTTTCCAATTTCAATGACACGACCATAGAAAGGCAACAATTACCGTCATGAGTCGGAGCCCACCTGTTTAGCAAGCGCAAGACATGGGATAGCGGCGAGCGCCAGAATTCCACAAACGAGGCCGACGAACACGGGGGCTCCGGGGACGATATGCCCCGTCGCCACGCCCCAAACGAGCACACCGATAAGCAGAGCAATCAGGGCGAGGGGACGCCATACGTAGAGCACGACGGGACGTGAAGGAGGACGTCCACGTACCAGCCATACGAAGGCGCGTAATGCCGCCAGCCCATCGCTCCGCGCGTGTAGAGGCAGCGTATTCACTATCCCTTCCACCACGCCGACGATGGCGACGGGTTTCGCGATCAGACTCCACAGGAGTGGCACGGGTAGGACGATCCATACAAGCACGAGGAGGGCAGTGACGATTGAGGTTACCGCCGGCCCCGCCAGCGCGCGCACCAACGACTCCCCTGGGGTTTCGCGGGTCACGATGGCGTCACAAGCGGCGCCCCCCGCATGCAGGGTGATGCGCACCGGCCGATAGCCTTGCAGATAGAGCGCCATGGCATGGCCACCCTCGTGTAGCACGAGAGTCGCAACGAGCAGGGGAAGCACGGCAACCGCGGCCGCCAGATGCGATGGCGTCGGCGGCCCGAAGATGAGCCCAGGAAGAAAAACTGTGTCGAGGCCGACTGTAAGGGCGACAAAAAACAGGATTCCGCCCAGGCGAAACACGAACTCGACATCCCCAACGCGGACGACTACCGACCGGGGCGGCGCTGGCGGGAGTGCTGGGGCGCACGCGAAAGATGGTTTATCCTGCATACCGCTCCATACATTGCTACGTGCTGGAAGCTTGCGACGAGATATCCAAATCATGGCGGAGCAGGGCATCGACGTGGATGAGATGGGCGACGGCCGCATGATAGCGGGTTGAGGCGCCGGCACAGTCTACCCGACAGAGAGTAAATCGATGCCCTACCGGGGCGGGATATCAGGGCAGGACATCCACGACAAAGCGAAGCGGATTCGGTGTCGTCGTAGTGGAGAATTTGTTGAGGCCATATCCTACGGCCTGTCCCCCGGCCTTGACGACGTTACCGGGTTGATAGCCGTCGGACTGTGGACCAGCTAGCGTCATCGTCGTGTCGGCCTGCGCGTCGTACAGCCGCACCCGGGCCGGCACATCGACGGGAAAAACGACGTAGCGATTCGCCGTGGCTTGCGGTTGCTCGATATGTACGCCAGCGATGCTCCGCCGCGCGTTCGTGCGCAGGTTATAGATGGTGACTCCGTGGCCGTCCCCGTATCGCCAGCCCTGTTTCCAGGTCACGATGTTACCGGAGATCGACGGCTCGGAGTTGGAATCCGCCGCAGCCGTCAAGGAGCGCGTTTGGCCCGTGTCCAGATTGTACAGCAAGACCTGGGCGCGCGGGGTTTGCCTCTCCGGCGTATCCTTCTCGAAGACTGCTTGACGCCCCGAAACGCCCGGCCAACCGTAGGACCATGTGCTCGGGGAGCCGCCTTCGGCCATGATGCGTTCTTGCCCCGAGGCGAGATCGTAGGAGCGGATGATCGATGTAGGGTGTCCCTGCGCTCGCGTCCAACTCTGCCAGACCACGGTGCGCCCATCACTGGCCGCCTGCGCGGCCAAGCTCGGCAGGCCCTCCCGCGCGGATGTATCTAACACCAGGGCCTGACCGGTGGCGACGTTGCGGGCGGCGAGCGTCCACGGCGCCGCTGGGTCGCTCCCTGAATACTGGGAATAGACCAGCCAGCCGTCGTTGATTGACCAGAGGGTCACGATGGCGCCGCGCGGTCCGCTGAAGAGGAGGCGTGGCGACAAGGGCGCGCGGCGCGCCTCCGCGGGGTGAAGCTGGGTGAGGAAGACGCGGTTGCGGAAGTCGGTGAAGGGGGCGTTCGGATTATTGACATGTAGCAAGGGATCAGGCAGCGTGTAGGCGAGTTGGGTGTCGCTCATCGCGACACTCCCCCCAGGCACGTTCATGGCTGGGAGGGCGATGATCGCCGCGCGGATCGGCGTGGCGGTCGCGACGTCGCCGGAGCCCACGAACAGGAGGGGGGCGGCAAAGGCGCTGAGTAAAGGACGTATAAAGCGCATCGCTATCTCCTTTCATACGCTACCCCCGCGTGGAGCTACCACTATGTAGCTTCACGCAGGGATGCGACGATAGATCTTACCAAATCTGCCCATTGTTGAGGGTCACGAGGGACCAAAATGGGTCGGTGCCGAAGTTCTGCCTTCCCGTTGCGCTAGTGCCGGCGACCGTCCCTGAGGTTTCCACATAGCCGATGGTGCCTGCACCCGGTGTCACGAAGTTGTAGGCGTAGATCGAAACGATGTGCGCGGTGTTCAAGCCCCATCCGTTGAGGGTATAGCCATTGCCCATCGTCTGGATCGCTGTGATCAGCGGATGGCCGAAGCCGATGTCGGCCCCGACCCAGTCATTAAATGTGCCCTGGGAGCCGGCGACCTGATTGTTGTAGTAGCTGTTCGTATTCCCGTGGTTGTTGATGGGGCCGACCATATTGCCGAGAAGCGTCCCCCCGTTCGGATCTGTGGACTCTTCCGAGCCCAATTGGTCGATGCCCGGCACCCCGTTGGGGTTCCAGTTGGAGATGGTGACCTGGCTTGAGCCCGGGCCGCAGTAGTTCCGGTGGGCATAGTCGTTGGGCTCGCTCCACGCGACGACCACCACGCTGCCCTGCTGGCCGCCATAGTTGCCGGGATCCCCGTCGGGGTTGATGCCTCTCTGCACGAGGGACGCTTTGTAGACATCCAAGCGATGCGCATGGTCGGCGAGTTGCGCAGGGGTGGCGGGCGGAACGAACGGATCCAGTGTCCCGCCGATGCCCGTGGCGCCGAGGCCTTCTGGGGTTGCCGGCGTGGGAGTGAGGGGCGGCGCGGTGGCCGCGCGAGTTGGCAAAGCATTGCTCACCGCGAGAAGACCGATCAGCGCGGCGACGGTGAGTGAGCGGGCGTGGTGTTGGATCGCCATGGGTATCTCCTCTTTATTCTATCCTAGTAGTCCGTCATCCGTCTTTTTGACAGTTGATCGTTGCCTGAGGCATCCTCTTAACAAGGGTTGTGCGTGGACACAGGCGAGGAGGATGCGCCATGAATAAGAAGTATATCGTGACCCTGACC
>JAABUX010009773.1_pt1 | contig 10812 bp, 10 predicted proteins | sample 5561851 | NCBI WGS metagenome assembly JAABUX01 (sample SAMN10711883, study PRJNA513361) | rock metagenome | isolation source: Antarctica rocks | place: Antarctica: Victoria Land, Richard Nunatak red sandstone | collected 2016-01-03 | reverse complement strand
CGGGAGACACCCCTCGCCGCCACTCGCACGTCCCCCTTCGCCCGCCTCCAAAATGCAGCGTGACCCCGCTTTTGCGACGCCTCATTTGCCAACAGTATCTATTTTGAGGTGCACCTGCCTTGGTTACAGCGTGATGCGGCCCATCGCGGAGGACCAGGGCTCGACATCGCCGTGGATGGCGTCGGGGTTGGTTCCGGACAGGCGGGCAAGCTCGGCCGTGAGGCGCTGCAGCGGCACGATGGCGACGAACGGACGCAGCAGCGGCGGGACGGGGGCGAACGGCAGGTCCTCGTCCATGGAGCCGGAGCCGTCGCCGCAGGTCAGCGTGGTTACGCCAAGGTCGTCCAGCAGCCCGCGCAACGCCTGGGTGCGGCTGCCGTCGTCCGTGCCTGCGGCCGGCGTGATAGTGACCGCACCCATGCCGGCGCGCAACGCAGCGGGCGGGCCGTGCAGCGCAAACTCCACGCCCAACCCTTCGGCCCAGGTATAGGTCCCCTCCTTGAGTTTGAGCGCGGCCTCCTGAGCCGTGATCGTATCCAGTCCGGAGCCGGTCAGCAGCAGCGGCTCGCGGCCGGACAGTCGTCGCGCTGCTTCGACCGGCGCGGGCAGGGCCAGCGTGCGCGCGACCGCGTCGGGTACGGTCTCCAGGGCCGACGCGAACTCCGCCGTTGCGGCCGTCGCGCCAGTCAGGCCGGCCACGATGCGGCCCAGCGTGGCAAGGGCGGTGAGGTAGGAGACGGTATGCGTCCCCGCCCGCTCGTCCGGGCAGGTGCGCACGACGTGATCGGCGATGACTGCGGGCGCCCCCTGGCCCACGATGGCCACGGTGGCGGCGCCCAACTTGCGCGCACGGGCCAGGACGGCGTTGGGGAAACGCTTCGTGCCGCGGTGGCTGACGACCACGACCTGATCGCGCGGCGTGAGCGGCGCGTCCAGCGCAAGGTCGTGCGCGTCGATGGCGACGGGCCGTAACGCGCCGCCGGTCAGCGCAGCGGTCCACCAGGCGGCGACGCGGCAGGCGTGCAGCGAGGTGCCGATCCCGCTGAATAGAACTGGCCGCTCGGGGTCGAGCGCGGGCGCGTCGATCCCGGTCAGCAGCGCCCGCAGCGCCTCCGGCTGCGACGCGATCTGGTTATCCAGGGCAAAGTGTGTCGGCATCGCGGTTTCTCCTCCCTATCTTCATCTTCACGACACCCCTTCATTGTATGCGTTGGGGCGCGCTCCATGATTGTAATGGTGAGTCCGCTAACCTGACCTTGAAAGGTCATGGCAGGGACGGACCTTAAAAGGTCGGCGTGAGCACGCGGGTCGTGCCGGCTGACGAGCCAGAGGAGACCCTTCAGGGTCCGCGCCCTGCTGTGTAAATTACGGATTTTCATGGGTGGGGGCGTCCCGCAGGGACATGACAATCTGCCATGACCATTTATGGTCAGGCCGTGGGTGGTGCTGGCCGTCGGACATCATAAAGCGGTAGCATATACCATGAGAAGAGAAGAGATGGAGGATTGTAACGGATGGAACACACGGTCACACCGGTCCTGGTCGGACAGGGCCTGGGTTTCGCCGAGGGCGTCAACTTCGACCGCGATGGGACGCTGTACTGCGTCGACATCCCCGGTGGGACGGTCTGGCGCAAGCCGGCGGGAGGTCCTCTTGCCGCGTGGGTCCACACGGGCGGCGGACCGAATGGGTCGCGCTTCGGTCCTGACGGCGATCTTTTCGTGGCTGACTGCCGACTGCCCGCGGTTATCCGCCTGGCGCCGTCCACCGGCCGGCAGAGCGTGTACGCCGACAGTTGCGATGGCGTCGGCTTCCGTGGACCCAACGACCTTTGCTTCGGCCCCGACGGCACGCTCTACTTTACCGATCCGGGCGGGTCATCGCTCGACAGCCCTGTTGGAGCCGTCTACGCCGTCACGCCCAATGGCCACGTGACGCGTGTCGCCGCCGGGCTGGCCTTCCCCAACGGCGTCATGGTCACGCCCGATGGCGGCGTGCTGGTCGTGGCCGAGACGCACACAGGGCTGCTGCGCCGCTACGACCTGACCCCGGCGCGCCGCTACGAGGAGTTGGCGCCCCTGGCGACGCTGAGCCCGGCCGGCTCCCCGCCGGAGGAGTACGGTCCCGACGGCATGGCCTACGGCGCGGACGGCAACCTCTACGTCGCGCACTTTGGCGCTGGAGTGGTGCGGGTCGTAGCGCCCGATGGGACGATCGTGGCCAGTCTATCGGCGGGCGGGCGCACCCCGACCAACGTGGCCTTCTGGCAGGACAGCCTGTACGTCGCCGAGGGCGAGACGGGCTCTATCTACCGCCTTGACATCGGGGTGCGCGAGCAGCCCGTCTTCATGCGGCCATGGCCGTGATACGCTCGTTCTCCTATCTCGTCCTGCTGCTGGCCGTGGCGCTGCCCTCGATCGTGCTCTTCGTGTTCAACGACAAGGACCTGGCGCGCATCACCTTCGTGGCGGTGCTGGTCATCGGCTACAGCGCCATCTTTTTCCGCTGGCGTCTAACCCGCTGAGGGGGCATGGCCATGATCTTACGGCCCGAGGAGACCGCCCGCTTCTATCGCGTCTGGCTGGCCCTGCTGCGCTACGTCAACGACCGGGTACCGACCATTGACGATTTTCCCGCGGACCCGGACCCGGACGCGGACGGTGTCAACGTGCCCGTCGCGCTCACGCCCCAACAGGTGTTCCCCTTGCGCAACGCGCTCTGGGCCGACGACGCGCTACGCGAACGCTTCATCGCCGACAACCCGGCCAATCTCGCGGCGGCCGACCTCGCGCTGGTCGAGAGCTGGCGCTACCGCCTGGTCGGCACCTTCTACGTCGAGCGCTACCTCAAGCGGTACACCGTCTTCCTGGACGACAAGCAGCCCGCCCACGCCTATGGCGTCCTGGGCCTGGTCGCGCCCCTCGACGACATCATCGGCCCCGACGTGCCCCGCGCCGTGCAGACCGTCCTGCTGCCGTTCGAGGGGCGCATCATCTACGACAGCCTGCTGGCTCCCTACAACGTCATCTTCGGTCCGGGCTACCGCGCCAGCATGCGCGACGCCTACCGCGATGCCCAGGAGCGCGAGGGCGTCATCACCACGCTCACGCCCCCGGAGACGGACGAGGACCCAGGGGCGGAGCGGGACGCCATAGGCGTGCGCAACAAGCGCGTGCTCGACGCCTTCCGCAAGGACCTGGCCCGCTCCGGTCTCAACCCCAAGACCCTGGACGGGCACGTGGCCGCGATCGCGTCCTTCGCCGACGACTATCTCCTGGCGCAAGACCCGCCGCGCGGCCCGCTCAGCCTCACCCCCGATGACCTGGAGGACTACTTCGCCGGCCCCGGCCTCGGCGAAAAGGCCAACCGCGTCAGCTTCCGGCGCTTCGTGCGCTTCCTCTGGACCACCGGGCGCCTCGACCCGGACCGGGGCGAAGCCCTGACCGAGTTCGTCAAATACGCCTGAGAAGGCAAGCAACGGCTGGCGCATGTTACACTGTGTTTAGTGCGATCCAGACGCATCCGGTCCGCGGGAAGGGCTGCGCCCACTGGCTCTACGCGTCGTAAGCTTTACACCTTCTTTTCGCCTGTCGAGCGGACAACAGGCATGCCGAAAAGGAGGATAGCGTGCCACAGTTTTCCCATCCCCCCAACCTGGAACAGCTCAAGAAGCAGGCGCGGGAGTTGCTCGACGCCTATCGGGTGGGCCAGCCAGACGCTCGGCGCCGCATCGAGGCTTATCTGCCGCGCATTGGGACGTCAGGCTCAACACAGCACACCACGCCTGCCGTGGTGTTAGCGCATGCGTTGTTCGTCATCGCTCGGGAGCATGGGTTCCCAAGTTGGCCCAAGCTCAAGGCATCCAGCGAGGCGATGGCGCAACCGACGGAACGCGCGCTGGACGAGGCGACGCGCGTCGCCGCCCCGGTGGGTCGAGAGGCGCGCGCCACGTTTGCCCGCGAACGGGCCAGTGCCGCCGGGATGTTGGCTCGGCGGCGGGATGTCGAGCGGTTACCGCGCTGTCTCACGAGCATGGCTTTGCGAGATATGCTGGCCGTGCGCTCCTTGCTTTGGGAGAGCGGCGACATCTCGCGTGTCGTTGACACGCTTGTCCTGGGCCTTGAGCATCCGCGGGCTACCGTGCGGTACCGGTGCGCCGACGCGCTCGACCACTTCGGCGACGAGCGTTGTTTCGATCCGCTGCGGCGACTTGTCACCGATCCCGTACCGCGCGTCCGGCGCGCGGCGCTGCACGCCCTCAGCTGCGACGCCTGCAAGCTCATGCCTTGGCCACGGGACTGCGACGTCATCGCCCTCTGCATCGACCGCGCCCTCAACGACACAAGCATCAACGTCCGCCGACATGCGGCGAGCGAACTCGACCGATATGGCGACGATCCGCGCGTCATGGAGGCGTTGAAGCTCCTCGCCAAGCGCGAGAGCGATCCAGCCATACTGCGCGGCGTGGATCGCGTATTGCGTCGGCACGGGCAGACAGCGACGGCTTGACCGAGCGATGCGTGCCATCGACCTCAAAATCTGAATAGTCGGCGAAAGGTGGATAGCCCGATACTGCTATTGCCTGCTGTGCCGTAAGGGTCTACACGTGAGCATACAGCCCTGCATAAGATGCACACCCCCTACGGGCGACAGGTGAGATGACGGGTCTTGCGCGGGTTGATGTACAATGGCGGACAGGTGGTGAGCGGCTGTAAGGCGATGGCGGGGGGATGGCGGATGAGTGAGGAGAGGGAGTGGTACGGCGAGCAGGCCATCAACCACGATCTGCAGGAGCAGCCGCACCTCTTCATGCGGCTGGCCGAGAACGCCCTGACCGTCGCCGAGAGCCTGCGCGACAACTACTTCAAGAACACCTCGGCTTTCGTCGGCACGCTGCGCCGCGCCATGGTCGAGGCGGAGCAGGGCCGGCGCGAGCAGGTCCTGTCCGTGCGCAGCGTCGCCGACGCCGCGTGGGACGAGGTGCGCGGCGAGGTGGTCACCTTCCTCGACGGCGGCGTGGGTCAGGTGGAGATCGGCAGCCGCGTGCCTATCTTGCTGCGGGTCGGCTCGTACTCGGTGCGCGTCGGAGAGCGGCAACTGGCCGCGCGGGAGCAGTTCGGTTACTATCCCGTTATCCTGGGCGACCTGGAGGGCGGTAGCCGCGACCGCGCCGGGTTTACAGACATCGTGCGCATCAGCGCCGAACTGCTCGGTGGCCTCTCCGCGCTGGCGCGCACGCCCGACCTGAACGTGCTGATGTTCCACGGGCCGCTGGTCTACAGCATGAATGAGTACGCCGGCCATATGCCCTTCACCGAGGGGGACATCGACCTGCTGTTGCGGCACTACGCGCCGGACCCGGCGCTGGGCCGCCAACTGAAAGAGGACTTCTTGCGCGAGGCGGCGCTGGATATCTACCCGGCCATGACCGCCCGCTCCGACGAGTGGGTGGCGCGCAAGCTGTTCGAGCCCGTCTCCTGGATCGCTTTCCTGCATCGCCGCCTGATGGAGACGGCGCGGCAGCGCCGGCCCATGCCGGTCATCGCGGGCGTGGTCGAGAGGGGCTCGCTGCGCCAGTTTAGCGAGAAAGTCTTGCTGGCCCGCGTCTTCCTATATGAACCACCGCGACTGGCTGTTCCGTCCCACCGTCTAAAGGAGGCTATCCATGGTTAGTCCGTTGCCCGCGCCGTCGCCGTCGTCCGCGCGCGACAAGGCCGTCCGCTATGTCGGCACTCTGGTCGGCGAGAGCACCAGCAGCGAGTTCCGCTTGGCCGTGGCCCACGAGACCATTCGCGAGCAGGACATCATTGCCGTCGACGCCGAACTGCGCCGCCCAGCCGCCGACGCGCCTGTTGGGCGTACGGGGACGGCAGCGACGCCGGGGCGCGGCGCGCCCGAGCGCATCCGCGTGTGGGCCAAGGTGCAGCGCATCGAGCGGCTCAACCCGCTCTTCCCTGCCGAGGCGGGGCACGAGCTTGCCGCGACGACCGTGGACCCGTTCGACACGGTGCTCTCGCTGAGCCGCGAGATGGTCACAGCCGTGTGCCAGATCCTGGGCGCGGAGCCGCTGGAGGGCAACGGCAGCGGCAGATTGGACCACCTGCGCTACCCCGCGCAGCCCGCGTCGAGCGCCTACCGCCCCGAGTCGCGGGACATCGCGCGCATCGTGCTGGGCGAGCTGGAGCAGACCCAGAAACGCGCCCTGGACCTCGCGTCGCTCGCCAATCGTCCCGAGGTCGATGTCTTGGTCGACGGCCACGCCATCGTCACGCGGCACCTGGCGATCCTGGCCATGACCGGCGCGGGCAAGAGCTGGACGGCGCGGCGCATCATCGAGCAACTCGCCGAGAAGAACTACCCTATCGTCATCTTCGACCCGCACGGCGACTACACGGGGCTGGCCGACGTGCCCGCGCTGCGCGACCGCGTGCGCCGCTACTACGCGCAGTTTCCCGTCTTCGAGGAGGACAGCGAGACCGTGGCCGGGATCGTGGACACGCTGGGCTACCCCTTGTCCGACACGATGCGTACCCGCTTCACGGATGTCTTCAACGCGGCCGGCCGCTTTATCGTCGACGATAAGGCGGAGATGCGCGAGCGCGCCCAGTGGCTTGGCGCGGTTCTAGGCGACTCGCCATCGCTACGGTTCGGCCTCAAGCGCGACATGTGGCTGATCGGCCACCTCGCGCGCCGGCGAGATCTGCCTGCAGGAGAAAGACGACGACCTCAAGCGGCAGTTGGCCGAGTGGGGTTGGTCCGGCTTCGACCGTTACCCGCAGACCGACAAGCGAACGCTGGAGGGGATCTCGCGGCGTGTCTACCGCGCCGCCGCCGCCCTCAGCCGTATGGAACGCACCAGTCAGACGATCGCCCGCAATGCCGACCCACTGCCAACCGAGCGCAAAGAGTTGGTGCGGTACGGCGGCATCAGCGTCGTGGCCCTGGCCGGCTACACCGGCGACTTCCAGGCCATGATCTACAGCCTCGTCGCCGAGTCCTTGTTCGAGAAAAGGGTCAGCGGGGAGCTGCAGCTGCCGGTGCTGTTCCTGCTAGAGGAGGCGCACACCTTTGCCCCGGCTAAAGCGACGACGGTGGCCGAGCAGCGCGCCATCAGCATCACCAAGCAGATCGCGCAGGAGGGGCGTAAGTTCAACGTCGGGTTGGTCCTGGTCAGCCAGCGGCCGTCCCGCCTCGACGAGACAACGCTCTCGCAGTGCAACTCCTTCATCGTGATGCGCATGGTTAATCCGGCCGACCAGAGCTACGTGCGCAAGGTCATCGAGACGCTGGGCGAGGACGACGCGCATATGCTCCCCGATCTGGACGTGGGCGAGGCCATCCTCTCCGGCCAACTCACCAACTTCCCGGTGCTGGTGCGCATGAAGACGCCCGCGTCCAAGGGCGAGCGCGAGGAGACCGACGCCTTCGAGGCGCTCGAAGCGATGCACTCGCGCGCCGCCGCTCCACAGCAGTCGCGGCGCTAACCGCAAGCGATTGCCATGCCCAATCGGTCCGCGCTTGCAGTCGCATGGTAAACTACTGCGCCTGACCCGTAGACCCACGGTTAGAGTTCGGGGCCAGGTCAGCGAATCGGATGTAGTACGACACATATGGGGAACATCCCATGATGCTACGCCGTTTGAACTCGTAGGACCTGGAGGGCGATGCGTATGAACTTAGATTCTGTGCGACCCGCGACGCTTATTCCAGCACTGCGTCGGCTCGTGAGCATATTGATCGAGAAGGACTACAGGCGATTGGAGGACGAGGGGCTCATCGCCGAGCCTGTCGTGGGCCCTTCGTGGCGTCAGGGCGGGGTGGCCGAGCGGACCACGCCGGCTGAGATCGAAGAGGTGCTCACGCGGGTTGGCGACCGCGTGGCCTCGCGGACCCCACTGACCTGGGATCAGGTGACGAGGGTCATCTTCTATAACGACTATCCCGACAAGGCCACGCTGGCGCCCATTCCCGACGACGCGTTTGCCAGGGCATGGACGATGCTTGTCACGGACGAGGGTCGGGCCACCACGCTCGTCCCCATCGATCTCTATACGGCAGCGACGTTAGGACCACCGTTGCCCGTCGGCGTCTGGTGGATCGCATTGGGCCTACTGACGGCGGAGGGAGGGTGGAGCGCGCTGAATCTGCATGCTATCGTCTCCGACGACCCCGCTCGTCCCGCGCGGTTGGCCTACCTGTCGCTATGTCCGCTCGCGCCGATTGCTGCTCTTCAGGACCTTGTCCGTGCGTTGGCGGCCGGCGACGACACTCAATCCGTGGCCATGGGACACGGGACCGAGCACACCACACGGGCGGCGCTGGAGGAAAGAATCATAGGCTATCGCGACGACGTGCTGAGCGCACGATCTCCAAGCGGCTCTGGACCGCCGCACCTGATAGACCTGCCCGTGCAGGCGTTCCGCTATGCGGACGCTCAGTACGCCCACCCAGGAGTCACGCGCGTTAAGCGGGGCCAGTCGCGGTCCTGGAACATAGACGTTGGCCTGTGGTGGTCTGACGAGACATTCCCTACCAGCCTTACATTACGCGCGCATGCGACGAAGGATTCCGCGACGGGCGGTTGGCGCGCCTGGGTCAAAGATTTGAGCGTGACCTGACCGTTCTCGTGGAGCCATGCCATCCTCCTGTGAGGTACGAATCATGCCCACCGCGGTAGCGGCAGTATGAGCGAGGACACGAGCGCACCGCCGCATCGTATAGACGGTGATGGGTAATGGGTAGAAGGGTACGTGAGTAGCGCCTTTGAGATGATGTCCGGGGCGGACTCGGCCCTATCGCAGGCGCAACGCGCGCGGCTGTTCCACCGCGCCATCGCCGCGACGAGCACGGGCGTTGTTATCGTCGACCTACGCTTGCCGGACCAGCCGCTCGTCTTCGTCAACCCGGCCTTCTTGCAGCTCACGGGTTACCAGGCGGATGAGGCGCTGGGCCGCAACTGCCGCTTCCTCCAGGGCCCTGACACCGACCGCGCTACCGTGGCGGAGATCCGGGACGCTATCGAGGCTCGGCGCGACGTTGCCGTGACGCTGCGCAACTACCGCCGTGACAGCGCCGCGTTCTGGAATGTGCTGACCCTGTCGCCCGTCCCCGACGAGGACGGCCACGTCACCCACTACGTTGGCGTCCAGACCGACGTCACCGCGCAGTTACAGGCGGAAGAGGAGCGCGCGGCGCTGCTGGCGCGCGAACAGGCGGCCCGCGCCGAGGCCGAGGCTGCCGTGCGCGTGCGCGACCGCTTCCTCTCCTCCGCCGCGCACGACTTGCGCTCGCCCCTGACTGCTATCATCGGGACGGTGCAGTTGCAGCAGCGGCGCCTCAACCGCGGCCGCGTGCCTACCGCGGAGGAGCAGCGCCGGCAACTGGAGACGCTGAGCGACCTGCTGGGACGCCTGCGCTCCACGGTCGACGAGATCACCGACGCGGCGCAGTTGCAGATGAGCCAGTCGTTGGCCCTGCGCCTGGAGTCTATCGCCGTCACGGAGTTGGTGCGCGAGTCCGTTCGCGTGGTGACGGCCGCGCGCAATGTGCCCGTCTCCATGGTCCGGGTGGACCTGCCGGCGGCCCCGGTCATGGTGGTGGGCGACCGTGCGCGCCTGGACCGTGTGCTGCAGAATATCGTCGGCAATGCCCTCAAGTATAGCCACACCGGCATGCCGGCGCGGGTCACGGTCGCGCCGGGCGAGGACGGCGTGACCATCACTATTCAGGACCACGGCGTGGGTATCCCGGCCGACGAGCTGCCGCACCTATTCACGCCTTTCTACCGCGCCTCGACAGCGCGGGGCATCGCCGGTACCGGACTGGGCCTGTCGGGGTCGAAGGCGATCCTCGAGCAGCACGGGGGCACGATCACGTTGCGGAGTGTCGCAGGCGAAGGGACCACCGTTACGCTGCTGCTGCCCCACAAGCCGCCGTCGCTACCGTAGCTCAACCCGTGGGTCGATCAGCGCGTAGCACAGGTCGACGGCCAGGTTGGCGAGCACCACGGCCACGGCGCCGACCAGGACCGTGCCCATAATGAGGTTGGGGTCGTCGGCCTCGATGGCGCTAGCGGCGGCCTGCCCCAGGCCAGGCCAGCCCAGCACGCTCTCCACGACCACGACTCCACCCAGGAAGTAGCCCATGTCCAGGCCGATCTGCGTCACCACCGGCGTGATGGCGTTGCGCAGGGCGTGCTTGCGCACCACCACCGTCCAGGGCAGTCCCTTGGCGCGCGCGGTGCGGATGTAGTCGCTGCCCAGCACGTCGAGCATACTGGAGCGGATCAGCCGCGTGTACCAGGCCGCGCCGCCCAATCCCAGCGTGACGGCGGGCAGCGCCAGGGCGCGCAGTCCCGTCGAGCCATCGGCGGAGAAGATCTGCCAGTGCACGGCGAAGAGCGAGAAGAGCACCGAGCCCAGCCAGAACGACGGCGTGGAGAGCCCAAACAAGGCCAGCACAACCGCGGCGCGGTCGACGATGGTGGTATGGCGCAGCGCGGCCGCCACGCCAAGCGGGATGCCGACGATTAGCTCGACCAGCAAGCCGGCCACAGCCAGCTCGACGGTGAAAGGCCCACGGTCTTTGAGCACCTGCGTCACGTCCTCGCCGTACAGAATCGACCTTCCAAGGTCGCCGTGGAGCAGCTTGCCCAGGTAGATGCCGAACTGCGCCGGCAATGGCTGGTCCAAGCCGTACCCGTGGCGGATGGCGGCGAGTACCTCGGGCGAGGCGTGCGGCCCGGCGATAATGCGCGCCGGGTCGGCCGGCGCCAGGTAGATCAGCACGAAGCTAACCACCACTCCCCCCGCC
>JAABUX010009772.1_pt1 | contig 10813 bp, 4 predicted proteins | sample 5561851 | NCBI WGS metagenome assembly JAABUX01 (sample SAMN10711883, study PRJNA513361) | rock metagenome | isolation source: Antarctica rocks | place: Antarctica: Victoria Land, Richard Nunatak red sandstone | collected 2016-01-03 | reverse complement strand
CGCCACCCTCGCATCGGACATGGCGCCCGTTCGGGGCTCCATCGCCCTGAGCAACAGGCTCCGTTCGTAGGGCAAACGCCGTTCATCCAGCAGCGCGGGCTCCAGTTCTTCGGCAAGCTCTTGTGGCAACAAGCGCTCGGCGGCGAGGGCCGATAGAGCTGACGCGGCAGGCACACGCCGGAACAGCTCGCCTTCGTCCAATACCACACGGATCAAGCGTGGTGCAATCGACGAATCACCGGCATGAGTCAACGTCACGGCGATGTCGCCCAAAGCGGTGGCTACATCTCGATAGGCATCCCCTCTAATCGAGAGACCGCTGTTGAGGAGTGTGTCGAAGGACTCCAAAAACGCCGCGCTGTGGACGACGTCGATGGCATTGCTGCGGAAGGCGCCTTGATCGCGCGTGTCGGGATCGGTCAGCTCGTAGCGGCTTGTCACCCAGTCGCGTACAACAGGTGGGAGGGTGTCACAGCGGAAGCAGGCGAGCAGCTCGCACACCTGATACCGTACGACCGGGCTTGTCTCACGAGCAAGAGCTTCCTCGGCACCGGCCAAGGCGCCATGGTCTTGCAGATTGAGCAGAAGGTGCCAGGCATTCACTTTAAGGGTGCCCGGCATACTGGGACTCAATCCACCCTCGCCACTATCGACCATCGCATCCCGGTAGAGGCTCGAGCTTTGTGCAACGCGCCCGTCTTTGCTGCTCCATCCTTCGAGCTGGCGAGGCCTGACGCAGTCCAGCAAGCGCAAGCCAAGGAGGTAACGATGATACGCGGCGAGTTCAGTTACGCCACCGTCTGCTGCTCGCAACCCCAATAGGAAAGGGACGACGCCAGGACTCTCACACACTGGCGCCAATCCACTGTTCAGGTAGACAGATCGTCCGAACGAGCCCATGTGCGTGCCGATGGCCGCCTCAAGCAGTGTCCACACGCGATCCTGTATCTCGCGGCCGTCGTCAGAGGAGGTGTCCGCATTGTCAGCAATAGCGGCGATAGACTGCGGTATCATATCCGTAGGGAAGTCATGCTCGACCTTGTGCGCCTGTTCGTCCTCTTGGAGCCACAGCTGCAGCGTGGGCAGACTCGCGGGATCGGCAAGCGTCCAGATTGCCGACAACAGGCGATCCGTCTGGCGATGTGCCGCGCGACGATGCAGTTCGCCGAGGATATCGCCTCGCTCAGTATCAGGGATTCCCAGGCCGATCAGGGTGGCGAGGGCAACATCACCCCTGTCACCCTCATGCCGCGCTACTATGCTTTTGAGAGCGGCGACGATGTCATCTCGACGGAAGCCGATCGTGGCGATGGTGTAGCATGCAGCCTCCGCCGCGTCGTCAGACTGGAGTGCTGGGAGCAGGCGACCGAGCACACGCTGCCGCAACGCCTGGTACTGCGGGTCGGGATACTGCTCAATCCAGGAAGACAGTCTGTCGCGACACGTTGACACCTCGTACTGCACGTCAGGGTCCGATGTTGTGTGCAGGCAGAGTGGGAGCAGACGGTCGATAAGAATGCGTTCGGCCGCGGCGCTATCGTTGAGGGTGAGGTCCTGCAAAGCTTGGAATCCGTGGCGATACAGGGAAAAGACGTCTACAGGGGTAAGCTCATGGTTCCGCTCAAGCGACTCGATGCGGTCCATGACCGCCAGGACACCATCGGTATCCGGCGCGGTGTACAACTCCCGGATCAGATGCTCAACGGCTTGTGTATCGATCATGGCCTGCCCCACTCTTCATCCGTGCCCATCGCCAGGGCCTCCCACACCATTGTATGCCGCCAGCGCCACAAGGCAAGGCGCACGTCCTCCACTATCAACCCAGCGGACTCCGCCTCCTTATACAAGCGTAGCACGGCACTGCCAGTGACCACGCCTCCCGCGTCAAGCGCGCTCCTCCAAGCAATGTAGGGATGTGCTGTCGTAGTATAGGCTATCCTTTGCGCCACGGCTCTCAGGACGAGGATCAGATCGTCCGTATCGGGGAAAATGGAGCTGTGGCGTTCGTGGGCTTTTGTGCAGGCGCGCCGCACAATTGCGCGTGCCAGGCGCATCGTGCTCTCGCGGCTGCCGTCTAGTACGCCCTCCTGGCTCTCGACATCGAGGGAGTAGAAGGCATCCCACGTCGCCGGATGCTTGAGCGCCGTATAGATGTCCGGGTCAACGGCGACGCCGAGCGCCGCCGAGGCGGCGAGAATGACGGCAGCCGCCGATAGTAAGCCCGCATCGTCGTTGTCGTCCTCTTGAGGCCCATCCGCGAGGTCGACTGCTTCCTCAAGCCTCCGGCGTATCTCACGCCGGTCAGGGGGCAACAGGGCGACCGCCTGACGCAGGTCGGGCTCCGAGAAATCTCCGATTCCGATCTGTGCGAAGAGGGAAGCGCCGGGAGCACCGTGCCGTCGCAAGCGCAGGACATCTTCGACGATCATTGCTCCTTCACGGCACGTCACGACCAGCGTCATCCTCGGCCGCCGGCCCCTACTGGTTGCCTCGATGTCTTCGTCCCAGAACCACCTGAGGATGTCGCGCAGACCATCTTTGCGTAGGTCCGAATCGGCGTCTTCATCTAGCCCGTCGAGGCCCAGGTGCAACAGAGGGAGATCAGCATCGGGGTTTGCGGCGTGCAGACGCTCCCACACACGGTCACGGTTATCGGAGTACAACCTGCCGCCGACGCTCCAGTTGCCCCACTCGCCAATCACCGTGGACACCCAGTTGGGCTGGACGCCGTTCGCGCCCTCGAGCGCGACGAAAGCGCCGCTGTCATATACGGTCCGGCCTGGCGCCGCTACGGCGCTCTCCATCGTCGCATCTGCCCATTGCAGCAACGTCGCCGTCTTCCCGCAGCCGCCCAGCCCGTACACGACGACAAGGGCGCGGAGCCGCGCCCGCTCAATGATCTCATCCAATACGTAGCGTCGGACTAACGGAGTTTCAGTGCGCCAGTGGGGACGCAAACGGGCGATGCTCTCTCTGGAGCGCGGGGCCACGTCGCCGGCTGTTAGAGGCTGAGTGTCCGTGGAACCGGTGAAAGCCCTGGTGAACGACCTGCGATCGAGGGCGGCATTGACCTGCGTTGCCCCTCCACCCGCGCCGAGGAGATGTCCCATCAGCCTGTCGATGCCGTCGTCGGTCTCGTCGCTGTCCAGGCCGAAGCGGCGTGCGAAGTCCCGCAATCGGCTCACCCACTCTTGCATCGACGGACCCTGGACAATATAGAGGAGCGGTTGCGCTGGCGCCGGCTGTCCACCCATGAGGAGGTCGATGTTCGGCGGCATCCGTCGGGCACGCGCGTGCCCCGCCGTGCCCTTGGGCGTAATTGTCCGGTTGGTGACGAGCACGTAGGCGACCGGCTGGTAGCCAGCAATCCGAGCTTCACCTGCGGAGGCATCCAGGCGATTGATAACGTCGTCAATGTCTCCTCGGTCCATAGCTGTGTTTGCCGTTTGATTCCGGGAGTACTTGAACTGGGTGAGGACACAGCGGCGCTCGACCTGCCGACCCGACTCGTCGATGAGGGACAGATCTTGATCGAAGGGCTCGCTATAACCATGCACCCCCAACTGTCGGGCTGCCCGCACCAGCACATCCAGTTCCGGCGTATGTAGGTCGTCGCCCTGGCACTCGCCCATCGCGACGATAGAGGCCGCTCCCATGAACTACCACAGGAAGCCACATAGCGCGCTACGTCCACCGTCTGCCACTATCGCCCTGTCCTTCCTTATGCGACGCTGCGCGCCCTGTGGGTCAGCCTGGTCGAACAGCGGCACCGCGCCTAGACCTACAGTATTGGCCTTGTCAAAATACTACGCGGGAAGCTGGCTCGGGCGCGAGACAATGATAACATCCTCAATCTGAGTAAGTTGGCGCAACGCGGAGATTGTTAGACCATGCTCTTGTACCGATGACGAGTGATCATAGATAAAGACGAGGACGCGGTCGTATCGGTCTCCGGCATGCAACAGATAAGCAACCGAGTCTTCCATGATCTCCTTCTCGATGTTCTTGAAATCGCTGGCCTGACGGCAATATTTTGCTTCAACAAGAAGTCGCAACGACGGTATACCGAAGTCCGCACGATAGGTACTATGTCCAATCCGCGGCAATGTTTCTTCGTCTACGACGTCATCAAAAAGCGAACGCAGTATCAGCCATAAGATGTCCTGAACCTCTCGTTCCATTGTGATAGGCCATTGGATTGGGTGATTGACTCTCGTTGAATCATCCCAACGCCAACGGCGCAGAGCATCTTGAAAGCGGCGAAGGACAATCGCAACGTGATCTCGTGATAGGACGACTTCCTCAATACTGCGCATCAAGCATGAGTTAACGGTGCTCCAAAGAACGGCAGCGCGAGAAGCAGTGAGACCTTCAACGCTCGAAGTCATGGTCAGGTGTAATAAGCGAGCTTGGAGAGCCGACAAGTCAGCCCGAGGGTCGAGCAAGCGTAGTGCCCCTTGCTGAAAGGCCCAGAGTAGCAAAGCGAGTTCAACTGGCTCAACGTATTTGTGCACATCATCGATAGTAGACATTTCGGCTGTAAGAAGGTGCCGGATGTATTTGAAGAGCAGTGTGTGATAGGGAGTCGGTTCGCGATGGCGCTGATCTTTAAGCACCTTTACCAACCACTGTGCGTATGAGGCGTCTGTGTCTCCAAGGGCTAAAGCGCCGAGGGCTAATCCTAAGAAAGCGAGAGGTTGGTAGGCGAAAGACACGCGATCATCGGGGAACGGGTCGCGAAGTTGTAGTTTGTTGAATCCTTCTGTAAATGCCTTCTTGAAACCAGCGGAAGCTGCGGCGCCAAAATGGCGTAACGTGTATCCCATCGCTGCCAATACTGGAAAATGGTCGACTTGATGTATATTTTCAGTTAACCAAGCAGGCGTCGCGCAATCAACGTTCCAAATTAGTGGGAAAGTCGGGTCGTTATTAACGACATGGAAAGCAAAGATGCCTTCCATGTTTCCTGGCGAGTTTACCGGTTCAATCTTGCTAACCAATGCTCGTTGTTGGGAAGCAAGGATTGATACAATGGGAGAGGAGTCAGTCATGTTGACATGGCTCTCGCTGGTGTAAGCGCGCGGGTCACATCGATCCCCATATATTATTCGCAGAAGCGAAAGTTTGTCCTAAAGGAACCAGCGACTCCCACGGAGTGTCGTGGCTAGCACATCTGGATTCCAGTTGCGAACGTGCCGTAAGTTGCCTAATAAAGTTGCAATTCTTTCCGAATACAGAATCGTGACCGGTTGGCTACCGGGCAAGAAAGTGCGCCACGAGAGGGAGGTGAACCGATATAGCTGGCCCGCGAGGTATTCCAAAGACGTGAACGTTGACTCGCGGTGAAGATGGAGAACAAGCGGACGTGGCGCTCCATGGAGTGGCGACTTGAGTTGGCTCGGCCCGGTCACCGATAAGAGAATCTCCGACTTGCTTAACGGTACAGCATAACCACGCTCTGGGACATATTCGCCCTTCATTCGGCCACGCAGATGTTGATCTGCAATTGCCCAATCCTTAACGCCGAGGCTAGCCTTATCGAATAGTAGCCAGTCATGGTCTTCGCTCACGTGCAAGAACGCGAACTCTACCTTAAATTGGTCGGCTAGACCGCTCACAAGCCTCTTCACTGCCTGTGCTTCCACATCCTTAAGCGGTTTAAACACATGGAAAATCAGGCGGATAGAATCTCCTGGCTGCCACGCATTGCGCAGTCTTATCTGGTCAACAGCGACACGCAACGTCGAAAGCAACTCGTCTGGGTAGTCTTCGAAGTCGACCTCGCGTGAGCTGTTGTAGAGGAGATAGTTGCCATCTGCCGAGAAGACCGTCGTGATGCCGACCACGCGCTCAACTCCGGTCAGTCTTCCATCTCGTAGTGTCGCGCTACCGATTCCGATAACCAACTCGTGCGCCAGACCTGGAGTAGCTGCCATGACGAAGGGGATACCACCCAGTTTGGCATAGGCGGCCAGGCCGATGTTGTCCAAGGCATACTGGATGCTGTTCTCCAATCGCGGTGGGACCCGGATAGTTTCTATCTCAATCTCTTGGACTGGGACGCCTTGCGACATGAAAGTGGACTTGCTGACCAGATAAGGATCGTCGTCACCATGAAGCTGCCTGTGGCGTTCTTCGATTATGACGAACGCCATATCTGGCTTCGGATCTGCGCGTAACGCACGCAGGCACGCGTCACGGTAATCTACCGCTGGACGTGCTCCTGGATCAAATAACTCGAATTCGAAGGTGCAGGCGTTGAGGTGGTACTTGCGAACAAAACCCTGCAAGAAAACTTTCGACTTTGGTACTCCGTCCCTGAATTTGCGCAAGAAAACCTCGACATCTCCCTGATACTCCCTTGGCGCCACGATGGCCACTCTAGGGTGCTTGGTCGCAAAACTCTCAGTATCGAACGGGCCGTGTTCTTGCAGTCCTCTGTTGTGCCACGTATCAGTCTTGCTACGGGCCGCGTCGAACACAAAGTAAGGTTTGGGGAACTGGCGGTACGCGCCCACATCCATACCACGATGAGGTGACAAAGCCTCTCCAATGGTACACGACAGATCAGACGCAAGGATTAGCGCGTTCTGGCTTCCCAACAGCGAGGCTATTTCGTTGATGCGATCAAGGCGGCCTTTGGCTCCCATGAAGTGAAATGTGGTTTCCCGCAGTTGTCTCAGAATACTGCCCACGTCATTCAAGCCAGCTACCTGCAGGCAATCTTCGATGTTTTCGAGGCGTGCCTCGAGCCAGGCTTCACTAGCTTGCACCTTATCAACGTCTGGAGCATCGTCCAGAAAGAGCCAACCATTAGATACGTCGTATACTCTGCCCGCCAACTTCCTCTGAGTTGTCACGTCACGATGCACGTTGACGGGGCCATCAGATGTGCGCTGTATACGTACGTACCGCCCCACGACGTTAAGCCCTCGTGCCAGCAACTTTTCGACGGTGCAATCAATCTCGTACCGTGTATGCACGTCGACCTGGACCCCGATAAGGGATGGTCCTTGCCTCACATGGAGCGCGCGTGCCGAGAGGGAGTACTGTGGAAAACCGTGAAGCCAGTCTACGGAGCCAGCTTGTTGTGGACCAACCGCTCCAGCAATGAAATCGCGGTGGGCTTGACGCACCACGAATGTAGGAGGGTCGAACTCAGTAACGGTGTAGTTCCTAGCCCAGATAAACCGTAGCAGCGACTGCCTCAATAGTTTGCGTACCAAATCCGGAGCCTCGTCTGTTTGGAACACTTGGGGCTCGCCCAACGTAGCTACACCGGATACCAATGGGATGCAGATTACCTTGTCTCCACGTCTCTGGATAACATGCGTCGCCTCAGTATCTTGACGCAAATCGCGTAGTTGCTCGGCGGATTCGTAGTCTAGAACGCCCGCCGAGAACTGTTTGGAAGAAAGGGTTGCTTGGAGGAAGTTGAGGCGGAAGTCAGGGGTCGAGGAGGTTGCTGGTGTAGTTGATGGCCGTGAGCGAAGATCGGTGCGCAACTGGTACCTTCCTCTCGCAGAGTAGAACTTTTGTTTCATTATAAACTATAGGCCCGTTGATGTGGCAAACTATCGACGCTGTCCGGAATTGCCAGTTTAGTAATCGATCCGCCGAAGCGATCGCATGCCGATCCCTATTCAACCTAGCGACCGGTTGATTAGCAAGGCGGCAACAATGCCTGACACATGCGAAAACAACGCGGTTGCTCCATTTAGGGAGGCCAGCGGACTGTAATTGAGCCCCATGGCACAAGTGCCACCAATACCCAAAGCCCAGCGTCTAACTGGGCGTTTGTCGACGTGCTCAATGGCTAATTTCTGGTTGAGCAGCACAGAGACTCCCTGACAGGCCTGCTCGCGAAGTCGTGTAATTTCGCTACGCACTCTTGTTACGTCGGCTAATGTGCCTGGTCTACTTAACAAGACATCACGGAATCCGAAAATAACCTTATCTATCCATTCTTCATTCATGCCGCCAGCAACTAGAATCCTTCGCTCCATACTCAAGAAATAGTCGAACTCGTCCGGGTCGTCGGAGGAAAAGAACAGTGGCAATACATTGCTATAAGTTAAGCTGTCATTCTTTATGCGAGCGAGAGTATCTTCAAAACTCCTTGATTCTTGTAGTTGACGTAGCGTATTGCACGCTATATTGGCTGCTCTTAAGAGGCACGCACCACGTGCTGGATCGTCTACGTTGTACTCGTCCGATTCGCGCAAGAGTTCTTGCATATGATTGCCATCGCGAATCAAATTGATCTCAAAGCGCTTGAATTGTGACGCAATCATGTTTGACCGTTCTCCTTAGCTTGCTAGTCAATGAGAAACGAGTTGGCTACTGAAACTCGCTAATGGATAACCTCGAACATCATGGCTAGCCCGTTGTCTCCATCAAATTGAGGTTCAACGCCCTGATGCTCTGTAAGCCTCGCTTGTTTGCCGTTCTTGTCCTTCGCCTTCGCCTTGGCCCCCTTCTCGTGCAGGCCCAGGGCGACCTCTTGCGCATACCGCTCGTGGTTGAGCGCCAGCAGCCGGCCCAGCACCTCGCGGCGCGCGGCCTCGGAGATAGTGTAGCGCAAGCCCTGCTTGGTCTGGTGGAACCCGTGGCCGAGGTCGAGGTCGTCCCAGCCGTACGCGGCGGCCACCGCGCGGTCCATCTCCACGTGCAGTTCGCGCAGGCAGACGATGTCGTCGTCGGTCTCGTCGGGATTGTGGAAGCGGTTGTACGTTTTGGTCAGGCCTTCCTGGCGCGAGAGCATGATCGACTGGCGGTGGGTATAGTAGCGTTCACCGATGGTGTCGAGGCTGTTGGTGGACTCAGGGAAGGGAAAGGTCTCAAAGCAATTTGTTGGCGTGTAAGACATATCTGTTCTCATAGTTGAACTGAACTGTCTTGCCCAGCTCTCATGAAGCGCCGATTGCATTATTGCAAAGTTGCATCGCGCAAATACCACAAGCCTTTGATCGTATACCGATCCGATAGGTACCCAAGCCATTGAATGAAGGTTGGCCACTTGTGATCGTACTAATACTCGCTCCATCCCCATAATCGCTGTGTAGAGTTCGGGGCGACCGCGCTCGAACTGCCACCACTTGTCCCGTGCTGATTTGCTAAAGGTGACCTTGTCCCGCTCGGGCTTGACCTTCTCCCGCACGATGCGCATGCAGTCGGGGTAGGTCTCGACCTGCTCCAGCGGCCAGTCGTGGAAGTTGATGACCCAGCGGCTGGGCGACCCGTCGGGTCGCGAGTTGAGGTCTTCGCCGTTGAGGTAGGGGAATAGCACGTCGCGATTGCGCGGGTCCCGCTCGATCAGCGCCTGCGCCTCCTCGGGTGTCAGGACAAAGCCCATGCCGAGGACGATGGAGCCCTGGAACGACTTGCCCGCGTTAGCGACGAGGCGGTACGGGTTGCCCTCCACGGAGCCCGGAGGCGTCAGAAAGGGGGTGATACCGGCCACGAGCGCGTCGTCGAGCAGGATCGGCCCGCTCCAGCGGCCCTTGCGCACCCAGACGTGCGCCACCTCCAGGCTGGCCGTGCCCGGCCACTTGCGGCTGGACACGGCGCGGGTGATGGTATAGCCGTCCTTGACCAGTTGGTCCAGGCCCACCTCGCGCGTGTCTCCCTGCGCGATAGTGTTGGTGGCAAGAAGGCCGCTGCCGCCGCCGTACTGCATCAGCTCTCTGGCGCGCAGGAAAAAGTAGGCGCACAGGTCGGCGCTGCCGCGCTTGCCGTTGGCGAGGTGCTCCACCAGGTAGTCGCGGTAGTTCGTGCCCAGCGCGCCGGTAATCTTCTGACCGCCCTGGAACGGCGGGTTGCCCACCACGGCGTCGAAGCCGCGTGGGTCATCGTAGACGCTGCCCTCGACGAAGACCTCGGGGAACTCTAGCGGCCAGTGGAAGGGCTCGCGCACGGACGACGCGCCGTCGGCATGCCGGCGCAGCAACTCTTTGGCGCGCTGGCGCAGGGCAGCGGTCGCGTCCGCTTCCTCGGAAAGCGTGTCACCGCTGAACGCGGCCCCATCCCTGGCCACGGCGTCTTGCCGCGCCTCGGCGGCGTTGAGGGCCAGCAGGTAGTCGTTGAGCAAGGAGTCACGCAGGGCCTCTTGCTCGACAGCGTTCCCGCCGGCCAGCGCCAGGCCCACCAGCAGGTCGCCGCCCAGCCGCGCCAGCGCCGTGGCCTCGTCGGCTTCGGCCAGCAGCCGCTCTTTGGCCCCGATGTCGCGGATGTCGCGGTCGGGAATGCTTTCCAGGCGACGGCGGCGGTCCAGGGCCGTGGACAGCGCCCGCTGCATGGGTATGGCCATGAAGTGCGATGACGCGCTCTTTTTGGACCTCGTGTGCTGCGTCAGTTGCCAGGTGGTGAGCTGCGCCAGATTGGCCCCCAGCAGGGCGTCGCCGTGGCGCAGGGCGTGGTCGAGGAAGGTGAAGGGGCGATCCCGCTGCAGCGTGACCAGCCACAGGGAGAGCTTGGCCATCTCCACGGCCATGGGGTTGATGTCCACGCCGTAGAGGCAGCGGTCGACCACCAGGCGGCGCGCCACGGTCTGACGCTCCAGCGGGTCGCGCGGCAGGGGCTGCTCGTCCGACCGGCCGCCGGACAGCTCGCCCTCCGGCGTGACCACAACGCGGCCGGGATGGGCGCGCTCGCGCTCGTCCCAGGCCTCGACCAGCCGGTCGCCCAGGTAGCGGCAGGCCTCGACCAGGAACGCGCCCGAGCCCATGGTCATGTCGCAGACCTTGAGCCGCAGCAGATCGGCGGCGGGACGCAACCGCCACTCCTCGCGGGGCTTGCCCTCGGCCGGTCCCTC